>ERZ1673722.1437-NODE-1437-length-23710-cov-12.832129_pt1 | contig 23710 bp, 26 predicted proteins | sample MGYA00580222_ERZ1673722 | MGnify/ENA primary metagenome ERZ1673722 (study PRJEB41218, sample SAMN15661750) | gut metagenome | host: Homo sapiens | place: Canada: London | collected 2015-08-20/2019-03-30 | study: EMG produced TPA metagenomics assembly of...
CGTTTGAGTGGGCGCATTTCTTTGTTACTTTCTTGTTGCGAAACAAGAAAGTTAAGAAAAAGAAGTTTTAAAGAAACTTGTTTCTTTGGCTCATTTCTTTTCGTTATTTTCTTTGGGCAATCAAAGAAAATGACAAATATGTTTTGATTACGCTTTTGCAAATAAGGAAATTATTTATTATGGATAATATACAAATGGCTGAAAAAATTAAAATTTTATGTAAAACAAAAAAAATAACTGTAAAATTGCTTTTAGAAAATGCAACATTAACAGAAATTTTATATATGATTTAAAAAATAACAATAAACCTTCTATTGAAACATTAGAAAAAATTGCTGATTACTTTGATTGCTCCACTGATTATCTGCTAGGCAGAACCGATAATCCAGATTCACATAAAAAATAAACTGAAACTTCCAAAACTGTACTGAGACGTTTTTGCAACTTGCGTTCTCCATTTAGTATCGCCCATCTTACTTTGGCGTGAATTTTTTATTTTACGTTTTGCCTTTTATTGGGAGACCTATTAGTTCAGAAACTGTATGACGGATAAAATTCGGCACTTTACGTGCCGCAAGCCGCCCACGGCGTTTGAGTGGGCGCATTTCTTTGTTACTTTCTTGTTGCGAAACAAGAAAGTTAAGAATAAGAAAAAGAAGTTTTAAAGAAACTTGTTTCTTTGGCTCAGCATCAATCACGATACAAGAAATGAACAAGAAAGTCTTGTGCGTTAATAAGCCGCAGCTGAAGCTACTGTTTCCAAAGCAATTTCCATCATATCTGTAAAGCTTGTTTGCCTTTCTTCAGCGGTTGTTGAAATTCCTTTAAGGGGACAATCTGATACTGTAAGGATACACAGAGCATTTTTTCCGGCACGGGCGGCATTCATATAAAGTGCGGCAGACTCCATTTCAACTGCAAGAACCTTCATTTTCTGCCATGCTGCTAAAGAATTACCGTCATCATAAAAAGTATCACTGGAAAGTATATTTCCAACATGATAAGTACAATTATGATTTTCAGCGGCTTTTACCGCACTTTTTAACAGTTCATAAGACGCTGTAGGAGCATAAGTTCCGGGAAGTCCATACTGATCGGCATAATTTGAATTAGTACATGATCCCATTGCTATTACAATGTCACGCAAGTTTACATTGTCAGCAATTCCTCCGGCAGTGCCCACTCTGATAATATTATCCACATCATATTCATTAAAAAGTTCATAGGAATAAATACCAATGGACGGAATACCCATTCCGCTTCCCTGTACAGATACTTCAATGCCTTTATATTTACCTGTAAATCCCAGCATTCCCCTTACTTTATTGTAGCAAATCGGATTTTCAAGATAAGTTTTCGCAATAAACTCTGCTCTGAGAGGGTCTCCCGGCATTAATACTGTCTTTGCAATTTCACCTTTTTCAGCGCTGTTATGCGGCGTAGACATAATATATTCCTCCTTAATTTTATTAAAATTAAACCGTACCGATTCACGGTACGGTTTTTATTGAATTGGCAATCAAACAGCCCCAATACTTACATTTCACTTCTGTTTTCCAAAGCCTTAAAAAGAGTTACTTCATCAGCATATTCCAAATGTCCCCCTACAGGAATACCGAAAGCAAGTCTTGTAACCACAACACCCAACGGTTTTAAAAGCCTTGCAATATACATTGCGGTAGCTTCGCCTTCGACTGTGGGATTTGTTGCCATAATTATTTCCTGTATACTGCTTTTATTTACGCGTTCAAGAAGCTCCTTTATTCTGATATCATCAGGACCAACTCCGTTGATAGGTGAAATAAGTCCGTGAAGGACATGATATCTGCCTCTGTATTCATTAGTACGTTCAAATGCTGAAACGTCCTTAGGGGTTTCAACAACGCATATGATCGAACCGTCACGATTCGCATCGGAGCAGATAGGACATACTTCAAATTCTGTAAGATTCTGACAAACAGAACAATAACCCACGTCATTTTTTACGGAAATAATAGCGTCTGCAAATTCCTTTGCGTCATTATCGCTCATGGACATAACAGCATAAGCAAGTCTCTGAGCTGTTTTCATACCGATTCCCGGGAGCTTTGCAAACTGCTCTGCCAGTATTACAAGGGGAAGAGCGTTATTATCTGCCATTTTATCAGAATAATCCCGGCAGCGCTACTCCGCCTGTAATCTTATTCATTTCTTCTTCAGTTGTCTTTTCAACATCAGCCATAGCTTCGTTGATTGCACTGATGATCAAGTCCTGAAGCATTTCAACGTCATCCTTGTCAACAACCTCCGGCTTGATTGTCAAAGCCTTGATATTTTTTGCACCTGTAACAACAACTTCAACAGCGCCGCCGCCTGATGTTGCTGAAAAATCTCTTGCTTCAATATCATTTTGCAGTTCTGTGATTTCATCCTGCATTTTCTGAGCCTGTTTTATCATTGAATTCATATTCTGAGCTCCGCCGATATTTTTAGGTACTCTTGACTTCATAATTTTATTCTCCTTTGACTTTATAAATAGTCTGTTATTTTTATTTATTCAACAACGGTTTCAATTCCGCTGCTTACAGCTTTTTCAATAAGTTTTCCGGCTTTTTGCTCGGATTCTGCCGCTGCCGAACACCTTGCCTTGATGACATAAGACTTTCCCATGACTCTTCGTATCGTTTCGGTCAGCAGTGCAAAATTTTCCTTTACTTTAAAAAGCTTAAGGAAAAACTGATTTTTAGTATCTATCAGCATAATATTTGAATACACAAACGCTCTTGAACCAGCCAGCGTTCCCGAAACAGACGGAGAAACCTTTGTAAATTCCGCAAGTATCTCAGACCATTCCGCAAGAGGTTTGAAATCCGAAGCTTTCAGCTGCGACATATTCACTGCCGGCTTAGGACTTGCAGTTTCTTCAGTTTCTGCCGGATGTTCTGTTTTTTCCGGTACTGAAACATTATCCACTTGTTTTATTTTATCATAAATTTCAGTATTGTCAATAGTTTTCTGTTGAATTTGCACTGAACAAAGCTTAATAAGGCACATTTCAAACTCAATACGCTTGTTTAAAGCCTTACCCATACGCTCGCTGCACTCCTGCAAAACAGTAAGCTTAGCAAGAATTTCCGAAAGTTCAAGTTTTGCGGAAATATTTTTAAGTCTGTCAAGCTCGTCCGGCATACACACTATCAAATCTGTTTTTTCAGGGCATACTTTCAACAGCATCAAATTTCTGAACTGATCTGTAAGCTCACTGCAAAGCTTCGTCATGTCCTTTGACATAGAATAAAGATTGTCGGCAACTGCAAGAGCGTTTCCGGGCTGTTTTGAAACTGCCGCCTCAATAATATCAAATAAATGTCCCCTTCCGGCAATACCGGCAGCTGCGGAAACAGTATCCATTGAAATATTTTCCGAATATGCCGCACATTGATCTAAAAGCGAAAGAGCGTCTCTCATTCCGCCGTCGGAAAGTCTCGCAATAAGAGCCGCGGCATTTTCTTCAATAGAAATATTTTCTTTACTTGCAATATAGCATAACCTTTTAGTTATATCTTCTGTCAGAATACGCCTGAAATCAAACCGCTGACAGCGTGACGTTATAGTTGCAGGCACCTTATGAACCTCCGTTGTTGCAAGTATAAACTTCACATAATCCGGCGGTTCTTCCATAATCTTAAGAAGCGCATTAAACGCATTAGGCGTCAGCATATGTACTTCATCTATGATATAAACCTTATATTTACAGCGTTCAGGAGTATATACCGCACCGTCTCTCAAGTCTCTAATATCATCAACGCCGTTATTTGAAGCGGCGTCAATTTCAATTATATCAGACAAAGCGGCATTGTCCGCATCTCTGCAAACATCGCATTCAAGGCATGGATTACCGTCCTTTTCATTAGGGCAGTTTACCGCCTTTGCAAAAATTCTGGCGCAGGTAGTTTTTCCAGTACCCCTTGAACCGGTAAAAAGATATGCATGAGCAGTTCTGCTGTTTTTTATCTGATTCTGCAAGGTCGTTGTAATATGCGGCTGCGAAATTACGTCGTCAAAGGACAGCGGCCGCCATTTTCTGTATAAAGCTGTATAAATAACGGTCACCTCCATTAAAACACTGAATTATGCTTGTAACAAAAAAATTCCGGAGCATAAGTGTGCAGGCTGACTGCGGCACACAAAACGATCCGCTTAATGCTGCTCGGTTCCCCGCCTGACATGGTTCACGGTGCTTCGTTGCACAGGGCCCGCACACTTATATTCCGGAATATAACCAACTGAAATTTACAGTCACAAATACTTTAATTATTATATCACAATTTTTTTTTTATTTCAAGTACTTATTTTAATTTTTTTTAATTTTTTTAATTCCGGTAAAAAATCGACTATTTTCTTGTTAATATGCAAAAAAAGAATATTAAAATATCTTTATTTTTTTGCTAAAACGCTATAGCCAAGAAAAAAAATATATGATATAATAAAGAAAAGTACATATTTAAAAATAAAGGAGTTGCATTCATATGAAAAAAGTAGTCAAAATCCTTGGAATAGTGCTTATTGCCGTCACTGCTGCTTCAGCAGTCGTCACAATGTTAACAGTATACAATAAAAAATACAAAAAAAATTATATAACGGTCTGTGAATAAATGCAGACTTAAAAAGGGAGTCTTATAAATGGAAATCAAATATGAATTGGCAAAAACTTTAAAGGAAAAGCCTGCTGACGAATCAAAGCTCGGATTCGGTCATATATTTACGGACCATATGTTTATTATGAATTATGATATCGGCGAAGGCTGGCATGACGCTAGGATCGTTCCTTACGGAGATATTTCCCTGTCCCCTGCGGCTATGTGCCTGCATTACGGTCAGGAAATCTTTGAAGGACTTAAAGCTTACCGTACTGCCGAAGGTAAAATTCAGCTTTTCCGTCCTGATGAAAATTTTAAGAGAATGAACGTTTCCAATGAGAGAATGGTCATTCCTAAAATCAACGAACAGGACGCTATGGAAGCTCTTATGGCCTTGCTGAACGTTGAAAAGGACTGGGTTCCTTATTCAGAAGGAGCCTCTTTATACATACGTCCTTTTATTATCGCAACTGATCCTTATGTAGGGGTTCGTCCGGCTGATCATTATATGTTTATGATCATTCTATCACCATCAGGCGCTTACTATTCTACAGGTCTCAATCCTGTTAAAATTTACGTAGAAAGCAACTATGTAAGAGCTGTAAGAGGCGGGACTGGATTTGCTAAAACAGCCGCAAACTACGCTATTTCCCTTGCGGGTCAGGACGAGGCTCATAAGCAGGATTATGAACAGGTTCTATGGCTGGACGGCGTTGAAAGAAAGTATGTTGAAGAAGTAGGCTCAATGAATATCTTCTTTGTTATTGACGGTGAAATTATAACTCCTGCACTCACAGGCTCTGTTCTGTCGGGTATTACCAGAAAATCCGCAATTGAGATATGCCGCAGCAAAGGCTATACAGTTACTGAAAGAAAGATTACAATTCAGGAAGTAGCAGAAGCCTATGACGCTGGTAAGCTTGACGAGGTTTTCGGAACAGGTACTGCCGCTGTTATTTCTCCTGTAGGACACCTTAAATGGGAAGATAAGATCATGGAGATCAACGACAATAAAATCGGACAAATTTCACAGATGCTTTATGATACAATGACAGGTATTCAGTGGGGTAAAATTCCTGATGAATTCGGCTGGACTGTTGAAGTAAAATAAATTAAATAGTAATTTGACCGGGGTGCTTGTAATACAGGCTGAGAGTAAGCGTAAACGCTTTAACCCGTTAACCTGAATTGGATAATACCAGCGTAGGGAGTTTTAGAAAAAACAATGACTTTCGGCGTATCCTTTTTTGGGTACGCCGTTTTTTAAGAAAGGAAAAAGATGAAAATTTCATCAAAAGCTTTAAGACTTTATGCCGTTACCGACAGATCATGGCTCAAGGAAAATCAAACGCTTACCGATTCTGTGGAAAAAGCAATACTTGGAGGAGTCACTATTGTTCAGCTAAGAGAAAAGAATACGGATTTTGAAGAACAGCTTTCCCTTGCTCAGGAACTGAAAACGGTCTGCAAAAAATATAATGTACCGCTTATTATCAATGATTCTGTAGAACTTGCCCTAAAAAGCGGTGCAGACGGCATTCATCTTGGACAAAGTGACGGCGATATAAAAAAAGCCAGGGAAATTCTGGGAGACAACGCCATAATCGGTGCTACAGCTCATAATGTCAACGAGGCAGTATCTGCATTTAAGTCCGGTGCTGACTACTTAGGCTGCGGAGCTGTATTCGGTTCGTCCACCAAAAATAATACTGTTCCTCTATCCTTTGACGAACTGAAAAAAATCTGTGAAAACGTTTCTATTCCCGTTGCGGCAATCGGAGGAATAAATCAGGAAAATATATCTTTGCTTAAAAATACCGGAATCAGCGGTGTGGCTGTTGTTTCCGCAATATTTGCGGAAAACGACATTCAGTCTGCTGCGGCGGCTTTAAAAAAATCTATTCTTGAAATTACAGGAGACTAATTTTATGAAAACTGTACTTACAATAGCGGGCAGCGACAGTATCGGCGGTGCAGGAATACAAGCCGACATCAAAACAATTTCCGCAAACGGCTGCTATGCAATGAGCGTTATTACAGCTGTTACAGCACAGAATACCACAGGAGTTACCGGTATTCATGACATTCCGCCGGAATTTGTTTTAAAGCAGCTTGAAGCGGTCTTTGACGATATAACTCCTGATGCAGTTAAAATAGGTATGCTGTCTAACGCAGAAATCATATATGTAATCGCTGATTTTCTTAGAAAAAGAAAAGCGGTAAATGTTGTTGCAGATACTGTAATGGTTTCAACAAGTGGTCACAGACTTCTGGCAGAAAACGCTGTTTCTGCTCTTACAGAAAGTATTTTTCCCATTGCCTGCATTATAACGCCAAATATTCCGGAAGCTGAAATTCTTTCAGACATGGAAATAAAAAATCCCGACCAAATGGTAAAGTCGGCTGAAGTAATTTCCGAAAAGTTTGGCGGAAACGTTCTTATAAAAGGCGGTCATCTGGAAAGTACTGCGGCTGATTTACTTTACGCCGACGGTATTAAGACATGGTTTGAAACTAAAAAAATAGATAATCCCAATACTCATGGAACAGGCTGTACTCTTTCTTCCGCAATAGCGTCTAATCTGGCTAAGGGAATGGACGTAAAGGAAAGCGTTAAGCTTGCTAAAGAATACGTAACCGGAGCAATTATGGACGGTCTTGATCTTGGAAGAGGACGAGGTCCATTGAATCATATGTATAAAAACATTATATAAAATAAAAATACGGAGGTCATAATGAATTACAAAACTCAAATGGAAGCTGCCAAAAAAGGCATTATTACTAAGGAAATGCAGATCGTTGCCGAAAAGGAATACATGGAACCTGAAATTTTAAGACAAAAAGTCGCAGAAGGCAGTGTGTGTATTCCTGCAAATATAAACCACAAGTCACTTAGTCCGGAGGGAATCGGCTCAGGACTGAAAACAAAGATCAATGTAAATTTAGGTATTTCGGGTGACTGCAAAAACTATGACATGGAAATGTCTAAAGTAAAAATGGCTATCGACTTCGGCTGCGAAGCTATTATGGATCTGAGCAACTACGGTAAAACCAATACATTCCGTAAGGAACTTGTTGAAATGTCTCCCGCCATGATAGGAACTGTACCTATGTATGACGCTATTGGCTATCTTGAAAAGGATCTTCTTGAAATTACTGCTAAAGATTTCCTTAAAGTAGTTGAAGCACACGCCAAGGAAGGCGTTGATTTTCAGACTATTCATGCCGGTATCAATAAAAGAGCTGTTGAAGCGTTTAAACGTCAGGGCAGACTTACCAACATAGTTTCCCGAGGCGGTTCACTGCTTTTTGCTTGGATGGAAATGACTGGAAATGAAAACCCATTCTATGAGTATTATGATGAAGTACTGGAAATTCTTCGTGAATATGACGTAACGATCAGTCTTGGAGACGCTTTAAGACCAGGTTCAATCAACGACAGTACTGATGCAGGACAAATTTCGGAGCTTATTGAGCTGGGTGATCTCACAAAAAGAGCATGGGAAAAGGACGTTCAAGTAATGGTTGAAGGTCCGGGACATATGGCTATGAACGAAATTGCCGCAAATATGACATTGCAAAAGCGTATCTGTCACAACGCTCCTTTCTACGTTTTAGGTCCTTTAGTTACCGATATTGCTCCGGGATACGACCACATTACGTCCGCTATCGGCGGTGCTATTGCAGCTGCCAACGGTGCCGATTTTCTTTGTTATGTTACTCCTGCTGAGCATCTCAGACTTCCCGATGCAGACGATGTAAGAGAGGGTATTGTAGCTTCAAAAATCGCCGCTCATGCCGCTGATATTGCAAAGGGTATTCCTCATGCAAGAGATATTGACAATAAAATGAGCGATGCCAGAAGACGTGTTGAATGGGACGAAATGTTCAAATACGCAATTGATCCTGAAAAAGCAAAAAGATACTTTGAAAGCGTACCGCCAAAGGACAGACATACATGCTCTATGTGCGGAAAAATGTGTGCTATGAGAACCACTAATATGATCTTAGCAGGTGAAAAGGTTGAATTCTGTACGGAAAAATAAAATTTATGCCGGAGATTTTATAAAATCTCCGGCAATTTTAATTATAAACTTTATTACCATAATACAGTAAAAAACAGCTTAAATTATTAGCAATATTATATAAATAATTTTTAAAATTTTTGTTACTCCCAATAATTGACTTAATTTCTTTTTACTGATATAATATCAATATAGTATTTTATATAACTATAATAATATATTTATAGGAGGTTATGATGATAAAGAAAATATTTGCGGCTGTTACATCATCAGTATTGCTAATATCTTCAATAGGTTCTCAGCCTGTAAATGCCACGGCGAAAACAATGAATATTAATGTTTACATGGCTACCAACCAAACCGTTCCTTATGGAAACACAGCACAAATTATAGAACGATGGAGATTATGTGCATCAAGAGTAATGGTCAAATATCAGGGAGTTGCATCAATAAATTTAAATTTTACGCTTAAAGCATTTCAAAACAACGCTTTAACCAATTGCCCGTCATCTGATAATTTAGTTTTGCTAAAAGCATTATGTTTACATTGCGGTGCAAATGAATGTAAAAATTATTCTACATTACATCACAGTAATATATGCAATATACTTAACAGTTTTCCAGATGCCACTTCAAATTCAACTTCATTATTTATAACGCCTGCAAACTTATGCATGGTAAAAAGCAATGAACAACATGCAATATATTACGGTGCTACAAACGTAAATAACAATAAAATAATTGTACGTGATTATGACTATGATTCTAGCGGAAGCAGTTATAATCCTGATGCGCATACCGCTCTTACCTATATGGTTTGCAGTACAATTGCACATGAAATAGGGCATTTATATAATGTTACAGATCATTATAATGCATATTATGGTGATGAACGAGATAATTGTATATGGGGATATTATCATAATGACTATGATATAAACCGTCAAATGAAAATGTGCGATAATTGTAAAGAAATTTTAAAGAACAACAGCAGTAAGTTTAATCATACATGAAAAGTAAGGAGAATATTAACATGAAAAAATTAATACCAATTCTTTTTATATCTTCAATTATTCTCTCCGGCTGCGGTAGTAAAAAAAATAACACAGAAATATCACAAACAGAAACTGATATTTCATCATCAGAATTAACAACAAAAATAGACGATAATCTGTGCGCCCTCGAATATGATACAGTCTCTTTTGAAACCATGACAGCTTTTTTAAACAGCAATAAAACACGTTCCTCATATGCTGTACCGGAATATGATGAAGAAAAATATGAATTTTATCGGGGGCAAACATATCAAGGCGGATATTCAGTTGCTTTTAAAGAAATCGCTTCCGGTAATACTATAGTCTATTCCGCAACCTGCCGTACTTATTATCATGATTTTGAATCAATGGTAAAAAGCTGTAAATCTAATGTTGAAGAAGAATTTATGCTTGATTATATTGAAGTAAACGCATTTGGTAGACAGGCTCTTTATTCAACCGATGGTATGACTACTGCTTTAGAATTTATGTATGATGAAGATACAAAAATATATTTTCAAGTACCCGGAAACTTATCTGAGGAAGAAATTTTAGAATATGCGGAGGATTTTGTGTTTTAAAACAAAAAGACGGCTTTAAGCCGTCTTTTATTTTTATTCAAGTCCATTCATAGCCGCATCCACTATATCCTTAAAGTACCATGAACCGTCTTTTCTGTTAAGCAACCCGAACGCACCTTCGCCGTCCTTTACACCGTTATCCCAGATAAAACAAGTAATACCTCTTGCCTTTGCCGCACTTACATAATATTCCATATGCTTAACACGGTCGCTCATATTATCTTTATTTAAAGAACCGAATTCACCGATTATAACAGGTACTCCCTTATCAATAAATGTGGACTTTAAAAAGTCAAAATTCTTATCAAGCTCCGACTTATCCGAGTCAGAAAAAGTTGAAGTACCGCTCTGATCAAGTGCAAAGCTGTAAGGAGCGTAAGCATGAATAGAAACTATAATGTGATCATCATCAGGTACTTTTATACCCTTAACAGCCTTTTCATCAATTGCTGCCGCATGACCTGTGATAATAAGCGAACGTGTCGCATTATTTCCGCCTGATTTTCTTACAGTTTCCACAAATGCAGCAAACAAATTGTTAATAACTTCACGCTCTTCTTCAGTACCGCCTGTCCATTCATCCTGACCGCCTACAATTCTCGGTTCATTCATACCTTCAAAAAGAAGATGTTCATCATAGTCCTTAAAACGTGACGCAATCTGTTCCCAGATTTTTGTCAATCGTGCCTTTACCTTTGATTCGTCAGCCTTAGAAGGATTCAGCCATGTATAATCATCGTGGTGAACATTTAAAATAACATACATACCGTTATCAATAGCATAGTCCACAACTTCATTTACTCTATCCATCCAGGCACTGTCGATCGTATCGCCGTTCATATGATCATTCCAAGATACAGGAATTCTCACCGCATTAAAACCTGCCGCCTTGACTGTATCGATCATGGATTTAGTAGTCTTAGGATTGCCCCACGCAGTTTCGCCGTCGGTGGCATAGTCGGAATAATCATAACAATCCAGAGTATTTCCCAGATTCCAGCCGATCTTCATATCTTTTACTATTTCTGCTGAGGATTTTCCGTCTGAACTGCTGTTGTCACTTTTCTTAGGCTTATCATTAGTATCCGCATTTGTCTGTACTGCCGGAACAGAACCGTTATTGCTGTACTTAACCGTAACAGATTTCAGGTTTACAGTATCTTGCTGACTCCACCAGTAACCTAACATAACGTCTCCGCCTGACGAAATATACTCCTTAATTTCATCAGGTACAAGCCAGTAAAGTGTAGCGTTGTTTGAATTAGTCATTACAGCAATATTTCCGCTCTGATACCAGCTTTTATCTGTCTTGTCAGGACAGGAATCGTCAACTGAGATACCAAAAGCGCCGGCATATTTCTGGAGTTCTCCATCGGCTTCAACATTAAATTCAAAGTACTGAGGAATATCTCCATCTGAGATCATATCGGAAAGCGGGATTCTTGCAGTTTTTTCCGCTTCTCTGCCGTAATTCAGCGTCTTATTAGGTTCAATTGTTTTCGTACCGTCTACCGGTATATCTGCACTTGTAGTATAATTACAGATAATACTAGCCAATCTCAGCTTTTGCAGACCGCCCCACCAGTAGCCTACTTCGATACTTCCCTTATCTCCGGTATTTATGTAATCTCTGATTTCTGAGGGAACATCCCATTTAACCTCAAGATATGCACTGTTAACGTCCATTTCAAAATCGTCAGACTGATACCAGCCGTCGTCAGTAGCAGCCGGACAGGAATTGTCAACTGAAATTCCGCATGCACCCTTATAGCTGCTTATATTTGAAGAGCCGTCCTCGGCATAGAAAACAAAAATAAATGAATCTATCTTGTCGCCCTCTCTGACAAACTCATTTAGTTTTGCCTTATAGGTTTTATTACTGTCATAGTCCATTATTTCGTTTATGTCGCTTTTTTCACTGCCCATTGAAAAGTTCACGTTTTCTATTGGACTTACATGCTCAGTAGTGGTTGTAGCTTCTGTAGTAGGTTCTGTAGGAGCTTCCGTAGTTTCCTCAACAGTTTCCGATTCCGATGCTGAAGTCTCAGAAACCGACGGTTCATCTGATTTTTCCTTACAGCCTGTAAACGATACGCCGGTTGTAAGTATCAATGCAGATACAACAGCGGCAATTATCAAGCGTCTGCTTTTCTTTTTGTTTTTCATTTTCTTATCCTTTCTTAATGCCGATTCTTTCACCTATTTTTACAACGGTTTCAAACCCGTCGTTTGTATTATTTAGTATATCACTGTCGGGAATAACTGTATCGGGAGGAAAAATCAGTACGACAGTCGAACCGCCGTATTCAAACATTCCCTTTTCCTCACCTCTTGAAAATTTATATTTTTCATGATGATTTTTTATTCTACCTACCAGCATTGCGCCTACCTCGGCGTGAATCACCTTCCCGAAATTTTTAGTATGCAAAACGGTAAATTCCCTCGTATTTTCCTTGTAAATATCGGCTTTTTCAAGGGCTATGGGGTTTACTGTATGATAAATACCCTGAATATGAATATTTTTTGATTTGCAGCCGTCGTCTATATAAATGTATCTATGATAATCAGAAACGCCAAGACGAAATATCATAAACCAACCGTCCTTATACTTTTCCGCAAGTTTTGCACATCTTAAAAACGACGATACTCCGTATTCAGTGCCTTTTATCATAAAACGGCTGTTTTCGCCGATTTTATACACTGTAAGCTTTGAATCGCATGGACTTATCAAGACGTTTGGATTCATATTTACAGGTCTTGCATCCTTTTTTATTTTTCTGGTAAAAAAATCGTTGAAAGACCTATAATAACCGGACTCATATTCAGTTAAATCTATACCTGCTTTTTCAATAAATGAAGGTATCAGTTTCGCAGACAGAATTGAATCGCAGAAACGACCTGCCGCTTTGGAAACTAACGGCGCAGTCAGTCCCTTTAAAGCTATACTTCCGCCGACAGTACGGTAGAGCCGTTCAAGCATATTATCCTGTCCTTTGTCCGACAAAATTATATTTCCTTGCCTGTCCTTTATTTCCATAAAAATCTCCGTTATTTTATCTTGTATTTAAATAGCAGCCATAAAAATTCAAGTCCTCCCACACCGACAAAAATCAGCATAGTTTTCATTTTCGGTTTTTTAAGCTTAAATCGCGTTACAAACGCGATCGCAATAATTAAAAGCAAAAAAGCATATAGATCCGGAAAAATACGGCCTATATCCCTGCGAAAGCTGTAAAACAAAGGCAAGATCAAGGATACGCTTGTAACAGGAAGTCCCTCATAGGTTTTACGGTTTTCTTCAGTTTTACTTTGACGTTCTTCTTCCATTACATTAAAATACGCAAGGCGTATAACTGCCGCCAGAGTAAATAAAATCAGAATTGCAATGTGATAAACTTCTCTCATGCCTATTGCGTACCCGATAGCTCCCGGAAGCAGTCCGAAACATATAAGGTCGCAGAGCGAATCTATCTGTATTCCAAAGCGTTTCTCCGGTTCAGTTCTTTTGCGGGTTCTGGCTATCTTACCGTCAAACATATCGCACAGTCCGGCAATCATCAGAGCAATAACTGAGAAAAGTATATGCCTGCCGTCCATAGCAATGTAAATTCCCGTAATTGCAGAAGCAAGACCTATGTATGTCAAAATTACTGTATAATTATAAAAACCAATCATTTAAATTCCCCTTAAAAATAAAAACATATAATATATATTATAGCAGGTTTTATTTAATTTTTCAACCTTAATCTTATTTAGCTTGGAAAAAGCTGTAGATAAATTTTCAGCTTACTACTTATGGTATTTACCATTATTGTTAATCTGAAAAGCACGATAGATTTGTTCTAACAGCATAACTCTTGCAAGCTGATGAGGAAAAGTCATATCAGACATTGAAAGCTTAAAATCTGCACTTTTCTTTACATTTTCTGCAATACCAAAGGAACTGCCGATAATAAATGAAATATTACTTTGTCCATCAACGGAGATCTGTGAAATTTTCTCCGCAAGCTTAACGCTGGACAGCTGTTTCCCTTCAATACACATAGCTATCAGATAACCTTTAGCCTCTTTTAGTATGTTGTTTCCCTCTATTTCCAAAGCCTTTTCAATTTCTCTATCCGACGGATTATCCGAAAGACGGTATTCGTCCAATTCAATTACCTGAACATTCCCGAATCTTTTAAGCCGTTTCAGATATTCACTGCAAGCGTCCCTGAGATATTTTTCTTTAAGCCTTCCAACAGTTATTATTTTTATATTAAGCATTAGAATACCACCATTTTTCCGTTTGTTTCAACAGGTGCGACCTCTAATATGTAATCTTTGTTTCTACAGAACTCTTTAAGTCCGGTCTCAACTATCTTATCAGCCATATAAGGCGTATTGTTTTCCTGACTCAAATGACCTAAAATAATATGAGTTGTCCCCTGTCTTATTAATTCAGCCGACTGCATAGAGCAGTCCGTATTTGAAAGATGTCCACGCTTTGAACGTATTCTTTCTTTTAAGTAATATGGGTATGGTCCTGAAGCCAGCATTTTTTCGTCATAATTTGATTCCAGCAAAACAAGATTACACCCATTAAGGTTATCTCTGACAGTATCGGTAACATATCCCAAATCGGTACATACAGCGCATACACGTCCGTCAGAGGTTTTTACACGATAACCGCAGCTGCGGACCGTATCATGAGGAGTATCAAAGCAGCTTATTTCCATATCTGCCGCCGCTGCGGGACTGTCTAGCTCATATACCTCACAAGCCGGAGCTATCATCTCGCCGGATATCAGTTCCTCAAGAGTTTCTCTTTGCCCGAAAACCGGCAGACCGGTTTTTTTAGTCAGCATTTTTAGTCCTTTTACATGGTCGGAATGACTGTGAGTTATAAAAATACCTTTTATTGACGCAAGAGAAAGACCGCTGTCCGCAAGCGCTGCGGTCAGCTTCTTAAATGAAACGCCGGCGTCAATAAGTATGCCGCCGCCGGGTTCTCCGATAAATGTGGAATTACCTTTGCTGGAACTGAAAAGAGGATATATCCTAGCCATTTTATTCACCTTTTTCTTCTAAATTAAAAAAGGCGGAAAAATCCGCCCATCAGAACTTGTTTTCATAGGATTTGTGCATAATTTTGTTGAGTACAAGGCGCAAAATTACAAACTTACCTAACAAAAATTTTGCAGCGCTGTAATCAGCAAAATCTGAAGCACAGCAGCCTATGCGAACAAATTCTTAACTATAAAGCTTTTTTAACCGACGCTCCCGGAAAATGCTTTTTAACAATATCTGCACCTAACATTTGAAGCTTTTTGTCAAGATTATCATATCCACGTTCAATATGATGAATATCTTCCACTTCAGTAACACCGGTAGCTGCAAGTCCCGCTATGATCAGCGCCGCACCGGCTCTCAAATCACATGCTTTAACAGGTGCGCCTTGTAAACAGCCTGTGCCCTCAATTACTGCAACCTTTCCATCTACTGAAATATCGGCGCCCATTCTTCTGAGTTCGTCAACATAACGGAAACGCTGTTCCCAGACACCTTCTGTAATAATACTAGTACCCTCTGCAAGAGTAAGCAATGTAGCCATCTGCGGCTGCATATCTGTAGGAAATCCAGGGTGAGGCATGGTTTTAATATTAGTTTTAACCAAAGGTCCATCGACCCATACTCTTACACTGTCATCAAATTCTTCGATATTAACACCGATTTTTTCAAGCTTGTTTGTTATTGATTCAAGATGCTTTGGAATAACGTTTTTTACAAGAACGTCTCCGCCAGTAGCTGCTGCTGCAACCATAAATGTACCCGCTTCGATCTGATCCGGAATTACAGAATAAGTAGTACCTCTCAAATAGTCAACGCCCCTGATTTTAATTACATCAGTTCCGGCGCCCATGATGTCTGCTCCCATTGAGTTCAGGAAATTAGCAAGATCGACAATATGCGGTTCTTTTGCTGCGTTTTCAATGATGCTCAGTCCCTTTGCTTTTACAGCGGCAAGCATTGCGTTCATTGTTGCGCCTACAGAAACAACGTCCAGATAGATCTGATTTCCTCTAAGACTGTCGGCAGTTACGTCGATCATACCGTGATCAAGATTGCAATTCGCACCCAATGCGGAAAATGCTTTCAGATGCTGATCGATAGGACGATCTCCCAAAGGACATCCTCCCGGCATTGAAACTCTCGCCTTATTGAATTTTCCCAGCAACGCTCCGAGAAAATAATAAGAAGCTCTCATCTGTCTTGCACTTTCATAAGGCACACAGAAATTATTGATCCTGCTTGCGTCGATTCTGAATGTGTTTCTGCTGATGGTTTGTACCTGTGCTCCCATTTCATAAAGAATTCTCAGACTTATTGAAACGTCGCTTATATCCGGTACATTTTCAAGAATACAAGGTTCATCGGACAGTATTACAGCCGGTATAATTCCAACGGCAGCGTTTTTAGCTCCGCTGATTTCGACTTCGCCATGCAGACAGCGACCGCCCTTAACAACAAATTTTTCCAAGATTTTCTCTCCTTAAGATATCCGTGCAGACGAATACCCTCTTCTTTTTCTTCACCTTTTTTATTATAAGCCCGAATCGGAAAAATATCCTTTTATTTATAAAAAAGTACAGATTTTCTTGCAGGCGAAAATTCTGATTTTTTCCGGACGGAAAAATGTTTGTGCACATTTTTAAAATAATAAAAATATTTATTTAATAATTAAATATAAATAACTTACTTATAATCGCTCATATGAAATTTAACGTCCTCGCCGTCATACTTTTCAATGGAGATTTTTTCTATAACAATGTCAGTTTCCGGTTTATCGGAACTGTCTGTAGCAGCTTTCTGAAGCTCAAAAACAATATCAAGACCGTCAAACACCTGACCGAAAACAGTATATCCTCCGTCAAGCCACGGCGTTCCTCCGTCTTCCGTGTAAATTTTCTTTGCTTCGTCACTCAGAGTCAAGCCATAATACTCCGCCATCTGAGTAAGATCAGCCTCTTCATACTTAGTACCGGTCACTATATAAAACTGACTGCCGTTTGTTGAAGTACTTCCGCTGTTTGCATAAGCCACAGCCCCTGCGGTATGGATAAGATTTTCGGAAGTTCCTCCGTCAAACTTACCGCCCCAAATGGATTCTCCGCCGGTACCGTTTCCCAACGGATCGCCGCCCTGAATCATAAAATCATTTATAACTCTGTGGAATATCAGATTATCGTAATAACCGTCCTTTGCAAGACCTGTAAAGTTCTCAACACCTTTTTCAGCTTCTTCAGGAAAAAGCTTGATCTTGATATCTCCGTAATCCTTGATAGTCAATACGGCAATTTCCTCGCCTTTTTCCGGAGCGGTAAAATTTAAGACCTTACCGGCTTCAGTCTGAGTAGACGAAGCTGATGAAGCTTCACTGCCGCTTCCTTTTTCTGAACTTCCTGACGTATCATCGCCGCAGCCTGACGCAAAAGCTGTAAAAAGCACACAGCACACTGCTGCCGCAGTTATCTTTTTAAAATTCAACATATATTTACACCTCTGATAATTTCATATTAACTTTACCATTATAACCTCTTTAACCGAATTTGTAAAGTATTCAAGACATATTGTAATGATTATTGGTAAATTTTAAACCAATTTCACGCTTGATTTTTAATTTATAACCGTCAAATTTAACAAAACATACTTTCTGGAGTTGGGTAATTGCTTTTACATATTTATTTTAAATCGCTCTTGGAACTGTAAGTTCCGATTTCAATTGTTTCGATCATTATATCCTCCACAGGGATTTTAGTACCGTCCTCACTGTCAGTTATTTCCAGAGAAGTAAGCTTATCAATAACATCAAAGCCTTCATATGTCTGCCCGAATACGGTTATTTTCTGGGACAGACTGGGACAGCCTCCGTATTCTATAAAAGCCTCGGCAAGAGTAGTATTTTTATCCGATTCAAGAAGCTCTTTTTTGAGATCCTCGGTAAATTCAACGCTGTTTAACACCGCAAATCTGCTGCCGTTAAGAATCTTTGATTCACCCTTGAATTTTTTCCAGAATCCGCCCTCCTCGCTTGTTGTAAGACTGCAAAGCGCACCCTTAAAGGGCCAGAGATTCTGATGAAGCTCCTGCTCATATTCCAAAGCCGCCTGTTCATTATCCTTATTCAGATCGCCGTTTTTGTTAGGACTTCCCGCACCAAAATACACTCCCGGCTCGGAATTAAAAACATAAGTATTGTCATAATATCCGCTTTCTGCAAGATCTGTAAAATTTTTCACAGCATTCGGAGCGTATTCCGGATACAAAACAACCTTTATATCTCCCAGACTGGTTTTTATTGTAGCTATAGGATCACCGTTTTCAGGTTCCTGAGTCTGAACCAGTTCAAGCGTACTCATGTCTATATAACTTCCCGTACTGCTTGATATATACTGCATACATGATACCCCTGCAAAACTTATCGCTGCACTAGCCACTAATCCCATTAAAATAAATCTGAATTTTCTAGTCATTTACCTTACCTCAGTTGCTCTTAGTAATTTCCGTACCCTGTCTTGTTTCCTTTACCGTATATCCCATAGCGGTAATTTCGTCTCTTATTTTATCCGCCAAAGCAAAATCCTTCGCCTTTCTTGCTTCTTTTCTCTTTTGAACAAGTTCCAGAATTTCCCCGGGAATTTCTTCCTTCTCATTTCTGTTGTAAAGTATTCCCAGAACCCCTGTAAGACAGTCAAATAGCTCTGCGCCTTTCACAAGCTGTTCCTTTGATGTTTCTGGATCGGAAATCATTTTGTTAAGGTCACGAACCAACTCAAATATTGCCGTCAGACCGTCTGCTGTGTTAAGATCATCGTCCATGGCAGTAATAAACTGACTTTTTCTCTTTTCAAATATTTCCTCCGCTTCAGCCGTAATACTGCCGTTTACTGCCTTTTCTATTGCCTTGTCAAGATTTTCACGGCAGTTATACAAACGTTCCAGAGAAGCCTTACACGAATCCAAAAGCTCAGCGGTATAGTTCATAGGCATTCTGTAATGAGCCTGAATCATTAAGTATCTGATAGTCTCATAGCCGTACTTTGCGGCGGCGTCTCTTGTGAGGAAAAAGTTTCCCGCAGACTTGGACATCTTTTTATTATCTATATTAATGTGTCCGTTATGCATCCAGTAATTCGCAAAGTTTTTACCTGTCGCCGCTTCCGACTGTGCAATTTCATTTTCATGATGAGGAAATACTAAATCCTTGCCGCCGCAATGAATATCAATAGTATCTCCTAAACAGTCCTTAGCCATCGCCGAGCATTCAATATGCCAACCGGGTCTGCCCTTGCCCCACGGAGAATCCCAGTGCTGCTCGTCTTCCCCTGCTGACTTCCAAAGTGCAAAATCAAGAGGATCTTCCTTGATATCGCTTACCTCAACTCTTGCACCCGCTATAAGGTCGTCTAGGGATTGCTTTGAAAGCTTTCCATAGCCCTCAAATTTTCTTGTTCTGTAGTATACGTCGCCATTTGATTCATAAGCATACCCGTTATCTACAAGAGTTTGGATCATATCAATAATTTTATCCATATAAAGTGAAACTTTCGGGTGAACATCGGCAGGTCTTACATTCAGACCCTTAGCGTCGGTTTCATATTCATGAATGTATTTCAATGCAGTTTCTTCCGGAGTTGAATTTTCAAGCTTTGCCTGTTTAATAATTTTATCATTTACATCAGTATAATTCTGAATAAACGTCACATCATAGCCCTTGAATTCCAGATATCTTCTGAACACGTCAAACACGCATATAGGACGTGCATTACCGATATGGATAAAATTATAAACAGTAGGGCCGCAAACGTAAATACCCGCTTTTCCTTCTTCAATAGGTTTGAAATCCTCTTTCTGACCGGTTAACGTATTGTATATCTTCATAGTTCAAGATTCCTTTCTTTCCTGTTTATTATCTTGATTTCTTATAATTTTGTTAACAGCTACAGCCGTAAATATACCTGCCACAGTTTCCAGCATACGCTGAAGAGCAAAAAGATAATGATTCTCAGAGTCAAAATGAGATAGAACGATACTTAAAAATACCACACAGGATATATATGCACTGGACTCACGGTTTAATAAAACCGTGAGATAAATGACAGGTGCAATGCAAAGCGATATTAAAATATAATATAAAAAAGAAAACGGCACAAGCGGAGTAAAGTCGATTATCAGCAGTACCAATACCGCCGCCATTCCTCCGATAAAAGTACCCACGCATCTTACCACGCCTTTTTTAATACTTTCGCTGGTATTTGCCTGCATACATAAAATTGCCGCAATCATGCTGTAAAATGGATGGATATTAAAGATCATTCCCAAAACAGCACATATAAATACAGCTATTACCGTTTTCCAGATACGCATTCCTATATGAATCTTCGGAAACTTCCAATCAGCCTTCAGCTTCAAGCTTTTCCACTTCCTTTTGCAGCTTTTCGATCTTCATATACATAGAACACATTTCCTGCGCTACAGGGTCGGGAATATGGATCTGATCAAGTTCCTTGCATACCTTAGCGCCATTGTTTCTTACAACTCTTGCCGGAACTCCCGCTGCAGTACAGTTATCGGGAATTGCTTCAAGCACTACGGCTCCAGCGGCAATTTTAACATTGTTTCCTATTTTAAACGGTCCTAAAACTTTTGCACCTGCCCCTACCATTACATTGTCTCCCAAGGTAGGATGTCTTTTGCCCTTTTCCTTGCCCGTACCTCCAAGGGTCACTCCCTGATATATAAGGCAGTTGTCGCCGATCTCGGCAGTTTCCCCTATTACAACTCCCATACCGTGATCTATAAAAAGTCCTTTTCCGATTTTAGCTCCCGGATGAATTTCTATTCCTGTCCGGAATCTTGCAAACTGCGAAATGATTCTGGCTATTGTAAACATCTTTTTCTTATAGAACCAGTGAGCCCGTCTGTAACTGTGAACAGCATGAAGTCCCGAATAGGTCAGCCATATTTCAAACGAACTTCTTGCCGCAGGATCACGTTCTTTTACGAGAGCAATGTCTTCTCTCAACTGTTTAAACAATATTTGATCGCCCCTTCTGTATTTTATCGTATAAAAAAAGCCTCCTGCCCGCAAAGGTCAAGAGGCGGATAGTCCGCGGTTCCACTCTTAATTTATAGCTTGATTTCCGTAACGAGGAAAAACGCAGAGCAATACTCAGAAAGAATTCCGTTCCTGCCCCGAACTGACAGCCGCACTTCACATTTTCTCGCATATTCTGCTCACACCCATACAGAACTCTCTGCAATGCGTCCGAAAAGGCTACTCTGACTGCTACGTCTTTAATTATATAACTATACTATATTATACTCAGATTCTTCCTCTTTGTCAACCAGCCTTTTGAAAAAGGCTGGGCGAAAACTTTCATGCCGAATTTCATTAACTTGAAACGCTTTGCAAAAACTCGCAAAGTTACTTTACAGAGGATTGAAGAAAAAATTGAAAAAGGCTGGGCGAAAACTTTTATGCCGGATTTCATTTACTTGAAACGCTTTGCAAAAACTCGCAAAGTATTTTTAATAAAATTATCATTTTTCATTAAATATCGGATTGTTAGTACGATTCAAAAGATAATCGACAGAAACATTAAAGTAATCTGCCAGAAGAACTAAGGTAGAGTAATCTGCCTGACGCTCCCCGCTTTCATATCTGCTTATACTGTTCTGATTTAAATTCAAGTCTAACGCAAGCTTAATTTGTGTAATACCCCGCTGCTCCCTGAGCTGTTTTAATCTCAGAAAAGGAGACTTAATTTCATTTTTAAAAAAAGTCTGGGGAGTAACATTAAAAAAATCACATAATTTAAAAAAATTTCTCATTGTTGGTAATGTCACTCCGCTTTCAATATTCTTTATATGATTTTCATTACGGTATATCGCTTTCGCTGTTTCAGTCTGCGAAGCGCCGCTTTGCATTCTTATTTGTTTAAATCGTCTGGCAAATTCTCTGTTTGTCAACATTTTTCATTCTCCGATCTTATAAAATTAAGCTATTGACGGACTAATCCAATTAATGTTATAATTAAAATCAGGTAAAAAATAGAAATATAATTTAGGTTTTCTTGTCCGTATCAATGACTAACTATAATTATATGCTACATTTTTGTAGATGTCAACGCTTTTGTCTACAAATTATTAGGTTTTGTACAATTTCACAAATTCCGAACTAAATTTATGTAGAATTTTGCTAATAAATGGAGGTTTTAATGTTCTGGAATATCTTTTATGCATTATGTGAATCACATGGTACTACACCAAATGCAGTATGTAAAAAGTTAAAATTATCAAACGCAACAGCTACACATTGGAAAAACGGAACAATCCCCAGGGGAGATATACTGTTAAATATAGCAGATTATTTTAACTGCTCCGTAGATTATTTACTCGGCAGAACCAATCAGTCTCATGTTATAAATGAAAATAATTATATTAATGAAATAGAGCAGCATGACGAACTATTAGCGGAATTTGCAATAGCTTTTAAATCACTGAACCTTTCAGACAAAATAGATATCATGAACATCATACATGAAAAGCTAAAAAATAAATCCTGATTCAGCTATTGACGGTCTGAATCAATGATGTGATTTTACTATTTCTTATGAGAATCGGGATTATCAATTCTGCACATAAGATAATCAACAGAAACATCAAGATAATCCACCAATCGTTTCAAAACTTCGATATCAGCCTTAAATAAATTATTACAATACCTCTTCGCTTCCTCTTCACTTAAATTTAAATCCAAAGCAAGCTTTTCTATAGAAATTTCTTTTTGTTCCATAAAATTCTTTAATCTCAAAGGCGAATACACTTTTTTCACTCCCTTTCATTATTATCACCATTGACGAATACCCCAAAATAATGTTATACTATTAATGAGTATCAAATTAAGTATTATTTAGGCTTTTAATAGCTTAATTAAATTATATCTCAATTGAGATATAATGTCAAGCAACTTTGCAAAATCTATATCTCTTTCGAGATATAATCGGAGGTTTGCACAAATGTTTACAGATATATTTGTACAATTACTACAAGATAAAGGAATAACACCATATCGCATTGCTAAAGAAACAGGAATATCCCAAGGTTTAATGAACGAATATAAAAGCGGTAAAAAATCACCTAATATACAAAATTTAATTAAAATCGCTGATTATTTAGATTGCTCCACTGACTACCTTCTAGGCAGAACAAATGATCCAAATTTACATAAGAAATAATTTTTTCTTACTTTGCGAGTCTTTAAGAAAAATATTCAAGTTGCTGAAACCCGGCATAAAAATTTTTTGCCTACTTTTTTTCAAATTTTTCCTTCAATTCTCTGTTTACTTACCTGTCGAGCCTTATACAACATTATATCATCATACTAAAAACGATATTAAAGTTTTTTG
>ERZ1673722.1445-NODE-1445-length-23522-cov-7.848255_pt1 | contig 23522 bp, 20 predicted proteins | sample MGYA00580222_ERZ1673722 | MGnify/ENA primary metagenome ERZ1673722 (study PRJEB41218, sample SAMN15661750) | gut metagenome | host: Homo sapiens | place: Canada: London | collected 2015-08-20/2019-03-30 | study: EMG produced TPA metagenomics assembly of...
AGGTCATAAAAATGCTGGACAAGGACAGATTGGTAGTGTCAAATAAGTTATGAAAAAACGGAGCCTAAGAAAAAGGCTCGATTGAACCTTGAAAATTGCAGATATTTTAGGCAGAGGTAAGCTGTCGCCACCCTTGACAGCACACAAAAGAACTGCTGTAGGTGATTTACCGACGGCGAAGAACTCAAGAACAGTTAGTGATTTTCCGTCGTTTACAGCAGTGTAGCAGTTCTTTTGTGTGCCATCAAGGGCATAGCCGCTAATGCGGTGGCTGGTTTATTACCTCTGGCTTGGAATCTAAGAACAGTTAGAGCCTTCGGCAGACAGATTTAAAATTGTCTGCTGGCCGAGAAAGATGAGTAACTGCCATTTACCGGGCATGTTATCTGCTTTGGTGAGCATATCGACTTTATTTAAAACCTGATATTCGTTGTGCTTATGTGGCCGCAGGAAGTTATAATAAGCAACCCATAAAGCCAGATCGTAGTTGGCACCATCATAGTTATCAAATCCATTGGTTGGACGATAAGAGGCTTTGTAAGTGCGGTTAAGGCGTTCGATCATCTGCTTGAAAGGACGGAATTCTTTGGAGACTTCGTCATCATTGGTGAGACCGATTACCTGTGTGATGTTGAATGTAAAGGTATCTTTAAATCTTTTAGCAAACTCCATTCCTGCTTATCCTACGCCGGGCTTATCCGCAGACTGCGGCGGGCATGATTTTGCGAAAGGCCGCACTATGAAAAGAGCATATTCCAAATCGCAGTACGCGAAGCCCTATGAGCGGTACTGCCGCGAGCTGTATCCCGCCGAGGCCGAGCAGATTTTTCAGCGCGCCGAGGACTATTATCTGGAATTTATGAAGGATATGCCCGACCTCGGCGAAAACATGATGGCGAAAAACATGCTCGACTGGTTAACCATCATCTCCTTCTACGAGGCCAGCGGGCACAGGCTCGACGGCAAAGCGCTGCTGGAGATAAAGCGCCGCGCCGTGGAAAAGATGAAGTTCATAGGAAAGCTCGTGGACGGCAACAGAAGCAAATGGCCGTATAGGCTGTTTGAAAAGGCCTACACAAACTTCAACAGGATGCAGGCGGAGCATCAGGCCAAGGGCGAGTGGCTGGACAGCTGGAAGGTCGAGATAAACCTCGACCGCCGCACCGATGGCTTCAGCTTTCATCTCGTCGGCTGCCCGATCGCAAAGCACGCCAAGGCGCACGGCTACGGCGAGCTGCTGCCCTACCTCTGCAAGACCGACCACTACCTTACCAAGGTCATGCACGCGCGGCTCATCCGCACGCAGACCGAAGCCCTCGGTGGCGACTGCTGTGATTACTGGTACGTCGGCGACCAAAGCCCCCTGCTTGAGGATTACAGGGACTTGGAGGAGATATGAATTTCGCATATTTCCGCATTTTTCGCCGTATATCGCACCGCAGAATGCGACATATGCCATGGCAAAACTGATAAAACGCTTGAAAATCTGATAAGCGTTCTTCCGGTTCTTGACATGTTTTCTTCAAAGTTATACAATTTATGCAATGACGCATATGGGGATTTTCGTATGTTATGTACAAGCACTGCATACGTATCCGGCCGAATGCGTTTGCGAAAATTTCTAAACGGAGGAAAAAACATGAAAAAGTATCTGGCAATGCTGCTGGCACTCGTGATGGTGCTCGCGCTCTGCGCCTGCGGCAACACTTCCGCTCCCGCGGCTGATCCCACCCAGGCTCCCGCGGAGAACACCGGCGACGCGAACGCCGAGCAGCCCGCCGAAGAGGATCTCGTCTCCCTCGCTCAGGCTGAGGGTGAGCTCGTTGTTTACGGCTCCTGCGAAGAGGAATATCTCGCAGCCGCCTGCCAAAACTTCGAGAAGCTCTACGGCATCAAGACTACCTATCAGCGTCTGTCCACCGGTGAGGTGCAGGCCAAGATAGAGGAAGAGAACGGCAATCCTTCCGCTGACGTCTGGTTTGGCGGCACGACCGACCCGTACAACGTCGTCGCGGCAGAGGGTCTGCTCGAGGCTTACGAGGCCGAGAACGCCTCCCACCTCATCAGCGACGTGTACCGCAACGCGGACGGCTACTGGTACGGCATCTACAAGGGAATTCTCGGCTTCATGGTCAACACCGATGAGCTTGCCCGCCTCAACCTCGAAGCTCCTCAGGATTGGCAGGATCTGCTCAAGCCCGAATACAAGGGTCTGATCTGGCTCTCCAACTACAACACCGCCGGCACCGCAAAGCTCGTTATCAACACCATGATCCAGAAGTACGGCCACGACGAGGGCATCCAGTACCTCGTAGACCTTGACAAGAACATCGAAGTCTACACCAAGTCCGGCTCCGGCCCGTCCAAGAACGTCGGCACCGGCGAGTGCGTCATCGGCATCGGCTTCCTGCACGATGGCATCACCCAGATCATCGACAACGGCTACGACAACGTCCAGCTCGTCATCCCCTCTTCCGGTACCTCCTTTGAGATCGGCGCTACCGCCATCTTCAAGGGCGCAAAGCACCCCAACGCCGCGAAGCTGTGGATCGAGTACGCACTCAGCCCCGACTGCGTCAACATAGCCAAGGACAACGGTTCCTACCAGTTCCTCGTCATTGACAACGCCGAGCAGCCCTCTCAGGCCGCAGAGTTCGGCCTCGACCCCGACAATGTCATGGAATATGACTTCGAGGATGCGACCGCCAACATCAAGACCTATGTTGAAGAGGTCATGACCGCTCTTGCCGAGGCAGGCGCCGACACCGGCGACGGCCGCTTCAAGACCGAGTAATAATTTCAAAGACTCAGGCTACGAATTTATGAACTCCGCAGCGGAGGCGGCTTCTGCCGTCTCCGCTGTTTTGGAATTTTCCCAAAGAAAGGGGAATCGCTATGGCAAGAGGCCAAGGTGCGGCGCTGGACAGGAAAAAGCTGATGGCTGACCCGATAATGGTGACCACCATCGTCGTGCTGATAACATTTCTGACTTTGTTTATTCTCTATCCGCTGGCCATACTGCTCGTGGATAGCTTCTATGGGGACGGCAGGCTGACGTTTGATGTATTCAAGCGCATCTTCGCCATGCCCACCTTTACCCGCGCGATATCCAACACTCTGAAGATCGGCTTCGTCGTCGGTATATTCTCGGCGCTCATCGGACTGCTGTTCGCCTACGTCGAGGTGTACGTGAAGATGAACAAGTTCGTCGGCGGACTTTTCAAGGTCGTCTCGATGCTGCCGGTCGTCTCCCCGCCGTTCGTGCTGTCGCTGTCGATGATAATGCTCTTCGGCAAGGCCGGCATAATCACGCGCTTCCTGCTCGGTATCTACGACAACAGCGTCTACGGCTACTGGGGCATCGTCATCGTCCAGACGCTGACCTTCTTCCCCGTGTGCTACATGATGCTCAAGGGGCTTCTGAAGAACATCGACCCCTCGCTTGAGGAGGCCGCGCGCGACATGGGCGCAGGCCGCTTCAAGGTATTCACCAGCGTCACGCTGCCGCTGATGCTGCCGGGACTCGGCAATGCCTTCCTCGTGACCTTTATCGAGTCCATCGCGGACTTCGCAAACCCCATGATAATCGGCGGCTCCTACGATACTCTCGCCACGACCATCTACCTCCAGATAACCGGCTCCTACGACAAGCCGGGCGCCGCAGCGATGGCCGTCGTGCTGCTGTGCATCACGCTTGCGATGTTCGCCGTGCAGAAGTACTATCTCGAGGCCAAGACCTCCGCGACGCTGACCGGCAAGGCCTCCCGCGGCAGAATGCTCATCGAGGACAAGAGCGTCAAGGTCCCGCTCACCGTGCTGTGCGCGGTCGCTGCAAGCTTCGTCATCCTGATGTACATCTGCGTCCCCATCGGCTCCTTCTTCCCGACCTGGGGCTATAAGTTCTTCCCGCTCACGGGCAAATGGTTCAAGCTCGTATTCACGCGGTATCACGGCTTCCAGGCCTTCCGCGACTCGTTTGTGCTCTCGCTCATCGCCGCCCCCATTACGGCGCTGCTGAGCATGATAATCTCCTATCTCGTCGTCAAGCGCAAGTTCAAGGCCAAGGGCTTCATCGAGGCCGTGTCCATGCTCGCCATGGCCGTCCCCGGTACGGTTCTCGGCGTCGGCTATATCCGCGGCTTCGCGGGCGGCGTGTTCCACACGGGTTTCCTGCAGGGGCTTTACGGCACCGGACTTATCCTCATCATCGTGTTTGTCGTCCGCTCGCTGCCGACCGGCACCAGAAGCGGCATCTCCGCCCTGCGGCAGATCGACAAGTCCATCGAGGAATCGGCTTACGACATGGGTGCGGACAGCTTCCGCGTGTTCATGACCGTGACGCTGCCGCTCATCAAGGATTCGTTCCTCTCCGGCCTCGTTACCGCGTTCGTGCGCAGCATCACCGCCATCTCCGCGATAATCCTGCTCGTCACGCCGCAGTTCCTGCTCATCACCGTTCAGATCAACGAATTCGCCGAGAAGGGCTCGTACAGCCTCGCCTGCGCGTTCGCAACGATCCTCATTCTCATAACCTACGGTGCCGTGCTGCTGATGAACCTGTTCATCAAGTACTTCGGCACAAGCCGCAAAATAAAGGAGGACATTTGAGTCATGGAAAAAACGAAAAAAGGCGTGCGGCTCGAGCACGTCTCCAAGATATATAAGGACCCCAAGACCGGCAAGGACTTCTATGCCGTGCATGACACCTCCCTGTCGATTGAACCCGGCAGCTTCGTAACGCTGCTCGGCCCCTCCGGCTGCGGCAAGACCACGACCCTGCGCATGATAGCGGGCTTTGAGAGTCCTGACGAGGGCGAAATCTACCTCGGCGACGAGGCCATAAACGCCCTCACCCCGAACAAGCGCGACACCGCGATGGTTTTCCAGAGCTACGCGCTGCTCCCGCACTACAACGTGTTCGACAACGTCGCCTACGGCCTGAAGCTCCGGAAAATTCCGAAGGACGAGATACGCGAGCGCGTCATGCGCATACTCGACCTCGTGGAGCTGACCGGCATGGAAGGCCGCATGACAAACCAGCTCTCCGGCGGCCAGCAGCAGCGCGTCGCGCTGGCGCGCGCACTGGTCATCGAGCCGTCGGTTCTGCTGTTTGACGAGCCGCTGAGTAACCTTGACGCGAAGCTGCGCGTCTCGATGCGCACCGAAATCCGCCGCATCCAGCAGGAGGTCGGCATCACCGCCATCTACGTCACGCACGACCAGTCCGAGGCCATGGCGCTCTCTGACAACATCATCATCATGAACAAGGGCGTCGTCGCTCAGGTCGGTACGCCGCAGGAGATATACTATCACCCGAACAGCGAGTTCGTCGCGGACTTCATAGGTGAAGCGAACTTCCTCAAGGGCAGCTTCGTGCGCAGCACCGACAACGGCCGCGCGGTGATGAACATCGAGGGCGGCGAGATAGATGTCGCGCCGCAGGGCGAGCTGGAGGCCGGACAGGAATACACTCTGGTTCTGCGCCCCGAAGCCGCAACGCTCGGCGAAGAGGGCGGCCTGCCCTGCCGCGTGGTGCTCAGCTGCTTCATGGGTTCCTACCAGAACTACCACGTCATGGTCGGCGACACGCTCGTGAAGCTGTCAGAGAACAACCCCAAGAACAAGCGCATCTACGCCGTCGGCGAGGAGTGCCGTCTGCGCTTCGATCCGGACGCGGTGCACGTTCTGTAAAAGAAATAATAATTATAAAAAACCTGCTGCCGCAGATGCGGCGGCAGGTTTTTTATGCCTTGTCAACTGATACTATTGTAAGAACAAAAAATCTCCCGCATTTGCATGCGGGAGATTTCGATAAGGAGATTCCTATTACTTCACGGTGATGGTGATCGGAGTGGAGTAGATAGCGTAGTCGGTGCTGCTGAGGGAAGAGAGATCCCAGCCGTTGATGTCGAGGGTGTTGTCAAGGCGAACCATGACGACGGCCTCGCCGGCCTCGGTAGCAACGATGTTGCCGTTCTCATCGAGAGACACGGGAACGCCGCTGATGCTGACGAGAGACAGCTTGCAGCCGCTCAGAACCTCGTCATTCTGGGCGAGGACGGTGCAGGCGAACGCATCACCGTTGGAAACGGTCATGTCTTCGGCAACAACACGGACGGGCAGGTTGGTTGCCCAGGTGCTGAAGTTGGTGGTCATGGAGTAGGTGCCGCCGAACAGGTAGTCCTGTGCGAACAGCTCTTCGGTGTTGTAGGTCCAGGCCCAGGAGGTCAGACCGCGATGACGGGCTGCGAAGATGACATTTCTGAACATCATGGCGTTGTAGTCATTGCAGGTGCTGTTGTAGGGCTGGAGGTAGCTGTAGAGCTGGCCGACTGCGGCGCCGATACCCTGCTCTTCTTCAACAGCGTTCAGGTCGCCCCAGTTGGACTCGCCGCAGCCGAGGTAGCCGAGAGACATCTCAGGCCACTCTTCGGCCATACGTGCCATAACGTCATGTGCCTCGTCCTTAGAGCCGTCGCCCCAGTGGTCGACGCCGTCATTGAAGGTGATAACGCAGACGCGATCGGTCATGTCAAGCTCCTCAACGAGAGCCTTGAACGGGGTTACGATGTCGGGGTTGTAGGACTTGATCTCGATGAACTGGACGATGTCATCATCGCCAAGGGCTTCGAGGTACTCGCGCAGGGTGGGGATATGATCCGCTTCGGGGTCATAGTTGAGAACGGTGTTCTCGCGGCGCTCGGTGGTGCGGTTGGTGTTGTTGGAGTTCAGAACGGAGTTCGGGGCTTCCTCGGCGGAAGCGTCGGTCATGTCGTAAGGCATGGCCTGCAGCTCTGCGATGGTCAGATCCTCAACGTTGGTGACGTCGGGGCGGTTGAACAGACGCTTTGCGTCGTCGTCATGCAGGACGAACAGCTCGCCGTCGCTGCTCATGGAGATGTCGCACTCGATGACGTTTGCACCGGCATCGATAGCAGCGCGCTCGGAGCGGATGGTATTCTCAACGTACTCGCTGGGCAGGCCGCGGTGGCCGGTGATGAATACGTGGCGAACGAGAGTGGTGACGTCGTTGAAGGAGCTGATGGCCTCGGCGACGGCTGCGTAATCCTCGCAGACGATGCCGTTGACGCCGTTGGTGATCTGGGTGTAGATAGCGGTGGTATCAGCGGAGGTCTCTGCCCAGACGGTGAGGAGCATGCCGCGCATGTACTCAACAGCGTCGAGGGTCGCGATCTCTTCGGGGATGATGGCGATCTTCGCGTGGGAAGCGTTGGTGTTCTGGATAACGGTCAGCAGGTCGCTGCGCTCGGTGCTGAGCTTGGCTTCACGCCAGTCGATGATACCGAGAACGCCGACGTTTGCATCGCAGATGTCCTTAACATACTGAGTGTGCTCGTAATCGGCAACAACGAAGGTGTCGGCCAGAGAATACTCGGCAGCGAAGGCGTTGACCGCGGCTGCGGTCGCATCGTCACGGATGTACAGTGCGGGCAGGGTGGTCGGCTTGACGGAGGCGAGGTACTCAGCGAGGTTCTCGGAGAGGACTTCACCATCCAGGGTGGAAACGGTGAGGTTTTCGTCGACCGCAACGATCATGGTGTTGGGGCGGACGTCCTTTGCCGCGGTCTCAACGGCGCTTGCGTCGGCAGGCCACACGATGGTCGCGGAGTAGGTGATGCTGGTTTCGGGCTCGTAGAGGTCGTCGGTCCACTTGGAGAGGACAGCGGCGGTCTCTTCGCTCACAACGGGAGCTTCGGTCGCTTCGGGAGTCGCTTCGGCGGGAGCCTCAGTGGGGTCAGCCGCAGGAGCAGTGCTGTTGCCGCAGGCGCACAGTGCGAACACCATGACGAGAGCGAGCAGAAGTGCAAGGGCTTTCTTCATTTGTTTTCTCCTTTCCTTTTCTGGGCAAATGCATCAGTTTACCTGATGCTTCTTATCAGATAATAATCTTTACACAACCTTAACGCAAGTAAAAAAAGCTTAACGCAAAAAATAACGTCGTTTTTGCCAAAGTTTTAGATTATGATTTGGGAATATGTCATAAAATATCTCCCTTTATTTGCAATATAGTTAAAACTTCTGGAATTTTTCAAGAATGTGCTTTTTTTCACAGACATTTACTCCCTTTAACTTCAGCACATTGCACAAAAAATTGCCCTCGTTTTCATCGAAATGGCGAGCGCAACTTTGCTCCTAAAAATTGTTTGCCGAGCGCGGATGTGTTAAAATATATAAATACTTATTATTACTTGATAATTACTTGATATTGCTTGAAAAAACGGCGGAGGGGCGAGATGAAAAAATTTATATCGGCGCTGCTTCTGGCTGTGTTTCTGCTCTCGGGCTGCGCCTCGCAGAATGTACGGAACGACGCGGATTTTGCGCCGCCGGAGGAGCAGCGGCTCGTCATATACACTTCGCACAAACGTGAGGTGTACGAGCCGATCATCCGCGAGTTCGAGCAGCGCACCGGAATATGGATAGAGCTTGAGACCGGCGGCACGACCGCGCTTCTGGAGCGCATCGCCCAGGGCGGCACCGACTGCGACCTCATGTTCGGCGGCGGCGTTGACAGTCTGAGCGCGTACGCGGACTGCTTCAGCCCGTATCTCAGCGAAAACGGCGGTCAGGTGCTGCCCGCATACGCCAGCCCCGACGGGTTTTACACCCCGTTTTCCGCCCTGCCCGTCGTGCTCATTTACAACACCCGGCTCGTCCGCACCAACCCGCCCACCGGCTGGGACAGCCTTACCGACTCCAAGTGGCGCGGCAAGATCGCCTTCGCCGATCCCGCGGTCTCCGGTTCGAGCTATACCATTCTCTGCACGATGCTTCAGGCGCTCACCGGCGACAACGCCTCCATCCTGACCGAGTTTGCCGAGAACCTTGACGGCAAGCCGCTTTCCGGCTCCGGCGACGTGGTGCGCGCGGTCGGCGAGGGGCGGAAATACATCGGCGTCACGCTCGAGGAAACGGCGCTGAAGGGCATCGCCGCAGGCTACGACATCGAGATCGTCTACCCCGAGGAGGGCACCAGCGCGCTGCCGGACGGCGCCGCCATTGTCTCCGGCTGCGCCCACCGTGAAAATGCGGAGCTGTTCATCGACTTTCTTTTGAGCTCCGACGTGCAGACGCTTCTGCATGACAGCCTGTACCGCCGCAGCGTATGCGAAAGCGGCGCAAACGCCGGTACGGACGAGCTGAAGCTGATAGACTACGACCTTGAATGGGCAAGCGCCGAGCAGACCGGCCTGCTGAGCCTCTGGCGTGACATAACGGGAGGCGCGGAATGAGGGACTGGATAAGGCGCTCGTTTAAAAACCGCATCTTCATCACCGTGCTGCTGGTGACGCTGGTGCCGATGCTCCTGTGCGACGTGTTCATCATGCAGATATCCATGCGCCGCAGCGGCGATATGCTCTATGCTCAGGCGCAGTCCGAGCTTGACATAGCCGCCGGCATCATTGATTCCGCGCTTGACACCGTGGACGGAGTAACCGCGAAGCTCGCGGACAGTGCCGTGATCCGCAGCGCGCTGCACCGCGGCAGGGAGTCCGACCTGCTGTATCAGCTCATGTACCGCGAGACCGAGAACCTGAACGGCTTTGCCAGCATCGACGTATATGACAGTGACGGCGCACGCATTTATGCCGGCAGTCTCGATTCCGAGGCCGGCAGCCTGCCCGTATACTGGGGCGTGCTGCGCGCCGCGCGTGAATGCGAGGGGCAGACCATGCAGGCAAACGGCGCGGACGGGCTTGTGATAGCCCGCGCGGTGTACGGCTCCGACGGGGAGGTCTCCGGCTATGTGCTCGTGCGTATACCGCAGGGCGGCTTCGGCGCGCTCCTCGGCGGCAGCTTTGGAGAGCAGAACGACGTGTTCCTGCTAGACGGCACATGGCGGCAGATATACTGCTCCGACAGCATACGCGCCGATGAGACGATCTCTTCGCTCCGCGCGCAGCTGCTGTCCGGCGCGGCGCTCGGCGGCGGTGACTACAACGTCTATCTCTGCCAAAGCCCTGACACGGGCTTCACTCTGGCTCTGCGCCAGCCGAAGGTATACACCCGCGAGGTCATGGCAACGGTGTACTCCACCTGCGCCGCCATGGGCATACTCTGCCTGCTGCTCGGCCTTCTCTGCGCGTGGCTCCTCAGCCGCTATCTCTCGAAGCCCGTCAATGAGCTTGACGAGGCGATGAAGCGCGTGGAAAAGGGCGACTACGCCGCGGAGCTGAGCAGCGACCGCGAGGATGAGATGGGCCGCCTGACCGCGAGCTTCAACCGCATGACGCGCGAATACCGGCAGAATCTTGAGCGTTCCGTCCAGCGCGAGCGCGAGCTGAACGAGACGGAGCTTTCGATGATGCAGGCGCAGCTCAACCCGCACTTCCTATATAATACACTCGACAGCATCAAGTGGCTCGGCGTGACGAACGGTGTGCCGCAGGTCGCGGCCGTCGCCTCCGGACTTGCCGTGCTGCTGCGCGCGGGCATCTCCGGCGACAGGCTCATCACGCTCGAGCGCGAGCTGGAGCTGCTGGAAAAATATCTGGACATTCAGTCTCTCCGGTTCGAGGATCGCTTCGCGTGGGAGATCGACGTTGACGAGAGGTTCCAGCACTGCATAGTGCCCAAGCTCATATTGCAGCCGCTGGTCGAGAACTCGATAATCCACGGCGTCGCCAACATGGACGACGGCTATATAAAGCTCAGCGCCCGCGAAAAATCCGGCACGCTCATCCTCAGCGTTCAGGACAACGGCGTCGGCATCCCACAGGACGTGCTGGACTGGCTGAACGACCCCGATCGGGATGTCCCCGGCGGGCACCTCGGCCTCAAGAATGTTGACCGCATTGTGCGGCTGTATTACGGCGGCGACTACGGCATCAGCGCATATTCGGCTGCCGGCGAGGGAAGCCGCGTTGAGCTTCGCCTGCCGATGAACAAGGAGGGGAACGGCAATGCTGAAGGTTCTGGTCGTTGACGACGAGACCGTCGTCCGCCGCGGCATCGCCCTCGGCGTCGATTGGGCGTCGATGGGCTGCGTCGTGGTCGGCGAGGCGGCAAACGGCGAGGAAGGGCTGCTCGCCGCCGAGCGGTACAGCCCCAATCTCATCATAACCGACATACGTATGCCGAAGCTGGACGGCATAGAAATGCTGCGCGAGCTTCGCCGCCGCGGCTGCCGCGCGCACGCCATCATACTCACGGCGTACAGCGACTTTGAGTACGCCCGCTCCGCGCTCCAGCTCGACGCGGACGACTATCTGCTCAAGCCCTTTCAGGATAACGAGCTTATCCTCGCCGTCGAGCGCATCCGGCAGAAGGAGCAGGAGCAGGGCGAGCTGAGCGTTATCGACACGCTCGCGCTCGAAAAGGGCGACAAAAGCCGCTACGTGCTGAAGGCGCTCGAATACATCTCCGAGCACTACGCCGACGGCGGCATAAACATAACCGAGATCGCCCAGCATCTCGGCGTCAGCGAGGGACACCTCAGTCATGTGTTCAAGAAGGAGACGAACTATACCGTCGTCGGCTATCTGACCCGATACAGGATACACATGGCGCTGAAGCTGCTGCGCGACTGCCGGTATAAGATATACGAGGTCGCGGACATGGTCGGCTACAAGGACGTGACCTATTTCGGCAGCACCTTCAAGAAGCTGACCGGACTGAGTCCATCGGAATATCAGGACAGATGCAGATAGGAGGAACATATGCTTGACGAATTCATAAAGCTCTCGCAGCGCGGGGACGCGCTCTGGATAAGCGTCGTCCGCAAAGCCTTCGCCGCGGAGCCGGACGCATACCGCGCGGTGATACGGCTCGAGTGTCTGGACGGGACGCTGCGGGACTACGCCTGCCCCCTCCCCCGCTGGAAAAACGCGGCCGAACGGGACTTTCTCGCCGAATATCTCACCGCCCGCATTTTCAACATTCTCTCGTGCTTCAGCGGTCGCGCGCTGCACGTTTATCTTGACCTCTCCGCCGAGGAGCCGCGAAGGCTGGCGGAGGGCTGCTTGGCCGCGTTCACGGCGACACCCGGCCTGAAAAAAGTGCTGAACATCGCGCGCAGGCTCTGCGGCAGTATGGGTCTGCCGCCGTTCGGGATGGACGTGCGCGATATAAGTGATCACTCCCCCGCACCGCTGCGCGAGGCTCCCGCGTCCGGCGTCTCGCTGAACGAAAGGCTGCTGGCCGCGATCGAGGCCGGAGGCCGCGGCGCGTACTGCGGGATGGACGTCGGCGGGACGGACATCAAGCTCGCCGCTGCTCTCGACGGGCGGCTGCTCGCCGTCAAGGAATACGACTGGAACCCCGCGGCAAGCCCGACGGCGGACGGCATCACCGAGCCGATGATGATGCTCGCGCGGCTGATGCGCGCCTGCGTCATCGCCGATTCGCTCCCCAAGGATCACGGCGCACAGGCGATGCTCGCCGACGCGCTGCGCAAGGACGCGGACGATGAAGCAATCCGCGCCGCGATATCCGCCTGTGAGGATGCGGCGGCGGAGCTGCCGCTGTTCGACGGGCTGGGTCTGAGCTTCCCCGACATTGTGATCGGCAGCCGCATTCTAGGCGGCGAGACGCCGAAGACCAAGGCCATGCGCGAGAATCCCGACATCGACTACGAGACGGAGTTTGCAAAGCTCGGCCGCGTGTCCGAAACGCTCGCGGCGCTGTGCCGCGCCAGTGTGCGCGTGCGCATCATAAACGACGGGCCGATGGCGGCGTTCAGCGCGGCGGCAGAGCTGGCCGCGGACGGCGCGGAGCTGACGCGCGGCGTTGTCGCCTACGCGATGGGCACCGATCTCGGCAGCGGCTGGATAGACGCGCGCGGCGACATACCGGAGATTCCTCTCGAGCTGTATGATCTGCTGCTCGACCTCGGCAGCGCGCCGTGGAAGCACATCCCGCCGGAGGATATCCGCTCCGTGCGCAACGAGAATTCCGGCCTGTCCGGAGTGCGGCGCTATCTGGGTCAGGCGGCGACATACCGCCTCGCGCAGGAGCTTCAGCCCTCGCTGCTCGACGGGCTGACTGAGGAAACGGACGGCATCATCAGGATAAAAGCTGCGCCGCAGGACATGCGCAAGCCCGCGCTCGAGCGGCTGATGACGGCTGCGGCGGACGGGAACGGGGCCGCGCGGGAGATATTCCGCCGCATCGGCTTGAATCTCGCGGCGCTCACCGAAGAGATGGAATACCTGCTCTCGACGGGCACGGACAGCCGGTACATTTTCGGCCGGTTTGCAAAGATCCCCGGCTGCTTTGCGCTGATACGCGAGGGCTTCGGCTCCGTCCTGCCCGATATGAAGCTCATCGCCGCGGACGACGGACTTGCCCGCAGCGGGCTCATGCGCCAGCTCGCCCGACTCGACGGCGTGACGGTCGCGCAGTTCGCGCAGGCCGTCAGCGCAATATACTACTCTTGCATGAATTGATAACACGGAGGTCATTCGATGAAACGCAGTGAAATAAACAAGGCTCTCAAGGAGCTGGAAGCCATGTGCCGCGAATACAAATGCTATCTGCCGCCCTTCTGCGGCTTCACGCCGGAGCAGTGGCAGAGCATCGGACACGAGTACGACGAGGTGCGCGACTGCATGCTCGGCTGGGACATCACCGACTACGGTCTCGGCGACTTTGACAAGGTCGGCTTCTCCCTGATAACCATTCGCAACGGCAACCGCAAAATGCCGGAGAAGTACCCGAAGGTCTACGCCGAGAAGCTGCTGTATATTAAGGAAGGGCAGTACGCACCGAACCATTTTCACTGGTACAAGACCGAGGACATCATAAACCGCGGCGGCGGCAACGTGCTCATCCGCGTTTACAACAGCCTGCCGAACGAGGAGATCGACTACGAATCCGACGTCACCGTGCACACCGACGGCCGCACCTACACCGTCCCCGCCGGTACGCAGATACGTCTCACGCCGGGCGAGAGCATCCATGTGCAGCAGTACCTGTACCACGATTTCTCCGTTGAGCCCGGCACGGGCGCGGTGCTGCTCGGCGAGGTAAGCCAGTGCAACGACGACAACACCGACAACCGCTTCAACCCTCCCGTCGGCCGCTTCCCCAAGATCGAAGAGGACGAGCCGCCCTACCGTCTGCTCTGCAACGAGTACCCCGCGGCGAAGTGAGGTGCGGCATGAACGGTAAAATAGACGTGGCCGCGATCGGCGAGGTGCTCATAGACTTTGCGCAGGAGAGCGTTGACGCGCTCGGCTATCCCACTATGGCGGCGCACCCCGGCGGCGCGCCCTGCAACTTTCTCGCAGCGCTCTCGGCGCTGGGGATGAAAACGGCGTTTCTGGGCAAGGTCGGCGAGGACGATTTCGGCCTGATGCTGCGCCATACGCTCGACGCCGCGGGCATCGACACGCGCGGGCTCATCTCCGATCCTGACGTATTCACGACGCTGGCCTTCGTCCGCTTCGACGAGAACCGCGACCGCTCGTTCAGCTTCGCGCGCAAGCCCGGCGCGGACACGCGCCTGCGCTCCGACGAGCTTGACCTGACCGTTATCGACGAATGCCGTATGCTGCATTTCGGCACGCTGAGCCTCACCGACGAACCGGCGCGCTCCGCGACGCAGGCCGCCGTGGAATACGCGCGCCGCCGCGGCAAGCTCATCAGCTTTGACCCGAACCTGCGCGAGCCGCTGTGGCCGTCGCTGGACGCCGCCGCGGAGCAGATGCTCTGGGGGCTTAAAAACGCGGACGTTGTGAAGATCAGCGGCGAAGAGGCCGAATTTCTGTTCGGCTGCGGCTGCGAGAAGAGCGCGGAGCTTATCCTGAACGACTGCGGCGCAAAGCTCGTGATGATAACGCTCGGCAGCGAGGGCTGTTTTATAAAGAACCGTACCGCGCAGTGCCGCGTTCCGGCGGCGCGCGTAAAGGCGGCGGACACTACCGGCGCAGGCGACATCTTCGGCGGCAGCGCCGCATATTGCCTGCTCTCCTCCGGCAAGGCTCCGGAGGATCTGAACGAGGAAGAGCTTAATGCGATGGGGCGCTTTGCCTGCGCGGCGGCGGGACTGTCCGTACAGCGCCCCGGCGGCATATCCAGCGTCCCCGGTAAGGAAGAAATTCTCGCCCTGCTCGCCGCAGGTGACTGAAAACAGCAACTACATATAAAAAACAACTGCGCGGGAAGTTCCTCGCAGTTGTTTTTATATATTCACTTTTTCCGGAGTACGATTTTTATAAAATTCAGATACCTTCCGCCGCCGGCCTCCATCGCTTTACGATCGCCCGCGGCGTATTCGTTATCCTGCCGCAGCCAGTCCGCCCACACCTCTTCGTTCGACTCCATCTCGCGCAGCTCCAGAAGCTCCGTCTCCGTGCTCCGGCTCACTGTCCCGCGCCAGTAATCCGCGTCGTGTATGTAGTCCAGCTGCTCCGGAGTCCACGAGAGCAGCAGCTCCTCCTCAAGCTTCACCGGATTCGGCCCCATTATCAGCGCCTGAAGCTCAGGCGTGTCGTATTTTTTGCTCAATATGTATTCCATGCTTGTTTCTCCTGACATTTCTATTCGCCCGCAGCCACATCAGCTAACAGGCGTTAGCCGTATTATAAGCTAACATATATTAGCTTGTCAAGTTTTATAACAAAATATCCCCCTAGGGGGCTTACAAAATTCTCGGACAGCATATATAATCATCTCACTCTCATCAATCGGAGAACTGTGTACACATGAAAAAGGACATCGCGCCGCAGCGGCGCAGCCGGAAAAACACCGTGGTCGCAGCAATGCTCGCCGCGGTCATAGTCATGGCGTTCGTGTGTCTGTTTGTCGGCTCGTCGAACATGTCCCTCGGTGACGCCTTTGCCGCGCTCGCCAAAAAGGGCAGCTCCGCCAACAACCGCATCATCTGGAACATCCGCATCCCGCGCGTCCTCGCCGCGGTAATCGCGGGGGCGGGGCTTTCCGCGTCCGGCCTCGTGATGCAGACGAACCTCAATAACCCCATGGCGTCGCCCTCGACGCTCGGTGTCTCCAACGCTGCGGTGTGCGGCGCGAACCTCTCGATAATCGCCTTCTCCGGCGGTTTCCTCTCTACGGGGAACAACGTCGCGAATTTCGCCGCTGGGGCAAACCCCTACGCCACCTCGCTGATGGCCTTCATCTTCTCCACGCTTTCGATCCTGCTGATCCTCGGCCTGTGCCGGATGCGATCGTTCTCGCCGAACGTCGTCGTGCTCGCGGGGCTCGCGGTCGGCGCGGTGTGGACGGCGGCGACGACGATACTCCAGTTTTACGCGACCGACGTCGGCCTGTCCGCCGCGGTCATCTGGAACTTCGGCGACCTCGGCCGCGCGACCTACAGGACGGATGCGATAATGCTCGCCGCCGTCGCGGCGGGGCTTATCATCTTCTCGCTGCTCTCATGGCGCTACAACGTTCTCCTCAGCGGCGACGCCAGCGCGAAGAGCATGGGCGTCAACGTTGACGCGCTGCGCTTCGTGTCGATGCTGGCTGCCTCCGTCATCACGGCGGTGTGCGTGTCCTTCCTCGGCGTCATCGGCTTTGTCGGCGTGATCTGTCCCCATGTCACGAAAAAGCTGCTCGGGCAGGATCACCGTTACTCCATCCCCGTCTCCGCGCTCTGCGGAAGCCTGCTGCTTCTGCTTGCGGATACGCTCTCGCGCAGTATGGGCAGCGGCTCGGCACTGCCGGTCGGCGCGATAACCTCCCTGCTCGGCGCGCCCTTCTTTGTGGCGGTCATCTTCTCGAAAAAGGAGGACGGCGTATGCTGAAAATAGAAGATCTGCGCTTCAGCTATTCCAGGCGCTCTGCGCCCGTTCTCAACGGGGTCGACCTCGAACTGCGCGACGGCGAGATCGGTATACTGCTCGGCAAGAACGGCTCCGGCAAGACCACGCTTTTCAAAAACATCCTCGGCATAGGCACCCCGTCCGGCGGCACCATCCGCTTTGACGGCGAGGATCTGCTGAAGCTGCCGAAGCGCGACCGCGCGCGGCGCATCGCCTACGTCCCGCAGCACATCCACTTCGGCGCGCTCACCGTGTACGACTCGATCCTGATGGGCAGGGTATCGTACTTCGGTCTCCGCGCGGGCAAGGAGGATTACGACGTGGTGGACAGGATCATGGCCGAGATGAAGCTTGAGAGCTTTGCCGACAGGAACGCCGAAAACCTCTCCGGCGGCGAGAAGCAGAAGATCGCCATTGCCCGCGCGCTGGCGCAGGAGCCGAAGATGCTCGTGTTCGACGAGCCGACTGGCAACCTCGACATCGCAAACGAGGAGCTTATCATCGAGGAGGCCAAGAAAGTCGCCCGCAGTCGAAACATCGCCATTCTGAGCTCCCTTCACGACCTGAATCAGGCGCTCTACTTCGGCGACCGGTTCTTCTTCCTGAAGGACGGCCGAGTCAAATACTCCGGCGGTCAGGACATGATATGCCCCGAAATAATAAAAGATATATTCGACATCAACTCAAAGATCATCGAACACGATGGGAAGAAAATAATACTCGGAGGAAAACAGTATGAAAATTAAGAATTTTGCCGCACTGCTGCTGGCGCTTGCCATGATGTTCTCGCTCTGCGCCTGCGGCAGCCAGTCCGCCCCCGCGCAGGATACACCCCAGCCGTCCGAAGCGCAGGAGAGCGCCGCCCCGTCCGAGGCGCCCTCGGAGATCACCGTCACCGACATGATAGGCCGCGAGCTGACCGTCACCCCCGGCAGCTACACGCGCGTCGTCTGCATCGGCGCGGGCGCGCTCAGAATGTACAGCTACATCGGCGACGTCTCGTTGCTCTGCGGCGTTGAGGATATCGACAACCTCACGCTTGAGGAGCGCCCCAAGATGTTTGATTCTGTGGCGCGCCCCTATGTGCTTGCCTACGGCGACGTGTTCAGCACGCTCCCGTCCTGCGGCGTCGGCGGCCCCAACGCTCAAGCGGCGGAGGCCGAGAAGATCCTCTCCTGCAATCCCGACATCGTCATCTCCGAGTACGAGGACGTTGAGAAAGAGGACGCTCTTCAGGAGCAGCTCGGCGTACCCGTCGTGACGCTCAAGTCCGGCCCGAACGGCGTTTTCGACGACGCATTCAGCCAGAGCATGACCCTGCTCGGTCAGATCTTCGGCGAGGAAGAGAAAGCCGAAGCGCTCGTATCCTTCATCGCGGCGGAGACCGCCGAGATCGCCGAGCGCACCGCCAGCATTGCCGACGAGGACAAGCCCGCCGTTTACGTCTGCGGTCTCGGCAACTGGGGCACCACGAACCACCTCATGACCTCCCAGACCTACGCCTCCTTTGAGGTCGCAAACATCCGCAACGTTGTCACCGACCTCGGCGCGAACGGCGTGCAGCCCATCGAGGAGGAGAAGTTCGTCGCCCTCGGCGCGGATATGGACATCATCGTCATGGACGCCGCGGCGGTCAAGAACATAAAGCCGCTGTATCAGGAGGATCCGACCATGTTCGACTCCTGCAAGGCATGGCAGACAGGCGAGGTGTATCTGGAAATGGCCTACAACGCCTACTACACCAACTATGAGATAGCGCTGATAAACACCTGGTTCATCGCAAAGTCCGTCTACCCCGACCTCTTTGCCGACGTTGACATCACCGCAAAGACCAACGAGATCACCTCCGCGTTCCTCGGCAAGGAGCTTGCCGACGAGATATTCGCCTGCCCCTCCAGCTTCGGCGGCTACCAGAAGATCGACACCGCGTCCTTCTTCGCGTGATACGGAGAGCGCCATGATAGATAAAGCCGACGTAATAGAATTCTTTGACCGCTGCGCCCCAAGCTGGGACGCGGGACTGATACGCAGCGACCGGAAGATAAACATCATCCTCGACAACGCCGGAGTCAGAGAGGGCAGCCGCGTTCTCGACGTGGCCTGCGGCACCGGAGTTCTGATACCGGATTACATCAGGCGCGGCGCGGATGTCACGGGCATAGACATCTCGCCGGAGATGATAAAGCTTGCGGAGCGGAAATATGCCGGAACCGGCGTCCGCTTCATCTGCGGCGACGTTGAGGCCGCCGACGTCGGGCAGGGCTTTGACGCGATCGTGGTCTACAACGCCTTCCCCCACTTCCCCGACCCCGAGCGGCTGATAACGCATCTGTCGGGGCTGCTCGCCGAGGGCGGCGTGCTCACCGTGGCGCACGGCATGAGCCGCGAGAAGATCGACGCGCACCATCACGGCTCCGCCAGCAAGGTGTCGATGGGTCTGATGCCCGCCGAACAGCTTGCGGGGATATTCGGCAGGTACCTGGATGTGACCGCCGTCATCTCCGACGAGGATATGTATCAGGTCGCGGGCAAGCGCAGATAAAGCAGATAAAGTTTATATCACTCAAGCCAAGCTAGGGCCGTCCGGTCCTGGCTTGGTTCATATTTTTACCCAAGTTATACAATACGTGCATTTTGTCTACCGCCTTTCTTGCTCATATCTCCGGCTTTTCCTTGACGTTTGGGCGGGATTGTGTTAATATTTTCCCAGATATGCCATGCCCGGAATCAAAATTTTTCGTGTGGTAAATTTGAAAAAGAGGTGTATTGCTTGAAAGACCTTAAGCATCTTATCTACTTTGAAAACCTCCTTCAGGACGCTCAGAACGAGCTTGTCACGAAGGCGGTCGAAGAAGGAATGTACGCACTGGGATACAACTGCTATTACGTCCCTGAGGTTCTGCTGAATCTGCCCGGCTGCTTCTCAAGCCGCCTGCGCGCGCCACGCTGCACGTCTACCGACCTCGCAAGCTACTACATGACCACCCGTACATGTCCCTACGCCCGCTCCATTCTCGAGCGCGCCATCGAGGGCGGCTACAACTACCTCGACGCGCTGCTCGGCGCCGAATCCTGCGCCACCATGGAGCGTATGGAAGAGCACTTCTTCCTCATCAACCCCGTAAAGAACCCCCGCTTCTTCGTCACTCAGATCGACCCTCCCATGAAGGGCGACAAGACCAACCTCGACTACTACAAGGCTCAGCTCAAGCTCAAGGTCGTCGATGAGCTCAAGAACCGCTTTGGCGTGGACGTGTCCGACGCCGCAATGCGCAAGGCCATTGAGGATCACAACGAGATCAGCCGCATCATCACCGAGATCGGCGATTTCCGCAAGAGCGAGAACCCGAACATCACCGGCTACGAGTTCCACGTCATCAACCTCGTCAGCCAGGTATGCCCGCACTACCTCATCAAGCCCTACCTCGAGGAGACTCTGGAAGAGCTGAAGACCCGCGAACCGGAAGAGAAGTTCCCGTTCCGCGCCCGCGTAGTCCTCGTCGGCTCCGAGGTGGACGATCCGGAGTTCACCAAGCTCATCGAGACCTGCGGCGCCATGGTCGTTGCCGACCGCTACTGCTTCGGCAGCTTCCCCAGCCGCGAACAGATCGAGATTCTGCCCGGCGAGACCGCGTTCGACGCCATCTGCCGCCACTACCTGCACTGGAACCAGTGCGCCCGCTTCATGGACGGCGAGAAGATCGACCAGCGCCACGCCGAAGTCACCAAGCTTGTGCACGACTTCAAGGCAAACGGCGTTATCTATGAGAACATGAAGTTCTGCGAGTTCTGGAGCTACGAAAAGGTTCTGGCTCACCACATCTTCACCGAAGAGCTGCACATTCCCTGCTGCACCATCGAGAAGGAATATGCCCTCGGCGCTGTCGGCCAGCTCCGTACCCGCTTCCAGGCCTTCATAGAGTCTCTGGAAATCAAGTCCATTCAGGGAGGCAAATAAGATGAAGATTACTGACAAAATAATTGCTTCTATTGATAAAAAGCTTGAGCGCTTCGACCCCATCTGGCAGGCCGAGCACGGCGTAGGCGGCCAGCGCAGCCGTTACTACGACAAGACCGGCGTTGCGAAATGGCGTGAGTGGCGCGGCGTGAAGGACACCATGGTCGACTACGTCGCATGGCTGAATAACCTCCTCGCCATGGCAAAGATGGTCGCCTCCGCTCCCATCCCCTGCCTCAAGGGCTTCTGGGAATACCGCTGGATGGGTTCCTACCTCGGCACCTTCATGTTCATCGACCGTCTGTTCGAGGGCTACCGCGGCTACGAGCTGAAGATAGCTCACATGAACATGCACGCCATCGTCCAGAGCCTGACCGGCAAGATCGCGCTCGTCTTCGCAAACGACAAGCGTCTCGGCGGCGGCCCGCTGAGCGACGTTATGGTTCCGATGGACGAAGTCCTGCCCCCGCTGTTCATGAAGGGCTTCAAGGATCTTATCCCCATTCCGCTCCAGACCCTGCCTGAGTTCATCATCTGCGATGTAGACCAGCACATCGAGCCTTACTACATAGACGTTGCCGAATCCTACGGCCTGCCCGCGGACGTCTGCTCCCGCTGCGCGGCCGAGACCGGCGTTGCCATAGACGACGCCTTCCCCATCATCGGCAAGGCTTTCGTCACCACCAACATGCCCTGCAACGCATCCGAATGCACCTCCATGTTCCAGCGCCGCCGCGTGAATCTGCCTGACTTCCCCGTAACTCTCGCCATGATCCACAACGAGCCGGGCGCGCACCCCTACTCCACCCAGATGCTCAAGGACGCCATCGCCTTCATCGAGAAGGAATACGGCGTGAAGTACGACTGGAACGAGCTGTTCAAGTACGCCGAGCTCATGAACGAGCAGAACACCATCGAGCTTGAGAAGTGGGACTACTTCAAGACCCCGTACTCCCCGCTCGTCGGCATCGCCGAGACTCTGTACCGTCTGTACTCCTGGGCGTCCGTCAACGGTCAGGATCCGTACTTCAACAAGGTCGACCGCAAGGTCATCAAGATCATGCGTAAGGCCTACGAAGAGAAGTACGAGCCGTTCAACGGCAAGACCCGTCACCGCGCCTTCCTGTGGGGTCCCTCCGCCGTTTACTACACCGACTTCCCGACTTGGACCCAGAACTGCTGGGGCATCAACATCGTCCTGAACATGGACTCCACCATGGGTCACAACATGATCAGCACGACCGATCCGGAGCAGGCCATCAAGGATCTGGCTCTGTTCTCCGAGAAGGCCACCATGCGTCACCACGCAGTCGGCGGCTGGGAGAACGTCAACGCCATCTGGGAGTGGGCAAAGAACTTCAACTGCGACATGGTTCTCTTCAACGACAACATCGCCTGCAAGGGCATGCTCGGCGTCCACGCCGTCATGGAAGAGCAGGCGCGCGACCTCGGCTTCCACTTCGTCTTCATCGAGCATGACCTTGAGGACTGCCGTACCGTGTCCCGTCAGGATATGAGAAACTGCATCAATAACTACATGTCAGTTGTTCTCAACGAGAAGCCTCTCGACCCGACCATCGTCGAGTTCGACGACTCCATGGCATACTGAGAAAGGCAGGATAGCACATGAAAAAGTTCTGGAAATTCATATTCAAGCTCATAAAGAAGCTCGTTGTCATCGGTTTCGTCGGCTTCGTGGCGACCTTCGCGCTGTACATGTTCAACGGCGAGAACAAGCTCATCTACTACGTCGTCCGCCCGCTGCTTAACAAGCATTACGATTCTCAGGTCAGAGACAGAAGGATCGTGTGACAAAACGATATATATATAGCTTTCCCCCTCCTGCCAATCGGCAGGAGGGGGATTGTTTCTTTATCAGATTGCATTTTTCAGCATGTCGAGAAGATCCGCCTTGGAGCGGTAGCCGACAGCCTTGGAGACGGGCTTGCCGTCCTTAAGAACCACGAGCATCGGGATGCTTGAGACCTGATAGCGCATGGCAAGCTCCATCTGCTCGTCCACGTTGACCTTGCCTACCTTGCAGACTCCGTCGTATTCCTCTGCAAGCTCATGCAGCAGAGGAGCAAGCATCTTGCAGTGGCCACACCAGTCGGCGCAGAAGTCGAGCAGGACGGGCTTGTCGGAGCGATGCACCTCATTTTCATAATTTTCAGTTCAGCCATCGTATAGGCTCCTTTCTATCTTTTAATTATTATTTTACACGTTTTTACCTCCTTCTTATGGCTACATAATAATGCAAAAAAATTTCCGAGCTGAAAAAGCCCGGAAAGCCTTGATGACACTGCGTTTGACGCAGTGCCATCAAAATTGGCTGACCATGATGGCAGGGTCAGCCAATTTTGAGGACAGGAGCCTGTGGAAGTATAATGCGCTGTCATTGAAAAATCACAATCTCATAGCAGTTCCATCAGGCTCGACCGAAAACAGGTACGGCGCGGAACCATTGACCGATAGCTCGTGCCCATACTTCTCCAGAGTAAAATCAAGGATTTCATATGTTGACAGAGGCAATCCCAAAGATTGTGTAAACCTCCGATGTGGTGTAGAATTGACAAACATTTTTGCTGCAACGCCAACTATTAACTAAGCTTGTATTATCACATATAAATCCTTTTGCAGTAAAACGTGATTCATATTTTGCCTTACTGTTAAATAATGTGCTGTTTGTTGCACCATCACGGCTGGTGTCAAATGTGTGCTGATAGAAATCACCTACAAATAACATGTTGATATTGGCTTCCATAATAGCCTCAAGAAAGTTGAAGTCCCGTCCGCCAATATCTTGTATTTCG
>ERZ1673722.1471-NODE-1471-length-23161-cov-81.887215_pt1 | contig 23161 bp, 20 predicted proteins | sample MGYA00580222_ERZ1673722 | MGnify/ENA primary metagenome ERZ1673722 (study PRJEB41218, sample SAMN15661750) | gut metagenome | host: Homo sapiens | place: Canada: London | collected 2015-08-20/2019-03-30 | study: EMG produced TPA metagenomics assembly of...
CGCAACGCGTTGCGCTGAGTCCTGAGGCTGTTGCAATGAAAATGAGAATCAAGGACGCCTTCATTTTGGGGTTTATCTCGCAGGCCAGTAGGTATATCATAACGACGTTTGTTTATATTGCCCGAGCATCTGCGCTGGGCTTTAGGTCGAAACCGATAGGAGACACGTATGTCCGGACACTCTAAGTGGGCCACAACCAAGCATCGTAAGGGCGCGCAGGACGCCAAGCGTTCCGCCCTCTTCTCCAAGCTCAGCCGCAACATTACCGTTGCTGCCCGTCTCGGCGGTGACCCGCTGCCCGAGAACAACGCCAGCCTCGCCGCTGCTGTTGCCAAGGCCAAGGCTCAGTCCATGCCTAAGGACAAGATCAAGTCCGCTATCGACAAGGCTTTTGGTTCGGGTGCTGACGCTGCCGTCTACGAGAACATCGTGTACGAGGGCTACGGTCCCGCCGGTGTCGCCGTCTACGTCGACTGCCTGACCGACAACCGCAACCGTACCGCCGCTGATGTCCGTTCCGCCTTCTCCCACGCTGGTGGCAACCTGGGCACCTCCGGCTCCGTCGCCTTCCAGTTTGAGCGCAAGGGCCAGATCGTCGTCGCCAAGGAGATCCTGGACGAGAACGCCAAGAAGGAGACCATGATCGCCAACGGTGCTGCCGGTGACGAGGATGAGTTCATGATGGCCATCGCCGAGGCCGGTGGCGAGGACTACGAGGACGCCGGCGAGGAGTGGATCGTCTGGACTGCTGCCAACGACGTTATGGCTGTCTCCAAGGCGCTCGAGGAGCAGGGCGTCCAGGTCAAGGGCTCCGAGACCACCATGGTCCCGACCACCCCGACCGAGGTCTCCGGCGCCGATGCCAAGAAGGTTCAGCGCCTCATCGACCGTCTTGAGGAGCTCGACGACGTCCAGGATGTTTACAGCACCATGGACATGACCGACGAGGTCATCGCTGCCCTCGAGGAGGAGTAGCGCCCGCACGGGTTAAGCCGTGCATATCTGGGCATAATGAAGCGAGCATGCAAGCCTCGTGGAATAGATGAGCCGGATCCGCGTGCGTAGAGCACCGGACCCGGCTCTTTTATAATGATGCGAACCGTTTTGCATTTCGAGAGCCGAGATTTGAAGGGAGCGCCACGTGCGCGTACTCAAACGAGCCCTAGCGATCGTGTATCTTGCCGCCGCCATCGTGGCGCTGGGTACGCTTGTCTGCCAGTTTTGGGGGCCGTATACGTATCGCTTTATGCTGCTGATGCGCGACCCCATGCCGCGCATTGTCGTGACGGCATGCGGCGGAGTTGTGGCGATTGGCGTGCTGGTAAGCTTCTTCCGCCTGATGTTTGCTCGTCGCGAGCCGTCCTGCGTGCATCCGGCGGGGGAGCGCAATATCGAGGTCACGCTCGCGGCGCTTTCTTCGTGCGCCAGGGCTGCTGCAGAGCGCGACGATCGCGTGATGATCGAGCATGTCGAGGCCCGCGTCCAAGGTTCCGACGATTCGCACGTCCGTTTTAAGGTCGAGGCTATCGCGCTTGACGATAAGGACGTGGCATCTCTGGCTACCGCGATGCAGCAGCGCATCGAGGAAGCTTGCGACACCATGCTCGGCACGCCGGGTACGACCACGCGCGTCCGTTTTTTGCCGTCCAAGACTACCGTCCAGACCGTGGAGGTTTCCGGTGAGTGATACCAATCAAGATAAGACCGCTCGTACGCCGCGCCTGACGATTGACCAGAGCGCCACGCCGGCGAGCGAACCTGTTGATTCCAAAGCAGAGGCAACTGAGTTACAAGACGCGGCAGCCGCGGATTTTGACGAGGCTATGGGTCTCATCAAGGGTACGGGCGCTGCCATCTGGAGCTATGCTGTGCGTCATCCCAACACCACGCTCGGTGCCGTCGCTGGCTTTATCCTCGCCGTGTTGGTGCTCACGCTCGGCCTGTGGGACACGCTCGTCATTGCATTCTTCGTGCTGATCGGCGCCGTGATCGGCCAAATTCGCGACGGCGAAAACGGGATCGTCAACTTCTTCGGCCGTCTGTTTAGCGGCCGCTAATATGTATTCGACTGTCGCATCCGCGGCAGGCATAAGGAGGAACCATGGCTTTTAATACGAAGGTCGATGTGGCCGATACCGAGCTCGAGGCAGACGAGGCCGTCGCTGCCGAGGCCGAGGACGTAACGCTCGAGGACGAGGCGCTCGTCGAGGCCGAGTCCGATGCTGATGAGGACGACGAGGAAGCGGACGAGTCCGAGGACTCGCTGACCTATTCCAACGGTGTGATCGAGAAGATCGTTGCCATGGCCACCCGCGAGGTTCCGCACGTTCTGGGCATGAAGGGTAACCTCATGCACTTTGTGCAGGAGCAGTTTGGTGCCGAGAATCTGACCAAGGGCGTGACGGTCGAGGTTACCGATGACAATCGCGTGGTCGTCAACATCTCCGTCATTATCGAGTACGGCGCCTATGCGCCCGCGATCTTCGACGATGTCAAGACACGCGTCACTGAGCGCCTTGCCGCGATGACCGGCCTTGAGGTGGCGGGTGTCAACCTGCGTATCGAGGACGTCATCACCCCCGAGGAGTACGAGCACCGCACCAGCCAGCACGAATAACCTTCCAAAAAGGGACAGGTTTATTTTGGCAGGTTTTATCTGCGGAAATACTAAACGGTCGGCCGCACGGATGCATGTGCGGCCGACCGTTATTTGTATGCCCCCGATGCAGGCATACCGCTCATCTAACTAAGGGTTGCAATCGCTGCGTTCCGCGTTACCCTAATGGGCGCATTGTTTCCACATTGCTAACGAGGGGTTGCCGTAATGGCTGACGAGTACGAAACAGAAAGCGAGGCATGGGCGATTGAGGCGGCCGCGGCAGAGGCGGCATCGCGTGCTGCCGAGGAGGCGTATCGTCCTCCCGTGGTGCCGATGGAGTGCGTTGTCGATCGCGCCGATATTGAGCGTGGCGAGCGTGCCGGCCAAAAGCGCAGCCAGGAGCCGGGCTTCCCACGCTTTTTCGCCGAGCTCAACCTGGGCCTGATTCTCACGGCGTTCGCCATCGTGGCCTTTAAAACTCCCAACCACTTTGCCTTTGGCGGTACCTCGGGCGTGTCGGTTATCCTGTCCACGCTGTTTCCAACCCTGCCCGTCGGTGTCTTTATGTGGATCATCAACGCGGTCCTGGTCGTCTTGGGCTTCATCTTCTTGGACCGCAAGGCGATTCTTTGGAGCGTCTTCGCCTCGTTTGCGCTTTCTGCCTATGTCTCGCTGTTCGAGCTGTTCATTCCGACCGATGTCTCGATGACGGGCGATATGTGGCTCGACCTGTGTTTTGCCGTCATCTTGCCGGCGCTGGGCAGTGCCATTGTCTTTGACATTGGTGCCTCGACGGGCGGCACCGACATCCTCGCCATGATCCTCAAGCGTCGCACGACGCTTGAGATCGGCCGTGCCCTGTTGCTGGTCGATATCGGCATCGTGACCATCGCGGCTTTCCTGTATGGCCCGCGCGTCGGCCTGTACTGCGTGCTTGGCCTGTTTGCCAAGACGCTCGTCGTCGATAGGGCCATCGAGGGCATCCACCTGCGTAAGGTCTGTACGATTATTTGCGCCGAACCGCTCAAAGTCGAGGAGTTTATCGTCAAGCATCTCAACCGCACGGCAACGATCAGCCGTGGCTACGGCGCCTTCTCGGGCAAGTGCGTCACGGTGATTATGAGCGTGCTGAGCCGTCGCGAGGCGGTACAACTGCGCCGCTATGTCCGCGAGATCGACCCGGGCTCGTTTATCACGATTGTCGACAGTTCCGAGATTGTCGGTAAGGGCTTCCGCGGTACGAATTAGCGGTCGACTCACTTTAAACTGCTGCGACAGACCCTTTACATTGCCTCATGGCCATTCGGGCACATTTGTCCTCATGTTGGGCGATAATGGTGCAAAACACTGGTTCTGATTTGAGGATTGGCTCAAGATACGAAGGGATGATTTCGATGTTTTGCTCGCAGTGTGGCGCCCCCATGGGCGACAACGATAAGTTCTGCGGCGTGTGCGGTGCTCCCAATACCGCGGCCCCTCGGGCTGCTGCCTCTGCTTCGCAGCCCCAGTTTCAGCCCCAGCCGTTCGTTGCGCCCCAGCCGGTCATGAACGTGCCCAAGGGCTGCATGACACAGGCTTTCAACGACATGATTAAGGTTCCCGGCGCCCTGGTTCGCGTGTGCCAGATCGCCTTTTTGCCGGCGCTCATCTGCGTCGTGTCGGTGCTGGTGCTGTTCATCCCCGTTACCGGTGGCATTGCGGCGGCCATTGGCTTTTTGCTCGCTTACGTGGCAAGCGTGTGCGGTGCCGGCTTTGCTATCGAGTGGGGTCGCGACCTGTCGCTCAAGGATGATGACGGTATGGAGCGTCCGCTGCTGCGCTCGACCTCGTTTGGATTGGGCATCTTCTCGTCTGTCATTACGGGTGTGCTCGAGTTCATCGCCGCTATCCCGGTGATTGGCGGGGTGCTCTCGGTGATTGAGAGCACCGTGATCGGTGCTGTCGGTTCGTATTATTTCTATGGTTCGAGCGGCCTTGAGAGCACCCTCATCGCCTCGATGGGGTGGCTCGTCTTTGCCCTGTTCGTCTCGTTTGTGCTGGGCATCTTCTTTAGGATGTTTGGCGATGCCGCTGTGATGCACTTTGCGGTCGCCGGCCGCATGGAGAGCGCGTTTTCGCTCAAGAAGGTTTGGAAGCCCTACAAGGCCAATTTGGGCAAGTTGTTCTGCGCCTCGATTCTTCCCGAGGTTTTGACGGGCATTGTTTCGAATATCATCATGGGGGTCTTCACCGTCATCTTTGGCTCCTTTGCAGCCCTTGGTCTCAGCAGCTATGGCTATTACGGCTATTACTCTCCTTCGGGCCTCGAGGCGATTTTTAGGGGCGGCGGCATCGTGCTCATCTTGTTCCTGATGATCACTGCCTTTGTCTCGGTGTTTTTCATTGTGTTTGGCAAGATGCTCAAGTATCGCGCCGTTGGCTATTGGGCGGCACGTCATGCCAGTGAGTGGGCCGACGAGGATTCCGACGATGTCCTGACGTTTGTGCTTCCGGGCGAGAAGAAGCCTACACCTGTGGGATTCAATCCCACGGCCGCCACTGGTACTGCGCCTACGCCTGCGCCCGCGCCTGCCCCGGCGCCCGCGCCTGCCCCGGCACCCGCCCCGGCACCGGAGCCCGAGGCCACGCCCACGGAGTCCGATTGGGCCGCCGTCGCCACGCCGGCTGACGAGTCGGGCGAGGCTCCTGCGGACGAAAACAATCAAACCGAATAGTCGGTCGAGGCGCCCTGGGCAACTGAACCCGGGGTGCCTTTTTCTACGGCGAAAGCAAGAAAATGCCTGGAAAACAGTTGCGGCAATATTTCTCGGAAATTGATCAATGTTGCGTAACAACGTCGCGGCTATTGTTGAGAACATAGACGTGTAAGGTTTGAAGGCGTGCGACGCCTTAGGAAAAGGAGAAGTTGATGTTCTGTCCCACTTGCGGCTCTCCCATTTCGGATGATGCCAAATTCTGCCCTGTTTGCGGATCCGCCGTTGGTGCCGCTTCTGCCGCTGCGGCCCCGCAGCCCCAGCCCGCTCCGGCCCAGACTATTCAGCCCGCGCCCCAGCCTCAGCAGCAGTACACCGGTCAGTACGCCCGACAGTCCGCATCCGCTCCGATGGACTATGGCCCCGTCAAGGCTGACCGCAGCCTGATCGGCTGGCTGCTGCTCTCTCTTGTGACCTGCGGTATCTATTCGTTCTACTTCCTGTATTGCTTGGCCCGCGACATCAATGTCATGTGCCAGGATGACGGCGATTCCACGCCGGGTCTGGCGGCATTCATCCTGCTGTCGTTTGTGACCTGCGGCTTCTACGCGTACTACTGGTATTACAAGATTGGCAACCGCCTGCAGGCCAACGCTCCTCGCTACGGCCTGGTATTCCAGGAAAACGGCACCACCGTTCTTCTGTGGCAGATCATCGGCGTGCTGCTGTGCGGTCTTGGCCCCATCTTTGCCATGAACATCATCATCAATAATACCAATGCCATGGCAACGGCTTACAACATCCGTCTTGGCGCTCATGCCTAACAATAAGGGCGGCGTGAACAGCTCCCAGGGACATAAGGGCACGGCGGAGCTCCTTCGCCGCGCCCTTTCTTGCACCGGCGCGCTCTTTGTCGCCTGGCTCGCGCTCTACCTGCTCGACATCGGCTGCATTTTTCGATTGATGACGGGCATTCCTTGTCCGGGATGCGGTATGACGAGGGCGTGGCTGGCGGCGCTGCGCCTCGATTTTGCGGCGGCCTTTGCCTACCATCCGCTGTTTTGGGTGGTGCCGATTGCGTTTGTGCTCGCGTTCGTGCGCGAGGAGGTGGCATCGAGCAGGCTAAAGCGTGGTATCGACATTGCGGTCACCGTGTTGTGCGTGCTGGTCGTCGCCGTGTGGATCGTGCGCCTTATCAACCCGGCAGACGCGGGCCTGCTCTTTGGTGGTCACGCTCCCGCCGGAGTTCCCACCGATATCATCCACCTCGAACAACCGCGATGGCTCTGCCATTTGGGGGCGGGGTTGAAATGGTAGAAATAGCGTTTGACAAATGAGCGGGGGCGGACGAGTCGAAACGTCCGCCCCCGCTTTGACATCGCGATGTGGCTATGACTGCGAGATGCCGGCGAATTGACTACTCGTCGTGCTTCCCCTCGCGGCGTGCAGCAGCCCGCGCATCGTGGATGCCCTTGATTGCGGCATGGCGGGCGGTGCGGGCATCGTGCATGGCGTCGCGCGCCTCAGCGGCCGTTGCCTTGGCAGAGCGCAGTTTGGCGGCCAAGTCGGGGTTGGTTTCGGCAACCGCGGCGATCGTGGGGCCGTCGAGCTCCTCTTGCGTGGGCTCGGCCAAAAAGTCGATGGCATACTGGGCGGCTACCATGGAACCCTTGGACAGTACCGACTCGTCAATCTTGTAGAAGCAAGAATGTTGGGCGTACGTGGCGCCAATCTGGGGGTTGCGCGTGCCAACAAAGGCGAGCACGCCCGGTACGCGGCGCAGATACTCCGAGAAGTCCTCGCCCGAAAGCGTGCCACGGTAATGGCCTTCGCCGGCCGCACCCAGGCACTTGACCACGGCCTGACGACAACGCTCGCTCGAGGCGGCGTCGTTTTCGACCTTATAGTTGGCGATGGTGTAGTCGGTAAGTTCGGCCTCGGCGCCCAGGGCCGCCGCAGTGTGCTCCACGATGCGGCGCATGAGCTCGGGCATTTCCTCGTGCGTCGAATCGCCATAGGTACGCACCGTGCCGGCGAGGTAGGCGGTGCCGGCGATGACGTTGCGTGCGGTGCCGCCGTGCAGCTCGCCGACAGTGATGACAGCAGGCTCGTAGGGGCTGATTTCGCGTGAGACGATGGTCTGCAGGGCGTTGACAATCTCTGCCGCCACCATAACGGCGTCGTGGCCGCGCTGGGGCATGGCGCCGTGGCATGAGGTACCGCGAACGTCGATGCGGAACCAGTCGGTATTGGCCATGCGCGGGCCGGGCTCGCAGCTCACGGTACCGGCGTCGACCTCGCTCCAGATGTGCGCGGCGTAGGCGCCGTCGACGCCGTCGAGCACACCCGTGCCGATCATGAGTTTTGCGCCCTGGCCGTTTTCCTCACTGGGCTGGAAGACGATGCGGATCTCGCCGTGGATGTCGTCGGTCATGTGGCGCAGGATTTGCAGCGTGCCGAGCATCATGGCGATGTGGCAGTCGTGGCCGCAGGCGTGCATGCAACCCTCATTGACGCTGGCGAACTCCTCGCCGGTCTGCTCGGTGACGGGCAGGGCGTCGATATCGGCGCGCAGCAGGATACGGCGGCGCGGTGTGCCGTCCTCGCGATAGGCGTCGGGCGCGGTGCCGCGAAGCGTTGCCACCAAGCCTGTCTTGAGCGGACGCTCGTAGGGGATATTCATGGCGTCGAGCTGGTTGGCGATGTCGGAGGTCGTGCGCTCCTCGGCAAGGCTCAGCTCCGGGTGCTTATGGAAGTGCCGGCGCTGCTTGATGATATAGGGCTCAAACTCGGCGGCGATATCTCGGATGGCCGTGGTGACGTCGTCTGCCGCGCGAACCTCGGTTGCCGCCATAATCTGCTGTGCCTTGGTCTTCGTCATGGTCGATTTGCTCCTTGCTGGGTCGATCGCAAAATCATACAGGCTCATCCAAGTATGCCACCTGCCGCTAGGGCTGGTAAAGTTGCCATTTGCCGCTTGGGGCTTTGTTGCAAGGGCGGGGGAGTACACTCGGGGTTGTTGAATTTCCTACCAGAGATGGGGATGCTCATGCAGCATATCGATCGGGTTATCCGCTCCAAGAACGTTTTTACCGCGCAAGACGGCATCGATGCCGCCCGCGAGCTGGCGATTGCCATTGCAGGCGATCGCATCGTCGCGGTCGGTGCGCCCGATGACGTGATTGCCGCCGCCCCTGCCGCCGTGCCGGTTGTCGACTATGGCGAGCAATTCATCTGCCCCGGTTTCCACGATGCGCACCTGCATTTCTTCCATACTTCGGTTGCCTCCTCGCCGTACATGCTCATGGATATGGGCACATCCGAGGCGGCATTGGTGCAGCATGCACGCGAGTTTTCCCAGGGCTTGCCCGATGACGCCTGGATCGTGACCCAGGGCTGGCGCGATTACCGCTGGGATCCGCCCGAGCACCCTACCAAGGCCTCCGTCGACGCCGCCTTCCCCGATCGCCCCTGTGTTATGTATTCGGGCAATGGGCATACCCTGTGGCTCAACAGCCGCGCACTCGAAGCCCTCGGCGTGACGCGCGACAGCGAGCCTCCGGCGGGTGGCAGTTACGACAAGGACTCGAACGGTGAGCTTACGGGTATTGTCCACGAGGCGGCTGCTATGCAGCTGCTGCCGCGCTGCCTGGAGTGGCTGGGCGAGGACCGCATCGCGAGCGCTTACGCCGACCAGATGAAGCGTATGGCCGAGCAAGGCATCACCTCGATCTGCGATATGTCGCTCATGCCCATGCCGGGCTGCGACTTTATTCGCGACGATGTTTACGACAAGCTGCAGGCCGCCGGCAAGCTGGGCATTCGCGCTCACCTGTTCCCCACGTTGCTGGATGACCAATCGCGCTTGGAAGAACTCCAGACCCGCTACGCGAACAGCGCGCTGCTCTCGGCGCCAGGCTTTAAACAGTTCTTCGACGGCGTGTCGAGCGAGCATACCGCATACCTCACTGAACCCTATACCAACCCGCGCTTCCCGGGCGACCAGGGTCTCCTGACGGTTCCTGTCGAGCGCATGCGCAAGTTGGTTCTGGCGGCAGCCGAGCGCGGCCACACCGTGCGCATCCACGTTATCGGCGACGGTGCCATCCATGCTGCGCTCGATATCTTGGAGGAGGCGGCAGAGCTCTACGGTCTGCCCCCGCACGGTCATAACACGCTCGAGCATCTAGAGAATTTGCTGCCTCAGGACATCGATCGTCTGCGCAAGCTCAATATCATTGCCTCGAGCCAGCCTTGCCACATCACGCTTGACCCGGGTGGCCCGGAGCGCGATCTGGGCCTGGAGCGCAGCCGCATCATGTGGCCGTTTGCGACCTATAAGCACCGCGGCATCCGCCAAGCTTTCGGTACCGATAGCCCCATCACAGCCGTTACCAGCATGAACGTGCTCTACACGGCCATCACGCGCCAAGACCCTCGCAGTCACTGGCCTGAGGGCGGCTGGCTCCCTAGCGAGCGCATCGACGCGGCTACGGCTCTGCGCAACTACACCCTGGGCAGCGCCTACGCGGCAGGCGACGAGCAAAACCTCGGCAGCCTGGAGCCCGGCAAATACGCCGACCTGGTACTCCTGGATCAAAACCCGCTCACCGTTGACCCACAAGAGCTCCAGGCTACCAAGGTTCAGGCCACCTACCTGGCAGGTAACTTAATCTACGAGCGCTAGCCCCACATCCCATCCTTCAGTTGCGGTGAAATAGTTCCTAAAACCCGCCTTCACGCCCAAAACCAGGAACTATTCCACCGCAACTTAAAAGAGCGCGTCCCAACAACGTGCCCCTTTCTTGTGCGCCCTACCCGCATCGCCATTTTGCTGCACTGACTTTTCTGAATGCCGGGCCCGATAACGTTGACTCAGCTCCCGTGTGGCGCCGGAGGGGCGGGATATAAGGTTTATCGCGAGTTCCGCACGAGCCGAAGGCCACTTAATGTGGCCTTCGTGCGAGCAGGACTGCCCGAGCAGGAAACCTTATATCCCGCCCCTCCGGTCCGCCCCGGGAGCCACTGCTAAGTTATCCCCCCGGTATTCAGAAAATCTAAGTGCCAAAAAATAAGATTTTTTGACTCTGTGTTGTATAACCCACCATTCGTGGGTACCATTCAACGCGTACGCAAACAAAAAGGGTTAACCCGCGCGGCATGACCGCGCGGCCCACAAAGGAGGAAACAAGCATGTCGTCTTTGAAGCCGCTTGCAGATCGCGTCCTGGTCAAGCCCGACGAGGCCGAGCAGAAGACCGCCTCTGGTCTGTACATCGCCAGCAACGCTCAGGAGAAGCCACAGCGCGGCACTATCGTTGCCGTTGGCGCTGGCAAGGTCAACGACAAGGGCGAGCGCGTCCCCATGGACGTCAAGGTTGGCGACGTTGTCATCTACGGTAAGTTTGGTGGCAATGAGGTCAAGGTCGACGGCGAGAAGTATCTGCTGATGCGCGCCGACGACATTTACGCCGTCGTCGAGGCCTAGTCTCGTCAGAATCTCTGATTCGTCGTTGAACGCGGCGCCGTATAAGACTCGGAAGCGGCGCCGCGAGTCACATTTCTTTTGGAGGATTACCTACCATGGCAAAGAACATTACGTTTAACACCGATGCCCGCGCCAAGCTCGCAAAGGGCGTCAACACTCTGGCCGACGCCGTTACCGTCACCATGGGCCCCAAGGGCCGTTACGTCGCTCTGCAGCGCTCGTTTGGTGCCCCGACCATCACTAACGATGGCGTTTCCGTCGCTAAGGAGATCGAGCTCGAGGACAACATCGAGAACATGGGCGCTCAGCTGGTGAAGGAGGTCGCCACCAAGACCAACGACACCGTGGGTGACGGCACCACCACCGCAACCCTGCTCGCTCAGGCTATCGTCAACGACGGTCTGCGCAACGTCGCCGCCGGCGCCAACCCGCTGGCCATCCGTCGCGGCATCGACAAGGCTGTAAATGCCGCCGTCGCCGAGATGAAGAAGCAGGCCAAGCCGGTCGAGACCAAGGAGCAGATCGCTTCCGTCGGCACCATCTCCGCTGGTGACCACAAGGTTGGCGAGAAGATCGCCGAGGCCATGGAGGTCGTGGGCAAGGACGGCGTCATCACCGTCGAGGATTCCCAGACGTTCGACATTACCATCGACACCGTCGAGGGCATGCAGTTCGACAAGGGCTATGTCTCTGCCTATTTCGTCACGGACAACGACCGCATGGAGGCCGTGATGAAGGATCCGTACATCCTCATCACCGACCAGAAGATCTCCAACGTTCAGGACATCATGCCTGTTCTCGAGGCTGTCCAGCGCGCCGGCCGTGGCCTGCTCATCATCGCTGAGGACATCGACGGCGAGGCTCTGCCGACCCTGGTCCTCAACAAGATCCGTGGCGCCCTCAACGTCTGCGCCGTCAAGGCTCCGGGCTACGGCGATCGCCGCAAGCGCATCCTCGAGGATATCGCCGTCCTCACCGGCGGTCAGGCCGCTCTGGACGAGCTGGGCGTGAAGGTCGCTGACATCACCGCCGATATGCTCGGTACCGCTAAGTCCGTCACCATCTCCAAGGACAACACCGTCGTCGTCGGCGGCGCTGGCTCCAAGGAGGCCATCGACGCCCGCATCGCTCAGATCAAGGGCGAGATGGAGAACACCACCTCTGAATTCGACCGTGAGAAGCTCCAGGAGCGCCTGGCCAAGCTCTCCGGTGGCGTTGCCGTCATCAAGGTCGGCGCTGCTACCGAGTCCGAGCTCAAGGAGATCAAGCACCGCGTCGAGGACGCCCTGCAGGCAACCCGCGCCGCTGTCGAGGAGGGCATTGTCGCCGGTGGCGGCGTCGCCTTCATGGACGCTGCGCCTGCGCTCGATGCTGTCGAGATCGACGACCCCGAGGAGAAGATCGGCGTCGACATCGTCAAGAAGGCTCTGACCGCTCCGGTCGCTACCATCGCCAAGAACGCTGGCTTTGAGGGCGCTGTCGTGGTCGACAAGGTTGCCGAGCTGCCCGCCGGCCAGGGTCTCAACTCTGCCAACGGCGAGTGGGGCGACATGATCGAGATGGGCGTCCTCGACCCCGTCAAGGTCAGCCGCGTCACCCTGCAGAACGCTGCTTCTGTCGCCAGCCTGATCCTCATCACCGAGGCCACCGTCTCCGATGTGCCCAAGAACACTCAGCTTGAGGACGCTATCGCTGCTGCCACCGCTGGTCAGCAGGGCGGCGGTATGTACTAAGGCCGACAAGGTCTAGAACTCCCACCGGGAATCCGGGGGCGTGACGGGGGTTTCTCTCCGGAACGTCCTCGGACATGTAAAGAGGCTCCGCATCGCGCTTCGCGCTGCGGAGCCTCTTTGCGTCCTGACGGAATGTTCCGGAGAGAAACCCCCGTCACGCCCCCGGATCCCCTGCGTTTATGGCCTTGAGGTCGGCTCGCGGAGAAGGACGTGATTGATGGGAATACGTGTCCCTTTTGCTGTTTCGCGCTTTGCGCGAAAGGCGCACCACTTTGGCTTGAACGGAGAACGTGGTCGTCGTTCCAACTTGTCCCGGGTGTATTTCTGGAGCGTTTCCCTACCACAAATTACCCTTGGCATACTTGCGCGAAAACCTGCTGGTGCTACACTTGCAATTGCTGTTTCAGGGCGGGGTGGAATTCCCCACTGGCGGTAAATCGGGCGGTGCCAAAGGGGCGCCGTGGCGCAGGCAAAGTGCCTGCGACCGAGCCGATGAGTCCGCGACCCGTGTGTGCGTTGGTTCGCATGCCGGCTGAACTGGTGAGATCCCAGTACCAACGGTTAGAGTCCGGATGAAAGAGGCAGGTGATCTTATGTCTGAACAGTCGCAGCATATCCATTTTGAGAACACGAATAGGTGGAGCACCAAACAGCTCGTTACCATGGCGTTGATGTGCGCCTTGGGAGCACTGTTTATGTATGTGCAGCTGCCCATCCTCCCCTCGGCGCCGTTTTTGACGTATGACCCGTCGCTGGTGCCGGCGATGGTGTGTGGATTTGCGTATGGCCCTGGCGCCGGCACCGCTGTTGCCGCTATGGCGATCGTTATCCATGCGCTTACCACGGGCGATTGGGTCGGTGCGCTTATGAACTTGGTTGCCACGCTGGGCTATATTCTGCCTGCGGCTATCGTCTATCAGAAGATGCGCACCTACAAGGGTGCCGTGATTGGCCTGGCGCTGGGCGTTATTGCCGCTACGGTGCTTTCTATGGTCGCGAATCTGACCATTGGCGTTTGGTTCTGGTATGGCTCGGTCGACGTGATTTTGCCGCTCATGATTCCCACTGTGCTGCCGTTCAACCTTATCAAGACCGTGCTCAACTCGGTGTTGACGCTGGCGGTGTACAAGGCGGTCTCTAATCTCATTACGCCCAAGAAGGACCAGGTCAAAGGCCGCGCATGATTGAGTGTCGGGGCGTTTCCTTTAGCTATGACGGTGCGGCACCGGCGCTCGATGGCATCGATCTGGATATCGAGGATGGCGAGTTTTTCTGCATCCTCGGCGGAAACGGGTCGGGCAAGTCGACGTTTGCCAAGCATTTGAACGCGCTGTTGCAGCCCGATGCGGGAACGGTGTGCGTCAACGGCATGGACGCGTCCGATTCCGAGCTGGTCTACGACATTCGTTCGACCGCGGGCATGGTGTTCCAGAACCCGGATGACCAGCTGGTGGCGACGCTTGTCGAGGACGATGTTGCGTTTGGTCCCGAGAACTTAGGGGTTGAATCGGCCCAGATTGCGCAGCGCGTACGCGAGGCGCTGAAGGGCGTGGGCCTGGTGGGCTTTGAGCGCCACGAGACCCACGCTCTCTCGGGCGGACAAAAGCAGCGCGTGGCGCTTGCCGGCGTGCTCGCCATGGAACCACGCGTGCTCATTTTGGATGAGGCTTCCTCGATGCTCGATCCACGTGGACGCAAGGGCCTCATGAAGGCTTGCCGCGCGTTGCACGATCGCGGCATGACCATCGTGATGATTACACATTTTATGGAAGAGGCCGCTGAGGCCGATCGCGTTGCTGTCTTTCAAGCGGGCCGCGTTGCCATGCTCGGTACGCCCGAGGAGATCTTGACGCGGGCGGACGAACTCGCGCGGATGAACTTGGATATGCCGGCATCGTGCTGTCTTGGCAGGGCGCTTCGCGCGAAGGGCGTGCCCATTTGCGCACAGGTGCGCGAGGCGGATATGGTCGCCGATATAGCGCAGGCTTATGCCGAGCGGAGTAGGACAGGCATCTCTGGGCGGCCTTTCGCATCCGATCCTCGTATTCCCGACAACGTCTCCTCTGCAATCGATGGCGCAGACGCGCTGGAGCCCGTCATCGAGATTTCGCACCTTTCGTATAGCTATTCGCTGAGCGCCCGCGAGCGTCGCCGTTGGCACAAGCGCTCGGCCGCCGAGGGTACATCGAACAAACAGGCCCTCTGGGGCAACGACCCTAGCAGCCCCTGGGCGTTGCGCAATGTGTCGCTAACGGTGCGTCGTGGCGAGTTCCTGGGCCTTGCGGGCCATACCGGTTCGGGTAAGTCGACGCTGGTTCAGCATCTCAACGGCCTGATTCGTCCCCAGGAGGGTTCCGTTTACGCGTTGGGGCTCGACCTGGTAAACAAGAAAGATGCCGCCGCGGTTAAGGCAAAGGTCGGTGTGGTGTTTCAGTATCCAGAGCGTCAGCTGTTTGCCGAGACCGTGGCACAGGACGTGGCATTTGGTCCGCATAACCTTGGCTTGTCGCAGGCCGAGGTTGCCCGCCGCGTTGAGTCATCGCTCGCGCGCGTGGGCCTCGACCTGGCCACGGTGGGCGACAAGAGCCCCTTTGAGCTCTCGGGCGGGCAGCAGCGGCGCGTGGCGTTTGCTGGCGTGCTTGCCATGGAGCCCGAGGTCCTGGTACTCGATGAGCCCATGGCTGGGCTCGATCCGGCGGCGCGCAGTGATTTCCTGGAGCTCATCGATCGACTTCACCATGGGGGCCTGACCGTCGTCATGGTCTCACACAGTATGGATGACCTTGCCAATTGCTGCGACCGTATTGTCGTGATGAACGAGGGCGCGGTGTTTGCCGAGGGCACGCCCGCTCAGGTTTTTGCGCATGCGGATGAGCTTAAATCAATCGGCTTGGGTGTTCCCGCTGCCCAGTGCATGGCGCTGGCGCTCGCGAAGGCAGGCGTGCCACTGCGCTTCGATGGCCTCTATACGGTTGAGTCGCTGGCAGACGAGTTGGTGGGCCTGCTAATCGGTCGCTCGGACGGTCCTTCTAACGTCGCGGACATTGCTACACCCAAGACGGTCGCGCGAGAGGAGGGCTGCTAATGGAGGCGTTTTCGTTTGGCAGCTACTATCCCGGCGATAGTGCAATCCACCGCTTGGACCCGCGAACCAAGTTGCTCTTGGGCTTTGTGTTTCTGATCACGGCGCTCACGGTCAGCAGCTTCCGCGGATTGGTCCCGGTCGCAATCTTCGTTGTCCTGATCTATACCGTGTCCCGGGTGCCGGCTCGTCGCGTCCTGTCATCGATGGCGCCGCTGCTGGCGATCGTCGCGGTGGTCGCGGTGCTCAACTTGTTTACCGACCAAAGTGGGCGCATCCTGTGGCAGCTCGGCTTTTTGCAGATAAGCGAGGGCTCGCTGCATTCCGCCGCCTTTATGGCGTGCCGCCTGACCTTGATGATGGCCGGTATGAGCGCCATTACGCTCACCACACCGACGCTCGACCTCACCGCGGGCTTTGAGCGCCTGCTCGCGCCGTTTGCGCGTGTGGGACTTCCTGCGCACGAGCTCGGCATGATCATGGGTATCGCGCTGCGCTTTATGCCGCAGTTTGCCACCGAGATGAAGCAGACGGCCGATGCGCAGGCAAGCCGCGGTGCGCGCGTGACGGGAGGTCCGCTCGGCGGCGTGCGTATGCTCGGCAGTGTGGCGATTCCGCTGTTCACGGGCGTGTTCCGTCATGCCGAGACGTTGTCTGCCGCCATGGATGCCCGCTGCTATCATGGCGAGCAGGGCCGCACACGTCTGCATGCGCTTGCATTTGGCCGCGGCGATGCGTTGGCGGCGATGGTTACGGCGTTGCTGCTCATCTGCGTCATCGTCATCAATCTTCAACTTGTTTAGGCGCGATTCGAGCGCAGGAAAGGGGTCCTATGACCGACAACGACCGCACGGCGCAGCTCGAGCGCGCCTGTTCGTATCTTAGGCGTATTCCGGCGTGGTATCTCGCCACGATCGACGTGGCGGACGGACATCAGCCGCGCGTGAGGCCGTTCTCGTTTGCCATGGTCGATGATGGCAAACTGTGGTTTTGCACCTCGCGCGATAAGGACGTGTGGGCCGAGCTCAGCGCGAACCCCAAGTTTGAGGTTTCGGGTTGGAAACCGGGGGAGTGTTGGATTGTGCTGACCGGCGAGGCCGCGCTCGAGGACGACGCGGTCGTGAGCGACCGGGTGCGCCAAACCGGCTTTAAGCACATTGTTGGCATCGGCGAAGACCACGAGGGCGCCAGCGACGGTCGCCTTGCGTTTTTCTCGGTGCGCAATATCGTCGCCCGCTTCTGTGATATCGACGGCAGCGAGGAGCGCCTGGAGCTTTAACCCTCACCAACCAGTATTCCGGGGTAGTTAATTTGGGACGGGGCTATTTTAGCTACCCCCATATGCCAGCTGACAATTATCCTGGTCCAAATAATTCATTGGCAGTTAAGGGGTAGCTAAAATAGCCCCGTCCCAAATTAACTACCCATTCCAAATTAGCGAGCGTCAGGAGGACACATGGACGGATTGAATACGGTGTTGGAGTATCTGACGTCGGTGCCGGCATGGTATTTGGCGACGAGCGTTGACGGACAGCCGCATGTGCGTCCGTTTTCGTTTGCGCAGATCCAGGACGGCAAGCTGTGGTTTGTAACGGCGCGCACAAAAGACGTGTGGCAAGAGCTGCTGCAAAATCAACGCTTTGAGGCCACGAGTTGGTGGCCGGGCCATGGCTGGCTCATCTTGCGCGGGCATGCGGGTCTGGATGACCAGGCCGCTCCCGATATGCGCGAGGCAGGCTGGAAGCACCTGGAGCGCCTAGGCGAGCACTACGAGGGCGCAGGCGATTCCACGCTCGTCTTCTTTAGCGTGGAGGAACCCGAGGCCTTTATCTGCAACCATGACAAATGGGTGCCGGTCGAGCTCTAAACGAGTCTCTCAGCAAGCTTCGACAATTTTAATTCTCGCATGTAGCGGGCCCCACATTGCAACGGCACCGTAAGGCGCACGGGGCAATATGGGGCCCGCATTTATTTGTCAATTCCTTCGAGTGAATGTGTCGGGACTGTTTCAATGCATGAATATACAAAAGATTTGCGTATATATGCATCTTTTGGTGCTAAAGTTTCAACCCACTTCATAACGACGGCTGCGAGATGCGCATTGGTGCATAACTGCAGACAAGGAGTCTGATATGTCTTTAAAGGTTGGAATCGTCGGTGCGGCTGGATATGCCGGCGCCGAGCTTATTCGCCTCGTCCTCGGTCATCCCGAGTTTGAACTTGCTGCCATTACGTCCAACGCCGATGCCGGCCAGCCGTTGTCTGCGGTGTACCCGAGCTTCACTGGCGTAAGCGACCTTGTCTTCACGACGCATGACGCCCCCGAGCTCAAGAACTGCGACGTGGTCTTTTTGGCCGTGCCGCACACGGCTGCCATGGCACAGGTGCCCGCCCTGCTTGCCGCGGGCGTCTCCTGCATTGACCTCTCGGCCGACTATCGCCTGAGCGATCCGGCCACCTTTGAGGCCTGGTATGCCGCCGAGCACACGAGCCCCGAGCTGCTCAAGACCCGCGCTTTCGGCCTGCCCGAGCTGTTCTGCCAGGATTTGGAGACCGCTGCATCCGACCACGCCGACGGCAAGCCCGTACTGGTCGCCTGCGCCGGTTGCTATCCCACCGCAACGAGCCTTGCTGCCGCTCCTGCCGTGCGTGCGGGCTGGGTGGCCGAGAACGGTCCCGTGATTGTCGATGCCATCAGCGGTGTGACGGGTGCCGGCAAGTCCTGCAACGCTCGTACGCATTTTTGCAGCGCCGACGAGAATTTGGAGGCCTACGGCGTGGGCAAGCATCGCCACACGCCCGAGATTGAGCAAATCCTTGGCCTGACCGATCGCGTCGTCTTCACCCCGCATCTGGCACCGCTCAAGCGCGGCCTGCTCTCCACGGTGACGCTGCCGCTCACGCCGCAGGCCATCGACTCCCTGGCTCTTGAGGATGTCGTCGACTATTACAAGCAGTTTTACGCTGGACGCACCTTTGTGCGCGTGCTCGATGCCGGCCAGCAGCCCAAGACGGCTTCGGTCGTCGGCACCAACGCCGCCCAGATTGGCCTTGCGTTCAACAAGCGCGCGGGCGTGCTGGTGGCGACGGGCGCCATCGACAATCTGTGCAAGGGCGCTGCGGGCCAAGCGGTCCAGTGCGCCAATATCGTCTTTGGCTTTGACGAGCGACGAGGCTTGCCCACAGTGGCGTGCCCGGTGTAGCACATTCGATTGTTAACGATTTGGTAGTCGGGCATCGAGTGGGGCGCCACTCTTAAGCTGGTCTCATGATCACGACTGGCATGGCGCACCAACCGATGTCCGTTTTTTGTTTGACATAAGGAGTCATAAAGACGATGAATACCGAGCTGTTTGATATCAAGATTCGCGCCGTCGAGGGTGGCGTTACGGCTGCGGCTGGTTTTAAAGCTGCGGGCATCCACGCTGGGTTCCGCAAGAACCCCGAGCGTCTGGATTACGCGCTCGTCGTGCCCGATAAACCCTGTCCTGGTGCCGGCGTGTTTACCACCAATCGCTTTTGCGCGGCGCCCGTGCAGGTGAGCCGTGCCAACCTGGGCGGTGCGGACAAGGGCTACGGTATCATCGCCGGTGTTTCAATCAACTCCGGCAACGCGAACGCCGCCACGGGCGAGACCGGCCTTGCCTGCGCGCGCGAGACCTGCAACATCGCATCGCAGGTTATCGGCTGTGAGCCCCAGCAGATTCTGGTTGCCTCCACGGGTGTGATTGGCCAGATTCTGCCGATCGACACGTTTGAGACCGCCATTCCTGCTGCCTACGAGGCGCTCTCCGCCCACGGTGGCGCCGATGCCGCTCGCGCCATCATGACGACTGACACGCACTCCAAGGAGTACGCCGTGTCCTATGTCAGCGAGGCTGCGGGTCATGCGGGCAATGTCTATACGGTAGGCGGAATGTGCAAGGGCTCGGGCATGATCATGCCCAATATGGCCACCATGATCGCAGTTATCACCACCGATGCCCCCGTCGAGCCTGCGGCACTTCATGCCCTGCTGCTCTCGACCGTCAAGCAGACCTTTAACAAGGTAACGGTCGATTCCGACACCTCGACCAACGACACCTGCATCATGCTTGCCTCCGGCGCCGCTGCCGCAGATGCCGAGCCTATCGTCGAGGGCTCCGATGCCTTTGACGAGTTGGCATTTGCCGTGCACGAGGTGTGCGAGAGCCTGGCGCGCAATATCGCCGCCGATGGCGAGGGCGCATCCAAGCTTGTTACGGTCAACGTTACCGGCGCCGTGAACGACGAGGAGGCCGATATCGCCGCCCGTGCCGTCGCCAACTCGCCGCTCGTTAAGACCTGCATCGCCGGCCACGACTGCAACTGGGGCCGCGTCGCCATGGCACTCGGTAAGTGCGGCGTGAAGTTTAATCAGGAAGACGTTTCCATCGACATGATGGGCATGCCTGTCTGTCGCGACGGTCTGACTGTTCCCTTTGACGAGGACGAGGCTCTACGACGTTTCGAGGCGCCCGAGATCGTGATCTCGGCCGACTTGGGCGCAGGCGACGCGGCAACGACCGTGTGGACCTGCGACCTCACGCATGAGTACATCTCCATCAACGGCGACTACCGTTCCTAGATTCCGGGCACGCTGCGCATCTTGCCGCGATTGCGGACAGCGGAGCGCGGCGCGATAACGATACGAAAGACGAGGCAGATTATGAAATTCGCACGCGATTGTCGTTCGAGCGAATCCAACGAAGCAACCGCGCAGCTGCTGTTCGAAGCGCTGCCGTGGATTAAGAACCTGACCGGCAAGACGGTTGTTATCAAATATGGCGGAGCCGCCATGGTTGATGAACAGCTGCGCCGCGACGTGATGAGCGACATCGTTTTGCTCAAGATCATCGGTATGCGCCCCGTCATCGTGCATGGCGGCGGCAAGGCTATCAACGAGGCGCTGAGCCATTACGATATTCCCGTCGAGTTTAAGAACGGCCAGCGCGTGACCACGCCGGCGACTATGGATATCGTGCGCGAGGTGCTGGGCGGCAAGGTTAACCAGGAGCTGGTTGCTGCCATCAACCACCACGGCAACCTGGCCGTGGGCGTGTCGGGCAGCGATGCCGGCACGCTCATCGCCGAGCCGCTCGACCCCGAGCTCGGTCGCGTGGGCAAAGTGACGCACGTCAACACCGATTATATCGAACGCTTACTCGATAGCGAGTACATCCCCGTCATCGCTACCGTCGCGGCGGGGGAGGACGGCGGTTTCTTCAACATCAACGCCGATACCGCCGCCGGTGCCGTTGCCGCGGCGCTCCACGCGCATAAGGCAATCTTTTTGACCGACGTCGATGGCCTGTACAAGGACTTTAGCGACAAGGACTCGCTTATCTCCAACCTAACGCTCGACGAGGTCAACGAAATGCTCTACGGCGGCGAGGTCGATAAGGGCATGATTCCCAAGCTGCGTGCGGCCGTCGATGCGCTTACCGGCGGCGTATTTCGTGCCCACATCATTAACGGTACCACGCCGCATTCGCTGCTCCTGGAGCTGCTGACCGATGCCGGCGTCGGCACCGTGATCCATTCCACCGAGACGGCTTACGAGTTCGATACGCATCCGCATCCGCTTTCGACGTTTGCTGCGCGTCTGACCGAAAACCTTGACGAGGTCGAGAAGCTTCAGACGGTCTAGCTGACCCGCAGCCGCCCCATTCCTGCACCCATAGCCCCGCGCCGTCTGGCGCCCAACGAAAGGCATCCCATGTCACTTGCAGCTCAGCAATCGCTTGAATCCCATTACGTTATGCATACCTTTGGCCGCTCTCCGGTCGAGTTTGTCGAGGGTCACGGCATGAAGCTCACCGGCGACGATGGCCGTGAGTACCTCGACTTTCTTGCCGGCATCGGCGTGTGCAGCCTAGGTCATGGCGACCCGGCTGTGCTCTCGGCGCTCGAGGCACAGACCAAAAAGCTCATGCATGTCTCCAATTACTTCTACATTGAGCAGCGCGGACAGGTCGCGGCGCTGCTGTCCAAGCTTGCTAACGACGACGTAGATGGTGCGCGCGTGCTTGCCGATGCCATTGTCGCCGGCGATGAGACCACGGCAGCTGCTCTTGGTGCCCCGGCTGCGGATGAGCAGGTTTGGGAGACCTTCTTTGCCAACTCTGGCGCCGAGGCCAACGAGGGCTCGATGAAGCTCGCGCGCCTGTACGCCAAGCGTGCCGGTAATGGCGGCAACACCATCGTGTGCATGCGCGGCGGGTTCCACGGCCGTACGCTCGAGACCATTGCCGCCACCATGCAGGATTGGCTGCAGGACAGCTTCCGCCCACTGCCGGGTGGCTTTGTGGCCTGCACGCCCAACGATGTGGACGAGCTGCGTGCGATCTTTAAGCAGCTGGGGAGCGAGATTTGTGCCGTGATGCTCGAGCCGATCCAGGGTGAGAGTGGCGTGCACCCCATGACCGAGGAGTTTATGGCGGCAGCGCGCGACCTGGCACACGAAGTGGGCGCCGTGCTTATCGCCGACGAGGTCCAGTGCGGCATCTTCCGCTCCGGCAAGCCGTTTGCGTTCCAGACCTATGGCGTGGAGCCCGACATCATGAGCCTTGCCAAGGGCATTGCCGACGGCGTGCCCATGGGTGCCGTCGTGGCAAAGAAGGAGATTGCCGACGTGTTTAAGCCGGGCGACCACGGCTCGACCTTTGGCGGTAGCTGCTTGGCCATCGCGGCATGTGCCGCGACGCTCTCCGCGCTTGTGCGTGGCGATTATGCCGAGCATGCTGCCAAGGTGGGCGCCTATATGGAGCAGGCGCTGGCTAAGCTTCCGCATGTGGTAGAGGTTCGTGGCCGTGGCCTGATGCTCGGCTGCGATTTGGATGATGCCGCGGGCGACGCGCATGATATTGTTGCCCGCGCGCTGGCCGCCAGTGCCGTGATTAACGCTACGGGTGCTCATACGCTGCGTTTCCTGCCGCCGCTCGTCTGCGAGGAAGCCGACGTGGACAACCTGATCGAGATTTTGTCGGACGTTTTGGCCTAACACGGCGCAATAACTCAATTTGGACCGGGTCCCGGACTGCGGACGTGCCATATGCGGCACGATTCAGCGGTCTGGACCCCGTTTTGTCTTAGATTTGCTAAGGCGGGGGAGACCTGCTGGTCAAAAAACATCAAATATGAGTACTGTTACCGATTTGGTAGCAGCAATTTTGGACTAATAAGGCTAGATAGCAAGACGAAATGGCGATGAATACACGATTTTAATCCAACTGTTAGTCCTTATAATGGACACATGTTGCGTAACTTAAGCAAAAGCTATCTTTTTATATGTTGCAAGCAAAGTAACAGTACTCATTTTTGCCATTTTTTGACCACGGACCTTGAAATAAGGGGTCCTTAGAGCTCGAATCCCATGCACTGGGCCCAAACAAAAACGGTCCCCCTTCGAGGACCGTTTCCAATTCAGTGGTGGGCGATGAGGGATGTCCGCGTGCGGCTGGCGCCGCCCGCGCCCCGCTTCGTCGCTCCGCTCCTCGCGTGCTGCGCTGGAAAACGCTTCGCGTTTCCTCAGCTCCGCACCCTGGCG
>ERZ1673722.1483-NODE-1483-length-23014-cov-15.200880_pt1 | contig 23014 bp, 18 predicted proteins | sample MGYA00580222_ERZ1673722 | MGnify/ENA primary metagenome ERZ1673722 (study PRJEB41218, sample SAMN15661750) | gut metagenome | host: Homo sapiens | place: Canada: London | collected 2015-08-20/2019-03-30 | study: EMG produced TPA metagenomics assembly of...
GTACTGCACGGGAGTATGTTACGCCAAAAGGCGAATTAAAGAGACGCTGATTAAAAGAAAGGAATCTGTGATCCGCGCGATAAATTCGCGTCTTCCTCAAAAGAACCACCAAAGCATAAGCAAAAGCCCTATTTTCTATCTCATACTTCCGTAAATAAAAACACCCTCCGGTGAGATAAGAGACTCATCAGAAGGTGTTTTATTACATGATGTTATGAGATCAGAAGGCATAAGAGGCCTGCAGCGTCCAAGTGGAGCTGTCTGCGCTGCTGCCGGTCTGGTACGCATAGCCTACGCCGAATGTGCAGACTCCTTTGGAGGCAGTGACTCCTACTTTGCCAAGGAAGCTGCCTGCATCAGCCACGTCATAGGAGAAGACATCTGATGCCGTGCCGAAGGATACGGTCTGATCGGCATTTCTATCGCCCATGGTCCAAATGTAGCTAAGGCCTGCATACGGTTTGACATCCCAGCTGCCGCGGTTCAGATGGAGGGAATAATCTACCCCGATCGGCAGAAGGAAGAGGTTCTGGTTTTCTTTGTCATAGGAAAGACCCGCACTGGAGGTGTAGCTGTCTGTGGTGAGACGAAGATAGCGAAGGCCTGCATAGGGCGTCAGGATGCCCTCTCCCAGATCATAGTCCTTCATGGCTTTCACGCCAAGAGTCCATGCTTCAGTATCCGGTTTTGCGGTGATGACTTTATCTGCATTATACTGGATGATGTCATGGCTGCCGCCCACATAGGAGAGATCCGCTGCCAGACGATAGCCCCCGAGGTCTTTCAGACCGTATAAAGATGCTCCCAGATAGGTCGCATCATTTCTGGTATAAGCGACCCCATCAGAGCTGCTGCTATTCCCATCCGCATAGGCGATAGCTACACCTGCAGTGGTATTGGCTTTCCGATAGAGATCCATACCGACTACAGTGCCATTGTACTGGGTATCCAGAGAGAGACCGCCGCCCTCAAATCCAAGACCGTCGATGTTTTCTTTGCTATGGAAACCTTTGGCCCACAGATCCTTTTCCGGTGTATTTTCACGGTCCGTGAGAGCATCCGTGAAAAGGCCCGTCACGGCATAGGTGCTGTGCCCGATGCCACCTGCCTGTCCGATGCCAATGGCATCATTATAGGAGGTTTTCCCATTTCTAAGAAAAGCAGACATTTTTTTATCATTCTTGCCTGTCGCGGCAATGGCGACAGATGGTGCGATATAGCCGGCAATGTCCTGCTGATTGGCCTCGGTGATACCGGCCTTGACCGTCCCCGCATCATCCAAATACTGGAATGGATTGTCAAAGCTGGTATTTTTCGCCTGCCAAAATTCGAGCGAGCTTGTATCATCCTTTTGATATAAAGCAGCCCCCGTATCAGCCCCTTTGACGACCAGCTTGGCATTTCCTTCTGCGGTAAATTTCCCGGTACCTCCGACGGAAACCAGAGCATTCGTCCCTAGAGAATCGGCATCGATGACCGTGGTTGTCTTATCTTCCACCGTGACCGTGCCGCCATCTGCTACGTTGATTCGACCACTAAGCTGAATGGTAGTATCATTCGTACCATTCCCTATGGTCAGCCTAGAGCCATGCCCCACATCAGCAGCCAGCTCCTTTCCGGAGATCTGAACCACGCCTTGATCCTTATTCGTGCCTACGTTCACTGTAGCATTGCGAGCCAATAGAACCGCGGTTCCATTCCGGCTCACCACATTGACATTGGCTCCGGACACATCGATATGAGATGCCGCCTGGGTATTATGATCATTTTTTACGGTAGCATGAATGGCATTGCTCTCGGAGAGGATGGATACATCTCCATCCTCTGATTTGATATGAATATTTGCCTGATTGTCATCACTGTCACCAATATTCAAGCCACTGTAAACTCCGAGCCCGTGATCGCTCATCAGTGTGACACCTTTCTTCCCGGCGATCGTAAGGTCCACATCACCACCACCCACCAATTGGTCTGGTCCTCCCCAACTGGTTGCTACCACATTGACAACAGCCTGCCCTGATTCAGATCCGGTCACATGGAGAGCAATGGTTCCGTCTGCGGTGATCTCTGATACCGCTGTACCATTGTCTCCCGGCGTCTGCTGATATGACTGGGTTGCGACAAGCGTACGATAATTGCTGGTCAGATCGATATTCTGATTCGCATGAACAGTCAGTTTCCCCTGATGGACAGTATTGCCGCTTTTCACACTCTGGTTCATGAGAAACCCGGCTCCCCGTACGTTCCCATAGATATTGTCCGCCTTGACATCTATGGCCCCGCCATAGGCATGAAGCCCCTGATCAGCTTTCAGTACTGTATCTTTGCTGCCAAAATTCAGATTCTTGACGTTCATGGTTACAGAAGCGCCCTCAAAAGCTTTAAGAGCACCATCTACAGACTGCTTGGCTGTAGTGGAATCCAGCTCTTCCTTGAAATTTAAAGAGTCCAGGTTTTGAATTTTCAAGGATGTGCCTTTTGATACCGAAATAATATCGCCCTGCTTATCCCCTAGGGCCGTCTGGTTTTCCTTGGTCCAGGTAAAAGTTCCTGTTTTTGAATCATATTTCCCATAGGTACCCGGATTACTGCCTGTGACTACAAAGTTTTCTTTCGGCAATGTCGACAAGTCAGACAAGCCGGCAGCAAACACCCCCCCCGAAATTTGGAGTTAACAATGCAGTCATGACTGCCATCATCAATACAGATTGTTTTCTTTTCATCATAGAGTCCTCCTTATAGAACGACCAGTCATATAGCAGTATGCGTTGTATTTTTCCCCCTGAGGAAAATAACGCATGCTATCTATTTCTTATTTTAATATATACTCCTCCATCGCCACCATGTCAAGCTGTCATTCATTTTATTCCAACAGCAACGAAAATGAATTTAAAAAAAAGACAACCGACACCCCAAGGATCATGCCACAGCTGCCACCGGCTCCCGTTCTTTTTCCGGGACATTCTCTTCATGCAGTCTTCTCTGTGCCTGCGAGCTGTCACATAGCAAAAAAGCATCCCCTCATAATACTCATGATCAAATATGTCTCACTCTAAATATGTCTCACTCTGAAAGGATACAGCGCACCATCCCTTCGTGGTCGAACGCACTTTTTCCAAAAAAACAAAAGAAACGCTGCCATGCGCAGGGCTTCTGCTCTATGTACATAAGTCCAAACACGAAAAAGTCAGCACCGTGATCGGTGCTGACTTTTTCGTGCTTGGGCTTATATAAAAACATCTCACTTTTTCAGATTCGCAATGCCAAATCCCGTAAAGCCAAAGATAATGGCAAAAATCATGCTGCTATAGCACAGTACAGCCCACGGAAGATAGCTTGTCGTCGGGACCCCCAGAGTTGTCGCCATATATGTACCGGCAACGGACCATGGAACGATCGGCACGGCACAGGTTCCTGCATCTTCCAAAGAGCGGGACAGATTCTTCGGATCCAGATTAAACTTCTTGTATAGATCGCGGAACATTTCCCCTGGAATCAAAATAGCCAGATACGAGCTGCCGGTGACGATGCTCATAAACAGTGCAGAACCAATAGTCGCTGTAATCAACTGCCCAACAGAATGAATCGCGCCAATGATGCGTTCCAGCACCACTTCAATGCAGCCTGCTTTGCTGAAAATCCCCGCAAAAGCGAATGCGCAGAATACCAGAAGGACGGTACTCATCATACCCATTAAGCCGCCGCGATTTAGCAATGTAATGATCGGCTTCACTACTTTGATATCCGCAGCACCCGGGATCATTGTTACTTTGAATCCATTTACAAAAGCCTGTAATGCAGTTTTGAGGCCAAATCCCTGAAAATACATTCCCATCAGGATAGCAATCACAGATGCCAGAAGAAGCATCGGAATCGTCGGTTTCTTTGTATATGCCCCCCAGAAAATCAAGGCAGGCGGTAAAAGCAGAAGAAGATTAAAGTGATACAGCTGTTCCAGATTTCCAAGAATGGCATTGACGGTTTCTGGATTGGTCATCGTGGAAACATCCATATTCAAACCAACGACAGTAAATACGATCATGCAGGTAATGGTTGCCGCACCTGTGGTATAAAGCATATGTCTGATATGGCTGTATAAATCCGTTCCTGCGGCAATCGGAGCCAGCATGGTCGTATCCGAAAGCGGAGACAGCTTATCCCCGAATACGGCACCACTGATGACAGCGCCGGCTGCAATTTCGAGCGGAACGCCTAAAGCAATAGCGATCCCCATGATGGCAACGCCTGCCGTACCGGCACTACCGAAGGACGTTCCTGTAAATGTAGAAATCACTGCCGTCACAAAGAAGGCTGTGACAAACAAAAACTGCGGATCAATGATTTTAATCCCATAATAAATCAGCATCGGAATGGTACCGCTGACCATCCAGCTGCCAATCATCGCACCTACGCATACCATAACCAGAAGTGACGGCAAACTGCTTTGGATCTTATCTGCGATCCCCGTGATCATATCCTGCCATGTGTAGCCGCATCGTTTGGCAATAATAGATGCAATAAAAGCCGCGACAATGAGCAAAAATTGAATGGGCAGACCGTACTTGCCATACCCGATGCCTAAAAGCAATACCATACCGAGCAGCGGCGCCAAAGCCTCTATAAAAGTGGGTTTCCTTTTCATCTTTTATACCTCAAATTCAATAAACGACACTGCCGTCATATCAGGAAACAGAAGAATTGCAGACCTTATTTATCGTGCTTTCTCGTAATCGTCATAGCACAGGGATGCCCTTCGCCGTCTGCAATGGTTGTGGGAAAATCTATTTTCACATGGGTAAAAGGTTTGCAGATGGCATAATCACAATGCCCGAGCATATCACGGCAGAACATTTTGATTTCTTTCTTGGTCAGCCCAAGATCAGCCAAAGCCTCTACGTGCGGACATCGATGAAACAATTTCACGGCCTTTTCATCACTTAATTCTTCTATTTTCTGTTTAAAAACCAGCAGTCCCCCTCGAGATGTCTGACCAAGCAGCGCTTCCTTCGGTCCGACCTTATCCCCACCACCATATTTTCTGGCTATTTTTTCTCCCTGAAATAGCCCGAAATCGTAACTTCCTTCTCGGATAACGCGGTTGGCGTCCACTTCCGGATACAACTCTTTCAGTTTTCGCCAGATAAAGTAAACCTGCCTCGTTCTATCTTTGTAAGCCTCTAATACGGCATCCGTAAATTCCTCCGCCGTTGCCGGTTGATCGACTTTGGTATTTGCCATAAATGCTTTGATTTCTTCCTTGCTCATCTGCGTCTTCCTTTCTCCCATTTGCTTCTTGCAAAAAATCCCCCGTCCACATAGGACGAGGGATTCGTGATTCCACCTAATTTTATATGCATATCACTACACATATCTCTACGAGCACTTAGACAGGCTGCATGCTCTATCTCTATATCGGGAGATACCGGGAAAACCTACTGTTATTTCAGCCCGCCAAGCTCAGAAAAGCACTTCAGCACCCTATCCGTACCTGCTCCCACCGCCCAGGCTCGCTTTACCGACATCAGACTGCCTACTCATTTCTTCATCGCTTTGTTGAAGTAAAGAGTAACATTTCTTACTTTTCCTGTCAAGATGCAATGATATTATTTACAAAGCTCCCATCAAAAGGGCCGTTCTCTTTGTGGCACCTCTCTCAGCAACACAGGCTAGTATGCAGATCTTAAGTTTTCTGGCCTTCTTCCACCCAGCTTCTCAATTCATGCATTTCATCCAGAAGTTCTGCATGTGTCAGCTTTTCATGCGGTTCATACTCGATAACGATGTCCGCGTCCTCGGTATATTTCCCTGCCCAATGCATGATCTGCCGAATATCTGCCGTTCCATGGTGATAGTCCAGATGCTGGTCTGCTTTGCCATCATTATTATGTACATGGAATCCTTTGACACGTTTGCCGTAAGTGGCCAAAAAGCGTTCTATATCCAGCCCGTTTACATGGGCATGTCCGATATCGATTAAAGACTGCGCCTGCGGGATATTTTGGAAGATCCGGAAATACTCCTCATTGCTGAAGAGATGCACGCCATGCTTTTGCCGGCACAGATTTTCGATCACGAAATTCACCTTCATCTGCGCTGCCATATCCGTCAGTTTTTTCATGACCCAATAGGCATTCTTCTGCTTTTGCGGAATTTCTTCCGGTTCAAATTGCAGCTGCGAATAATGAAATACCACATGGCGCACCTGATTCTGCATCGCCAGTGCAAATACCCTTTTATAGCTTTCCATAAGCCATACATTCTCTTCGGATCCGATGTCCGAGGTCGCCTCGATGTTCACATACGGGCCATGAAAGGTCAAGGGGCATGTCATCTGCGGAACTTTGGACTCCAAAGCCTGCCAATAGGCTTCATCATGTGTGAATGCGGTAAATTCAATGCCGAGATCGGGATCCTCGTTGCTCTCGATCCAGTCAGCAAATTCCGCAAAATGCTTCATTCCTACGATGAGATCACTGATGAAATATTTCATGACTACTCCTCCGGATACCCGATATTGGCTTCCGTCGCCTTATCAAAGAAATGCAGTGTATGCTGATCGACCTTCCAGTAGGCTTGCGATCTTCCCTGCAGAATATCTTCTCTCATAATGGAGATGACATCCGTTCCATTGACCGTAAAATAATATCCCACACGGCTTCCATAGTCTTCGTGATACTGCACGGTCACAGGGATACAGCCCTCTCCGGACTCTGCCTGCAGCATCACATCCTCCGGACGGACTCCCGTCTTGACCTCCGAATGATGCTTAGCGATCTGCTCCATCCATCGATCCGATAAAGTCAGATCTACGCCGTTCATTTTCATCTGATTTCCTGCCATGGGCGCATCAAATATATTCATCGACGGAGAACCGATAAACTTGGCGACGAAAATATTGGCAGGTCGATGATATACCATGTGCGGCGTATCAAGCATCTGGATTTTCCCATTATTGATGACAGCAATGCGCTGTCCGACCGTCATGGCTTCGATCTGGTCATGCGTTACATAGATCATGGTCTGCCCATACATTTCATGGAGCTTGACCAGTTCTTTTCTGGCATGTCCTCTAAGTTGCGCATCCAGGTTGGACAAGGGTTCATCCAGCAGGAAGAAATCAGACTGCTTCACAATGGCTCTCGCCAAAGCCACGCGCTGTCTCTGCCCGCCGGACAATTCTCTGGGAAGACGTTTCTCCAGCCCGCCCAAGTTCAGAATATCCACCGCATCCGCCACACGTTTTTTGATTTCCGCTTCCGGGATCCGATTCACACGAAGGCCATAAGAAATATTCTTTTCTACAGTCATATGCGGGAATAACGCATAGTTCTGGAAAACCATGCCGATATTTCTATCTCCGGGATCCATATTATTCGCGAGCTTTCCCTTCAGAAACAATTCGCCGGAGGTGATGGTCTCCAAGCCGCTGATCATTCGAAGGATCGTAGATTTTCCGCAGCCGGAGGATCCTAAAAGGATCAGTCGTTCTCCATCTTTGATGGAAAGATTCAGTCCTTTGATGACCTCCGTTTTATCAAAGCGCTTGACCACGTTCTTCATTTCAATACTATACATAATGGTTACCTCATCATTTAATTCCAGAGTGAGCAAATGTGCCGATAATAAACTTTTGGCAAACAGAGTACAGGCCTAACGGCAGCAGCATCGTCAATGTGGCTACGGCCATGGTGACCGGTACATCCGTACCGCCTTCCGAGCTGACAAACATCTGAAGTGCCAGAGACAGCGTATAATTGGCCTCGCTCTTGATCATAATGGCCGGCCATACATATTCATTCCATGAATTGATAAAAAAGATGATACCAATGGACAGGATGGCCGGTTTGATGATCGGAATCACGATCGTCCGCAGTCTGTTCAAATGAGAGGCATGCTCAAGCGCTGCCACTTCCATCAACGACATCGGAATGCCCTTCATGTACTGCCTCAGCAGGAAGATCCCGGTCGCATCCGCCAGCTGCGGAAGCGCGACGCCATAAATGCTGTCTACGAGACCCATATCCGATAAGGTGATGTAGTTCGGAACCATGGTGACGGTAAACGGAATAAAGATCGTGCTAATCAGAAGAAAATACAGTACATTTTTCCCCTTAAAGTGGAAAAAAACAAAAGCATAAGCCGCCAAAACCCCTGTTGCCAATTTGAAAAGAGTCACCAGACTCGCAATAATAAACGTATTAGACAGAATCTGTGCAAAGCGAATGGTCGTAAATACCCGTTCATACGCAGAGAGCGTAGGTGCCTGGGGGATCAGCGATGAAGACGTGAATGCCTCACTCATGGTCTTGAACGAGGTGGACAGCGAGAACAGCAGCGGATACACCAGCATCAAAACCAGTATAATGAAAATCACATGCCACTTGATCTCTGAGGTATTAATTTTCATAATACACCCCTTTTTCTACATAACGAAATTCCAGATACAAAAGGACGAAGAAAATAACCATGGTCACAATAGCAAGCGACGCAGCCATGCCTGTCTCGTAATAGGTAAAGGCATAGTCATATCCCTGATAAATAATATTCGAGCTGGCATCGTTTGGCCCGCCCTGTGTCAGTACCTTGATCGGCGTAAAAACGTACTGCAGCCCCTGTACGATGGTCATGATCAGGATGTAGACGGCCGTAGAGGAGGTGAGCGGCATGACAATATTCGTGAAAATACTGCGATTCGACGCCTTTTCCAGTTTTGCTGCTTCGATCAATTCCTCAGGAACGCTGTTCATCCCGGAAAGAAGAATCAGAAAATTATAGCCAAACGCTTTATACACGGCAACCAAGCTGATGATCACAATAACAAGTCCTGGTGTTTTGGACCATGCTGGAAGTGTGACCCCAAAGCTCTCTGCCACAGCTGCGACCGGCCCTGACACCGGATTAAAGATCCACTGAAACAGTATCGCCCCCACGACAAGAGCGATCAACGATGAGGAAAAGAGCAGTGCCTTATATACATGCTTTCCTCTCTTCATCAAAAACGTATTGATAAAGGATAATACATAGGGCAGCAGGAAATTGAACAGAACCAGGATCACGATATACAAAAGCGTATTCTGCACCACTTTTAATGTCACCGGATCTGTCAGCAAATGAATATAGTTCTGCAAAGCCACAAATTTCATGTTGGGCGCAACCATATTCCATCTAAAGAAGCTCAGATACAAGGTATATGCCAGTGGATAGAACATGAAAACCAAGAAGACAGCCAGAGACGGCAAGATAAAAAGCGCCGCCAATCTTTTTTCTTTCTCCCGATAGGTGCCACTTTCAGGTGTATTTTTCATAGATGGATTCTCCAATCATACACAAAACAAATATAAGAGGGCCGAAACACATGGCCCTCTTATATTCAGGAATCACAAATCGCAATTGATCATTTCAAAAGAGCATTCAAATCATCCTGCGCTTTTTTCAACGCTGCCATCGGTTCTTCACCAGACAGGATCTTATCTCTGGTATCTGCAAACATCTTTTCAGCCTTGACACCCACATCTCCGGGGAATGCCACCCACGGAGAAAGTGTCGGCAGCTCATCAAATGCAACCTTGAGGGCCGGAGTCTTGGCAATCGCTTCTTTGATAGCCGGATCCTCTACGACTTCCTGACGAGGCGGCAGGTATCCGGTATTGATGGTCCACTGCGCCAGATATTTTGGCTGCATGATAAACTTCATGAATTCCCAGGCTGCCTGCTGTTCTTCTTTAGACTGTGCCGTCACAGCAAGGAAGTTGCCACCTGCCGGGATCTGTACTTTCTTATCGCCAAAAGCAGGGAATGGGCAAGCCATGACATTGAAATTGGAGGACTGGGTGATCGTGCCGATCTTAGCACTGGTTCCCATCAGAATGCCGACCTTTCCGCTGTAGAAGGAAGCGATGCCTTCATCCGCTGCGATATGAAGAGCAGACTGATCTTTCAAGACCATATCTGCATACAGCTGATACGCATCGGCAGATTCTTTGGATGCAAAAACCGCTTTGTTTTTATCATCAAGGATCTTCGCACCATTCGAGGTCAGCAGACCCTGCGTTGCCCAGTTGTCCTGATATTCCTGCATATAGAATCCGTATGCGCCGGTCTTATCATGAATGGCCTTAGAGGCCGCACGCACCTTTTCCCAGGTCTTTGGTGGATTCTGCGGATCCAGACCGGCAGCAGTGAACAGATCCGGGTTGTAATAAATGATCGGCGCACTGATAGAGAATGGAAGTCCTACCTGTTTATTGTCCACCTTCGCCAGTTCCAGGACATTGGGCAAAAAGCTCTTTTCAATAAAATCCTTATCTTTTTCAGACGCTTTTTCCAGTTCTGCCGGAGTGACATACTTGAAGTTCTGATCAAAATACTTCAAATAATTGTATCCAATCATGGCGATAGACGGCGATTTGCCGGAAGCCACATCAGCCTGCAGATTCTTCATCAGTCCAGGATACATGTCCGGATTATACACTTCCTTGACAAGGATCTTATCCTGCGACTTATTGAAATCATCGACCATCTGCTTAATGACCGGCGCACCAAAGTTTTTGGTATACACATGCCAGAATGTAACGACCGTTTTCCCATTTTCTTTAACAGCCGCTTTATCCTGTGAAGCACCGCCGCCGCAACCTGCTGCCAGCGAGATCATAAAAAGACTCGCTGCAGCAAAACACAGACTTTTCCAAATTTTTTTCACATTACCCCTTCTTTCTAAATCCTTACCTCATCAACTGCGATACCAATGATTCGTGATTCCGTAATACCCCCATCAGTTTCCATGATTCTAAAAAGACTATATACATAATGGCGATATTTAACCCACCGTAATTCTAACATATAGTATATACAAATTGAATGTTCTTTCTATATTGGCATAAACATCATGTTCTATTATGTCTCCATGTTATCAAGGAGGGCAAAGCCACCCATCCGATATGTCAGGATCTCTATGGCCCGCGCCCAATACCGCTTCGATCATTTTTATCTTACACGCCCCCTGTCAGCATCAAGTCATGTTTTCCATCTTTTTTCGTCAAATTTGTCTCGCTTCGATGGGCGGAAGAGCGCCCCCTCCCATCCCGGAATGCTTTTTTATTTATTTTCTCAAGCACGAAAAAAGCCAGCACCGTGATCGGTACTGGCTTTCAGGCTGGTGACCCAAGAGAGATTCGAACTCCCGACACCTTGATTCGTAGTCAAGTGCTCTATCCAGCTGAGCTATTGGGCCATGTGGCAGGGGCAGAGGGACTCAAACCCCCAACCTACGGTTTTGGAGACCGTTGCTCTATCAATTGCGCTATGCCCCTATCTGTTTGATGGAAGTCATCATCCATGTGACTTGTATATAATAACAAATCTTTCTGGAAATTGCAAGGGGTTTTTGCAAATATTTTTTGAAAAAAGATTTTGGTGCAAAGTTCAGGGGCCTCAGGAAAAAGGCGCAACGGGTCCTGTGAGGTCAATGGGGTGGTGCGGTGCGTAATAAAAGCACCGCCCGGTCATACAGTATTCTTCCAAACGGAAATCCCATTGAATTTTTTGAACTTTGCACCATCACCGATTTCTGCTTCTTATCCTCGGAGGTGAGAAGTTTTCGCGATCCGCGATCATTTAATATATGCGGTCGCTTTCAGCATGAACATGTTGTCCATCTTCTTGCCGCCCATATCTTTGGCATTGAAGCCGTAGTTGGCTTCGACAAGGAGGCCGCGCATGGGGACGAAGGAGGCTTTGGCAAGGTAGAATTTCGCGCCGCCAAAGTTATTGTTATCATTGGACGGATCAGCATCAGTCAGCGCATCCATCTTATCGGCGAAGTAAGCCGGCATCTTCATGCCATTCCAATTTTTGTATACGTGTCCGGTATACTGGTCGACGATATCATTGCTGGAGCCGCCGAAGTAGGTGCCTGCCTGGCTGTAGACGTAGTCGACACCGATGGAGAAGGACTTGGCCTTGAGAACATTCGCTTCGCCGTAATGGATGCCGTAGTTGTAGCTGTACGGACGTTCATTGTTCAGCGGAAGCTTTCTGAGGTTCTTGACGAATTCGCCCTGGACGCGAAGCATCGGGGTGACATTGTAGGAGCCGGCGAAGCCGTAGGCTTTCGCGATATGACCGACAGGGCCGCAGGCTTTCATGGCATAGGCATGGGCTTCCCACTGGCCCGGTTTCTTGTAGATATAGGAGGCGTAAGCGACCGGTACGTCTTCATCATCGCCCCAGCCCATGACAACATCTCTGCCCATCGGGTAAAGGGTATCGTTGACCGGATTGTAGTACCCGTTAGCCCCTTGCATCATCGCCTGCAGTGCAGCATTGGTTGGTTTCAGCTTATCTGTAATAGCATTTGCCAGATCTGTCGCGTTAGCCTTCTTTAATTCATCAACAATCGTCTGCACATTCTTAAGCAGCTGAGGTGTGCTAGTGCTCGACTGAATCAGCGCCTGTGCAGCGTTAAGATTATCTTTCAGCACCGGATTCTGCTGTACGGCCTGTGCTACCACCTTGTTTGTTTTCAGTTCATTCAGCAGTTTGCCTTTTGCGATATCAGATACCTTGACGCCATGCATCATCGGGCCGGTATATGCGTAGTTGATATTCGTCGCACGGCCGAAGGCGAGGGTGAGGCGGCCGCCTTCACGGTAGTCGCCGAAAGCAGCGAAGACACCTTTGACTTCGCCATCATAGGTGTAGCCGGTGACGCCCATCTTGACCGGGAACTGGCCGATGCCGATGAGGTTCTTGGACGGGCCGTAGGGGAGGTTTGTCGTATCCTGCTTCGGTCCGAAGTGGTAGGTGGTCCACAGGCGGTTCAGATGGAAATCACCATCGCCGTAGCCCGTGCGGGGCTTGGTCTGGCTCTTGTCCTTCGGATCGATGCGGTTCACGTCGTAGCTTTCTTTGCCATTCATGTCCAGGATGGTCTCGAGCTGACCGTAGAGGTGGACGCGGTCGTTCACGGGGGTGATGGTATTTAGGCGGACGCGGGTGGAAATTTCGTTGTGCTTTTTTCCCTTGAATACATCGTCATAGCGGTCGATGCTCTGGACGCGGAGCTCGGTGATGAGGTCGGTCGCACCACGCTTCTTTTCAAGCTCTGCGATGCGGACACCGAGGTCCTTGAGTTCATTCGCATACTGAGAGGAGAGCTTTGCGAGGGTCTCCTTCTGGGAAGCATTCAGTGTGTCTTCCTTCGCCATCAGGCGGGCAACGATCTGCGCGATCTCATAACGGGTAACATGCTTGTCTCCGCGGAAGGTGCCGTCCGGATAGCCGTCGATGACGCCCTCATCGGAGAGCGAAGCGACGGCCTGATAGGCCCAGTCGTCAGCAGATACGTCGGTGAATGGATTCGCTGCGCTTACGGTCACTGCGGCGCAGGCAAAGCAGGCTGCAATGGCTGCTTTCAAAAAAGCGTGTTTCATGGTCCCTCTCTTCTGAAATCGGAGCCGCTTTCCCCATGGTGCGCTCTCGATTTCTCATGTAAAAATGTGATAGTAAAACTTACGAATGCTATATGTATTATTTTTTACTCACAAAACTAAAACATTATAGCGTAACATGTGGGAGAGTGTCAAGAGAGAAAGGGGTTCAGGGTGATGGGTTCAGGGTTAGCCCGTGGGGCGGCTCCGTCCACTGATTATGAAGGAAAGCTTTGTTTGAATGAGGAATTAGGAATGGTGGTGCGGCGCCAGATCTTTCGAGTCAGTTCTCACTGTTCTGCCTTTACATGATCGAACATCCGACATTTCACTCCGCTCAGGATGACGAAATGCGCCGCGAGTATAGATAGTGGCGATGCCCGAAGGCGGTATTTAGTCACCAGTCACAAGTCACTAGTCACTCCTAATCCCTCATCCCTACTTTCAAACTTTTGGGGTATCCCTTTCCCGTATCGTCATCGAAAGCATTGCCGAGGGATCTTTCTTGCACTGCGGTCAGTATCACATAAGCACCGGCAGGGAAACGACGCCTTGGTGCTGCGTATTTGCGTATTTCTGCTTTCAAACATCCTTCGTTTAGCGGTAGACAAGAATGATTTCTCGGTAACGCTTTCAATGACGATATGGGCGTCTGATGTCTCCTAGTCTCCTGGTCTTCTAGTCACTCGAAACTCCTCATCCCTGCTGTCAAACTCCAAGGTCAGCCCACACAAAAAGCCCAGCCGCCGACTTGGGGACTGGGCTATTTTATTTCCTTACATTTTTGAAAATTCCGTTTGAATCACTTTCATGCCTTTCAACACGACGAAGGCAATGACGCAGCCTGCGCCGCAGGAGACGGCGAAGAGGGAGACGTAGAAGAAGGCGCCTTTGGCAGAGCCCATGAAGAGGGCGGCGATCGGGTAGGAGAGGAGACCGCCGATGATCGAGGTGCCGACGAATTCTCCGATGACGGCTGCCCAGAGTTTATGCGTGTGGCTGTAAAGGTAGCCGGAGAGGAAAGCGCCCACCATCGAGCCGGGGAAGGCGAGAAGGCTGCCGGTGCCAAGGAGATTTCGAATGAGGGAGGTGCCGAAGGCAGCCGCGGTGCCATAGCGCGTGCCGCAGAGGACAGCGAGGAAGATATTGATCATATGCTGCAGGGGAAAGGCTTTCGTCACGCCCAGCGGAAAGGAGAACACGGGGGAAAGCAGTACGCCAGCGGCGACCATCAGCCCGGCAAAGATCCATTTGCGCAGGGCGAGACTTTTTTCATCGGTAGATGTCATAGGAAAGACCTCGTTTCTTGGAAATCGTGGACAGTGAGCGGTTCGCTGTTTCCTATAGCATAGCACAGATGGGAAGTGAGATAAAGGGTTTAAGGATTCAGGGTTCAGGGTTAGCCCATGGGGCGCGCCGTCCTTTGATTACATGCGAAAGAGGTTCAGCGGGTTCAACAGGTTCAGAGGGTTCAAAGGGGGTGGTGCCCGAAGGCAGTATTTAAGTCACCAGTCACTAGCTACCAGTCACTTGCGGCTCCTAATCCCTAGCCACTAGCCACCAGCTACTTTTTCCCAAAGACCATCCCGAGCGCGCTTCCGAAGAGGAAGAAGAAGATCCAGGAAAGTCCATAGCTGGCCAGCGGGAGAGACTGCATGAGGCCGTCGAGCGCGCCGAGGGAAAGGCCTGCGGTATGACATCCGTCGTAAAGGGCGGGGATCAGTGTGAAGAGGGTGGCGCAGACATAGACACTGCGTTTCCCGCCGAAGAGGTGATCGCCGAAGGTCAGGAAAATGAGGGAGATGGTCAGTGGATAGAGGAACATGAGAACCGGAATAGCCGCGGAGATGATGGTAGTAAGACCGAAGAGAGCGACGCCGAAGGAGATGACGGAGAAGACGGTCACCCATGCTCTGTAGGAGAGAGCGGGAATGAGTTCCTTGAAATATTCGCCGCAGGCGGTGATGAGGCCGACGCTGGTGGTGAGGCAGGCGAGGAGGACGATGACGCCCATCAGGATGCGGCCGTAACTGCCGAAGTAGTGGTGCGCGGTGCCGACCAGGATGTCTGCCCCATTTTTCAAGAGTCCCAGCTCATTGACAGAGCAGGCGCCGATGATGGAAAGGAAGATGTAAATGACAGCCAGGCAGGCGCCAGCGATGAGGCCGCTCTTCAGGGTATGGGAGGCGACTTCTTCATTGCTTGCCGCGCCATACTGGCGGACTGCATTGACGACGATGATGCCGAAGACGAAACCAGCCAGGGCGTCCATGGTGTTATATCCATCGAGGAAGCCCTGCGTCAGTGCTTTGATGGAGGGCTGATAGGATGCCTGTGCTTCCTGCCAGCTGCCCATCGGGAAGAGTGTCGCGGTGATGAAAAGGATAGCGAGGAAGAGGAGAAGTGCCGGGGTGATGATTTTCCCGATGCGGCTGACCAGTTTCGACGGGCTGATGGAAAGCCACCAGGAGATCACGAAAAAGATAAAGGCGAAGGCATAGAGCGCGGTCTGCTGCATCGATTCGCCGAAGAAGGGCGCGATGCCGATCGCATAGGAGGTCGTCGCTGTACGGGGGATGGCAAAAGCCGGCCCGATGGTGAGATAGAGGCAGACGGTGAAGAAAATGGCGTAGCCCTTGTGGACACGGGAGGCCAGTGACTCGAGGTCGCTCCCCGCATAGCCGATCGCTGCGACGGCGAGGATCGGGAAACCTACGCCTGTCAAAAGAAAGCCCAACGTCGCAGGAAGGGTATTCACACCTGCATTCTGGCCCATGTAGACAGGGAAAATCAGATTCCCTGCGCCAAAGAAGAGGGCAAAGAGCATCAGCCCGATCGGGATCAAGAAATTTTTCTTCATAGTAAACTCCTTTCGTGAATAGGGGAAGCGTGCAGGGCTGCTCAAGAGGCGTGCCGTCCTTTGATGGCGGATGAAAGCTCTGCTCTCTAAGTTAGCAGTGAGGAGTGAGGAGTGGTGGTACCCGAAGATGCATTTAAGTCACCAAGCACTCCCAATCCCTAATCCCTAGCTACCCATCCCTGCTTTCAAACTTGGGGTGCGGGGCGTGCCGTTCCATTGACTACAGGCGAAAGCGGGGGAGCGGGTTCTATGGGTTCAAGAGGTTTCAAGGGGTCGGGGCGGCGCATACCAATCAGAAGCGCCGCGAAGTTTTATGGAAACGCTGGTTAAAATATGCGGGATTCACAAACGATGAGAAGCCTGTGAACCGTTCAAACCTTCAGAACCTGTAGCACCTATCACTCATTTCTGCCAACAAAAAATCCCTGCCGGAAAACATCCGACAGGGCACATTGCGTGAGGTACCACCTTGCCATGGAAACAGACTGCTGTTTCCTGCTCGATTGGGCGATAACGGAGCCGCCGCTTTTCTCTACACTGCAAAGAGTATCAAAAAAAGGACTCTCGGGTGACGCGGCTGCGTCCTTTTCAGCAGTTTTCACCATCCACTGCCTCTCTGAGAAAAATCATCAGCCTGATTCCGATCCTGGTCTTCTTTGAAATTGGACACATTCTACCATGATTTGAATAGAAAGTCAAATGAGTTTTGGGGATGGACTTAGGGCCGTCCCATGGGGCGTGCTGCCTTTTGATTGCGTGCGAAAGAGGTTCATCGGGTTCTATAGGTTCAAAGGGGGTTGGCGCGGCGCATTCGTCATCCTGAGCGGAGAAAAACGTCGTATGTTAAGGAAACGCTGATTAAATCACAGAATCAGATTTCATTCTTGGATTTTTATACATAGCGTCGTCGACATCCTCCTTAAATAGCTTGCTATTCGCGTCAAATGTCTCCTCGCTCTGTATAAAAATCCAAGAATGAAATCCGATAACGATTTAATCAGTGTTTCCTTAAAAAATGGCTTATCTGAAGTAGGAGAACTGAGTCGAAAGATCTAAGCACCGCAGAGTAGAAATAGGGCGATACCTCCCAGTCACCAGTCACTCCTGATCCCTAGCCACTCATTCCTGCTTTCAAACTTGGGGTGCGGCGCGAAAAATAATGAAGCGCCTCGGAGTAGAAATAAGGCGATGCCTCCCAGTCACCAGTCACTCCTAATCCCTAATCCCTAGCCACTCATTCCTTATTTAATAAGTACTCGCACACCTTCCTCGCCGCTTCGACATCGACCATATGGAAGGGGGAGAGGGCCTTGACGATGCGGTAAAGGACGCCATGCTTCCTGAAAAGACGGATCGCATTTTCGCGCGTCTCCTCTCCGCCTTGCGCGAGATAGCCGCGGTCCAAGGCTTCCATGCGATGTCCTTCTTCTCTGTAGTCTTCGCGGGCAAGACCATGGAGGAGGAGAATGAGGTCGATGGCCTTCTGCTCTTCGATGTCTCTGGTGAACAGGCGGTTTTCCCAGTCCAAAAAGGTGAATTTCCCATCTTTCCATGTGATGTCGCGCAGTGCCGGACGGCCATGGACGATGCCCGCCTGATGAAGGGCGCACAGCGCGCGGCCGGCCTCTTCGAGAAGCTGTTCCTTGTCTTCTTCCGGCATGTCGGAATCGAGCCAGTTCTTCAGCGTGCGCCCGCCGTCCCTTGTCACCATATAGTCCGGCGTCAGCACCAGGATCTCCGGGCTAAGCTCCGGCGCGGCGCGGAAGGCGATGGTCATCTTCGCCACTTCGAAATAAAATTCCTTCTCGACGGAGCACTTAAGGAACTGCTTTCTGCCATTGCTCATCTTCCTCTTGATCCAGTACGTCTCGCCATCCAGCGTGAAGGAAATCACGCGCCGGTCCACTGCCTTTGCTATCGCTTCCTCCGCCGCTTGTTTCAGCCGCGGATCATTTTTTATCTCACTCATACTTTGCCTCGCTTAAACCATTTTTACTTATATTTTACCAAAGGGAAGGCGGAAAGGGCAAGGTTTGGGAGAGGGGACTAGTGACTGGTAGCTAGTGGCTGGTGACTAGGGACTAGGGCTGGAAGGCTCATAAACCGAGAGACACCAGCCCCCGCATCGTCATTTCGAGCGGAGCGAGAAATCTTTTTCACTTGCGATCCGGCGGTCGATGACAGGAAACCAAAACGGGAAGCTGCTATCAAGAGACCTTCGGGCATTGCCCCGTTTCGTCATACTGAGCGGCAAGAAACGTCGTATGTGAGATAACAAATGCCAGAACAGCTGCGACCTGAGTCGAAGGATCGCGGCGAAGCCGCCACCGATTAGCCTTCCCCATTGGGGAAGGGGGACCGCGGAGCGGTGGATAGGGTACTCTCATAAACGACGTACTTGAGACGCTCCTTCCCGCTCTCTTTCATACCGCCTGTGCCCTATCCGCCCCTCGTATCGCCAGCCTTCCCCTCGAGGGGAAGGCTGGCGATACGAGGGGAACCTACGCTTAAGAGCCCTTCAGGCATCGCCCCATTTCGTCATCCTGAGCGGAGTGAAATGTCGGATGTTCGATCATGTAAAGGCGGAACAGTGAGAACTGAGTCGAAGGATCTGGCGCCGCACCACCCCCGCCCTACCCATAGAACCTACAGAACCTGATAAACCTCTTTCACACTCAATCAAAGAGCGCCCTCCACGGGCTAACTCTGAACCTTGAAGTTAGAAAGCAGGGATTAGTAGCTAGGGATTAGAATCCTCAAGTGACTATTGACTGGTAGCTGGTGACTTAAATACTGCCTTCGGGCATCGCCATTATCTATACTCGCGGCGAAGTCGCCACCTTCATTCCTCATTCCTAATTTTTCCTCTTGCGCCCCTGCCCGTTTTTCTACCCACATCTTGTGCATATACAAGAGACGAGGGAAATGGTACAATGAAGTTATTCACAAGTCCGTTTGAAAGTTACGGAAAAGCGTGTGGAAAAAGTGCAGGAAACATACACTAATTCACAGACTTATCCACTTATTCATAAAGATATTCAACCGCCGCTTTCTCCGATGCCGTCAAGCCTCTTTCCAAAGAGGCCGATCGGAGAAAACGCCTTATTCACAATTATTCACAAAGTCATTCACATACTCACAGCCACGGCGGCTGCCCTATGTGTGGCAAGCGAGGTACCCTATGGACTTCTTTCAATTATGGGACCAGATACTGGACTATATCGACCAGTATGACCACCCGTACTATGACATGTTTTCCAACGAAGTCTTTCCTATCTCCATGACAGAAAGCACACTGACGATTTCGCCCAAAAACAAACGGCGGAAACCATGGATCGAAAATGTATATAAAGGAAAGCTGGAAAAAATTATTTTCGATATCACAGGGAAGCAACTTTCCATCGAGATTTCCGATATCATGAACCAGCCCGCGGAACCCGCGCCGATGCCAACGCCGTTTCCGGAAGCCGGTGCATCCAGAAAGGCAGCGGAGAGCGATGCTCCCTTCCCGATGATCCATGAGACCGCCGATACCCCCTATGAAAATACGCCGGCGCCTCTCCCGGAGCCTGATATCGATGATCCCTTTCCGAAGGAAGCCATGCCGCCGGATTTTTCCAAAATCAAGCCGATGACAGCCGATGAGGTCCCGCTCCCCGACATCCGGGAGCTCGGAGAAACCTCCCTCTTCGATGCGCCCGTGCGCAGTGAGCCGAAAAAGAGAAATGCCTTCCTGTCGAATCCGGTCAATGAAGAATATACCTTCTCCACCTTCGTCCATGGCAACTGCAACGAGATCGCCTTTCAGGCCGCTTATGCGGTCGCCAAAACGGCCGATCATCCGGATCAGGCCGACCAGAAAATGAATCCGCTTTTCATATACGGGCCCTCAGGTCTTGGCAAGACGCATCTGCTCCACGCCATCTGCAACTACATCCACGAAAACAAGCCGGAGCTTTCCGTCCTCTTCGTCTCGAGCGAAACCTTCACCAATGAGCTGATCGATGCCATCCAGAATCACACCATGCCGAAATTCCGTGCCAAGTATAGAAATCTGGACTTCCTCCTGATCGACGACGTGCAGTTCTTCGGCTCCAAGGATGCGACGAAGATGGAGATCTTCAATACATTCAATGACCTCTTCGATAAGAAGAAGCACATCATCATGACGAGCGACCGCACGCCGCAGGATATCGACAAGCTGGAAGACCGCCTGCAGACGCGCTTTTCCAGCGGGCTCGTTGCCCCGATTTCTCCGCCGGACTATGAAATCTGCTGCATCATCCTTCAGCAGAGAGCAGAAAAGCTTGGCATCACGCTCCCGAAAGACGTGGTCGACTATATCGCAAGTCATATCAATACCAATGTCCGTGAGCTGGAAGGGGCTTTCAATAAGCTCGTCACCTTCTCGCAGATCAAGAAACAAACGATCACGCTCGCCTTCACCAAGGATGCGCTGAAGGACCAGATCCCCCTCGACAACCGTCAGGAGCTTACCGTCGACTTCATCATCGATACCGTATGCCAGTACTACGGCGTCAAAAAGGATAAGCTCCTCGGCCGCGGCCGTCCGCAGAAGATCGTCATCCCGCGCCAGATCGCCATGTACTTGTGCCGCAATGAGCTGAACGAGTCCTACCCGACGCTGCGTGACTATTTCCACAGAAAAGACCACTCGACCGTCCTCTATGCCTGCGAACGCGTGGAAAAAGACATCGAGCGCGACCCGCAGACCCGCGCTTCCATCGAAGCGATCCGAAAGCTGCTGAAACAGCGGGGGTGAGAGGAACGGATTCGGGATTCATGGTGAGCCTGTGGGCGGGACGCCCCTTTGATTACATTTGAAAGCCTTGCTTGAATGAGAAATTAGAAATGAGAAATGTTGGTGCGGCGCATAAAAATATGGAAGCGCCGCAAAGTATAAATAATGGCGATGCCATGAGCTGACATGCCAGTGACTAGTCAATAGTCACTTGAGACTCCTAATCCCTAGCCACTAAATTTATGCGCCGCACCAACATTTCTCACTTCTAACTGGCGAGAAGAGCTTTCATCCCCAATCAAAGGGGAACCCCGCACCTCGGGCTCACCATGAACCCCCTGTGAACAACCCCATTTCCCCGTATCCAATATCCTGCGGGAAAGTTGTGAAAAACGACAGTTTCCCAAAAAGCTGTGAAAACCGTGAATTCTAAAAAAAGTTATTCAATCCTTTTTAACAAACTGCGAAATCCGAGAAAATCTCACTTTTCACAGAGTTATTCACTTATTCACATCGTCCTACTACGGCGACTACTATCTTTTTATCAATCATCGTTATTTTTAGAGGTGCTGCCATGAGAGTTATTTTCGACAAAACGGAATTGTCTGATGCGATTGACCGCGTACAGCGAGCTGCACAGGCAAAAATTACATCCAATACCAATAACGGATACTTCATTGCTGCAGAAAACGGAAAAGTCGAGCTGCAGGCCAATGATTACACCATCGGGATCAAAACAAGCTGCCCTGCCATGATCGAGGAAGAAGGCATTATCGTGATTGCTGCCAGCCAGCTGCAAAGCACGATCCGTATGATGCCGGCAGGGGATGTCGTCATGGAAAAGAAAAAAGAAGAAAATATGGTTTCTTTTACTTGCGGCTCTTATTTTGCCCGTTTCCCGACCCGCGATATCAATGAATTTCCGGAAGTCAAAGAAATGGAGCATACCAGTCACGTGACAGTTTCCTGCCATGATTTCAAAGAAATGACCAGTCAGGTCTCCTTCGCCACGGCTTCGGACAAGCAGAAACCTCTCTTCACCGGCGTGCTCTTTGAAGTCAGCCAGTACCGCTTCATCATGGCGGCGACCAATACGCACCGCCTGGCTGCCAAAGAAATCACCCTGCCGGAAGAAGCGAGCGCAGAAGGGCGCTTCGTCGTATCCGGCAGCATCCTTTTGGATGTAGTCCGCCTGCTGCCGGACGAGGAAGGCAGCACCGTCGAAATTTCATGGTCCCAAAACCATGTCGCCTTCACCTTTGGCAGCACGTACTTTATCACCAGTCTGCTCACCGGCGAATATCCGGATTACCACCGTGTCATCCCGACCCATCACGATGCACTCGCGACCGTCAATGTCCACGATTTTCAGGAAGCCGTCCGCTTCGTCAGCCCGATCTCCAGCGGCGTGGATTACCATACCATCAATTTCATCTTCCATGAGGACTCGGTGGAAATCTATGAAGAAGATCCCTCTATCGGCCGCAGCAGCACATCGATCCCGATCAAGCTCGAAGGCGAGCCGATCAAGATCACCTACAACTGCAACTATATCGAAGATATCCTGAAGCATTCCGAGGGCGAAACCGTCATTCTGCACCTGCAGAAAAACGGCCCGCTTCTGGTAGAGCAGGAAGAAGATAAGGCCTACCAGTATGTCGTGACACCGATGAGGGGGAGACATTGATGGAGAGCATAGCCGTCTACGGAGACTACATCCAGCTTGACCAGCTTTTGAAAAAGATCGACGCGATCAGCTCCGGCGGAGAGACCGCCGCTTACCTTGCCCGGCATCAGGTGCAGCTGAATGGCAAGCCTGTCCATGAAAAACACAAGAAGATCCGTCCCGGAGATGTCCTTGCCATCGATGGCAGGGAGTATCAGATGAAAGCTGAATAGGGAAAAGGAGCTGTGAAGAAATGAATCCTCATTTCTTCACAGCTCCTTTTTACTTTGCTTTCATTT
>ERZ1673722.1486-NODE-1486-length-22986-cov-11.579434_pt1 | contig 22986 bp, 27 predicted proteins | sample MGYA00580222_ERZ1673722 | MGnify/ENA primary metagenome ERZ1673722 (study PRJEB41218, sample SAMN15661750) | gut metagenome | host: Homo sapiens | place: Canada: London | collected 2015-08-20/2019-03-30 | study: EMG produced TPA metagenomics assembly of...
TTTCTGTGCATCGCGAAGCGTGTTACTGATCACGGAGTGAACAGTAACGATTGTTATTGCATAGGGCAATGGCAACTTTATCACACTACGGAGGTTTTTATCATGTCAAATTTTTCAGATATGGACAATGTTTTTATTATGGATCACCCGCTGATCCAGCATAAGATTTCCATTCTTCGTAATAAGGAGACCGGAACAAACGAATTCCGCAAACTTATTGAGGAGATTGCAGTTCTTATGGGTTTTGAAGCTCTTCGCGATCTTCCTCTTGAGGATGTTGAAGTTGAGACTCCTATTGAGACTTGCAGAACTCCTATGATTTCTGGTAAGAAGCTTGCTGTTGTTCCTGTACTTCGTGCAGGTCTGGGTATGGTAAATGGTATCACCACTCTGGTTCCGTCTGCCAAGATCGGTCATATTGGTCTTTACCGTGACCCGGTTACTCATGAGCCTCATGAGTACTATTGTAAGCTTCCGGATCCTATCGACCAGCGTCTCATCGTTATGGTTGACCCCATGCTTGCAACTGGCGGCTCTGCTATCTCCGCCGTTAACTTCATCAAACAACATGGTGGAAAGAGCATTAAATGTATGTTTGTTATCGCTGCTCCGGAAGGTCTGAAACGACTTCATGAGGTGCACCCGGATGTGCAGATCTATGTAGGACATCTGGACAGAGAACTGAACGACCGCGCTTATATCTGCCCGGGACTTGGCGATGCAGGCGACAGAATTTTTGGTACTAAATAGATTTTTGACCAGAGCATATTTGAAAAAGGCTGAATTCCGGAAATTATCTCATTTCCAGAATTCAGCCTTTTTTTGCCCGATCATGCTTTTTCCATCTTCGCCTTATACTCTACGCAAAGCATGGTAATATCATCAAACTGCGGTGCCTCTCCCACAAAAGCATCAATATCTTTTTTCACTTCAGGCAGAATTTCTGATGGTGTTCTGTCTTTTACACGATTCAGAACCTGCTCCAGACGCTCCATTCCATAAAGCTGATTTTCTACATTTGTAGCCTCAGTCACACCGTCTGTATACTGGAAGATCAAATCTCCCACATCCAGCGTCATACTGCCGGCTTTATAGTTCATATCTTCAAATCCAGCAAGGACAAAGCCTGGACGGATCTTATATGCCTCAAAACTGCCGCCTGCTTTACAGATAAATGGCATTTCATGTCCAGCATTTACGAAACAGAACTCTCCTGTCACCAGATCCAGCACACCTTCAAAAGCAGTGATAAACAAGCCTTCACTGTTTGCCTCACAAAGAAGATTATTTACAGTAGAGAAAACCTCCCCCAAATCTCTTCCTGGTGTAGTGTGATCCTTGATAAGCGTTTTTCCAATGACCATAAAGAGCGCAGCCGGAACACCTTTTCCGGATACATCGGCCATAACAATTGCCAGATGTGTCTCATCTACCATGAAGAAATCGTAAAAATCACCGCCAACTTCCTTTGCAGGTGTCATAGTTGCATAAATATCAAATTCCTTACGATCCGGAAAAGCCGGGAAAATACATGGCAGCATAGATGCCTGAATATTCCTGGCGATATCCAGCTCAGTGCCGATTCGCTCCTTCTCAGCAGTCACTTTGGACAAATTGGCAATATAATTTTCAAGCTCTTCCATCATAAAGTTGAAAGAGTCACTTAGTGCCTCGATCTCATCACCAGTTTTCATGGTAATTCTCTGATTCTCAAACTTTCCGCTCTCTGTAATCTCCTGGGTAAAATCAGCCAGCCTGCTGATCGGTCTGGTGATTGTCTTTCGCACAAAGACAATATACGCAGCCATCGTCACTGCGATAATGCAAAAAGAAATCAGCAGCATATTGATAAGAAAGGAATTCAGATAATTCCTGACCTCTTTCATATCCAGAATATACTGAATTTCTGCCAGAGCCTTTCCATTCTCGTCCAGAATCACCGAAATGCCCGTGTAATTATAGCCATAGCTGTTGTCCGTCACAAGCGGATGATCCACACCTTTATTCTGCTGATACTGGTTCCATATGGTAATATATTTCTCCATGTCAGCAGGATCATCAGGATTTGCAGCATCAGTGTACAAAATGTCACTTCCATAGGCAATCTGATTCGCAGGATCATCTCCCAATTCCTCAACCAGGGCATCTATGTAGAAATGAACACTGTCTTCATCCGGAACAACCAGAGACAGATATGTAACATCGCCGTCCTTTTTCAGCTTGTTAAACAACGTAACCATTTCCGAATATTCTTCTGTCTTGTCCCCACCTTCTGCCAGGATTTTCTTCACATCCGAAACCGACATCATATCTGCAATACTATTGCTGTTCGTCATTACCCTCTGTGCATATAGATTTTCCAGATAGGATCTGGAGCTTCTATAACTGAAAAGAGAAATGGCAATGGTAAGGATTACACCGATCACGCCAAGTGAAAGTATAAATTTAGGAAGAAGTTTTATTTTCATTTGCAATTCCTTTCCTTAACTTTCTTAAAATAAACCTCTGCATCACACTTGCAGCGTCCTTTGCAATATGGACAATAAAGTTCTTTTTTATTATACCAGATCATCTTTGCAGAAAAAAGATGAACAAACTTACATTCCTGAAGTGCCCTTTCCAGAGGAACTTTACCGCCTGCATTCCAGCAGATGATAAACACTTCCCCTATGCCCTTCTCCGCAAACTGATTCAATGCATAGTTCATAAGCCCAACTGCCAGACCCTGTCTGCGAAATGCTTCTTTTATTCCTACTGACTGAATCTTGCCAACAGGTGCCAAAGTATCCTGCTGGCATACCCGTTGGATTTTCTGTTCCGTAAGCCTGGTATCCTCTGCAATCTGCTTCTCATTGGTAAGATAGTAATAAATATAGCCTGCAAGTTCTCCTTCTGCAGTTCTCAGCAGCAGAAATGCTCGTTCACTGCTTCCAATGGCCTGCTCAAGTTCTTCTTTCTGATATAGATTTTCGCCTACGCACCGGTCCATAAGCTGCAGTGTTTCTTCAATATCCTCTTTTTCCAATGAACACAGACAAAATTCTCTGCCAGAAGCCCCAAGCCAGCCTGTCTTTTGTGTCATAAGCTTCCCCTCTCACAGGACAAAATCTGCATGCCCATTGTAATCTCCGATTCCTCACTCAGAATCAGCTGCTGAAGTTCTTCATAATTCTTCTTCAGCCAGTTCTGCCAGTCCTGATATTTTCTGTTATCCGGTTCTTCCGCCAGCAAGATTTCCACATCCTCGGGCAAATAGGAAAAAAAGGTCTGGAAAATATCTTCTTTTTGCTGCTGTTCGCCTTTGGCAGCGGAAATCCCCTTGCACCAGACATGGATATGATCGTATCCGCAGTTGGTCAGCCAGCCGGGAACGGCCTGACCGGTTTCTCTTTTTCCTGCGTATTTGTCCTCTTTTAAGATATCCAGAAACTGTCCAAGAAAATTCTTTTCATCTGGAGCCAAAGTGGATATGCGGTCATTGCTTTCTGTGATAAAAATCACTCCGCCTTTTTTCAAAAAATTCTTCAATGTGCGAAGCAGCTTTTCCCCATCATGCAAATGCATTAATACAAAAGAAAGACAGATCAGATCAAATTCTCTGTCTTCCGGTTCCGTGCATAGCTTCTGAAAATCCGCGGAAAACGAATCCCGATCCACATCCATCTGATAAAAAGAAAATTTAGTATTTCCGTACTGACTGTTGGCTCTTTCCACAAGCTGCTGATTATACTCCAGGCCAATCACCCTGGAAATCCTGTCATCTGAAAAGCGGTGAAAGGTTCGGGCTCCATCATTGCAGCCAATATCCAGAACAGAAAGTTCTGACTTTCCCTTAAAAAAATGCTCTAACGCAGGTTTCTCTGCCTGTGACAACAGCAAATTCTGTCTTCTCAGTCGTTCCCTCTCTTTTTCTTCCTGAAATACTAACTGACTTTGCACTACTTGTCTCCTTGTCCGTCAAAATTTATGCTCTGAATAATAACCGCTTCGCATTCTCTTCCGTCACTGCAATTACTTCTTCTGCAGTAATTCCCTTGATCTGCGCCAGGGCTTCTGCAACATAGGGCAGATTCAAGGAGGAATTTCTCCTGCCTCGATTGGGCTCCGGTGCCATGTAAGGGCAGTCCGTTTCCAGAACGATCTGGGACAGCGGCGCTATGGCAGCTACTTCTTTCAGCTTCTTTGCATTTTTGAAAGTAAGCACGCCGCCAATGCCAAGATAAAGTCCCATTTTCAAATATTCCGCCGCAATCTCCTTACTGTAGGAAAAGCAGTGAATGATTCCTCCGGACATATCTTTTTTCATATATTCCTTTACAATCTCCAGAGTGTCCTCGGCTGCATCCCGGCTGTGGATCATAAATGGCAGTTTCTCCTCCCTAGCAATGTCCATCTGCGCCCGGAACATCTCCTGCTGCTGTTTATGCTCCGCCTCTTCCTTATGCCAGTAATAGTCCAGACCAATTTCTCCGATGGCGACCATTTTCTCCAAATGGGAAAGACGCCGGATCTCATCCAGAGTATCCTGTGTCATAATTCCTGCATCGTCGGGATGAACCCCCACTGCGCCATACACAAAAGGATACGCTTTTATCAATTCCAAGGTCCCGCCAAATCCCCCGACGGACGCGCACACATTTACAATACAGCCCACTCCCCCGTCTTTCATGGAAGAAAGGAGCTGATCTCTGTCTTCGTCAAATGCCTCATCATCATAATGTGCATGTGTATCAAATATCATTTTTCTGCCTCATTTTTCTTTGAGATACAACAATTATAGCATACAAAAATCATACCAGTAAAGTGTTATAAACCGCTTTATGAAAGTTCTATTTCAGTGTTACTGTGAATGGAACGAACATCAAACTATTTTAAATACAATTTCAAAAACAGTAAAAAAATACTTGACAATTCAGAAGATTCGACCGATAATGTGAAAAACAAATCAGCAAAGAAGCCGGTGCAGATATGCGCTGGCTTTTTTTATACTCGTTATTGGGAGGCGCCTATGGAACTACATTTATCTACATTTGTAATAATAAGCATATCCTTCTTTTTTGCAGGAATCATTGATGCCGTATCCGGAGGCGGAGGTCTCCTCACCCTTCCCACCTTTATGCTCACTGGATTCCCGGTGCATCTGATTGCAGGAACAAACCAGTGTTCCTGTCTTCTCGGCGGCTTCACATCACTTTATAAGTTTATAAAAAGCGGACATGTTTACTGGTTCACTGCATCCATAGCAGGAATAAATGCTGATATCATAGAGCAAAGGACAGTGACGGAAAATGAAAAGCCAGATGAAAATGATCTCATATACTGTTGAACCGGAAGAACTTCCTGTTTTTGAGAAGTATTACCAGAATTACAATATAGACCTTAAGCTTCTCAGCGAAAAACCTACACTAATAAATACTGCCCGGAGTTCCGTCATTGATTCAACAGCACTTATTCAAGCACTTGAAAGCGGCCATATTGCAGGAGCAGGTCTTGATGTAATTGATGGAGACCGGAATATTTATTACCGAGATCACAAAAATCAGATGATTATACATCACGAAATGGCAATCTTAAACTCTATGCCTAATGTACTTATGCTGCCTCACGCCGCATATTTTACAGATCAGGCACTGGAAGATATGGTGCACAACTCTCTGGTTGTAACAAGCCAGTATTTTAAAATTATGAAAGAGCAGCCATAAGCAGTCTTCGTCAGCCCACAAACTAAGAATCCCCTCCACAAAAGCAACTGCTGCATAGTGGAGGGGATTCTCATTTACTATAAAATTTATGAATATTTACTGCCTTGCACAATTTCCAGCTTCCCCGGTCATAATCTCAATGCCATGACCAAGAGCTCCAATAATGTATTCCAGACTCTCCTTTACTGCTTTCGGACTGCCTGGAAGATTAATGATCAGAGTCTTTTTCCGGATTCCGGCTGTGGCGCGGCTGAGCATGGCGCGTTTTGTGATCGTCATGCTGTAGGCGCGGATGGCTTCCGGGATTCCCGGAACCTTACGTTCTGTGATATCTTCGGTGGCCTCCGGCATAACATCCCGCGGGGAAAAACCTGTTCCACCAGTAGTCAAAATCAGTTCTGCCTGATTCTCATCTGCGATTTCCGCCATTCGTCTGGAAAGCATGGCACGGTCATCCGGAAGAATATCCATAGATACTACCTGATAGCCTTCTCTTTCTGCGATTTCCTTAATTGCCGGACCGCTTAAATCTTCCCGCTTGCCCTGAAATCCCATATCACTGGATGTGATAATTGCTACTCGTTTCATTTTTCTCCCCCCTTCGTTTTTATTTCTTTGAATAAAAAATCTCCACTCTTACCGCCAGTTTTCTCTACCAGGTGAATATCCGTCATCACCATATGCTTGTCGATTGCCTTGCACATATCATAAATTGTAAGAAGAGTCACCTGCACACCTGTAAGGGCTTCCATTTCCACACCGGTTTTACCGTCTGTCTTCACAGTGCAAAAAGTGCGGATAATTCCATTTTCTTTTTCAATTTCGAAATCAATGGTACATTTGGTAACCGGCAAAGGATGGCACATAGGTACCAGATCCGAGGTGTGCTTCACAGACATGATCCCGGCAACTCTGGCAACGCCAAGAACGTCTCCCTTTGCCACAGTGCCTGCAGTAAGATGCTCCATGATTTCTGCTCCAACCTGGATAGAACCTGTTGCAATTGCAGTTCTGTGGGTAATCGGTTTATCCGAGACATCCACCATAACAGCATTACCATTTTTATCAAAATGGCTTAGTTTATTACACATAATTCGTCCCTTTTTATAACAATATTAACCTATTGTATTATATTCCGGCTATATCAGATGGACGCTTCCGGTCAAAATCAGCAGATTTCAGATCCTGTCGGCATATTTTTTTCAGGGCTGACTACGCATACATTTCCCTCAGCATCCTCTGCGCAGAGAATCATTCCCTCACTAAGAATTCCTGCAAGTTTCGCTGGTTTTAAGTTGGTTACTACCATAACCTTTTTGCCAACCATTTCCTCTGGTGTATAGTAAGCCTTGATTCCAGATACGATCTGGCGAACCTGGCTTCCAATCTTAACCTGGGAGCAAAGAAGCTTCTTGGATTTCTTCACCGCCTCACAGGCAATAACCTCACCAACCTGGAACTGAAGCTTTGCGAAATCATCAAATGTGATCTCCGGCTTCGCCTCAATATCTACAACCTTCTCCTCTGGCTTTTCTTCCTTCGGCTCTTCTTTCGGTGGATGAAGCTCGTTTACTTTTTCCATAACTTCTTTGATGTCCATACGGGCAAAAAGGATCTCCGGTTTGTCTGTTACCTTGTTTCCTGACGGATACAGTCCAAATGTCTTCAGATCCTCAAGAGTTCTCTCAGAAGCATTTAACTGACCAAGGATTCTCTTTGTTGTGTCCGGCATAAAGGACTCAAGAAGAGTGGTTCCAATGCAAATCCCCTCAACCAGATTGTAAAGAACGGTTGCAAGACGATCCTGTTTGGACTCATCCTTTGCAAGTGCCCATGGCATTGTCTCATCAATATATTTGTTGCAGCGTTTGAAAATAGTGAACACTTCTGTGATGGCATCTGCTACACGAAGTTTCTCCATCTTTGCATCAACCTTTGCAGGAACAGAAAGAATGAAGCTCTTCAGATCATCGTCAACAGGTTCTGTTACGCCTTTATTCTCTACCACGCCGCCAAAGTATTTGTTTGACATGGAGATGGTACGGTTTACCAGGTTTCCAAGAGTATTTGCCAGCTCGGAATTCATACGCTCTACCATCAGCTCCCAGGTGATCACACCATCGTTGTCAAACGGCATTTCATGAAGTACGAAATAACGGACAGCATCAACGCCGAAGAAATCAACCAGCTCGTCTGCGTAGATAACGTTTCCTTTGGATTTGCTCATTTTTCCATCGCCCTGGAGAAGCCACGGATGACCGAATACCTGCTTCGGAAGAGGCAGATCCAGTGACATCAGGAAGATTGGCCAGTAAATAGTATGGAAACGGATGATATCTTTTCCAATAAGATGAAGGTCGGCAGGCCACATCTTGTTAAACAGTTCAGAATTGTCTCCATCGCAATCATAACCGATTCCGGTAATATAGTTGGTCAGGGCATCCAGCCATACATATACAACATGCTTCGGATCAAAGTCTACCGGAATTCCCCATTTGAAAGAAGTTCTGGATACGCACAGATCCTGAAGTCCCGGAAGAAGGAAGTTGTTCATCATCTCGTTCTTACGGGATTCCGGCTGAATGAATTCCGGATGTGTCTTAATGTGCTCAATCAGACGGTCTGCGTATTTGCTCATTTTGAAGAAATAAGCCTCTTCTTTGGCTGGTACGCATGGGCGTCCGCAGTCCGGACATTTTCCGTCTACAAGCTGGGATTCTGTGAAGAAGGACTCACATGGAGTACAGTACATTCCCTCGTACTCTCCCTTGTAGATGTCCCCTTTTGCATACATTTTCTTGAAAATCTTCTGAACCTGTTTCTCATGGTCTTCATCTGTGGTACGGATGAATTTGTCATAGGATGTGTTCATCAGATCCCAGATGCTCTTGATCTGACCGGATACGTTATCAACGAATTCCTTAGGTGTAACACCTACTTCTTCTGCTTTCAGCTCAATCTTCTGGCCATGCTCGTCAGTTCCGGTCTGGAAAAATACGTCGTAGCCCTGCTGTCTTTTATAACGCGCAATGGCGTCTGCCAGAACCGCCTCGTAGGTATTGCCAATGTGCGGCTTGCCGGATGTATAGGCAATGGCTGTGGTGATGTAATATTTTGGTTTACTCATTGTATTTCCTCCTTTTCTGTGTAACAAAAAGAGCTGGTTAAACTTCTCCTTCCTGTCACAACATAAAAAAAACGTCTTCTCAAATATACTGAGAAGACGAGTTATCCCGTGTTACCACTTCTATTCATTCCCGCCTCACGGTACAGATGGAAAAACCATCTTCGGGAATCTCACCGGGTACCTTCATACCCTTACGCTATAACAGGCGTTCCTGTCGCAGCCTAAATTACTTCAGCTGCACCCCTCCAAAGCCATCTTCCATCTGTTCCATACACACCCCCTCTCAGCCTGGAAAAGCAACTCTTAACTGCTCATCTCCCGGGGGATTCTCTGTAATGCGGTACGCAAATGTACTCTCTTTTTCTATGGGTTTGGCTTATAAATTCATATAAAAGAGCGTATCACATTTTAATGGGTTTGTAAACCCAAATTTATCATTTTACAGCGATGCAATATTTATAATTTTAGTGTAAATTTAGCCAAATTACTATTGACAAATTTGCAATTATCTTGTATATTAATATCAGTAACAATTACTATTATTGAGAGAAAGGAGGAATCAGATGGCCACATTGAAATACAGCCGCCAGAGAGAATCTATTAAGGAGTTTCTTACTGGCAGAACCGACCATCCCACCGCTGATTTTGTTTATGAGAATATGAAGCAGATTTATCCAAACATCAGCCTTGGAACTGTATACCGAAACCTCTCTCTTCTCGCTGATCTGGGTGAAATACAGAAGCTTTCCAGCTTTGGCGGAGCAGACCGATTCGATGCCCGCACCGTTCCCCATTGTCACTTTATGTGCACCCGCTGCGGCAGAGTGATGGACGTATTCAGCGAACATATTGATAAAAGCCTTGAGAGTATTGCAGCTGACTTTAAGGATGGTCAGATTTCCGATTATAAAGCAAGATTTTTCGGAATTTGCAAGGAATGCCTGAAGGAAGAGTCTCACTAATCAGTTGAATAAATTTTTCATTTTCTGATCATAGCTATTCTGTAGGGAATTACAGCCGCTCGACAAGCAATGGCCACAGCACCAAACTTTAAGTGAACATTCGATCCTGTTAGAAAAAAGTTTCAATAACTCTTGACAAGCAAGAAACAATATGTTACCATAAAACAGTAATGATTACTATTATTAAAAACTAAATAAAAATTTTATATAAGAAAAGGAGAATTTAATTATGGCTAAATGGGTATGTAGTGTATGTGGTTATGTTCATGAAGGTGACACAGCTCCGGAAGTATGTCCAATCTGCAAGGCTCCGGCTGAGAAATTTACGAAACAGGATGATGAAATGGCATGGGCAGCTGAGCATGTTGTGGGCGTTGCTAAAGGTGTCAGCGAAGACATCCTTGCTGATTTAAGAGCAAACTTCGAGGGCGAGTGCTCTGAGGTTGGTATGTATCTTGCTATGGCACGTGTTGCTCACAGAGAAGGATATCCGGAAGTTGGTATGTATTATGAGAAAGCTGCTTATGAAGAAGCAGAGCACGCAGCTAAATTCGCTGAATTATTAGGTGAAGTTGTTACAGACAGCACCAAGAAGAACCTTGAGATGCGTGTAGCAGCTGAGAACGGCGCTACAGCTGGTAAGACTGATCTTGCGAAACGTGCTAAAGCAGCTAACCTTGACGCAATCCATGATACAGTTCATGAAATGGCAAGAGACGAAGCAAGACACGGAAAAGCATTCGCTGGTCTGCTTAAAAGATACTTCGGCTAATCTGCAAGCCGCATAAAATAAGGATTTTTACAAAGAGAGGATAGAGAAATCTGTCCTCTCTTTTTTGCTGCTTTTCTATATAGTGTGCAAATTCATGTGCAAACTCTTCTCTCTTCTACACCACCAAATAGCTTAAATGTGCAAATTCAAAAAAGTGCAAACTGATCTATTCTTTTTTTATTTAAATACTTCCATCAACTTTTGACAACTTTCAAGTAAGAATCCTCATCTTTTTATTAAGTTCTTTCATCTTGAAATTTCCTTGCGCTGCTGCTCTTCTCACTTTCAAAAATCAGTTTTAATTCCCACTGAAAATCTATCCAAAAGTATCGTGAACTATTCTGTGTATATTATAGCACTTCATCCATTTATAGTACAAGTATTATTTTGCTGCATGATATACTAAGTACATAAAGAACAAGAGAAACAAAGAAAAAACAAAACACAAAGGAGATTAAGACAATGGCAAAAATGGTAATTAAAATGATTAGTGAAACAGAAGCACAGGTAACAAAGGCATTTGCAAAGAACGCAGTAATTTTCGGAACAGAAGAATATAAACTTTGGAGAGAATACCGCAAAGATTTTCCAAATGCAAAAATGGTAACAAAGACTATTAAAAAGAATCCAGAGAAAAAAACTTACAGAAATCTTACTTACAAAAATATGGAACTTTTTATCAGCGTTCAGCCAAAAAAAGAAGATGAAAATGGAAACGTGATTGATTACAAAAAAGAGTTTGAACGTCAGAAACTCATGGCAAAAGTTCAGTCAAATCCTTATAAAGCTGTTCTTGCTTGGTTTCTTGCAACATTTGAAAATTATAGCACTTATAAAACATTCTTCAAGGAACTGGAAGAGAAAGAAAAAGCAGCGAAAGAAGAATTTGCAGCATAAATCAATAATTCCAAAAGAAAACAGAAAGAAGAGGTAAATATCATGGCAAACGAAGAAAATACAGCAGTTAAAGGATACAAAATCAATTTCACCAATAACACAATTACAGTAAACTACACATTCAAAAAAGCATCAGAAGAATATGGAACTGCTGAATATGAACTTCTTAAAAATATTCTTGCGGACTTCCCTACAATGACTATTATTGTTAAGTCTGGCAGAGAAAAAAAGACTGCATCTAAATTCAAAAATCTCACATATGAAAAAATGCGTACCTACATTAGTGTTTTAGATAATGCAGATGAAATGAATGCAGTAATGGATACTATTGAAGCACAGTCAAAATCCCAGAAAAGCCCTTATAATTTTGTATACAACTGGTTTATTGCACAGTTTCCTAATTACAACAAAATTCCGACATTAAAAAACGGAAAATTGATCTACGAAGATAAAAGAGCAAAAAAACCAGAAGCCAAAATTATTCCACTTTCAACAGATGTAGCATAAGACAAACATGATAAAAAGGAGAGTTAAAAATGAACAGAGATTTACGTTTTGAGGATTTAAAAGAATACGCAAATGAGTTTGCTTGCAGCATTGCAGAAGCTGCTAGAGATATGACCTTTGATTTTTTTGCGTCAGCAGGATTTCGGGAAGATGTTCTCGAAGAAGAACTTACGTCTAAGTCGGATGAGGAAGTAATCAATATTTTTTTAGATTTATAAATAAAGGAGAGTTGAACATGAATAACACAAAGAGAAATGAGAAAATCAACGAATTAGAATCTATTGAAACTGTTTTAGGTATTACAAAAGCAGAATATGCTGCGGAAAAGTTACTTGAACAGTACGAAAAAACAGGTTTGCGGACAGAAGATCTTTTCGGCAGCTTATCTTCCATGACTGATGAAGAAATCATTGAAATGTACTTAGATTTTTAAGTCATGTATTTAACAGTAGAGATATTTATTGTTTATCATTCCAGTGTTAATAGGTTGACTCAGAAAGGTTAAATAATATGTTAGAAGAAAAAACTTATACAATTTCAGAACTTGCGGCAATTATTGGCGGTTCATCTAACCGCCAAGCCATCAAACGCAAACTTGACCGCAGACATATTCTCTATTCTATTCAAGGCACAGGAAGTAAAGCCACTTTCAAAATAGAAAAAATTCCCAGTCCCTTTCAAGAGTTCTGCATGGATGTTTTAAAATTTAGTAAGAACACAGATTTTGAGAAGTTATGCAATTTTTACTATTATTGTTTAAATGATGAATTATTTATGGCAAAACCAGATGAAGAAAAAGCGATGCTTCTCGAAGATAAAGGCAAACATATTTCAAGACAAACTATTGCAGGATATGAACGAAAACTATTTGATATATATTTCTATTCTAAAAGTGATACAGAGTTTATTTACTACTTTGCGAGTGATGGCAATTATAGAACTGCTGAGCATGAAGAATACCTTGAAGCATGGCATGATTATTGGGAGTGGAAAGAACAGACGAAAAAAGAACTTGGAAATCTACGTTATGTCTGCGCTCGAATTAAACTGAAATATGGCGGTTTTCCACGTAAACAAGGAATTATACAAGCGAATGCCATTGAAATGCCGCAAATTCATAAGCTGATAGAATTGACTAATGAAAGTTTTGAGAAAGCGTATTCAGAATAAATTTAAGTCATTCTATTAACAGCAGAGATATTTTATATATTTCTTAAATGTTAAAAGGTTGACTTAAAAAAGCCTTTGGACAAATCACATTAATCGTATAGTTGGATTTTTGAATAATAGTAGAAAGATAGGGACGGGGAGCCTTAGCGGTCTTTTTTATCGTATCGCTGCGCTCACGATAAAAAATCCCTTAATATAAAACGAAAGGAAGATTTTTAATTATGACAAATGTTGAAAGAGTAGAACGTGACATTGCAAGAGAAAAGATGTTCAGAGAAGCGTTTATGAATGGCAAAGAGCCAACAGACGAAGATAGAGCTGCGTGGGCGCTTGCAGACGCGCATAATCAAATGAGTCTTGATTATGCAAGACAACTTGATGCAAAAGAGGCAGTTACTAATATTAAAATTTCAAGCGAGGTAAAAATTAAAAAATGAGCGAGGAAAGAAAGAGAAAGAAGAAAAAGGGGAAAGATGATGAATCTATTCTTGAAAACGAGATTTTTCACATAATGGAAGTCAGTCTGAAAGAGGCTTTAGACATGGCTCTTGATGACATATTAAAAGATTGGAAATAGTAAAGGCAGGCTATTAAAGGACGGTTGTCCTTTTAGCTTGCCTTTTTTTCGTTTCTGCTGAAATTTTCAGCAGATTTTTTGCGTTCATTTCAAGAAAATCGTAATCTGAAATAAAAAATGCTCTTGATAGGACAGTTAGCCACAACATAACGCAAAATTTTTTTCAAAAGAAAATTTTCCCAAAATGGCGCCCCCTCTTAGCAACGCCCTGCTGCCCTTCTGTCCCCTTTAAACGACTGCTGCCGCAATTCTATTCCTTTTCTTTTGGAACGTGCTGAAAGCCTATTCTGAGGCTTTTGGCGTGTCCTCTGCCACGTATTCGACTAAATCCCCCACTTGACAGTTTAAGAGCCTGCAAAGCGTGTCTATCGTTTTCCAAGAGACTAATTCATTGTGTCTTATCTGTTGAAGATAAGATTGTCCAATCAGCTTCTCTTCTCTTATTCTTGTGGAAGTATAGCCATTCTTTTTTAATTCTGCCATAACATCAATCTTATATCTGAGAGCCACTTTTATGTCCTCCTTCTCCATTTTACTTTATAATAGCACATTGTTGCACCAATTTCCAGTGTAAATATTGCACTAATATCGAGTGTTTTGTTGCACTATATTTTGGTGCTTTTGCCAATAGACTGCACTAATATATAGTGCTATAATAAAGACAAGTTAAGAGAGAGGAACAAGTCAAGGATAGACGAAAGTAGGCAGCAGCCGAAACCAAGAATACAAGGTCAGAGTGGAAAGGGATAAGGGAGACTGGGACGCACTAAGAAGAACGCTAAATACTTAAACAGCCCACCACCACTTGAACCTCTCACACATATCAAAAGAAAAGGGGATAACAAATTATGACAAACGAAAAAATCAATGCAACAGTAGAAGAAATCATGGAATATGAGGCACTTTTGGATGAAGTGAAAGGAATCGTAGATGGACTGAAAGATAACCTTAAAAATGAAATGGCAGAGAGAAAAGTGGAAAGTCTTTCCACAGACCGCTACACAGTCAGATGGACAGAGGTTCTTACTTCCAAGTTTAATTCTAAGGAATTTAAAAAGGTTTATGAGAATCTTTACACCGCTTTTCTTCGTCAGACTCGTTCAAGACGTTTTTCAATCAGTGCGTAACGGAATCTTCTTCTCTCTTGGCTTAGAAAATGAGCCAAGAGAGGAAAGTTCCTAAAATATAAATTATAAGAACTGTAAAATCTTTAGTTTCTGCGGCTTGTCAGAAATTTGTAGAAAATATGGAACTATTCACTCACAAAATAAGAACTTTTAAGGGGGAACCGCAAAATGAAATTCTGTAAAATCCAAGACACATTGAACAGATGCAGCAGCTTTCTTGATGTTGCTTGTATCGCACTTGACAATGAACACTTCTTTCCAGAGGGAAATGCAGTCAGTTTACTCTTGGAAGATGTAAACAATCGTATCAATAGTTGTATTGAAGAACTGGAAAAGATGAAAGGGAATAATAAAAAATGAATAAGAGGACAATCGCTCTTACCACAGAACAATACAAGGAAATTATTCAAACTATGAGAGAAGGATTCTGCGGTTGCCGTCCAAATGAACGAATTGCAACTGCTCTTGTCTTAGAGGGCAATCTTGGGCTTAGAATATCTGATATTCTGAGCCTGCGGCTCTCAGATATTGTGAGGGATGGCGATAGATACAGATTAGAGATAACAGAACAGAAAACAAAAAAGAAACGAGTTTTTACAGTTCCCCTTGTTATTCAGCAGTATATTGAAAATTATTGTTTGAGAAATGGAATCGGAAAAACTGAAAGGATTTTTAATCTGACTGAACGTGCAATCAGTAAACAGCTTGCTCTTGTCTGTGATTACCTTGGATTTGAGGGAATCGGCACACACTCTTTCAGAAAGTGGTATGCAACGGAAATTTACAAAAAGAATGGCTATGATATTACTTTAGTCCAACGACTGCTCCAACATAGTTCTGCTGCCATTACACAGCGTTATATTGGAATTGAGCCACAACGGATTGAAGAAGCGATTGAGGGGCACGCACAGCTATTATAATACTAAATGGCGAGGGAACTAAAATCCCTCGCCATTTATAAATTACTATTGTTTAAAATAAAGCGTTCCCGTAACTTTATTCACAGTCATATTGATCGGATAAGGCATTATCGTTTTTCCTGCCTCATTCGATGAAGCACACAAAAGAATTAAGTCACCAAACCAGCATTTATTTTTTAGATATTGTGAGTAACCATTCATATTCTCTTCTAATGGATAAGTTGCTTTATGAAATTTTATAACATTATCAATTCGATAATCCGTATACGCTGGACTATCAGATAATGTATACTTTTTCTTGGAAGCATCTATTGTTGCATAATAATAAGCTCTAGTATAAGCAGTCTCCATATTTACAAAGGATTTTTGCATATCTAAATATGGCATATATTCTGGCTTAATAGCATAATATTTATATACATAAAGTCCATCAAATTTTCCTAAACTATTCTTACGGTAATACGAAACCTCAAATTCTTCAATATAATTTTTCCAATTCTCAAGCGTTATTTCAACAGTTTTATAAGTTGGCGTGGTATTTGATGATGTTCCTACCGTAATCTTACAAGTTGCTTTCTTCCCACTTCCATCTTTCGCTTTCACTGTAATTGTGGCAGTTCCATTTCCAACAGCTTTCACAACACCTTTTGAAGATACTGTTACTACTTTTTTATTGCTTGAACTCCAAATTACCGCTTTATTGTTAGCACTGCTTGGAGAAATTGTTGCTTTTAAAGTAAGAGATTTCCCCTTTTTAAGTGTAGCTGATGTTTTATTCAGCTTTATGCTTTTTACTGGCTGCTTAACTGTCACTTTGCAAGTAAGTTTTTTCTTTCCATATTTTGCAGTAATTACCGCAGTTCCCTTTTTCTTAGCCTTTACAACGCCTTTTGAAGATACTGTTGCTACGCTCTTTTTGCTGCTTGTCCAAGTAATTTTACCCTTTGTTCCACTTGCTTTCAAAGTGTAGGTTTTTCCAACATTAAGGGAAATACTCTTTTTGTTCAGCTTTGCGGCACTGGCTGAAACTGGCATGGCAATCACGCTTAACAGTAAACAGCACAATAGCATAACTGACAGTTTTTTGATTCTTTTCATACTCCTTTTCCTCCTTGGATTTTTTCTTTCATAGTACCATAAAGCGTGCTTTTTTACAATCTATTGTATTACAAATAGATACTAATTCGTAATATATAAAACAGTCATTGAACACTCTATAATCAAATACAGATTGAGGAGTGATACGATATGAAAAACGAACCTTTAATAATAAAAAAGCGTGGGGAAGATGGCAGCAGGGTTATCACAGTCAGATTGAAAGAGGATATTTTAGCATCTTTAGACCAACTTGCAGCGGAAAGCAATTATTCACGAAATGAATTGATAAATATTATCTTGCGACATGGGATTGAGAATATAAAGATTGAATGAGAGTGGAAATCCACTCTTTTTTCTTTGCTCTTGGAATGATAGAATACTGATATAATAGTTTCCAAAAGCGAGGTACAGTTATGCCAAAATCAGAAAAACAAAAGCTGAAAACGCTCTATGTAGCGGAATACTTTTTAAAAAACACAGATGAAAACCATCCAACAACAATCAAAGATATTATTGACTATTTGGAAACTGAGCATGATATTCTTGCGGAACGTCGTTCTGTCCTTAGAGATATTCTTATTTTACGTGATGAATTTGGTATGGATATTGAATGCCCCACACAAGGCGGCTCTTATTATCGACTTCTTTCAAGGGATTTTGAACTTGACGATTTAAAATTGCTTGCAGAATGTGTTCACGCCACAAAGTTTATTTCCAAAAGCAAAGCAAAAGAACTTGTGGAAAAAATCGGTTCGTTAGGAAGTAATTTTGCAGCAGAACAGCTTCAAGAGGAAGTATTTCTCTGCGATCGTGTAAAGACTAACAGAAAGGGGATTTTAAGCAATATTGCTAATATCAATTATGCTATGTCACGCCGTTGGGATGCGCAGCCACGAACACCGTCAAAAATAAGTTTTCAATATATGAAATATCAAATCAGTGACGTACATTCACAGGTTGAACGCCGCAAAGGAGCCGCTTATATCGTAAGCCCCTTTAAACTGCTTATTAATGACGGAAACTATTATCTTTTAGCATATAGTGATTATGCGAAAGCTATGAGAACTTTTCGTGTTGACCGAATGAAAAATATTAAGGTTCTGGAAAATCAGCCAAGAGAGGGCGAAGAAGAATACTTATCAATAGATATGGACAGTTATACACAAAGAGTTTTTTCTATGTTTGGCGGTAAAAAACGTCGTGTCCGCATACGTTTTATTAATCCTCTTTTGGATACTGCGATTGAACGCTTTGGAACAAAAGACGCTATTTACTCAGCAGATGGAAACTCTCATTTTATAGTAGCTGCCACAGTAGAAATCAGCGATCAGTTTCTTGCATGGGTCTGCGGTTTCCGCAAAAAGGCAACTATCATTGCACCCTCTGATGTGGTAGAAGATATGAAAAATTTTCTCTCTGATATTTCAGACCGCTATAAAAACGAATAAAAGAGATAGAAAACCGTCAAAAAGTTAATGATTCTGACGGTTTTCTTCTTAAAAGTTGTCTAAAGTTCTTAAAAGTTGATACTTAAAGCTGATTTAAATTATTTTGTAAAATCTCAATTCCTCTTTTAGATACTGCTATATAGTATTGTTGCGTTACGTGAATATTTCCATGCCCCATAATAGAACAAAGTAAATGCTGCGGAGTATTCATTTCAGCCATCCTTGTTCCAAAAGTATGCCTCAGATAATGATATTTGAACTGAATGCCTAACTTACTTTTAATCTCTCTTGATGGATATTTAAAAGAGTTTACAGTCTGAATCGTTCCATTAGGCAAGCAATTCACAAGTTTTGTGGAAGAAATTCTGCTGCTGTCAAGATCATCTATAAATCGTTGTTTTTGTTCCCTTACAGCGGCAAAGGTAACTGCATCCTCTTTTGACTGCTGCCACTGTTTTTGTAAATGTTCTTTTAACACTTTATTCATATACACTGTTCTTTTAGCATTTCTTGTTTTTAGTGGCACTAGCTTGATTAGTCCATTTTGATACTGCATCTGTCTGTCAATACTGATAGAATTATTCTCAAAATTCACATGATCCCACTTCAAGCCATAACATTCACTGATACGAAGTCCACAATACTTTCCAAGTAAATATGCTATTTCTGCATTTGTTCCCTTAAAGTATTCATCTAAAAGAGAAATTTCTTCTTCGCTAAATGTCACAATTTCAGTATCTTCATCTATTTTCAATTTTGGCATCTTGATTTTCGTATCCTTGTTCATACACAGTTTACTGTATATATCAACGCTCAAATAATTACGCGAATATGCTTGTCCAAAAATTAGATAAAATATCTTTAAAAAACTTTCTGTATATTTATATGTGTAATCATCCACATAATATAATTCAGTCAAATAATCATTGACTTCTGCAACAGTAATATCATCAACATATCTGCTGCCGAACTTATCTCTGATATGATTTTCCCAAAGAGAATCTTGTTTTCTGATTGTCTGATACGCCTTACCTGAACAACCTTTCTCTCTGTATTCCTTAAATACTTCTGCAACTGTTTTTCGTTCTACTGGTTTTAGTGGTTGATTCAATGCTTCTGCATCAACAGCAATCTGTCTTGCCTTAATCGCTGCCCTTTTTGTATTTAATGAATTACCAAATTCATCCTTGCAGCTTCTTTTAGAACTACGTTTTCCATTTTTTGTGAATGTATAACGAAACGCCCATTTTCCATTTTCAAGCTGAAATACACCTACATCATTCTGTTTTCCCATTTTTCTGACCTCCAATAGTGTAGATCAGAGTGCAAATTTTTGAAAAGATACTACTAAAAAGTTGCACAGTGTGCTAATATAAAACAAATAAAAACATTCTAAAAAGCCTTGAAATATCAGCACTCAGAAGTTTTTTCAAGTCACGAGCGAAGCGAAGTGACTTATGAGATGGCTCGCGATGAGGCAAGACACGGAAAAGCATTCGCTGGTCTGCTTAAGAGATACTTCGGAGAATAATTTTTACCGGGGAATCGCATAAAATAAAGCTTTTTATAAAAGGGAATCACTTTCGTGATTCCCTTTTTGGGCAGACTTCCGTCATTTTTAATATGTAAATCAGGTGTCCCTAACCCATTTTTCACTCTTAAAAACTCTCAAAATGTGTCTCTCCCGTTTCGTTTAATTTATGCGGACCACAGTCCCTCCCCGCATAGCTTCTCTCGCTATTTTGTACTTAATTTTCTGTAAATTCATACAACGGCATATTGTTCTCTTCATATAAAACAATCATCATAACCGCATTCACCTCGCCGGTTGCACTTTCAAAGCATAATAAATAATAGCCGTCACGGTCTAATGATTTCACAATATAACGTTTTTCCTGATTTCCAGATGTAATTGTTCGGATCAGTTTTCCATCTTCGATTCGCCAGCTTCCATTAATCTCAGGCCAGTTGGGATTTATTTCTTCTCTTGTGCGATAGCTGTCATCTGTTCCAAAGCTTCCAAGCTGTTTTGTATTACCATCTGCGTCATATTCATAAAGGTCTCCGGCACCAGTGGTTCCGCCAATTGCCCAGTTGACCGTATAATACCGGAATCTGCATGGAAAAATGGAGGATAATTCCTCTTCTGTTAAAGTCTCAAACTCGTCTGCATGAGCTTTGAAGTAATAAAATCCACTTTCATAGTCATTATCCGCATCTGTATGATTCACATATGCAGCAATAAAATCATCTTTGGATTTTATAACCTTCTCCGCCTGTGCAAGCTCTGCTTCCTGTTTTTTCCTGCTGCTTTCCTGCGCTTCTTCTATTTCATGTTTACTTTTTCTTTCCTTCCTGCCTTCCTCATCTAACGGCGCACCATATCCGCCTTCATCAATTAGCTCTGCGATATTGCCTGCTTCCAATGCAAAGCTATATTTAGATGAACCAAGATTCAGTACACAACGTATATCATTTCCTTCATATAAACATTTCACAATATCTTCTCCTGAAGATCCGCTGACATAAACATTGCCATTGGGTTCCTCACCTAGCAAACCATATTCATATACCGTATTTATACTTCCAACTTTTATTTTCAATTCTTTAGAATCAGAAGAAAAATAAGTAGCAGGGGTATCCTTATACTCTAAAAGTTTAAAAGATAAATCATAACAATAATCAAATTCATCAAAATTAATATATGCTGTGACAAGCACATCACTTCCAGTTGTTGCCGTATTGCTAAAGGTTCCGGAAACAACCGTACTTATAACAGATTGCTCCGTTGCATCCCCGAAGTCATCTACTACCGCAACTTTTCCCCAGGAGTTATTGTTTCCTTCATCCATACTGGAATCCTCTTCTATTTCTGAAACTACCTCTGCATTCTCTTCCCCATAGGAAAGCGTTGGAGACATAAATACACCCCCCCAATGCCAACGCCAGCTCTAATGTTCTTTTCTTCATCCTTTGACCCCCATTTTTTGTAATTTTATTTGAGACTGATAAGTTATTATATAATAATAGGAGGAAGGAAAGCAATTACCTGAAAGCATAGTACAAGAAGAAATTATTACTGTTCACGACCTTCACAGCAACACGCTTCGCGATGCACAGAAATCATACTTTGCAGGATTCTGCTACTGCAGCAGGGAGTCTCGGCGGCATCTGCCATTGTGCCGTAATATAAAAAGAGTTACAGACCGCAAAATGATTAATCTGTAACCCTAAAACTCTTATTAAAATATTACTTGAACGCTATATAAAAAAGCCCTCACAGAGCATTACTCCGAAGCAGTCTCAAAATTTGCCTTCGCCGTATCCACCGAATGCTCTGCTTTATTATCAATGTCCACATCATTTTCTGAGAAAGTACTTCCCGCGAAATCAAGGACTTCATTCCCAGGTAGATTCTCAATGCAGACCGCCGTTCCATTTCCGGTAAATGTATTATTCAGATAGTTGGGCGCTGTACCATAAGCCATGCTGCTGTTAAACTTCAGTGCAATTTTATTATTGGTAAAAGTACAGTCCATTGCATTTACCCAGGCTTCATTATTGGCAATTGCAGCCGTATCCCAACCATTAAAACTGCATTTGGAAAGTAAAGTAAGACAATACGCGTTCACCCCAATTCCAGAATTCCCTTTAAACTGGATTCCTGACATTTCCGCGTAATTTCCATTCAATCCGCGCAAGCTGACGGTTCCTGTGAAAGTAGTCACGTCATCTCCGTCTGAGCTGCCATAAATTCCCCACACATGATTTCCAAAAACAATATCACCATCATAAGTTACTGCCGGAAGATGAAGGTAAACCGGAGTTTCCGATGACACCTCTTCCTCAATGGAAGCCAGCAATGCATTCAGTTCCTCTGTGGTCTCCATAGGCGTATCCTCTGAAAAATAGGTAACTGCTGCCTGCTTTTCAATGGTAAGCCGTGTGCTAAGAGAAATCGTATCTCCGTTTTTCATCGTCAGATTCCACAAGATATCGTTAGTACCGCTGTCTGAGGTATAAATAATATCAGAAACATATGCTGCATTTGGAAAACTCTCGTTATGAACCGGTTCTACATAATCTACCTTCCGGGAATTTTCTCCAGGTTTTGTATCCACCTTACAGGAAACTACCTTTTCTGTAAATTCTTCCCACGCCAGTTCTCCAGTCTCCTGATCCAGAACATACAGCTGACATGGAAGGGCACTCTCCATTCCCTGCGCCAGTGTATCAGTACGTTCGCCCTGGGCATGTCCTGTTACTCCATCATCTTCGGAAAAATTCAACAGCAATTTATAAGATTTTCCTTTGTCTGTATAAACTACCTGTGCACCGCCCTCATAGGACTTCGGACGGTGATGCAGAGAAAAAGCTACTCCAACAGCTGCCAGAAGCACTACCACAGCAGTTGCTCCAAAAGCCGCCTTTCTCCATCGTTTCGGTGCTTTTATCTCCTGTTTTTCCTTCTGGACTGCTGTACAGTGAGGACAAAAAGAAGCGTTGTCCGAAAGAGGCTGTCCGCATTTTATACATTTTTTACTCATATTTTTCTCCTATTACGATATATTTATGGTTAACATACCTTACAGCTAGAGCGTGTTTGAAAAAGGCTTTCTGCAAAATGTGCGTCACAATTTGTGGGAGATTTCGCTCGGATGAGGGCGCCGTAGCGGGCT
>ERZ1673722.1491-NODE-1491-length-22940-cov-11.893511_pt1 | contig 22940 bp, 20 predicted proteins | sample MGYA00580222_ERZ1673722 | MGnify/ENA primary metagenome ERZ1673722 (study PRJEB41218, sample SAMN15661750) | gut metagenome | host: Homo sapiens | place: Canada: London | collected 2015-08-20/2019-03-30 | study: EMG produced TPA metagenomics assembly of...
CCAGCGACACGAGGATTTTCAGTCCTCTGCTCTACCAACTGAGCTATCTGGGCATAAGTAGCGGGAATAGGATTTGAACCTATGACCTTCGGGTTATGAGCCCGACGAGCTTCCAGACTGCTCCATCCCGCGATATATTCTTTTAAAACCAAAAGCCGATGATCGGACTCGAACCGATAACCTGCTGATTACAAATCAGCTGCTCTGCCAATTGAGCCACATCGGCACGTAACCACTGGCTACAACAGATGAATTATATTCATCAAATGGATGGAGAAGGATTCGAACCTTCGAAGGCATCGCCAGCAGATTTACAGTCTGTCCCCTTTGGCCACTCGGGAATCCATCCGTGAACGAATTTATTATATACAAAGAAGAAAGTTTTTGCAAGATATTTTTTCAGTTTTTGGGGATATTTTGTGTGCCAGAGCGTGTTTGAAAAAGCATTCCCGCAATCTGCACGCCCCACTTTGCAGTATATTTTGCCCGAATTCAGTTGCCGTAGCCCGCTACGGTGCCCTCATCCGGACAAAATCTTCCACAAATTGTGACGCACATCTTGCAGAAAGCTTTTTTCAAATACGCTCCAGGTGAATGAAAAAAGAATCAATAACTCATTTTTTTTGCAAAGAGGTAGACGAATGGGGAAAAATCTGCTAAACTACAGACAATGGAAATAGTTAAGGTGTTTCCAAAGATAGGAGGAATTTTATCATGTATGAGTTAGTTAATGCAACAGAAATGCTGAAAAAAGCAAAAGCTGGACATTATGCAGTAGGTCAGTTCAATATCAACAACCTTGAGTGGACAAAGGCTATCCTGCTTACAGCACAGGAACTGAACTCCCCGGTTATTCTGGGCGTTTCCGAAGGCGCTGGTAAGTACATGGCTGGTTATAAGACCGTTGTTGGAATGGTTAAAGGTATGATGGAAGAGCAGAAGATCACTGTTCCGGTTGCACTTCACCTGGATCACGGTTCATATGAAGGATGCCTGAAATGTGTTGAGGCTGGATTCTCATCCATCATGTTCGACGGTTCTCATTACCCGATCGAAGAGAACGTTGCTAAGACTAAAGAACTGGTTAAGATCACAAGAGAGCATGGAATGTCCTTAGAGGCAGAGGTTGGCTCCATCGGTGGTGAGGAAGATGGCGTTATCGGTATGGGCGAGTGCGCAGATCCTAAGGAATGCAAGATGATCGCTGATCTTGGTATCGATTTCCTGGCAGCAGGTATTGGTAACATTCATGGTAAATATCCAGCTAACTGGAAGGGCTTAAGCTTTGAGACTCTGGATGCAATCCAGCAGCTTACAGGTGATATGCCGTTAGTACTTCACGGTGGTACAGGTATTCCTACAGACATGATCAAGAAAGCTATCGACCTTGGAGTTTCCAAGATCAATGTTAACACAGAGTGCCAGCTTTCTTTTGCAGAAGCTACACGTAAATACATCGAGGAAGGCAAAGATCAGCAGGGTAAAGGATATGACCCACGTAAGCTTCTTGCACCTGGCTTCGATGCAATCAAGGCTACTGTTAAAGAGAAAATGGAAATCTTCGGATCCGTTGGAAAAGCTTGAATATGATTTTTCTCCGCACATGCGGAAAGAGAAAGGGGACTGCGCAAGCAGTCCTCTTTTGCATATATGAGATGTTTCACAGACTGCTTTTTCCAATAGGTTCTGGCTTGTGACCCGAATTATTATTCAAAGTCTGGATCTGATAAAAATTGTAATGTTTTGTACAAGTTGCGACAAAATGTCCATATTCAAATATCACTCTCTAAAAAAATGAACATGTTTCTTGATTTTTTATCATGGTTTTTTAACAGAAAAATCAGTATTATATAAACATCTTAAGAAACGGTTTTCAAAGAAGGTAGTGTAAAGTAGCCTATGAAAAATTGGAGCTGAAAAAATGGCTCCATTGGAACCTTGAAAATTGCAGATATGTTAGTTTTCGGCAGTGTACGCCACCCTTGACGGCACACTAAAATAATGCTCTGAATGTCTTACCGACGGCGAAGAACTCAAGAACAGATAGGTTTCTCCGTCTGATTCACAGCATTGTAGCATTATTTTAGTGTGTCATCAAGGGCAAAGCCAGAACCAAGGGTTCTGGTGGCTGGATATTTACCTCCGGCTCGGAATCTAAGAACAGATAGCAGCTTCGCTCTGTTGTTTCAGGATTGCCTGCTGGCCAAGGTAGATGAGAAGTTGCCATTTGCCGGGCATGTTCCCAGCACCTTCTAGAAGTTCCACTTTGTTTAGTGGTTCTTTACCACCGGATTTTTCATGTGGGCGTAAGAAATTGTAATAAGCAACCCAAAGAGAGACGCTGTGGATGGCGCCATCTTCTGTACCATAGCCACAGGTAATGCGATAGGATTCCTTAAAGGTACGATTCAGGCGTTCGATGAGCTGCTTGAACGGGCGGTATTCCTTAGATACTTCATCGTCATTTGTAAGACCAATGACCTGAGTGATAAAGACATCCCAGTCTTTCTCAATCTTAAACTGTTGGGCAGCAAGTGGGTAGGCACTGTATCCATCTGCGATGAATTTCAGGGCTTTGCCAGGGAACTCCTTAAACTTATCAAATGCCATCCGCATGGTAAGGATGCAAGGACCGACATCTCTGGATGTTGAGACCTGATACCCAAGAATGGAGCGAGATATTTTGTCCATGATTAGCCACACGTAGGATTTAACGCCTTTGATTTTTATGTAGGTTTCATCGGCGGCCAGTTCATTGGAAGGGTTGTAGTCGTAGGAATCCACGAAAGGCCGTATGATGACAGCAGCGGTTTTGGCATAGTTGTTGACCATGGTGTGTGAGATTTCAATCCCGTGGATTTCTTTCAGAGCCTGTACAGTCTGGCGAAGAGAAAGCTTGAGGTTCACACGGTAGGTAAGGCACAATCCCATGATATAGGCATTGTTCTTCTTATACTTGAAAGAGGTTGCCCATTTCGGAAGCTGATTCAGATCCATGTCGAAGAAGTTCACGGAAAACTCGCGGTAGAGGTATCGCAGCTTGTATTTCCAGTATTCTGATTTTGGAAGGTCTTTTGGAAGCTTATTCAGATTCCGCTTGTAATAGGAGCAGTTGTCATTGATGCATTTGTGGACACGGAAGTGCTTACGGTCTTTGACTGGCTGGAGGGCATGACCGCAGTAGGGACACTGGAGTTTTAGTGGAGTAGTTACTTTCTCACCATTAACAAAGGTCTGGCCGCAGATCTTACATTTGAATTGACCGCGTCCACCGGTATTATCGTAGATGTACTCATGTGGAGCCCCGCAAAGAGGGCACACGATATCTTCAGGAACGGTGCGGGTCTTACCTTTGTGAGTTTTGACTGGTTTCACGGCTTTTCCGTAACGGAGTCGGTAGTACTCGTTCCAGAGTATCCAGTCCTGTTTGATGAAGGGCTTGATGACAGGAAGCTTATCAGTGAGGAATTTCTGGTACTTAGGGCTGTGGATTTCATCATGAGCCCATTGTTTCAAAGGAATATATCTGCAGATAAAGAGAATAAGCCAGCAGATTTGCTGATATTGTTCTTGAATGATGTTAAGTAAATAGAGTATAATGTTATCCATAGCAATGATTTACCTTTCGTATTTTGTTGAGTTTGGTAGCCTACATTATACACGAAAAAGGGGGTCATTGCTTTTTTATATGCAAAAAGTGGTGAAGTCCTTGAAAATATAAGGTTTTAAAGAAAAATAGGACTGTAAAACTTTACAGTACCTCAAAGAAAAGGAGAGTAAAATTATGAAGATGAGAAAAATCGCAGCAATGGGACTTAGCGCAGTTATGGCAGCTTCTATGGTACCGGCATTACCGGTTATGGCTGATGATGCAGCTGGAAAGGTTTACTACTTAAACTTCAAACCAGAGCAGGATGAAGCATGGCAGAACCTGGCAGCAAAATATACAGAAGAGACAGGCGTTCCGGTAACAGTTGTTACAGCAGCTTCCGGACAGTATGAGACCACACTTCAGTCTGAGATGGCTAAGAGCGATGCTCCTACACTTTTCCAGGTAAATGGACCAGTAGGACTTAAGAACTGGAAGGATTATTGCTATGATCTGTCCGGATCTGATATCTACTCACAGCTTACATCTGATGCTTACACTGTAAAAGACGGTGATGCAGTTGATGGTATTGCATACGTAATCGAGTCCTATGGACTGATCGTAAACAAAACCTTACTGGAAAAAGCAGGCTACACAGTAGATGACATCAAGAGCTTTGATGATCTGAAGAAGGTTGCTGATGACATCCAGGCAAGAAAAGATGAGCTTGGAGTGAAAGGTGCTTTCACAAGCGCTGGTATGGACGGATCCTCTGACTGGAGATTCAAAACACACCTTGCAAACCTTCCAATCTACTATGAGTATCAGGCAGATGGCATCGATGATACAGATGCAATCAAGGGAACATACCTTGATAACTATAAGAACGTATTTGATCTTTATATTACAGATTCTACCTGCGATGGAGCAGAGCTTTCTGCTAAGACAGCAGATGACTCCCGTAACGAGTTCATCAACGGAGATGCAGTATTCTATCAGAATGGTTCCTGGGAATATGGCGAACTGTCCAAGACATACAGTGATGACGAGTTGGCTATGATCCCGATTTACTTCGGTGTTGATGATGAGAATGAAGGTCTTGCAACCGGTACAGAGAACTTCTGGTGTGTAAACAAAGAAGCTTCCGAGGAAGATATCCAGGCAACACTTGATTTCATGAACTGGTGTGTAACTTCTGAGGATGGAACAAAGGCTATGTCAGAAGATATGGGCTTCACAATTCCTTTCAAAACAGCACAGGAATCCACAAACGTATTTGTAAAACAGGATGCAGAGTATACAGCAGCTGGTCTTACACCTGTATCATGGAACTTCACAACAATGCCATCTGAAGAGTGGAAGAACGGTCTTGGTACAGCACTTACATTATATGCAGCAGGAAGCGGTTCCTGGGATGATGTAGTTTCCGCATTCGTTGACAATTGGGCAACTGAGAAAGCTCTTTCCGAATAATCGTAACAGGTAATAAATTTCTTTCCAACAGCATATAATATGTCCGGAAGAAATTCAGGACATAATATAGAATGGTGAACAGGGTGGGGAGGCGAAATACAGCCTCCCCATTTTAATGGGAAAATGATGTAATGTTTTGGGGTGGCGGATAGCCTTCCGCAAAGGTGTCATAACAGGAAAAGGAGGAGTGAAAAATGGTAGGAAAATCTCTGAAAAAATGGTGGCCGGTATTTGTTCTGCCAACATTGGCTGCATTTATTATCGGTTTCTTATGGCCGTTTATCTGGGGTATTTATCTTTCATTTTGTAAATTTTCAACTGTAAAAGATGTAGTCTGGGTTGGACTTTCCAACTACCAGAAAATTTTTATCGGCGGTGACTTCAGTCATGCATTCTGGCTGACCGTTGTATTCGCATTTGTTTCCAGTATTCTGATCAATGTGCTGGCATTTTCCATTGCACTGGCTTTGACAAAAGGATTCAAAGGAACAAACGTGTTCCGTACTGTATTCTTCATGCCGAACCTGATCGGTGGTATTGTACTTGGTTATATCTGGCAGACACTGTTAAACGGTCTGCTTTCCATGTGGGGACAGCCTCTTCTGAAGTTGTCTGCAACAAATGGTTTTATTGGAATGATCATTCTGTTGTTATGGCAGCAGATTGGATATATGATGATCATTTATGTGGCTGGTCTTAATAACGTATCTCCGGATCTGATTGAGGCCGCACAGATTGATGGCGCAACCGCAACACAGATCCTGTTTAAAATCAAGATTCCGATGATCATGCCATCTGTTACAATTTGTACATTCCTTACTCTTACAAACGGATTCAAGATGTTCGACCAGAACCTTTCCCTTACAGGCGGAGATCCTGGAAAACAGTCACAGTTACTGGCACTGAACATTTACGATACATTCTACGGACGAAGTGGTCCTGCATGGAAGGGGATCGGTCAGGCAAAAGCAGTTGTATTCTTTGTACTGGTTGTTGCGATCGCATTGATCCAGCTTCGTGCAACATCATCTAAGGAGGTGCAGGCATAATGGCAGATAAGAAAAAAAGTATTATCCCAACTATAATTCTTTCTATAATTTCAATTATCTGGATCTACCCGATTGTTATGATCCTGTTTAACTCCTTAAAAGTGGAGTCCGCAATTACTACATCTGGTGTTTTCCAGTTTCCTACATCTGAGACCTGGAACGGAATCCAGAACTTTATAGCCAGCGTCACACAGATGGATTTCCTGAAATCCTTCTGGTACAGCCTTGTGATCTCAGTTATGTCTGTTGTTTTGATTCTGCTTTGTTGCTCTATGTGCGCATGGTACATTGTACGTGTAAACGGCTTGCTTTCCAAGGTTCTGTATTACCTTTGCGTATTCAGTATGGTTGTTCCTTTCCAGATGGTTATGTTTACCCTGGCAAAAACAGCAGATACTTTGAAACTGAATAATCCATACACCATTTGCATTGTTTACCTTGGATTTGGTGCCGGACTTGCAGTATTTATGTTTACCGGTTTTGTAAAAGGAAGCCCGCTGGAAATTGAGGAAGCTGCCATGATTGATGGATGCAGTCCTCTGCAGGTTTTCTTTAAGATCTTGATTCCGATTTTGAAACCAACCATTATCTCTACTGCAATTCTGGAGCTGATGTGGGTATGGAACGATTACCTTCTTCCAACACTGGTTCTGGATATTAAGAAGTATAAAACAATTCCAATGGCAATCCAGTATTTCCGTGGAAGCTATGGTCATGTGCAGATGGGACCGATGATGGCAAGTATTATGATCGACATTATCCCGATTATTGTTGTATATCTGGTTTGCCAGAAATATATTATCGAGGGAGTTGTTGCAGGTGCAGTTAAGGGTTGATTTCTTTGGGTAAAAGAACGGTTTTTACCTGAGAAATTTGGAGATTATTCCCTTTTCAATATGATACCAGAATGTTAAAATAAAGATAGTTCTTTGCAGAGATGCGAGGGGCTATCTTTATCTTTATATAAGATTTCATGTGCGCCAGACAGAAAAAAAGAGGCAGAAGCAACAGGCGATATGAAATTTCTGGCTTTTCTGACAGGCGGACATAAATGACAGTTGGAAGAGTTGTCCCGGTGTTAAATATAATAAAAGATCGGAGTACCAATATGTACAGAGTTTTGATAACAGACGATGAGAAAATTGAGCGGGAGGGAATTAAATTCCTTCTGGCACAGGAAGAGGGAGAATACGAGATCCATGAGGCTGCCAATGGCAGGCAGGCACTGAATGTATTGCGAAGTGAAGAGATTGATTTTCTTTTAACAGACATAAAAATGCCTCATATGGACGGTCTGGAGCTGGCTAGCAAGGTCAGAGAAGAGTATCCCAATCTTCCAATTGTAATTTTTAGTGGATACAGTGATTTCGCTTTTGCCCAGGAAGCTATGCGTTACGGAGTGAAGGATTACGTGCTGAAGCCGGTTGATCCGGATACCTTTCATACAACTATCGGGAAAGTAAAAGCAGAGCTTCAAAGTATCCGGTCCAAGAAGCAGAAGGAAGAGAAAGGGAAGAATTTTCTTCTTCAGTATTTTCTTCAGACTTACCTGTATTCCGGAAATGAAGAAGTGTTGAAAAAAGCTGGGGAGATTTTAGATGAATCTAACTGGGAGCAGTGGCACTGTGCGATTCTTATCGAATCAGATAAGGCATTTTTTGATAATGTTCCAGATAATATTGATGAGGAACTGATGCAGGGATTGCACCGGAATTTCTTTTACCTGAATCTGAATACCAGACAGTCTGTGCTGTTTTTTTCTGATGTGTACTGCGATTATCAGCTGGTTGCCAAGCATTTATATGACATTTTGAAGCAGAATTACTCTGCAAGTTTTCACCTTGCAGTGAGCAGCCGGTTTGAAGGGCATGAGGCGCTGCCTGAAATTATGTCCCAGCTGGAGCAGACCATGGAGGAGAAATTTTATCATCCAGATGTGCATGTGTTTAATAATGAGGCCTCTGACAGCCAGCCGGTGAATGCGGAGACACAGGATTCCCGTCTGATGGAGAAGATTTCCGAAGACATTTCCCGCAAAGATGTGGAACAGCTGAAGAAGCATTTTGAGTGTCTGGTGAAGAAATATGAGAATGATACCCGTTTCTCTGCCATGTATGTGAAATTTGTTTTTTCCAATGTGATCCAGGAGCTTTTTCAGGAAAATCAATTCTCTGAGGAGCGGAAGCTGGATCATGAGGTAGAGCGGCTGTACAGTTGTACCAATCTGAAGCAGATCCTTGCAATCACCCAGGAGAATATTAAGGAGTACGAGGAGTTTCTGGAGCGTTCCATGAGTGATTCCAGAGATGAAGTTGCTTCTGTGAAGAATTATATTTACCAGCACTATGCGGAGGATTTAAGTCTTGAGACATTGGCGGAGAAGGTGTATTTGTCTTCTGGCTATCTCAGCTTTATTTTTAAAAAAGAGACTGGTATGAACCTGAACCGCTTTATACGTGTGGTTCGGATGGAAAAGGCGAAGGAGCTTTTGTGTAATTCTAATATGAAGGTGGCACAGGTCAGTGAACAGGTAGGAATCCCCAATGTTTCTTATTTCTGCAGAAGTTTCAGGGAATATTATGGAAGCAGCCCGGAGTCCTATCGGAAAGGAACCGGTGAAGAGGATGAAAATACCGGCAGTCATAAAGAATAAATTTGAGAATATGAAATATCGTCATAAGCTGACTATTCTTCTTGTGACAGCCAGCCTGGTTCCCATGATCCTGCTTGTATTGTATAGTCATGACCGCATGAGCAGTCTGCTCCGGGAAAAAGAAATGGAGGATATGTCTTCCATTCTGGAACAGACCGGAGAGGGAATCGACAGCCAGATAGAAGTTTTTTCCAGTCTTCTGAATTATCTCACTTATTCCCCGGATATTGAGGATCTGATCACTGAGAAAAATATGGATAATTATCAAGCGTATATAAAATATACAGAAGTAGCAGATCCTCTTTTGTCTGTACCAAAGTCTTATCATGATGCCATTATACAGATCCAGTTGTTTGCAGAAAGCATTAAAGTGCGCCATGAGTATACACTTGTGCCTTTGTCAGAGGTGGATAAGGAGTGGTGGTATGACAAACTGGAAGAGGATGTGTCTGTGCAGTGGGTGGTGGACAGCCAGATACCGGAGATTGCAGCTGTAAGGCGGATTTATACTGGCAGAGAGCAGACAGCAGTTCTTTGCGTTACACTGGATTATAATAAGATTTTTCAGCCCTTTGAAAAGATTATTTCTGCAGAATCCGGGGGCATGATCCTGGATAAAGGGGGAAATGTTCTGTTTCAGAAGGAAATGCTGGGTGAAAAGGAAGAAAAGGATTCGGGAGAGGCTGTCTCCAGGGAGTTTCTGGAGTCCGGGCAGGGAGATTATGCTTTTGTAAACCGGAAGAACGCGGCTTGCGGATGGATTTTTTATCTGTATAAGCTGCAATCAGCAGTGGACAGCTCTGTGTCAGGAATCTTGGTCAGCGAGATTCCCCTGATTGCGGCCTGTGTAGCCATAATTCTGGTGTTGGGACTTTCTTTTTCCAGACTTTTTACCAGAAAGATCGAGGAGCTTACCGATAACATGAACCGGGTAAACCAGGGGAGCCGTGAGGTTACGGTGGACAGCAATGCTGGAGATGAAATTGGCCTTTTGGTGCGCAGCTTCCGAAGCATGATGGACGAGATCAATCGTCTGATCCATGAGGTTTATGAGAATAAGATTGCGTTGAAAGAGTTTGAACTGAAGGCACTGACTGCCCAGATCAACCCTCATTTTTTGTATAACTCCCTGTCTGTTATCAACTGGATGGCTATTCGAAGCAATCAGAGGGAAATCAGTAAGGTTACTTTGTCCTTATCTATGTTCTACCGGACTGCTTTGAGTAAGGGGCAGGATATGGTAACTGTGGATAACTGTATTCAGAATATTAAGGCGTATCTGGATATCCAGCTGGTGATGCATGACAATGATTTTCAGGTGATCTGGGACATTGACCCGGAGGTGAAAGGAGATATTGTGCCTAAATTGCTGCTGCAGCCTGTTGTGGAGAATGCATTGGAGCATGGGCTGGACATGAAAGAAGAAGGAGAGAAGATTCTGAAACTGTTTTTTGTAAAGGACGGTGAGGATGTGCTTCTTGCTGTGGAGGATAATGGACCAGGAATGGAACAGGAAGAGGCAGATAAGCTGGTAACTTACAAGGCTTCCGGATATGGTCTTAAAAATGTCAATGACAGAATGCAGCTTCTTTATGGGATGGAGTACGGAATCAAGGTGTTTAGCAAGATTGATCAAGGCACCAGGGTAGAAATGAGAATTCCAAGAGAAAAAGCGGATGAGGAGGCTGTGGCAGCCGGAGAGTTTTCTACGAAAAAGTTTTTGCAGGAACCGGAAGAAGACACAGAGGACACAACAGGAAAGAAAGGTGGAAAAAGTGAAGAAAAAAAATAGAATTCTGGTATTGGGACTGACTTTTTCCATGTTGATTTCGTCTGGTTCATTGACAGGCTGTGATAGCGCAGCTGGAAATATGGGAAAAGAGACAACGGGTGTGGAATACGAAGAAGCAGATTATGAGCTTTCTGAGGAATCATGCAGTGATTCCGGAATTGATGCAGCTGACCCAGGCACTGTAGACAACGAGACGGAAAAGACAGCAGAAAACAGAACGGATGCAGAGAAAAGTACAGAAACAGAAGAATCCCAGACAGATAATTTTACAGATAGCGGATTGTGGAAAAAAGCTTCCACAACTCCGTATGGAAAGTACCCGGAGCTTGTGACTTATACTTTAGGACAGATGAGCGGTGCCAATAATTCCAATCTTCCAGCAGGAAATACCTACGAAGACAGCGCTTATACCAGATATCTGAAAGAGATTCTGAACGTGCAGAATGAAAATGCCTATATGGAGCGGGAGGATCGCTACGACGAGTATGTGAATGTGCTGGTAAATGATCACACTTTGCCGGATGTACTGGTGGTTTCAGACAGGGAGACTTTAAATGTTCTTGTGGAAAATGACATGGTGGAGGATCTGACTGAGGTTTATGCAAACTGTACCTCCCCGAGAATCAAGGCCATGTATAACAGCTATGGTCCCCAGCTTCTCGGTGCAGGAACCTTTGATGGCAGGCTGATGGCGCTGCCGGAAGCGGTGATCGACCACGGTCCCTGTCTTTTGTGGATGAGAAAGGACTGGATGGACCAGCTAGGCCTTGCAGAGCCAAAGACTCTGGAAGAGGCTATGGATATTATCCAGGTTTTTCAGGAAAACAGGATGGGAGCAGAGGAAGGGGAAGATCCTGTGGGACTTGTGTGTGATACCAATTTTGTGTCTACTACCAGTCAGAATTATTCGGTGGAACCTGTTTTTGAGAAATTTTATTCTTATCCAAGAAGATGGATCAAGGACAAAGACGGGGAAATTGTCTATGGTTCTTTGACAGAGGAGACCAGATCTGCCGTTGCTTATTTGCACGAGCTATATGAGAGAGGAATACTGGATCAGAACTTTGCCCTGCGTGCTCAGAATAATCTCCGTGATCTGGTAGTGGAAGGTAAATGCGGTGCGTTTTTTGGACTTTGGTGGGCACCGAATAATCCGCTTATGGATGTGGCTGAGAATGATCCGGAAGCAGACTGGGAGCCTTATTACCTTACTGCTGAATATCAGGAAAAAGACAACGTTTATGCTTCTTTTCGGGACAACAAATATGTGGTTGTGAGAAAGGGCTACGAACATCCGGAAATTGTAATGAAAATTATCAGTGTTCTGTTTGATTACAGCCGGTTCGAAGATGAGGAAAATGCGGATGAGATCAACAGCTATTTTGCTTTGAATGTGGACCCTACAGCCAGACCGCTGGTTATTAATGTGGATTATAATGAGGCAATTTATAATGTTACGAAGGATATCAGGAGAGTAATGTCCGGCAAGCAGAAGGCAAGTAATTTAAGCGCACTGGAGAAGTCTTACTATGATGCCTGTATGAAGTATTTGAGCGGGAAAAATGTAACTGTAGAGGACTGGGCTGCGTACAAGTCCAGAATTTCAGCAGTGGGCGTGCTGGTTGACGGCCATTATAGTTCGGTGCGCAGAACATATCTGGTTGATTCGGATGGAGAGATTCCCAACATGCTTGCTTCCCTGGAGAAAAATGCCTTTATTCAGATGATCATGGGAGAGCAGCCCATGGATTACTTTGATACCTTTGTGGAAGAGTGGTATGACCAGGGGGGAAGGGAACTGACCGAGAAGATCAGAGAGGAGAATTCGTAATTTATGCGAGAAGAATTATTTAAGAATTGTACCTTATGCCCCCGGAAGTGTAATGTGAATCGTCTGGAGGGCAAAAGAGGATATTGTGGCATGGACAGTACTATAAGGGCTGCCCGTGCCGCTCTTCATATGTGGGAGGAACCTTGTATTTCAGGAAAAAAAGGATCAGGGGCTGTTTTTTTCTCTGGCTGCGGCTTGCGGTGCTGTTTCTGCCAGAACCGGGATATTGCCATTGGGGATTCTGGAAAAGAAATTTCAGTGGAGCGGCTTGCTGAAATTTTTCTGGAATTGCAGGAAAAAGGGGCGGCAAATCTGAATCTGGTCACTGGGGCGCATTATGTGCCGCATATTATTTCGGCGTTGGAGCTGGCCAGAGGAAAGGGAATGAATCTTCCAGTCGTGTACAATTCCAGTGGGTATGAGAGCGTGGAAACTATCCGGAGACTGGATGGTTATGTGGATGTATATCTGCCAGATATGAAATATATGGAGCCTGAATTGGCTGCTGCTTTTTCCAACGCAAGGGATTATCCGCAGGCGGCGCAGAGTGCAATTGCCGAAATGATGCGTCAGACCGGTCCCTGTCAGTTTGTGGAGGATGGATATATAAAACGCGGGACAATTGTTCGTCATCTGATTTTGCCAGGGCATACCAAAAATTCTATTGCAGTATTGAAATATCTGTACCGGACTTATGGGGAGGATATTTTTATCAGCGTAATGAACCAATATACGCCTGTCTGGAAGAATGAGAAATTTCCGGAACTGAATCGGAAAGTGACCAGACGAGAGTATGAAAAGGTGTTGGACGCTGCCATTGAGCTTGGAATCGAAAATGGCTATTTTCAGGAAGGGGAGACCGCGGAGGAAAGTTTTATACCGGCGTTTGATTATGAAGGGGTATGAAAGAAAAAGTATTATGCACGAATCCGATGATATAGTTCCAGAGGATATTTGTGGTGACTTTGAAGTTGAGTAAACGAACAATTGGTATGGGGAGAAAAAGCCTGCTGACTACTGTTTTGAAGCTGCCCAGCAATTGCCGGGCAGTATTAGAGCGTGTTTAAAAAAGGTTTTCTGTGAGATGTGTATTGCTGTTACGGTTATCTTTATGACCAGCAGCATATGCTATTTTGCTTCAGGTGCACAGCTTGCAGAGCAGGGATTGTCAAAGCCTGGATTGAAAGCGTAGAAGTTTTTAGCATCCAACTGTTCCTGGATGGAGCGAAGTGCTTCACCAAATCGCTGGAAATGTACCACTTCCCTTGCACGCAGGAAACGGATAGGATCAGCAACTTCCGGGATATTTCGTACTACACGGAGAATATTGTCATAAGTGGAGCGTGCTTTCTGTTCTGCTGCAATCATATAAGAACAACATTTTAAGTTGATTGGTTCGTTTTAGTCCCATTTTTAGGACAGATATCAGAAATTCCAGTGAATTTCGATGGGAACATCCTTTGCTCCGGGAATCCGCTTGCCTATCACGATATAGTCAACCAGAATTTCAACGATCTCCCGTGTCAGGTGTTCCAGATTGGTGTACTGTTCGATCAGTTCACGACGATTATCACCAACAGCAATCCGTTCTTCGATTTCTGCAAGCTGCTTCTGGTCGTCGATCATCACACGCTCTAAGCGTTCTTTTTCCGTGGTAAAGTCCTTTGACAATTCCACAAAATCGCTCTCGGATATGAGGCCCTTGACTTTATCCATATACAGCTCCCGGATGCCTTTACTGTACTCGGCAATCTTCTTTTCATAGGCCGACATATCGGCAAGCAGCCGCTTTTTTTGTCCCTGTAAGTTGTCGCAAAACTCAATGTTCTGTTCCAGCTCGTCTTTGTCCAGATACTCCGCAGCCAGCCGGTTCAGTTCGGCAATCACCATCTGTTCCAGCTTATCCACGGAGATAAAGGAGCCAATACAGGCTTCCTTGGCAACATGGCGGTTGGAGCATTGAAGATAATGTTTGCCTCGGTTTTTGGAAGAACGCATTGTATAGCCGCAGTTGGCGCAATGGGCTTTTCTGGCAAATAGGCCGATGGTGCCGGTATCAAAGGGTTTCGCACGTTCTGCAATCATGGCCTGCACCTTATCCCAAAGTTCCCGATCAATAATCGGCTCATGGGTTCCCTCGACGACATACCATTCGCTTTTCGGGCGCGGTTTGTTCTGTTTTGTCTTATAGGAAACACTGCCGTATTTGCCTTGCACCATGTTTCCGATATAGATTTCATTTATCAGCATATCGGAGATAGCAAAGTATTTCCAGAGCGTGCTGTTCTTCCTCTTTGGCTGCTGGTAACGCAGGCCGTGAAGCCTTTTGTACTCCGTGGGATTTGGGATGCCTCTGTCGTTCAGCATCCGCGCAATGGCGGTTTTGCCATTGCCCTGTGAAAAGAGGATGAACACTTCCCGGACGATTGCGGCGGCTTCTTCATCAATGATAAGATGCCCTTTTTGTTCCGGGTCTTTCTTGTACCCATAAAGAGCAAAAGCACCGATGTGAAAACCGTTTTGTCGGCGGTTGGTGAGAACGCTTCGGATATTATCAGACATATCCTCCAAGTACCACTCGTTCACAAGGCCGTTGATCTGGCGGGACTTTTTGTTTCCCTTATTGGCAGTATCGGCATTGTCTACGATGCTGACAAATCGGATGCCCCAAATCGGAAAAAGGCCGTGTATGTATTTTTCAACCAATTCCAATTCACGGGTAAAACGGGATTGCGTTTTGCAGAGGACAATGTTAAATCGGCGGGCCTCCGCATCTGCTAACAGACGGTTAAATTCCGGGCGTCTGCGGTCGGAACCTGTGTAATCATCGTCACTGTAAATGTTATATACTTCCCATCCCTGTTCCATAGCATATTGCAGCAGCATGGCTTTCTGGTTCTGGATGCTGTTGCTGTCGTCGGTTTCAAATTGCTTGTTCCGATCTTCTTCGGATAAGCGGCAATAAATAGCTACTTTCATATTCACATCTCCGTAGAGATAGAAACAAGCTATTCACATACATGAATTATACCATGCAAGTCAATAGCTTGTCATTACCGATTTTCGGCGGCTATCCTTTTATTTTTTTCAAGCTGGTTAATCAGTTCAATCCACTTGCGCGTGAATTGATTTTTGGTCGTTGTGCTTTCGCCGCTTTTGAAAACACTTTGACACGTCTGCTGAACCGGCTGTGTAGAATTTTGTTCTTGCATCGACATCGCCCCTTTCAAAACAGCGTATGCGATACTGCTTGTTCAATATTATTACAGAATAAGGGAGATGGGCATAAAACGGACGGCTGATGGCATCAGCTCCACAGGAATTTCACCTCGGCCCATGCTTGTGGGTGCGCCGCGCAATGCTGTGTGGGCGTTCAACGCGGGAGTATCGTTAGCGTATGTGCCGCTGCTTACGAGCTGCCAACTCTCGGTGTAGATGGTTCTCGCTCACTCAAAGGATATGAGATCATGGCGCATCCACCGACGCGGTACATACAGAATGTGTCCGTTGCCCTATACTGCACCGGTGGCCTCCCATCGGGCTTTCTTTTTCAAGGTGCTGCCAGCGGCCCGTGGCAGAGGGAAGAAACAGGGAAAGGGTTAAGCTGTTTCAGCCTCCGGGGGCCGGTTCGTCACGGTATTGTGACGATGGAAGAAATGAGCTTGATTTCCAGACGGCGCTTCATGTACTCGTCTACGCACACATGAGGCTGGCCGTATTCGTCGTAAAGCGTCCGGGTACATAACTTGTTGATGTAACCCTCGTAGTACCGCAATACTCGTTCCACGGCCTCGGCATCACCGGCGCGGGCGGCCTCGATCACCGAAAGGGGCAAAAGCTCAATGCCTTTGTAGTTGGGATTTTTCATCCGCGTCTAACCTCCCTCCGGCATCAACGCCATCAATTTTGTTCGCAGCTCTTTCAGCGTTTTAGTCCTGTGCCGCTGGACGGCACTTCTGGACATTCCCATGAGTGCGCCGATCTCGCCGTCTGCCAGTTCCAAAACACAGTGCAAAATCAAAATGCTCTGCGCCTGCTGGGGCAGTTCGGCAAATGCAACGGCCACAAGCTCATTGTCGATATGTAAATCATAGCCATGTGACGAAAACACAAAGTCATCGCTGGGGTAATGATCTACGGTGCAGAGCTTGTCCAATTCTGCCTGCGGGAGAACGCTGAACGACATTTCACGGTCGCGCTGGCGTTTCATATCCCGGTGGTAGTTTCGGGCCTCATTTCGCAGTACGGTTTTGCAAAAAGCATCAAACCGGCACTGTTCGCCATAATCGCGGGGGATAGCTTCCATCTTCTCACCCCCTTTCCTTGGGGGATGTGGTGGTTCTGTCCCTTTCCGCCAACATGACACCGGCAACGCCGTGCGCTGCCCGCTAAACGCCTCTTTTTTGAAAAAATCTCAAAATATTTTTTCGAGGCGGGTTTGTCCTCAGAAAACAGCAAAAAGCGCCCAGCAAGTCGCAACGGACCTGCTGGGCGCAGAAATGTTTTATAAAGATGATTGCTTACACTGTATAGTTCATATCCAAAGCCGGATGACTCCGACGGAGGGGCTACGCTTTTTTTAGCTGGTGCAGATCATGGATACTGCGAAATAAAAAGAAGGACACGGCAAAATAACCTCCAATCGGCTACCGCGTCCCTGCAAGTCGTCATTGGTTTGTGCAAACGCAAAGAAACGGCGGCTCTGAAAATCAAAGCCGCCGTTTCAAATGGGCGTGTCAAATTGTCTGCTCTACGACGGCTTTTTTTCTTTTGCCGTCGTCCGGTAGTTGTTCTTATCTGTACTTGTCTAGTATCGAATTTGCCTCTACTTCTGTCATATTTCCAGATTTAGTCTGATCGTTTGTGTATTGCTCCAAGGCCGCATACAGTTCAGCTTTTGTATTATACGGGCCAAAGTTCCGATAACTGTTACCGTCATACAAGACTGTCTGAAAAACCTCGGACTGCGGATTATTAGGCATACTAAAGAAAACTTGATCCTCTTCGTAAGAACTTCGCTTGCCAACCTGTACTCCGTCCTCGATCCCAGACAATGCGGATTGATACTGTGCAATAGCAGCGGCAGCTTCCTCCTGAGTAAGTTCCCCTGCGGCTACAAGCGCCTGTAGGTTGTCGCTTTCAGTTTCAATCCATCCAGCAAATTCTTCATAGCTGTAGAAATCCGGAAGTTCTACGGTGGGAGATGCATCCCATGTACTTCCGCCATCATAGCTCACCTGAGCGGCAGCACCATCCATTCGGAATACAGCTTCGGAAATTTCCTGTGCTTGATGGTCATCGGATTCTGTTTTTGATGGTGCTGCTTGTGTAGAAAAGCCCGTCAGGACACTTCCTGTAAGCAGGAGCGCAAGCGCGTCAGTCAAGATTTTCAGTTTCATCGTATTACCTCCTTGAACTTTATGCTTCTAAAAATCAATCACTTTTCCTCCTTTCGTACAGTAGAATACCTTATTGATGTTGAAAGGATATAAAGGCAATGTTGTACCAGTGTTGAACGCAAAAAACTCTGCCCTTCGATGAAAGGGCAGAGCCTTGTTTAGAAATAGATTACAAATTCCATGCCGGTTTTTGATTTCATAGAAGTGAAACAGTATTGAAGCCCCTGCTTATCTAAAATGGTTTTTACGATATACAGCCCCAAGCCGTTGCCGCTGTTTGCCGGATCGCGTGCTCTATTCGGCCTGTAGAACGGTTCAAATATGTGTTGCAGTTCATCCGGTGACAGCGGAACGCACTCGTTTTGAATTGATAAAACTGATTTTTCCAACTTAACTTTTATGTGCCTTTCAGTTTCTGTATAATTCACGGCGTTTGACAGGATATTCGACAGTGCCTTTTTTAGTTGAATTTCTGGCAAACGCACTGATATATCTTCAATAATCTCTATCTGAAACCGCAGCCCGTTCGTTTCAGCAATCAGGCGGTATGGCTCACACAATTCGCTGACACATTCTGCCAATGAAAAAGTTGTAACAGGAACATCCTCCATCTGCATTTGTAGCCGTGACGCATTGAGAATATCTTTTATCATTTCTGCAAGCTGCTCAGTAATTTCTTTGCATCTCGGCAAATATGATTCATAATCGCTGTACTCTCCAATTTTAAGAATCATGTTTTCCAATGTCGCATTTAACTCTGTAACAGGTGTTTTTAATTCATGGGACGCAGTACGCAGAAAATCAATCTTTTCTTTTTCAACAAGTTGGACTTTATCTTTTTCTTCCTCCAAATTCCGGATTGTCACAAGCAACGATTGATACAAGCTGTTGATGTCATTAGCTAATCCACCGATTTCGTCTGTGGAGATCACGGTGATCTCGGCGGTACGATCCAACTTTGACATTTGATGGACAGACGTTGAGATAGACAATATCGGGCCCGTTATTCCTTTGGAGAACAAAAACGAAAAAACCAGCAAAATTGCCATGCAACAGGCAAATGACAGCGGAAATGACTTTAGGATTGTCTGCGTTATGAGCTGCGGCATATCCACTTCGGAAAACGCAAGCACATCTTCGTTTGTGACCGTTGTGCTTGTGATAAGGACATTTTCTGATGGAGCAATCATAAAAATCAGTAGATGAGCCAAAACGGTGATTAGAAGCATCATTCCGAATGTAAATGCAAATATTTTATAAAATAGCTTTGTTTTCATAGTGATTCTCCATCTCGAATTTGTAGCCAATGCCCTTGACCGTAGTAATGCAATCAAGGCGGAGTTTTTTCCGAATGTTGCGTATGTAGGCGTCTATTGTCCTATCGATTACATCACAGTCATAGCCCCAAACATCGTCCAGTATTTGATTGCGGGACAACACCAAGCCTTTGTTTTCAATCAAGACTTTCAGGATTTCGAGTTCTTTCGGGGTAATGTCAATTTTCCCATTTTCATCATGTGCGGTATATCCCGCAAAGTCTACGGTAACATTCCCAAGCCGAATTGTGCTTACAGTAGATTTATTCTCGCTCCTGCGGAGCAAGGCCGTAATTCGTTTTCCTAAAATCAGCATAGAAAACGGTTTAGTTATGTAGTCATCTGCTAGTTCATCAAAACTGTTGGATTGTGTATATTCATCGTCAACGGCCGTAAGCATAACAACAGGGATGTTGCTAATCTTTCTGATCTCATGTAAAATCGTTACACCGGACATTTTGGGTAGCATAATATCTAACACTGCTAAATCAATGCTGTTATCACGAAAAATATTCAGAGCCTCTTCGCCATCAAGAGCAGGAAAAAGAGTATGTCCCGCTGTTTTCAAGTATTCGCAAATAGCTTTGTTTGTTCCTTGGTTATCTTCAACGATCATTATCCGAGCCATAGAAAGCACCTCCTTAAAAAAGTATAAAGCACTCATGTTGTACCAGTATGGAGTTATCTGTTTTTTATCCTCATATCTTTTGGTTTTTCAGCGTCCGTTGGTATCAGCCACATACGGCTGAACTTGAAAGCGCCAGGTATGCGATTTTCTTCACACAGCTTTTGTACCCGCCGTTCGGAAACACCCCACTTTTTCGCAGCTTCCGGCGCAGAAATGTATTCAAGCATCGTTTTTCCCTCCTGAAAAGGCTTTACCAGATATTATATTCGGTCAGCCGTATGAAAGCAAGAAAGAAAATATGAATTATAAAGTTTAATCTATCTGCATATAGCAACATTCCATGAGCAGACTATGAAATATAGAATGTAAATGGGTGATGCAATATGGTAAAAATCGAAGATTGCCCCGGTTTTGAAACTTTCGGTGCGGACGTAAAGGTCGCGCGGAAAGCAAAGCATCTCACACGAAAAGACTTGGCGGAAAAGGTAAATATCGAATCCCGGTATCTTGCTAATATCGAGAACGAAGGGACGATCCCCAGCCTGCCCGTCGTGATACAGTTTATCAAGATTTGCGGTCTGCCCGTGGAACACTACTTTAATCCAGAAGTCATGCGGGAGGAAAGTGAAGATCGGAAACGTGTCAGCCACAAGCTGAGACTTTGCCCGGAGCAGTATCTACCAATCGTGGAGGGTGCCATTGACGGGGCCTTGAAAATCAAACAGCCAAACGAAGAAACGGAGGGTGAGTAAAAACATCCTCTGTTTTCTCTTTTATGGAGGGACGCGCAAGCGCCCTCTTTTTTTGTGCTTTTTCTGTCCAGAGGTCTATTTTGCGGGTAGTTTTAGCGTTTGGTAACGTCTTGTTAGCGGAGAAACAGTAACGTAGCAAGCATAGGGAGTGTAGCCACACTCCTGAAAAAACGGCTCGTCCCGCCCCTGCCGGGCCTCGTCCGTTTTGCTTGTTGGGGAAGTCCCCAAACCCCTTGAATGGAAAGGACGGTGAAGCATGGTAAACAGAACCAGAAAGATTGTGCTGCGCGTTCCCGTGACGCCGGAGGAACGAAAACCGATTGAACAGAAAATGGCGCTGCTGCATACGAAAAACTTTTCAGCCTACGCCCGGAAGATGCTCATTGACGGCTATATCGTCAATATGGACACTACCGACGTCCGGGCGCAGACCGCCGAGATACAGAAGATTGGCGTCAATGTAAATCAGATTGCAAAGCGGCTGAACAGCATGGGGCCGGTGTACGCACAGGACATCGAGGACATAAAGGGGGCGCTGGCGCAGATATGGCAGTTACAAAGATACATCCTATCAAGTCAACGCTAAAAAAAGCCCTGGACTACATCGAGAACCCGGACAAGACCGACGACAAACTGCTGGTGTCCTCCTTTGCCTGCTCCTATGAAACAGCAGACATAGAATTTGAAATGCTGCTGGCACAGGCATACCAAAAGGGCAACAATCTGGCCCACCACCTGATACAGTCCTTTGCTCCCGGCGAGGCCACGGCGAAACAGGCACACAAGATCGTGAAGCAGCTTGCCGACGAAGTGCTGCAAGGGAAATATCCCTATGTGCTGACTACCCATATTGACAAGGGTCACGTCCACAATCATCTGATTTTTTGTGCCGTGGATATGGTCAATCAGCGCAAGTACATTTCCAACAAACAGAGCTATGCCTACATCCGGCGCACCAGTGATCGGCTGTGCAAGGAAAACGGATTGTCCGTTGTAAAGCCCGGCCAGAGTAAGGGCAAAAGCTACGCCGAGTGGGACGCCCAGCGGAAAGGGACAAGCTGGAAAGCAAAGCTCAAAGTTGCTATTGATGCTGCCATCCCGCAGGCCAAAGACTTTGACGATTTTCTGCGGTTCATGCAGGCGCAGGGCTATGAGATCAAACCGGGCAAATTTATTTCGTTCCGCGCCTCCGGACAGGAACGCTTCACCCGCTGCAAGACGCTGGGCGAAGCCTACACCGAGGAAGCAATCAAAGAGCGTATCAAGGGCCGCACCACCACAAGGAGACCGAAAGAACACAAGGGAATTTCCCTGCGGATTGATCTGGAAAATAGCATCAAGGCCCAACAGTCGGCGGGTTATGAGAAGTGGGCGAAGCTCCACAACTTAAAGCAGGCCGCAATGACACTGAACTTCCTGACAGAACATGGGATAGACACTTACCCGGATTTGGAACGCAAGGTGGCCGAGATCACCGCCGCCAGCGACGAGGCCGCCGCTGTCCTGAAAGCTGCGGAACATCGGCTTGCGGATATGGCGGTATTGATAAAGAACATCACCACTTACAAGCAGCTCCGGCCCGTGGCGCTGGAATATCGCAAGGCAGCGGACAAGGCTAAATTTCGACATGAGCATGAAAGCACCTTGATTTTGTATGTAGCTGCGGCAAAGGCCCTAAAGGAACAGGGCATGAAAAAGCTCCCTGATCTGTACGCCCTGAAAGCCGAGTACAAGCGACTGGCCGAGGAAAAAGAACGGCTGTATGAACAGTACGGCGAAGCAAAAAAGCAGATGCAGGAATACGGTATCATCAAGCAGAATGTGGACGGCATTTTGCGGATGACACCGGGAAAGGAATGGTCGCAAGAGCTATGAGCTTACCGAGAATGAATTACCCGCAATATCGCAAGGCCCGGAAGCTGGTGCGGGAGTGCTGCAATTACTGTGACGGGAACTGTCTGCTGCTGGACGATGGTGAAGAATGTGTTTGTGTTCAAAGCATTTCCTATTCGCTACTGTGCCGGTGGTTCCGGGCTGCTGTCCTCCCGCTGGATGCGGCCCTGTGTGTCGAGATCACCAAAGACCGGGAAGAGGTGAAACGCTGCTCCGAGTGTGGAGCTGCATTTATGCCGAAGTCCAACCGGGCCAAATACTGTCCATCCTGTGCCAAACGGATTCGCCGCCGCAAAGAGGCAGAACGACAGCGGAAAAGGTACTGGCAATCTACGCATTTAGGGCCTTAAAACGCCCGGTATTCCGGGGCTTTTCCGGCATGGTTACAGGTGTGGTGGAATGATTTATCCTATCCCCGCCGAAACGCTATTCTAAATGCGTAGAAATGGGTAAAAAAGAAAGCCACCAGGCACAACAAACGTTTTGGTATTTGTGTCTGGTGGCTTCATAATGTCAAGCGTTTTTGAAAATGTCCTAAAATAATTGAAGTATTAGCCCCGGCTTT
>ERZ1673722.1515-NODE-1515-length-22696-cov-15.954816_pt1 | contig 22696 bp, 23 predicted proteins | sample MGYA00580222_ERZ1673722 | MGnify/ENA primary metagenome ERZ1673722 (study PRJEB41218, sample SAMN15661750) | gut metagenome | host: Homo sapiens | place: Canada: London | collected 2015-08-20/2019-03-30 | study: EMG produced TPA metagenomics assembly of...
GCCGTACCGTAGGCGCAGGCGTTGTAGCTAAGATCGCAAAATAATTTCAGCTTATCGCTGAATAAAGAGAGCTCCCGAAAGGGAGCTCTTTTTGCTTGCTTGCAAGTGGTGGCTGGTAGCTGGTGACTAGTGATTGGTGACTGGTATGAGGAAGAGCGCTCGCATAGCGGGATGAAAATCGATAGGAGCTGATTCATTTCTCGTATCGTCATCCCGCGCGTAGTCGAGGGATCTTTTTCGCTTGCGGGTAAGCAGAAGATGTAAGGAGAACGGAAAATGGAAAACCTGCTTCCAGATGAAGGGGGGCGGTGTTTCATGCAAGCGGATGAACGCATGAAGCGGGGGAGCCGCTGCCGCAAAGATCCCTCGGCTGCGCAATGCTATTAAGGAAATTGTTAGCGCCGTAGCGACTTGCTTCCCCCTTCGGGGGAAGTGCCGAAGGCAATAGGGGCTTGCTAGCGGTATCCCGCTCCATGTTGAATAGTCTGATGCTATCGATATTCCAACATTTTCAAGTAATACCGCTACGTAGCCCCCCTCATCTCACTTCGTTCGAAATGGCGTCTCACTGGATTTTCGCGTCGCTTCGCTCCTAAAAATCAAGTTCGCTTGCACATATGCTTTCGCAGCTTCCTCCGAAGGGCGGATAGGGCACTGGCGGTAGGAAAGACTGCACGGGAAGACGCGAGATGCGTTTCTCCTGCACTCAATCATCGTGTCTGTTTCCTGCCAGCCCCACCTATGCTATAATGAGAGAAATTTTAAGGAAACACTGATTAAATCGTTGTTCGATTTGACTCTTGCATGAAGATGCATGTCAAATCTGACTCTGCGATTTAATCAGCGTTTCCTTAATTTCAAAGGAGAAAGTAAGTATGTATTCATGGTTTCTGATCGCACTCACCATCATCTTTGCTGTGATCGTGGCGAAGCTGATTCTGAAAAAGTACAATGCGATCTTTGTATTCTTCGCATCCGGCGTGGTGATCCTGATGGCAGCGAGCCTTTTGACCGGTACACCGATCCTTCCGAAGGGATCCTTGGGCAATGTCTTTCTGGATACCTTCGGATTTCTGACCGCCACCTTCAAGAAGAACATCGCAGGCATCGGCACGCTCATCATGGTCGTCACCGGGTATGCGACCTACATGAAGCACATTGGCGCTTCGACGAAGCTGGCCTTCACCGCGAGTCGGCTCTTGGGCGGGATCTCGAACAAATATCTGATCCTCTCTGCTTTCTATCTCATCGGCATGTGCCTGAAGCTCGTACTGCCGAGTCAGGTGTCGCTGGCCGTTCTGATGCTTGCGACGGTATTTCCTGTCTTCATTGCCCTGGGGATTCGACCCATCACGGCGGCCTCCGTGCTGGCGCTTCTCTGCCTTGACTATGGCCCGAATGACGGCAGTACCCTCTTCATGGCAAATGTCGCCGAGATGAATGTCGTCGACATGTTCCTCCGCTACCAGTACAAAGTCGTGCTCTCCATCGTGCTTGTGACGGCGCTCCTCATTCCCCTCTACTACTGCTACATGGACCGGAAGGATGCGGCCCGGGGCGATGCGGATGGCGAGCTGGGGAAGGGACAGGAAATCGAGAATCCGTCCGTCCCCTTCTTCTATGTGTTCCTGCCGCTCATCCCGCTGGTGCTGGTCTTTGCCGCGCATTTTCTCCCATCCATCAAGATCGACGTCATCACAGCCAACTTCATCGGCTTTGCTGTGACCTTCGTCTGTGAATTCATCGTCCGGAAAGACAGGAGCCGGATCCCATCCGATATGGCGGAAATCTTCAAGGGGATGGCGAATGTTTTCGTCTCCGTCGTTGCGATCATCATTTCCGCCTCCGTCTTTGCAGAAGGCATCAAGATTTTGGGCGGCATCACGATTTTCACGAATATGATCTCTGATATGAAGGGAGCGACCCTCCTCATCATGGCGATCCTGACAGGGATCACGTATGTCTTTGCCATCATCATGGGGAGCGGCGCGGCCCCCTTCTTCGCCTTCGGCCCGCTGACACCTGCCGTCGCGGCGAAACTCGGCGTCCCGACGCTGACACTGCTCCTCCCGATGGAGCTTGCGACCTCCATCGGTCGAGCATCGTCCCCTGTCTGCGGAGCCCTCGTCGCGATCGCCGGGACTGCCGGACTTGCCCCGATCCGCCTTGCCAAGCGCACCGCTCCTTTTCGTCATGCTCATCGTCGACATGATCGCATCGTATATCTTTACGATGTGAGATTTTAGTGACTAGTGACTAGGGATTAGGAGACGTCAGACCCTCGTATCGTCATTTCGAACGAAGTTGAGGGATCTCTATTGCAGGCAGTGAATCGCAGGATGCATATGTCGGAAAAACGTAGTGCAAGAAAGATTTCTCGACTTCGCTCGAAATGACGATACGGGGACGGCTCAGGAGCACATGTTGTGAAAAAATGCACTTTCGTGTTTGCATGACTGCTGCGGGCATCACTCCCTTATAAGAATCGGCGCGTAAGCGCCGCACCACAACCCTGAACCCTGAAGTTTGAAAGCAGGGATGAGTAGCTAGGGATTAGGGATTAGAAGCCTCAAGTGACTGGTAGCTAGTGACTGGTGACTTGAATACCACTTTCGGGCATCGCCCTATTTATACTCTGCGGCGCTTCTGATTTTTATGCGCCGCACCACCACTCCTCACTCCTCACTTCTAACTAGAGAGCAAAGCTTTCATCCACAATCAAGGGGCGGTACGTCCCACGGGCTAACCCTACACCTTTCCCCAAAAATTCCCCTATTTTCCTCAAGGAGGTATTCTGCTATGATTCCGAAGAAAGTGATTCTTGACTGCGATCCCGGCTCTGATGATGCCATTGCCATGATGCTGGCGATGAAATCGGACGCCATCGACCTCATCGGCATGACTACGGTGAATGGGAACCGCATTGTTCCGAAGACCACAGAAAACGCACTGCGTGTGGTGCAGTTCATGAAATCAAGCGTTCCGGTCTATCGCGGATGTGAGGAACCGATCATCTGCAATGAGATCCCGGGCCGCAAGCCCGGCCTTCCGCGCGTGACGCTGAATGACTGCCACGGCGATTTTCTCCCGCTTCCCGCAGCCGAGATCCGGACAGAGAAAGAGCATGCCGTCTTCTATCTTGTGAAGACCCTGATGGAGTCAGAGGGAGATATCTACGTCGCGGCTGTCGGCCCGCTGACGAATATCGCGATGGCGCTTCGCATCGAGCCGAAGATCGCAGGAAAGATCAAGCAGCTCGTCATCATGGGCGGCGGGCACTGCGGTGCCAATGCCAGTCCGGCAGCCGAATTCAATTTCTATGCAGACCCTGAAGCGGCGAAGATCGTCATGGATTCGGCCATCCCGAAGGTCATCCTTCCACTCGATGCTACTTGGCGCGCTTGCCTCTCTGAAGAAAAGTGCCGGGAGCTGGCGCAGCTCGGCACACCGGAAGCGAAAGTTGCAGCGGCTCTTGTCCAGAAACGCATCGATAACCTGAAAGTCAATGATGTGTCGGAGCATAACTATGCCCTTCGTCATCAGGCAGGGACTGTCGCCGGCGCGATGCTCTACCGCTACGATAACCACATGGCCCCCATTCACGATGCTCTTGCTATCGCCTACCTCATCGATGAAAACGTCGTGACGGAGCTCGCGGATGCGAATGTAGACATCGACATCGCAGGCGGCCTCTGCGACGGGCGCATGGTGGCCGACTTCCATAATACGAAGAAAGGGAAAGATCCTGTGACAGCGAAGGTCGCTCTCAATTCCGATGCCGGCCTCTTCACGGATATGCTCTTTGCAGCGCTGGGGAAATAGGAGTGGGTGGTAGCTGGTGACTAGGGACTGGTGACTAGTGACTAGTATTGCGTTCTCTAAATGATGGACATTTAATCAGCGCTTCCTTATATCAATTAGCAAATCAGCTCTTTTATAAAATGAGGGGTATTGGAGCGTTCTATGAATGGTGCGACCCTTCCGCCACTTCTCATTTCTAATTTCTTATGCAAGTGGAATATTCAAACGCAATCAAAGAGTGGTACGCCCTTTGGGCGAACTCTGCATCCCCAAAAATAAACGCATGACACATATCATCTGTGTCGTGCGTTTTTATTTGCCGGAAATGACAATTTTTCTGCCCTTGAAAACACTATATAGACAGAAGGAGGTGAAGAGAGATGAATGACATGCTGGAACGGCTGACGGACGGATTTCCCGTGAAGCTGATGGGCGGGATCCTTTTCCTGACCTTTGAGAAACAGCTGGCGATGCTCCTGCTTTTTGGCATCCTGATCTTCCTCGACTGTCTCACGCGCGGGATCGCGATCAGCCATGTGCATCTGGTATCCTGCGGCAGGCAGCCGACTTTTCTGGAGGCGGTCTATGGCATCCGGGAGGCGCGCAGGCAGCGCCTGATTTCCAGTGAAATCATGAAGAAGCGGGGGACGGAGAAGCTCATCCTTTATAACCTCTGCGTGGCAGCGGGGATCGTGAGCGACGCACTTCTCGAAGAAGCGGGAACATCCACGGGCGGTATGGCCGGGATCGTCGTGAGCTATCTGGCCGCGACGGAAGCGCTTTCTGTCATCGAGAATCTGTCGGACGCCGGCGTCTCATCCATGACAGAGCTTTTGAAAAAGCTGCGGGGGAGATAGTGACTGGTGATTGTGGACTGGTATTGCATTTCCCTAATCCCTAATCCCTAGTCACTATTAGTATCAAAAAGGAGAAAAATATGTACAACACAGGAATCGATGTATCGGAACACAATGGGGCGATGGACTGGGAGGAGATTCGCAGGGCGGGGATTTCCTTCGCCATCATCCGTCTCGGCTGGGGACGGGGGCATCTGGATCGTCTCTTTTACGAGCACATCAATGGCGCACTCGCCGCGGGGCTGCCGGTCGGGGTCTACTACTACAGCTACGCGGATACGCCAAAGGCAGCGGAGAATGAGGCGTGGTTCACCGTGCATGTCCTCACAGACTGCGGGCTTTTTTCGGAAAAACTGCCGCTTGGCGTCTGGTATGACATGGAGGATGCGGACGGCTGGAAGGCGGCGCGGGGGCTCGTGGAGCCTTCGCTCATCACGGCAATGTGCGGCGCGTATGTGGATTTTTTGAAGAGTGCGGGCTATCCCGCCGGTGTCTATGCGAGCTATGACTGGCTGACGCGGATGATTTGTCCGGAAAGAGCTTCCAGCTGGCCGCTCTGGTGCGCGCAGTGGGGAAGCACCTGCGACTTTCCTGAGGCGTTCCTCTGGCAGTATACCGATCAGCTGGATATCGGAGGGCATCGGCTGGATGGGGACAGGATTTTGGGACTCGGGACTAGCCCGCAGGGCATATCGCCTGTTGATTTCGTTTGAAAATTTCGCTTGAATGAGAAATGGTGGCACGGCGCATAAAAATATGGAAGCATCGAAGAGTATGGATGGTGGCGATGCCCGAAGATGGCATTTCAGTCACCAGTCACTCGAGGTTCCTAGTCCCCAGTCCCCAGTCCCTAGTCCCCAGTCACTTTTAATCCGTATTTCCTTACATTTTTCCTCTCACTCGCACACCACATCCCAGAGATCTCTGAAGCGGATGACGCCGTCTTCCGTGCGAAGTCTTCGATAGACGGGATCGACTTCGACGATGGTGGTGCGGGTATGGGCGTAGCCATTTCCTGTAAAATAGGTGATGGCGACGGTGTCGCCCTTCTCAAGCTCGAGCAGGGCGTCGTTCAGGGCGCGGGCGCGGTCTTCTGTGATTTCTCTTCGGGCGGCTCGCTGGATTTGGGCGGCCGTCACTTGTTCGGCGTAGCCGCGCAGGCCGTTGAACGGCATGAACTGCGCGGCTCTTTTTCTATCAGGCATGGTGACCTCCTATCAGTGTATTTCTGAGGCGCAGCGTCGCCTTGGGCATATAGTCGATCCCGCGAAGCATGGCATTTTTGCCATGCTTTTTTTTGATTTCGATCATGACCTTCTCGATGGCGCGCTCTTTCGCTTCGGCTTTGGCATCGCCGAAAAGGTTCGTCTCCTCATAGCCTTCGCTGGCGGGCGCGAGACGGCCCAGACTGAGGTTTAGCGAGCGGATGGGGATCTCTCGGCGGACTTTCGCCTCATAGAGCGCAGAAAAAGCGCTCTGGATGCGGCTGGGGATGTCGGTCCAGCCGGGAAGGCGGCGGCTTCCGCCAGAGGAGGCGCGCTCTTCTCCTGCGTAGCCGATGCGAAGGCTGATTTCCCTTGTGACCAGCTCTTTTTCCAGAAGTTCTTGGATCAGTGTCTCTGCCATTTCATGGAGAAGGATGCGGGCGTCTTCGCTGGTGTAGTTCGTAAAGAGGATCTGTCCGGTGGAAATCGAGCGGGACTTCGGCGCATAGGTGCGGATATCGGACAGCGTGCAGGGCTCACGACCCCAGGCATGGTCGATGAGAGCGGCGGCATTTTTCCCGAAGAGGCGGTAGAGCGTCGCCTCAGGGATGCGCGTGATGCCGTATAGGTCGTAGACGCCGATCTTGGCAAGACGGCGCGCGGTGCCGCCCGCGATCTGCCAGATGTCGGTGATGGGACGGTGATGCCACATGATTTCCCGAAAGGATCTTTCGTCCAAGACGCCAATGTGTGAGGGGACATGCTTGGCAAGGATGTCCATCGCGATCTTGGCGAGGAAGAGATTCGTCCCCACGCCGGCGGTCGCGCAGATGCCCGTCCTTTGGTAGACCTGATTCATGAGGGAAATCGCCATTTCCACAGGCGTCTTGTCATACATGGCTAGGTAGGGCGTGACATCCATGAAGCACTCGTCGATGGAGTAGGGGAAAATGTCTTCCGGCGCGAGAAATTTCAGGTAGATCTTGTAAATCACGGTAGAAACGTCCATGTAGTACTGCATCCGTGGCGGTGCGATGAGGTAGGGAATACCGCTCGGGATCTCGAAGAGGCGGCAGCGGTTCCGGACGCCGAGCGCTTTCAGCGCGGGGCTGACGGCGAGGCAGAGCGCGCCCATCCCCCGCGCCTGATCGGCAACGACCAGATTCGCCGTGAAGGGATCCAGCCCGCGGTCCACGCACTCGACAGACGCGTAGTAGCTCTTGAGGTCGATGCAGAGGTAGCTGTGATTCATTTTTTTCTCCTTCCTGCTATAAGGATACGCGATAATCTGTTCGCGGACTAGAGAACGCCAGATTAAGAATGAGGCCAATCTAAAACTCACGAACCGGAAAAGGTTCGTGAGTTTTAGATTGGCGATGATAGCAGGTTCTTCTACCTTCTGCTTGCCCATTTCCATCCGTAGTACCCGATGACCGTATAGAGGATCACGATCGAGAGATGACAGGCAAGGAAAAGGCAAAGTGTTGTAGGCGGCCGCGCCAGTGAGCGCACGGGAATAAGCAAGAGGCGGCTGCCCAAGGCATACAGGAAAGAACTGTATACCCCTGCTGCCGCGAGGATGAGCGCCGCGGCGTGGCTCATCAAGGAGGCCAGCGCCGTATCCGGTATGTGCATGGCCCGTTTCATCTTCGCCCAGATCCCCTGCCAGTGGATACCGAGATGGAGCCCCATCACAAAGAGCATCAGGAAGCCAAAGAGGCGGTGCAGTCGATGCACCCAGAGCGGCGGGCGGATATTGAAAATCGGCATCGTGTGCGAGAAGGAGAGCCCCGTCAGCATGACGCCAAGGAAAAGAAAGAGCAGAAGCAGGTCGATACCGGTCAGGACGATACGCTGCTTCGGCCAGCGCCCACGAAAGAGGGCAGGGTACCACCTCGCATTCCAGATCGTGTGGAGAAGAAAGAGCGCGGTAAAGACAAGGGCTAACATCTCATGACCGAAATTGTGGACGTAGCGGTAGTCCAGCAGCAGGAGAAAAACAAAGAGCATCGAGGTATCGACAAGCATTCGTTTGTTCATGGCATTCTCCTTTCGGGTGACTGGTGACGTCCCTAATCACTAGCTTCTAATCCCTGCTTTCAAACTTGTGGTGGAGGCTTCGCCGTGAATATTTATGGGCGCGAAGCGCCTTTCCTTTTTAGTCTTCCCCGTGTGGGAAAGGCAGCGATACGAAAACACCGCTATCCTCGAAACAAAGCCTTCCCCATGCGGGGAAGACTTAAGCGGAGCGACGCTTCGCGTCGATTTTTTTATAAAAGCGCGTTGCCCGAAGGTGGTATGTAAGTCACCCGTCAAGATCCCAGCATCATATGCGAAGTCGCCTCGGCAGCGATCGTCCCGTCTTCTTTTGTGATCTTCGCGCTCATGACGATGAGATGCCCTTTCCGGCGGACCTCCTCGCAGGTGATGAGGACCGTCTCTCCGATGAGGATCGGATGACGGAAACGGCTCTCCATCTTGCCTGTATAGGCGGGAATACCGTCTTTCAGGAAGAGATAATTTCCCATCACCTCATCCATCAGCGTCATGATGAGGCCGCCATGCATGCGGTCATTGTAGCTCTGGTGTTCGCGAGAGGGCGTGAAGAGGGAGAGGCATCCCTGTGGCAGCGGGAAGAAATGCAGGTGCAGACCGATGGGATTCTCCGTCCCGCAGGCAAAGCACATATTATACGTCGGATTTCTCGGCCATTCGACGAGCGTGATCCCAAGCCGCGCCTCTTCCCTGTGGAGCAGCGCCGTCTCTTTTTCGTTCAGTGGAAATGGATGATTCATGAGCAAGACCTCCTTTACCTATATTATAGCATTATCGCTGAACTAAAAAATAGTTCCAGCGCTCCGAGCCGATAGTTCAACTCCATCTGCATAGGCAGAACATCTATTCTGCTTATGCGGATTTCTTATGCCGTGACACGCCGCTTACAGCCATCGAAGACGATTGGAAAGGGAATGGATGTTCTGCTATTCTGAGTGTATCCGGAAATACAAAAGAGAGCGCGCTCCGGAAAGAGAACGCACATGTTCGACGAAAAACAGAATCAGAAAGACATCTGTCGGGCGCTTGCCTGGCAGCACGGGGACAAAAACGCCGCCGAAGCCCTGCTTCAGCAGTACCAGCCCCTCATCCGAAGCATCCGGCAGAACTTCTGCCGAGATCTTTCCTACGAAGACCTCGAGCAGGAGCTCATCCTTCATTTCTTAGAACAGACCGCCTGCTACGATCCGAAGAAGAATCCGAGCTTTGCCGGCTACATCACGCCCCGTCTCAGATGGTATCGGATGAACCGCATCCGTAAGGAAATGACACGCGAAGACCACGAAGAGCTCACCCTCGAAGACCAGGCCGAAGGCACTTCGCTTGATGACTACGGCGAGGCGAAGGCCACGCTCGAAGACGTCGCCCGCCTCGCCCGTCTCACCGAGAAGCAGAAGCCCGTCTTTTTCCTTTGGATGCAGGGGCTGACGCCCATGGAAATCTCCACCCGCACCGGCGACAGCCTCCCGTCCATCACAAGAAAGAAACAACGGATCCAAAGGCAGCTGTCCAAGTATGCCAAGGAAATCAGGGGATTGGTGGCTGGTGACTAGTCACTCGCGGCTCCTAATCCCTAGCCACTAATTCCTGCTTTCAAACTTCTATCGGCGGCTTCGCCGCAAATATTTATGGGCGCAAAGCGCCTTTCCTTTTGGGCCTTCCCTGTGTGGGAAAGGCAGCGATATGAGAATACCGCTATCCTCGACACAAAGCCTTCCCCTCGAGGGGAAGGTGGCGAGCTAAGCGAGCCGGATAGGGCAGTAGCGGTATGAAAGATAAGGTGGGGAAATGCGTCTCAAGTCGACGATATACGAGAGCACCCTATCCACCGCTGACGCGGTCCCCCTTCCCCATGCGGGGAAGGCTTAAGCGGAGCGACGCTTCGCGTCGATTTTTTATAAAAGGGCGATGCCCGAAAGTGGCATTTAAGTCACCAGTCACTCGTAGCGCCTAATCCCTAGCCACTAATCCCTAATCCCTACTTTCTGGAAAGGAAATGCTCCAATTTCTTAGGCAGCCCAAAATTTTTCAGGGGGGGGTAGTACTGCATCTTTATCAGCAAGCGCTGCCTCGACGCATTTTGCTGCTTCGATTTCTTCCTGCAGAGCGCGCAGATGATCCTCCAGCTCCGCTACATGCGAGGCGATCATCCGGCGGCGCTCCGGCCGGCTCGCATCCCCCTGCTGTACCAGCCCGATGTAGCGGCTGATCACATTGACAGGCATATCGAGATTGCGAAGCAGCTGGATCAGACGGATCTTCTCCACATCCCGATCCGTGAAGATGCGCATCCCATTCGGGCTCCGTTTCAAGAAGACCAGGAGTCCCCGCTTGTCATAGAAGCGGATCGCTGTAGCCGGGATCCCCGTCATCTCTTCGATATCTTTGATCGTGTAATAATGTTCTGCCATGAGCATCTCTTCCTTTCGGTATAAGTAATGATTCCATTATTTTAATCCATAGAGTAAAGAAGAAGTTAAGGGTATACTTTATGGGTGGATAGTCCTGCGGGAATCCCTGAGATTGTGATGCCAGATGATGAATGGTGGCGGACGCATAGAAATACGAAATAAAAGTATCATGCGTATATCATTTGCTCTAAATGAGAAATATGAAAGAAGTCGATAAAATCGAGGGCTTCCCAAGATTGCTTTCCTTTCAAATTATTCTTTTTCCACTTATAGACTATTTCTATATGACTTGCAGTCACTTCAAGAAGTCCCCGATTTTATGGTAAAGTTCCCCACCTTAGACCATGGTAGAAGGTATAGAACCTAGGGGAAAGCTCATCCTATTGAGTGCTTCGCCAATACGTGATACCCTAAATCTAGCTTCAGGGCAAGCCCTTGACCGGAAGCTGATGGAAGAAAGAAGCATCTCGAATTACGCAGAGGAAACACGGTCACTCGAGCCGAAAAGAGATCCTTCGAAAATTCCTGATACACAAAAGGGCAAAAATTTTCAAAGGAGCGATTGACTATGAAAAAGATCCTCGCACTGGCTGCTGTAGCAGCACTCACCGCTGGCGTATCTGCTTACGCTGCAAATCCATTCTCCGATGTTACCGCTGATGACTGGGCTTATCAGGCAGTATCCGACCTGTCCGCTCAGGGCGTCGTAGAAGGCTATCCGGACGGCACCTTCAAAGGCGAAAGAAACATGACCCGTTACGAACTGGCTCAGATCGTAGCTCGCCTCATGGCAAAAGAAGACCAGCTGAACGCTGAACAGCAGGCAACCCTCGACAAACTCGCTGGCGAATACGCTGACGAACTCGCAAACCTCGGCGTTCGCGTTTCCAACTTGGAAAAGAAAGTCGGCAACCTCTACTGGTCCGGCGATGCTCGTATGCGTTATATCGCTTCTTCCCAGAAAGATACTGCAGACAAATATGATGGCCGTATCCGTCTGAACGTCAAGGGTCAGGTCAATGATTCTACCTATGTACAGGGACAGTTCGTCAATGAAATGAACTTCAAAGATGAAGCTACCTCCAATACAAAGATGGCTCAGATTTATGTAAACCACAACTTCAACAAGAACGTAGCTGTACGTCTCGGCCGTCAGCCGATCGTATTCGGCAACCAGGGTGGCTGGCAGTACAATGGCCTCGAAGGCTACGATGGTGCACAGGCTTCCTACAACAATGGAAAACTCTCTCTGACCACCGGCTTTGGTCAGCTGAACGCATCTGACTGGGCTACCCTTGGTATCAAAAAAGACGATACTGTATATGGCGAAGCTCCAGCAACTAAAGATGGTTCCATTTATGGCGCTAAGTCTACCGATATGTATTTTGCAAAGGGCTCTTATGACTTTGGCTTTGCTAAATTGGGTGCTGATTATGTTAAGTTCCAGGGGAGCTTTGATGCTGATAAGATTGAAAGCTTTGAAGATGCATATGGTACTCACTACATGGCGGGACAGGAACTGTTTGGCATCAACCTGAACATTCCGGTTCAGCAGTTCAATGTCTTCGGTGAATACTGGAAGAACACCACTCTGGGTGATTTCGACACTGCTTGGAACGCTGGTCTCTCTTATGGCAAAGCAGACTGGAAGAAACCGGGCACCTTCGATCTCTCCGTTTCCTACAATGATGTCGATGCTGGTGCATACTTCGGTGGCGGCACATGGCATAACGATATGCTGAAGAACCTGGTAAAACCAGTTGCTAAAGCGGTTCCGGCGGGTCTGACTCCGGCTCATAATGATTGGACAGTAGCTGGTGCAACCAACCTGACTTTCTGGAACGTTCTCGCTAATGTCACCCTCCAGAAGAATGTACAGCTCCATGCTGAATATGCATTTGGCGCTGATGCTGAAAATGCTGCAGATCCGGATGACTCCTGGACTGTTTCCCTGAACTACAAGTTCTAATACTTGCGTTCTTGCAAATAAGTCTGAATCAAAAAAGGAAATCTCAGAAATGGGATTTCCTTTTTGATTGCCTGCTCCGCTCCATCCGCCTTGCGCTATGCGATCCTCGCGGTATCTCCTAAGTCCGTGATCCCGAGCGGAGCAAAGTTTGAAAGCGAAAAATCATATCTGCAATCTATGCGTTTCCTTAACTACGAAGGCGTCAAGAAGGTCTATAGTATTTGGCTTTGTATGGATATGCCCGATGGGGCAAGTGGTATCACACGATATCGGCTGACGGAAAATCAGGAGTATGGGGCTTACAGAGAGGACAGACGCAATTATGATCTATTGCAGGTCGTCATGGTCTATATCGGGCAGGGGAAACGAGAACTGGGTAACCGCCTGCTGAATTTACTGGAAGAAATTTTCAAATCAAAAGACAGTGCCAAAGACAAGCGGGAACGATTGCAAAAGGAATATCAGATTGATTTGAATGAAGACGAAGAAGGGATGGTGGATACCATGTGCAATTTGAGTGTAGGTATATTTGAAAGGGCTTGGAATCAAGGGGTTGCGGCAGGGATGACGAAGGGTCTTGAGCAGGGCCTTGAGAAGGGCCGCGAAGAAGGCCGTAAGGAGCTGACCAGAGCATTTGTCATGCAGCTTCTGGAGATGCATATGCCGCTGTCCTTTATCCTGCAGGCTACGAAATGCAATGAGAAAGAAATCCGGGATATTGCGGAAGAAGGACTTACCGTAGATCCATCGTGATGAAAAACGGAGAGCTTGCGAGAGCCGTCTGTTTTCAGGAGAGCGCAGAGGAAGGAAACGCTGATTCTATCGAAGGACGATTATATCAGTGTTTCCCCAGCTGCTTTCAAGCTTTGATTTAAAAAAATCAAAAAAGTCCTTGCAAAGGATCACCCCCTTATGCTACAATACTGAAAGCGCTGGGATGGCCCGGCTTTTTTAAGTGCGAATTTTCTACTTGCACAGACAGCATGATTTGTGATATACTTATCAAGCATGTTAATTGGCCGTCGGCCGAAGAAAGATGGAATGAGGTGTAAATAATGCGTGAAGGAATTACTCTTGCATGCACAGAATGCAAGCGCCGCAATTATCGTACGAACAAGAACAAAAAGACCACTACCGAACGTGTAGAACTGATGAAATACTGCAAATGGTGCCATAAACACACCCTTCATAAAGAAACCAAATAATTTTTTCTGATTGAACTGGGGTGCGAGCATGGCCAAGGCGAAGCGTAAAACAACAGCTACTAGAACGGAAAAAGCACAGGAAGCAAGCAGCGCATGGAGCCGTTTCTTCAAGGAAACAAAAATGGAAATGAAAAAGGTCATCTGGCCGACCAAGAACCAGATGCTGAACTATACCATCGCGACCATCGTGTCTGTCATCCTCGTATCTTTCCTGATCGTGGCAGTAGACTTCGTATTCGCTGGTCTCTCCAAGTTATTAGTCACTGCGGTAGGCTGAGAGGAGGAGAGCTATGTCTGATATCGAAGCTGAAAACAAAAACTTAAAAGAAGAACAGAGCGAAGTCAGTGCACCGACCGAGATCGGCGCTCCGAGCGTTGGTTCCAAAGATATCCGCTGGTATGTCATCCATACCTACTCCGGCTATGAAAATAAAGTCAAGGATACCCTGACCCGCAAAGTTCATTCCATGGGCATGGATGATACGATCCTCGAGATTCTGCTCCCTCTTCAGGATGAAGAAGAAGAAAAAGATGGGAAGACAAGAGTGGTTGCTCACAAAGTGTTCCCCGGCTACCTTCTGATCAAGATGGAAGTCAATGACAGAAGCTGGTATGTCGTCAGAAATACCCCTGGCGTCACCGGATTCGTCGGGACGACCACGAAGCCGATTCCGCTTTCTGATGAAGAAGCAGACCGCATCATTCATGGCATGAATACAAAGAAAGCAGCAGCCGTCGACGTCAAAGCCGGCGATCGCGTCCGTATCACCAAGGGTGTATTCGAAGACCGCACTGCTGTCGTACTCGAAGTCGCTGAAGACAAGACCAAGATCAAGGCCGATATCAGCAATTTCGGAACCACCACTACGATTGAACTGGAAGCCGGTTCTTTTGAACCCCTTCCGTGATTCAATATACAGTGGGACTGCCTCGAACTAGGCTCGTCCCACGGTGGGAGGGCCCGTTACAGCCCGTAAGTACCACATTCCACCAAGGACAAGGAGGTGTAACATTATGGCAAAGAAAATCTCTAAAGTTGTTAAACTGCAGGTCGCAGCTGGCAAAGCTACCCCAGCACCGCCAGTAGGCCCGGCCCTCGGCCAGGCAGGCGTCAACATCATGGCCTTCGTGAAAGACTTCAACGATCGCACTGCAAAGCAGGTAGGCCTGATCATCCCTGTAGAAATTACCGTTTTTGAAGATAGAAGCTTTACATTCATTTGTAAAACTCCGCCGGCAGCCGTTCTTCTGAAGAAAGCAGCCGGACTCGAAAAAGCTTCTGGTGAACCGAACAAGAACAAAGTCGGTAAAGTCACCAAAGCACAGGTCAAGGAAATCGCTGAAACAAAGATGCCAGACCTGAACGCTAACACTGTAGAAGCAGCTATGCGCCTGATCGAAGGCACAGCTCGTTCTATGGGCATCGAAGTTGTAGACTAAGACTGACCCATTCGTGGCAGGGTAGAACCCCAAAGACCACATAGGAGGAAACAATGGCAAAACTGACAAAGAAACAGAAAGCCGCAGCAGCCATCGTTGACAGTCATAAGCTCTATGACATCGACGAAGCTGTAAAGCTTGTGAAAGAAGCAGCATCCGCAAAGTTCGATGAAACTGTAGAAGTTGCTTTCAACCTGAATATCAACCCGAAATACGCTGATCAGCAGCTCCGCGGCGCTACCGTACTTCCTGCAGGTACCGGCAAATCCAAGAAAGTTCTCGTATTTGCTAAAGACCACAAAGAAGACGAAGCAAAAGCAGCAGGCGCTGACTACGTAGGCGGAAAAGAACTGGCCGACAAGATCATGCAGGGCTGGATGGACTTTGACGTCGTAGTAGCTACACCGGACATGATGGCTGTCGTAGGTCGTCTGGGCCGTGTACTCGGACCGAAAGGCCTCATGCCAAACCCGAAGGTTGGCACCGTCACCATGGATGTGACCAAGGCTGTCAACGAAATCAAAGGCGGCAAGGTACAGTATCGTACAGATAAAGCCGGCAACGTCCAGGTCATCATCGGCAAAGTATCCTTTGACGAAGACAAACTGAAACAGAACCTGCTCGCTATCTACAATACCATCCTCAAAGCTCGTCCTTCCACTGTAAAGGGCGTCTACATGAAGAGCCTCACCATCAGCTCCACCATGGGCCGAGGCATCCACCTCGACCTCACCAAAGTGGTAGCAGCAAAAGCATAATTTTACCTATTTACACTTAGCTTAAGACCGGCGGTAAGACATTTTAAAGGGCGTAGCCCGCCTCCCGAGGCTGAGTACTGCAAAGCCAGTACACGACCTCGCGGAATGCGAGGTCGTTTTAGCTAACGTGATAAATAATAAAATCCCATAGCAGAGGAGGTGTACTATGAGCGAAGAAAAGTATGAAGTTAGAATTCGTCCGGAAAAAGAAGCCATCGTTGCAGAAATGAAAGAAAAGCTGGCTTCTCAGGGCGTAGTTCTGGTATCCTTCAACAAACTGGACGTAAAGAATGCGACACTTCTCCGTCGTAAATTCCTTGCACACGGTGTTGAATACAAGGTTATCAAAAACACACTGACCCGCATCGCAGCTGACGAACTCGGTCTTGAAGGCCTTGACGATCTGCTCGCTGGCCCGAATGGTCTTGCAACCTGCAAAGACGATCCGGTCGCACCGGCAGCAGCTCTGAAAGAATTCTTCAAAGAAACCAAGAGCGAAGCTATCGTTGTCAAAGCTGGCGTCCTCGACGGCAAAGTCATCGACGCAAAAGCTGTTCAGGCACTGGCAGACCTGCCGTCCAAAGAACAGCTGCTGGGTATGGTCGCAGCAACCCTGCTGGCTCCGATCACCGGACTGGCACGTGCTCTCAACGGCAACATCCAGAACCTCGCATATGCTCTCGAAGCACTGCGTAAACAGAAAGAATCTGCGTAAGATCTACGCATAAAACTATTCCATGGAGGAAATAAAAATGACTAACGAAGAAATCCTTAATGCCATTGCAGAAATGTCTGTACTCGAACTGTCCGAACTCGTAAAAGCTATCGAAGAAAAATTCGGCGTATCCGCAGCAGCTCCTGTAGCTGTAGCAGCAGCAGCAGCTCCGGCAGCAGCTGCTGAAGAAGAAAAATCTGAATTCGACGTTATCCTCAAAGACGTTGGCGCTCAGAAGATCCAGGTCATCAAAGCCGTTCGTGAAATCACCGGCCTCGGCCTGAAAGACGCTAAAGCACTCGTTGACGGCGCTCCGAAAGAAGTAAAGACCGGCGTTGCTAAAGCTGAAGCTGAAGAAATGAAGAAGAAACTCGAAGCAGCTGGCGCTACCGTAGAAATGAAATAATTGCGGCTAAGTTAAAAGCCCCTGAAGATCGGACTCCGTATGGAGTCCGATTTTTTTATTTTCTGAAAGAAGCGATGGAAAATGCGAATCCCTCTCGGCAGACTGCAATTGAAAGGAAAATGCGTGCAGGAATGAGCGCGGGGCGTTACAATACATAGGGAAACGCTGATTCAATCGCAGAGTCATCTTTTACAAGAATTTTTATGCATGGCTTCGTCATAGCCTTCCTTACATAGCATAGAAAAGGTATGCGCGATGGAGCGTTTCTTTCATTCTCTTATCTGTCAGAGGTGCTTTCCAAGGAGAAGGTATATGGATAAACAGGGATTTGCGGTGAGCGAGGTCAATCAGTACCTGAAGCAGCTGCTGGAATCGCAGAGCGAGCTGCATCACATTCCGGTACTGGGGGAGATTTCAAATTTCAAGCGGTATGGATCGGGGCATTGCTATTTCACACTGAAGGATGAGAAGTCGGCGCTAAAGTGCGTCATGTTCAAGAGCAGTGCGGCGCACCTGTCTTTCAATCCGCAGAATGGGGAGAAGGTCGTGGCACTCGGCTCGATCTCGGTCTATGAAAGGGACGGGGTGTACCAGCTCTATGTGAATGCGATGCGCCGGCAGGGAGTCGGGGATCTGATGCAGGCGTATGAGGCGCTGAAAGAGAAGCTCACGAAGGAAGGGCTTTTTGATGAGTCTCGGAAGAAGCCGCTGCCTCGTCTGCCGCGGGCGATCGGGATCATCACATCACCTTCGGGGGCGGCGGTGCATGATATCATCACAGTGTCGCGGCGGCGGAACAAGGGCGTGAAGCTCATCCTGTATCCGGTGTCCGTGCAGGGAGAGGAGGCCGCAGGGGAAATCGTGCATGCGATCGATTTCTTCCATCGTCATCATCTGGCGGATCTTCTGATCGTGGGCCGCGGTGGTGGCTCGATCGAGGATTTGTGGGCGTTCAATGAGGAGCCGGTGGTGCGCGCCATCGCGGCGTCAGAGATCCCGATCATCAGCGCTGTCGGGCATGAGACGGATTTCACATTGTCCGACTTTGCGGCCGATGCGCGGGCAGCGACGCCTTCGCAGGCAGCGGAGATCGCGGTCATCGATGTGGCGGCATATAGAAATGGCATCGCCTTCTATTGGGACAAGGCGGCGAAGCTGCTGGAAAAAAAGATCCATGATGATGCGCAGCTGGCAGACAGTCTGCAGCAGGAGCTCGTGCAGACGATGGAAGCGGAGCTCGATGCGAAGAAGCACAGTCTCTCGCTCATGGCAGCAAAGCTCTCGGCACTGAGTCCGCTGACGGTGCTTTCCCGCGGGTATACCATCACGACCACGGCGGGGCATAGAGCCGTGCAATGCGTATCGGATGTATCAGCGGGAGACACGATCAGAACGACTGTGGCGGATGGGACGATTTCCTCCGTCGTGTCAGAGATAGAAAAGGAAAGGGTGTAGGTCATGGAAACTGAGAAAATGTCATTCGAAGAGGGGCTGCAGAGCTTGAAGAATCAGGTCGCAATGCTGGAAAAGGGAAATCTTCCGCTGGATGAGGCACTGAAGGTTTTCCGCGATGCTGTCGACGTCGGACGTTTCTGTAATAAAAAGCTGGAGATGGCAGAGACGGAAGTGCAGAAGATCGTGGAGAATGCCAATGGCGAGGACTTCACGCTCGAGGATTTCGAAGAGAAATAGAGCATCCATGGGGATACATCCTCGTCCGGAGTGATGAAAACACAAGGCTGCGATATGGGGATACCGCTTTTCTCGCATTGTCAGAGCGAATATACGCATATGTGGAAAAAGAATAACGACGGACAAAGCCTTCCCCGCGGGAGACGGGGCGCGGTATCCATTTCTCATTCACAAATTTCCATCTATCCATGATATAATAAAGTGTATTATGGAGGAATTATATATGAACGAAGTCACACAGAAAAACTCAACTCTCACTCTGCCGCTGGCAGCGATGAGAGATATTGCTATTTATCCGAAAATGACGGTCAGTGTCGATATTGGCCGTGATGAATCCGTCGCCGCCGTGCGTCTTGCGATGCGCCGTGACCGCTACCTTGTCTGCGTGATGCAGAAGGATGGGAAGAAAGAAGACATCGACCTTGCGAACCTGTACGAATACGGCACGGTGGTGAAAGTGAACCAGATGCTCCAGCTGCCCGGCGGCCTTGTACGCATTCTGGTGGAAGGCGTCTCCCGCGTGCATGTGGTGCATGCGGAGATGAAAGACACCTGCATTTCTGCAGAAGTAGACGATGCAGAGGAATACAACGACGATCCCCTCAGGGCCGAAGCGTATCGCCGCCTGCTCATCAAGAATTTCTTTGAGTGGATGAGAAACACAGGCAAGGGGATGCCGGAAGAGCAGATGAACCAGCTGAAACAGATCGATGACCCCGGCGAGACAGCCGATTTCATCTCCTCGCAGCTCTTGCTGGTGCCGAAGAAGCGGCAGGAGATCCTGGAAACACTCGACGTACTCGAACGACTGAAGATCGTCAGCGCATGCGTGGAGCGCGAAGCAGCCATCGGAGAGCTGGAAAGCGACATCAATCAGGAAGTCAGAAAGCGGATGGACAAAGAGCAGCAGGACTACTTTCTCCGCACGAAAGTGAAGACCATCCAAGACCGCTTAGGCGACACCGTAAGTCAGCAGAAAGAAGCGGACGAATACCGCGAGAAGCTGAAAGCATCGGCCATCCCCGAAGAAGAGAAGGGCAAGCTCGAGAAGGAAATCGACCACCTCGCCTCGATGCCCCCGATGATGGCAGAGACAGCCGTCTCCCGGAACTATCTCGACTGGGTTTTCGACCTGCCATGGGGCAAAGAAAGCGAAGACATCCTCGACCTTTCGTATGCGAAAGCAGTCCTCGACGAAGACCACTACGGCCTCACCAAGATCAAAGAACGCATCCTCGAATACCTCGCCGTCCGCGTACTCGCCCCCGATGCCAAAGCGCCGATCATCTGCTTCGTAGGGCCGCCAGGCGTCGGCAAGACATCACTCGCGCAGTCCATCGCACGCTCCATGGGCCGGAAATTTGCCCGCATCGCCTTAGGCGGCGTCCATGACGAAGCAGAAATCCGCGGACACCGCCGCACCTACATCGCCGCGATGCCCGGACGATTCATCGAAGCCATCAACCAGGCACAGACGAAAAACCCGCTCATTCTCCTCGACGAGATCGACAAAGTCTCCTCCGACTTCCGCGGCGACCCCGCCTCGGCACTCTTAGAAGCCCTCGATCCCGAGCAGAACAAAGCCTTCCACGACAACTACATCGACATCCCCTTCGACTTCTCGAAAGTCTTCTTTCTCGCGACAGCGAACTCCGTCTCCACCATTCCGCCGGCCCTCTTAGACCGCATGGAACTCATCGAACTCTCCGGCTACACCGAAGAAGAAAAGCTGGAAATCGCAAAGAAATACCTTGTCCCGCGTCAGCGTGAAAGAAACGGCCTCAAAGCGAAAGACATCAATTTCACACCTGCCCTTCTCCGCCGCGTCATCCGCAGCTACACCAGAGAAGCCGGCGTCCGCAACCTCGAACGCACCATCGGCGCCCTCTGTCGCAAAGTCGGCAAGAAAATCGTCCTCGCCGACGACAGCCTGCCCACACTCACCGCCAAGACCGTAGAAAAATACCTTGGCCCCGTGAAATACCTGCCCATGTCCGAAGAACACAGCGACATGGTCGGCCGCGTGAACGGCCTCGCATGGACCGCCGTAGGCGGCGAAGTCCTCGACACCGAAGCCGTCACCATCAAAGGCAAAGGCCACCTCATCCTGACCGGACAGCTCGGCGACGTCATGAAAGAATCCGCCGAGACCGCCTACACCTACATCCGCAGCCGCGCCAAAGCACTCGGGCTCGCCGAAGACTTCTATGAAACCCTCGACACCCACATCCACCTCCCGGAAGGCGCCGTACCGAAAGACGGCCCCTCCGCCGGCATCACCATGGCCACCGCACTCGCCAGCGCCTACACCGGACGCAAAGTCAGAGGCGATACCGCCATGACCGGCGAGATCACCCTCACCGGCGAAGTCCTCCCCATCGGCGGACTCAAAGAGAAAGTCCTCGCAGCCAGCCAGTTCGGGATCAAGCAGATCCTCCTGCCGGAAAAGAACAAACGCGACCTCGACGAGATTCCGGCATCCGTTCGCGACCAGCTCCACTTCGTCTGCGTCAAAAACGTCGACGAAGTTCTCGAACATGCGCTGGTGAAATAGTGACTGGTGACTAGGGACTAGGAATGACTTGTGACTGGAATGCCATCTTGGGGCAACGCATGCGAGACTATCCCTTTCCCGTATTGTCATCCCGAGCGTAGTCGAGGGATCTCTATGGCACCGCGGTTAGCATCTACATGCCCTTTCACGGAAACGACGCACGGGGATTGCGTTTTTGCGTTTCCCAAGCACATATCGTTGATCAGTCTGCAAGGAAGATTTCTCGGCTTCGCTCGAAATGACGATACGTCAGGAACGCAGTTCCACATTCTCGCTTCTCCCTTCCTTAATGGGGAAGGCAGCGAAATGAGGATGCCGCTCTGCATCCCTAACCATACATTTCTGAAACCAATGAGTGATTCTTAAAGGAATGCTGATTCCATCGCCGAATCGGCGCTTCCGCAGAAAGGAGCTATCCTATGGCTGAAATCAAAGACATCACGAAATTTCATATATTTTCCTCCGCCTACTTTGCCTCGGCGGTGAACCGTTCCCAGTACGTGACGGACGGCAAGAAAGAGATCGCCTTCATCGGCCGATCGAACGTAGGCAAATCCTCCCTCATCAATTCCCTCACCGGAAGGAAGAAACTTGCCTATGTCAGCCGCGAACCCGGCAAGACACGCACCATCAACTACTACGCCATCCAGTCCCGCCGCATCGAAGACGAAGAAGAACAGCGACAGGACTGGTACCTCGTCGACCTTCCCGGCTACGGCTTCGCCAAGACCAGCCAAGAAAACAAAGACAGCTGGTCCGCCTTCATCGACGAATACATGAAGAAATCCCCCGGCCTTGTCATGATCGGCCTCCTGGTCGACCTTCGCCACCCCGGCCTCCCCATCGACCTCAAAGCCTTCGACTGGCTGAAAAAAGCCGGCGTCCCCATCCAGATCATCGGCACCAAGGGCGATAAACTCAGCCGCAACGACCTCAAAAAGAACCTCATGCAGGTGAAGAAGCTCTTCCCCACCGCCTCCCTGCCCCTCGCCTACTCCTCGCTCACCGGAGAAGGACGCGATGCCCTACTCGAAGTGATCGAGAGAAAGATCTGTGAGTAGGGGATGGTCACTAGTCACTAATAAGGAGAAACCATGAAGGAACTCATACTGACCCTGCTACTCGCCATCGTGTGTGTGCCCGCATGGGCCGCGCCATGGGATGCTCCGAATTCCTTTGAGATCGTGAAGGAAAGCTCCTGGGACTACCGGACCGCCCGCGCCCTCACCGAAGAAGGGAAAGCACCCGCCTATACCACAGCCTTCTTTAACAAAACACTCACCCGCTACGAGATCGCCAGCGTCGTGAAGAACATACTGGAATCCGTCCCTGAAAAAGACCAGACAGAAGACATGGCAAGACTCAAGAAAGAATACGCCCGCGAACTCGAAGCGCAGGGCTACCGCGAAAAGAAAAAGAAAGACAAGAGAAAGCCCATTCTGGAAATCAGCGGAGACACCCGCGTCCGCTACAAAAACGACAGCGGCAGCGACGCCCGCGCCCGCGTGAATACCACATGGCACATCGGAAAGACTGACATTGTGGCCGGAGGCAGTGCAGAGAAAGACATGTAAAAAAGGGGCTGTGAAGAAATGAATCCTCATTTCTTCACAGCCCCTTTTTACTTT
>ERZ1673722.1521-NODE-1521-length-22611-cov-26.526024_pt1 | contig 22611 bp, 20 predicted proteins | sample MGYA00580222_ERZ1673722 | MGnify/ENA primary metagenome ERZ1673722 (study PRJEB41218, sample SAMN15661750) | gut metagenome | host: Homo sapiens | place: Canada: London | collected 2015-08-20/2019-03-30 | study: EMG produced TPA metagenomics assembly of...
TTTTCTTGTTATCCAGCCCTCCGGCTGTATCGGTTGAGCAAAAGTCAGCGTGGGAATGGTGTGGTATCTTTATCTAAGTGAAACCCCCTTTTCCCACTTCGAAATAGTTTGTCGCACAACGTTCAAAGCTTCTGCAACGTTTTCTTGCGTTAAGCCTTTTCGTTTTCTAAATATTTTCAAATTATTGCTTAACATTTTATGGCTCCTCCTTCATTTGTTTGCTTTATATATACCTTAAATAGTTGCGTTGCACAAGCAACACATATTAACATAGCGTAATTTTATCGTATCAGTAGGTTTATTTTTGCAACAAAGCAACATTTTCACTCAATCTTCGGCACCTTTCAAATACATAGATTTCGCCATGGTGAAAACAGTAGTGCCAGGCACTATTAACAAATACTTATCCCATCTCCTTATTAATCAATCATTGATTGTAGGGTTTAAGGGCAAGAAAAAAACTCTGTATTAAATACAGAGTTTAGTGAGTCTGACCTTCAACAGTCTTGATATCTTCCTGGTTTTCACCAATAGCTTTAACAGCTGCTTCAATACCAGTTACAATCTGTTCAAGACTTAATGATGGAGCAATTGGCTTACGGTTAATAACCTGGCTAGTGATGAATGGAACATGCATGAATCCACCACGAACATCTGGATATTTATTTGCAAGTGTATAAAGTACACCATACATTAAATGGTTACATACATAAGTACCAGCAGTATTAGAAACACTTGCAGGAACACCTGCTTTACGAATTTCTTCAGCCATTGCCTTAATTGGTAATGTAGCGAAATAAGCTGTTTCTCCATCTGCGAATACTGGACCATCTAAAGGCTGATTTCCTTCATTATCAGGAATACGTGCATCATTGATATTGATCGCAACACGTTCTGGGTTTAAATCAAAACGTCCCCCAGCCTGTCCAATACATAATACAGCATCTGGTTTTTCTTTTTCAATTGCAGCAGCTACTGTATCGATAGATTTGTAGAATACTGTAGGAACCATAAGTTTTACAACTTCTACATCTCCTACCTGATCAGAAACTCTTTTAACAGCTTCCCAGGCAGGATTGATTGGTTCGCCACCAAATGGGTCGAAACCTGTTAATAATAATTTCATTTGAAAGCCTCCTTAGAATGCTAAAACATACATTAAGATAATATGAATTACTAACATAATAAATGCAACTGGAACCTGAGTCATAATAATTCTGTATTTATTCTTAGTTTCCAGCAATGCAGCAGGCATGATATTGAAGTTTGCAGCCATAGGAGTCATTAATGTACCACAGTAACCTGCAGTTAAACCTAAAGCACCAACAACAATAGCATTTGCACCCTGTGCAATTAAGAATGGATAACCGATACCTACTGTAATAACAGCGAAAGCAGCGAAACCATTACCCATGATCATTGTAAATAATGCCATACCTACACAATAGAAGATAACTGCAATTAAGTGATTTCCTTCAGGGATAAGTGCACCTACACCAGCAGCGATAACAGCACCTACACCAGCTGCAGTAAATAATGAACCTAATGCAGATAATACCTGAGGTAAGATACCTGTAGAACCAACATTATCATTTAATCTAACACCATCTTTGAAAGGTGTAGATAGTTTTGGTTTAAAGATAATATATGCAACGATTAATGCAGCAGCAGCACTAATACCAATCGCATTGTTTGCACCAAGATTTGGTAAGAAAGTTGCAACTAATACGGCAACAAGAGCTAAGCATACTGGTGGGATAAATGATTTATATCCATATTTGTCTGCATTATCACGAGTTTCCTTAGCAGTTGGGATATGTCTTGCAGCTGGTTTTACTAAACCTAAACCAGATAATACAGCAAGAAGAACAACGATTAAACCAGTAATCCAAGTTGGAATATATGGTCCAACCATAAATGTAACAGCAATTAAGAACCAGAAAATGGCAGTAGTTACTGGCTTTTCACAGTCTTTGTTAGTTAAGGCATTAAACCCTGTTGCAGCAAAGATTGCACCAATGACGCAGTAGAATACTTCTGCAATAATAGTGGCTGTATTCCATTCAATTTGTAACATTGTTATTTGCCTCCTTTTCCATATTTCTTATTAAGTTTCTTATCGAACCATAAAGCATAAGCTCCACCAACAAAAACAGAAATAACTGCAATTGGAATAGACCATAATGCGATCTGGTTAGCAGTAACAACCTGGTCAATACCATGTGACTTAAATAATTCGTTTAAAGTTGCAACAATAAGTAATGTTCCTGAAGCACCCATGAAACAGTTCTGAGCAAAGAAGTTACCATAGTTTTCAGTAGCTGCAGCCATACCTTTGATCTCATCTTCTGTATCTTCATCAATATCACCATATTTCGCAATCGCAGCAGCCTGAGCCATTGGATTGATTAATGGACGGATGAACTGTGGATGACCACCAATTCTTAATGAGAATGCAGACGCAACAGTACGAACGCCTTCCCAGATCACTAACAAGCGACCTGTAGTAGCATTCTTAATACCCTTAATCAAGTCTACCGCTTTATCACGTAAGCCCATACGTTCACATAGACCTACAACTGGTAAAGTTAAAATAAATAAAGTTGCTGTACGGTTAGTTAAAAAGGCTGTACCTAGTGTATTTAAAATGTCCATGATAGACATACCACTGATTAAACCTGTTACTAAACCAGCAACAACAACTGTTGCAAGAGTATCGAATTTCATTACAAACCCAATAACGACAATTACGATACCAATAAGTTTAATAGCATCATTCATATGTTTTTCCTCTTCCTTCGTAAAATTACAAAATAATTATACCAATAAATGTCGCTATATGCAAATTGATAGAGATAATGTTTCATTAAAATACAAATTGAACACCCTTACATTTTACGATATTTGAACAAGCAAAAAGAGGAGCACTATAATACTCCCCATTCAATCGGCTGAATTGCCTTGGCATGTCCATCTTTCATGATAACTTTATCATCTACAATAATAGTTGGATTATGTGTCACTAAATCAAAATGTCCACGCGCATTATGACTGCCTCCTAAGGCAAGATTTCTACCAAAACCAATATGGAATGTGCCAAAAGCAGACTCATCTTCAATATAGCTGGCTCCACGACACTTAGATATTGTATTTAAACCTATTCCAAATTCTGCGGCACAATACATTTCTAAATCATCAAATGATTCTAAGTATTCTTTCAGTTTACGTCCATCTTCCGTATCTTCGATATAAGTGATATAACCATTCTCTATTTTTATTTCTACAGGTTTATCCACTATTCCTATGTATCCCATTGATCCATCTAATATAAGTGTCCCATTTGTATGATATTCTACTGGTGGTATATAGATTTCAAAGCTTGAAGAAGAACATTTTCCTACTTCCCATAATGAACCATGGAAGATGCCTGGAAATCGATCTGTAATATCAAAGGTGAGGTCTGTACCACGTTTAGTCGTGACATGTATTGTTTTTGCATCACGTAATTCCCAGAACATTGGCATACCTAACATTGTGGCTTCATCAGGATCCATTTTTAAGAATTCCTGTTCAAATAATGATTCACCATTATTTGTAGACATTGGCATGGATAAGAACTGTGCGCCACGTGAAAGTGCATAGTTCACAGCATCTGTTGTAATAAATGAATAATTCGTTGCACCTACTATCGCATCTGCTTTAGCCATTTCCCATTTTAAATCATCTATACTTTTACCATTTTGTATTTCATGTGATTTTAACTGGACAACCTTACATCTAGCACCTATATGATCACATGCTTTTGAGAAGGCATCTGCTTCTTTAAGTTTTGTTTCATCTGTCACAAAATATACTAAATTATCTTTTGTAAGATGGAGCCAGTCTTCTACAACTATTCTTGCTCCTTCATTTATATTCATGTAAAATCAACCTCCAATGGTTATTATATATAAAATCAACATTTCTTGCGATACATATGATATAAAACTACTCAACAACTTGTATTGCAGTTCAAACAGATACGACTCCTTCTACTCTTGTACGTATCGCAAAGAAGCTAGGTTATTCAGTAAGTTTAGAAAACTTGGTGTAGATGCAAGAATCTATACAGATGGACACCTATTACCAGAAGTACTCAATAATAATGGTGTCCTTATGACTGCCATCACTTGTATTGGCTAGAATGATTTATCTCATCTTGTGAATGCATCACTCTATGTATCTACAAGAGAAAAATCTTATAAGAAAAACTGGCGCAATTAACAGAATCACGCCAGTTCAGTAATTCAATTCTTAAGAATTAAAAATAGAGTCTCCATTTGTTTCAATGATTTCTTTATATTCTTCATAAGAATCTTTTAGTTTTCTTTCAAGTGTTCCATGTCCATCATTAAAACGATCAACATAGACAAAACCATAACGCTTCTTCATTTCTCCAGTACCTGCAGAAACAACATCAATAGGTCCCCAATATAAATAACCCATGCATTCAACACCATCTAGAATGGCTTCATGAACATACTTTAAATGTTCCTTAATATAGTACATTCTATATTCATCATGAATATGTCCTGTTTCATCTAGATTTTCATCTAATCCAATACCATTTTCTACAATAAAGAGTGGTAAATGATAACGATCATATAAGATATTCATAACATAACGGATACCTTTTGGATCAACTGGCCAGCACCAAGGTTCTGGTGAACATTCCTTTACAAATGGATTAGCACGTCCTTTTAATCCACCTGTATTACCATCCATATCAACAGACTGATCATATGTACTAGAACGATAATAACTAAATGAGAAGAATGCGACTGTATTTTCTTTTATTAACTGTAATTCATCATCTCTCATTTCAGGTGCACAGTCATGTTCTCTCCATACACGTTTTACATAACCAGGAATTTCTCCTAAACAGAAGACATCACCAAAATAGAAGTTATTTAATCTTACTGTATTATATGCCCCAAAGACATTATCAGGATTGCAGTCATATGGATATGTCGCAACAGATGAACATGTTAACATACATCCTACCTGCGCATCCTTATCAATCTCACGGCATAGTTTAACTGTCCAGGCATTGGCTACACAGATATTATAGTAAGCAAGCCACTTATCTTTTTCAGTTGTTGAACCAATAGGATCACTTGGATCATTTGGATTATCAATAGTCAATACTCCACCAGCAACTAGTGGGTTAATCATCATATTATTAACTTCATTAAAAGTAAGCCAGTATTTTACTTTACCCTTATATCTCTTAAATACTGTAGTGACATAACGTTTCCAGAAGTCAATGAGTTTACGATTACTCCATCCTCCATATTCAGTAATAAGATGTAGAGGTGTTTCATAATGACTTAATGTGATCACTGGTTCCATACCCAGTTCCAACATTGTTTCAATCATATCATCATAGAAAGCTAAACCTTTTTCATTAGGTGTTTCTTCATCCCCGTTAGGGAAGATTCTACCCCAGGCAATAGATGTTCTAAAGCAGTTAAAGCCCATACCAGACATTAACTTTAAGTCTTCTTTATATCTATGATAGAAGTCAATGGCTTCATGACTTAAGTATGCTTTATTAGGATCTAAGCACATTTCATATTTCTTTGTTTCTTCATTCCATTTAATACCAGGATCCTTAGAACCAATACCAACCATCACATCAGTGACATTAGGTTCCTTACCATCTTCTAGCCAGGCACCTTCACATTGATTGGCAGCAACAGCGCCACCCCATAAAAAATTCTTTGGAAAACTCATATTCTTTTCCTCCTATGATTCTATTCTAATCCAAAATAAGAAAAAATATGTTGTTCTTCCTATTTATGAAAAATATTTCTAAATATGAAAATATGTGAATCTCGCGTTAAAAGGCTATATGCATCATGCATATAGCCTCAACTATTATTTAATAATTTTGAAATAGTGACCTGGTTCAATCATGTCTAAGAACATCATTTCTTCTTCTTTTACATGACCACAAAGGTTTCTTTCACCATCATTTGGAATATCTCTTAATGCGATTTCTAATTCACCACGATAATGAGCTAAATTATCATTAACGATTAATACATCACCACGATGGAACATCTTCTGTTCTGTTTCACGATGTGGGATACTTTCATTCTTATACTTTACTCTACTTCCAGATGAACGTAAGAAGAATGAAGAATGATCATAACGGTCCCAATGTGGATAGTAATCATAAATGATTTCCTTTTCAACATCTGATAAACCTTCTACTTCATCAATCTTGAAGCAGATGTTCTGGTAATCAACTTCTGATAAAGCTTTTAATTCTTCTTCTGAAGCATAAGCATTACCAATGATAATATCATCAACATCTCCAGTTGCAAGCATTAAACGAGCCTGTAAATCAATTGGAAGACCTCTTAAGATTTCTACTGTTGGTAATCCACAGAATACATTCCAAGGACCATGTGTATGTGGCTGGTTGCTTGATACGAATGCAGCTGTATGAAGATTTAATGATTTCCAATAAGCATTGAAGTTAACGAAATAGTTCCAGTCTAAACCAGAATATCTTTCTGGGAAGAAGTTATGACAGATAATAACCTGATCCTTGTTTCCTCCCTGTTCTAATAATAATTCAACACCCTGGTCCATAGAACCGTTGAATTCAATCTGAATATTATAAGGGTTTCTAGTAACCTGGATATCTCCTGTAGTACCAAATGAACCATCTAAACGGATAATATCTACACCCATATCATGGAATGGTTTTAAATCACTATAAGTAGCTCCTAAATGTTTAAATACTTCTGGGTTAGTATCTACTGCAACAACATAACCTAAAGAATGTGCCTTATCCATGAATTCTCCAAAGTCCTTCATGATCTTTTCTTTTGGATCATTCACTGATAATAAACAAGTAAAGATTCTTGAGAAGCCATACTTAGCAGCAAGTTCTAAGTAATCATAAACTTCTTTCTGAGTTGATTTTTCAGGATAAACTGAAATTCCTAAGCGATGCATAATAAATCCTCCTATTTTTATTTTCCGATAACATTATATCATTTATACCAACAAAAACAACATGTATTTTACATGGTATAAATACGCTCTATCTATATTATACAATAGTTGATTTAGTTTGCGTTAGATTTCATTATTTTGCACATGCTTTCTATTTGATATATAATGAGCATAATAAGGAGGGCTTCTATGACACTCAATAATATATTAGCGTTCTGTGTGACATTCATTATATCTGTCATCCTAACCCCTTTTATCGGTAAAATCACAAAAGAAATGGGTATAATAGCTCATACTAATAATAGAACTGTACATCACGGTATTATTCCTCGTACGGGTGGATATGCCATCTATGTGGCATTCCTTATAGGGGCAATGGTATTCCTTAAAACAGATAATCAGATCAACTCTATATTAATAGGTGGTTTGATTGTTTTCTTATTCGGCTTATATGATGATATTCATGACCTTCCTCCAAAGATGAAGGTTCTTGGACAGGTCGCTGCAGCACTTATAGTCATATTTTATGGTGGTATATCTTTAAAGGGATTTACTATTCCTTATATTCCTACTATTCTTTCTTATTCTATTGCCTTAATAATCACTCTAGGATGGATTGTAGGTATTACCAATGCAGTAAACCTCATTGATGGGTTAGATGGTTTATGTGGTGGAATATCCATGATTGTATTGATTACTACAGGACTCATTTCTATACATTATGGACGTACAGATATCACTTCATTAACACTCTTACTTGCAGGATCCATTGGAGGATTCTTAGTATTTAACTTCCATCCTGCAAAAATATTTATGGGTGACTGTGGGGCTTTATTTATTGGCTTCATGTTATCTGTGATTTCTTTATTAGGTTTTGGATTTAAGACCTCTACATTCTTTACTTTAGGGGCACCTATTGTCGTACTCGCAGTACCTATCATGGATACACTCATTGCGATTATTAGACGTAAGGTTCATCATCAACGCTTTGATGAAGCAGATAAAGGACATTTACATCATAAATTGATGTTCTCACTAGAACTAGGTCAGACTAAGAGTGTGCTTATTCTATATATTGCGACTGCATTATTCTCTATCTGCTCATTTATCCATATATATAGTGTGACTGCATCTATTCTATTATTCGCATTATTACTCCTTGTATTTGAGATATTCGTGGAATATACCAATATGATTTCACGTAAATATAAACCAATTCTTACTATTCTCAATATATTCTTAAAAAGAGATGATTTACCAAAGATCAAAGAATCTAAGACATATTTAATGATAGCAAAAAGACATCATGTGAAATATATTCTTATTGGGTTCTTATGTGCTGTGATCACAGTAAGTGGCGTCCTTGTTTATCATAATCATAATGATAAGAAGCCAGTAGTAAATACTCCAGTCATTACTTATGAGATGCCAAATCATCCTACTTCTTTAATGAAATCAGTACATGAAGATATTAATGCATCTCATACTAAGAGAAATACATGTCAGAATGTTGCTGCATTATTTGCGATTGATTTCTTTACTATCTCTAATAAGAAGAAAGATGAGATTGGTGGTGCGCAGTATTTCTATAGTGATCGTTTAGATAACTTTGAAGAGTTTGCAAAGTCTAGCTATTATGCAAATGTGAATGATATGATTGCGAATAAAACAAATCTTGATGAAGTCACAACATATGAAGTGAACTATACAAGAGCATCCGATGTCACATTAAGTGGTTTAGAGGATTATGAATATACGGATGTTGGGTTAGAAATTACATTTAATAAAAAGAATTTCTACTACAACTATCAAACAATTAATATTAAAGTAACACTTATAGAAAAGAATAACCGTTTTAGTATTGTATCCCTTGACTTCAACGATGGTGCGAACGAATAAAGGTGTTGTAATCAATATATTTTTATGATATTATTTATTCGCTAATGTAGAAAAAGTCTAAAAGAGAAGGAGGCAGGAAAAATGTTAGAAGTACTTTTGATCATTGTTTCTATAGCCCTAATTATTGTGTGTCTTTTACAAACGGGAAAAACTGATGGTATTGTTAATGCATTAACTGGCCAGAGCTCTAATCTTTTTGCACAGCAAAAAGAAAGAGGTGTGGATTTAGTTCTTACACGTATTACTGTAGGACTAGGTATTGCATTCTTTGTTATCGCAATTCTTATTAAAATGGCAGGATAATAATAAAGGGGCACTTATGAGTGCCTCTTTTCTTTTGTTGGAGGTGAATATATGAAAGAAGATGTTTTAGAATTATTAAAGAATAAAGACTTAAAAGATAGAAGAATAGATGCTCTAGCAAGTGCACTACATTATGATTCTACTGAAGAATATATCGCATTTGTAAAGCTTATGAATAAATTAGAAGAAGATGGTGAAGTGATTAGAGATAATCATAATAACTATCATTCAATAGATGATTTCCATTATTTAAAAGGTGTTTTGAGTTTAAATAAAAAGGGATTTGGTTTTGTAAAAGTTGATGAAGAGACTGAATACTATATTAATAGTAAGAACCTCAATGGTGCTTTTGATCAGGATGAGGTTATGATTGAAACAACTGTCTATAGAGGAAAACCTGAAGGACGTGTTGTAAAGATCATTAAACGTGGTATGACTCGACTTGTTGGATTAGTCAGAAAAGGTAGAAGAGAACTCATCATCATGCCTGATGATCCTAAGTTTACTGATTGGATTTATGTAGATGAAGCCCATGCACATAGCGCTATGCCTGGACATAAGGTTGTTGTAGAGATTAAGAAGTACGAGCCTTATTTAAAGGGTGATATTGTTAAGATTATTGGTCATAAGAATGATCCTGGTGTTGATATCTTATCTGTTGTGAATAAGTATGATGTAGATATTGATTTCCCACAAGCAGTCTATGATGAGATTGAGTCTATTCCTCAGTCTATTGATCCAAGTGATATTCCTAATCGTTTAGATATTAGAGATTGGCAGATTGTGACTATTGATGGTGATGATGCCAAGGATTTAGATGATGCGATTTCTTTAAAGAAATTAGATAATGGGAATTATCAGTTAGGTGTTCATATTGCGGATGTTTCATTCTATGTGAATGAAGGAACTGAATTAAATAAGGAAGCGATTAGAAGAGGAACTTCTATTTATCTTGTAGATAGAGTGATTCCTATGCTGCCTCATAAGTTATCTAATGGGATCTGTTCACTTAATGAAGGTGTGGACCGTTATGCAATTAGCTGTATTATGGAAATCAATAATAAGGGTCAGGTTGTAGATCATAATATCTACCCTACTGTTATTAGAAGTTCTCATCGTATGACATACAATAATGTGAATGCAATTCTTGCAGGTCATAAAGGACTAAAGAAGAAATACAGTGATGCTGTTGAGTTATTCTTTAATATGAAAGAATTAGCTGCTATCTTAAGAAAGAAGAGAGATCGTCGTGGTGCGATTGACTTTGATGTAGATGAGGCAAAGGTTCTTGTAGATGATAAAGGACGTGCTGTAGATGTTGTCTTAAGAAATCGTGGTGAGAGTGATCATATTATTGAAGAATTCATGTTATGTGCTAATGAAACAGTGGCTGAACACTTTAAATGGATGGATGTACCTTTTATCTATCGTATACATGAGTATCCTAAGAAAGAGAAGTTACAACAATTTGTTTCCATTGCGAAGCCTTTGGGTTATACTATTCATGGGTCTCTTGAAAAGATCAACCCTCATGAATTAGCACGTATGATTGAAGAATCTAAGGGAACACCTGAGCATGATATTATTTCTACATTATTATTAAGATCAATGCAGAAAGCACGTTATGATGCTCAATGTCTTGGACACTTCGGTCTTGCGGATGAATTCTATACACACTTCACATCACCTATTAGACGTTATCCAGACTTATTGGTACATCGTTTGATTAGAACTTACTTATTTAATAATGATTATTCTAGAATGAATGAGTTTGAAGAAATTATTCCAGTACTTGCTGAACAGTCTTCTAATCGTGAAAGAATTGCGATTGATATTGAACGTGAAGTAGAAGATATGAAGAAAGCTGAATTTATGTCTCATCATGTTGGTGAGGTATTTGATGGTTATATTTCTTCTATTACAAGTTTTGGATTCTTTGTATCACTTCCTAATACCATCGAAGGTCTTGTTCATATGACTTCCTTAACAGATGATTATTATGTTTATGATGAAAAGAATCTTATTCTTATCGGTGAACATACAGGACGTATGTTCAAGATGAGTGATCCAGTAAAAGTCAGAGTAATTGAAGCAAATAAGCTAGAAAAGACAATTGACTTCGAGCTTGTAAAAGCTGGAAGTCATAGAAAGAAGAAAAGAAAATTCCGTACAAGAAGGTAATATATATGAAAATCATCTCAAATAACAAAAAAGCATATCATGATTATTTTATCCTAGAAACTTTTGAAGCAGGTATTGAACTAAAAGGTACTGAAATCAAGTCTATTCGCAAAGGCAGTGCCAACCTTAAGGACTGTTTTGTAAGAATTAAAGACCATGAAGCTTTTATTGAGAATATGTATATTGCCCCTTATGAAAATGGAAATATCTTTAATCATGAACCTAGACGTATTAGAAAACTATTGCTTCATAAGAAAGAAATTAGTAAACTAGAGAAGAAGGTTCGTGAGGATGGTTTAACAATCATTCCTACAAAGCTTTACTTCAATACCTCAAAAGCAAAGTTAGAAATTGCTCTTGCAAAAGGTAAGAAGCTTTATGACAAGCGTAATGATTTAAAAGAAAAAGATGCTAAGCGCGATATTGAGAAAGCTCTCAAACGCGCTTATTAATGGGGGCGTCTTGGATTCGACAGGGGTCAGTTTGAATCAGGCAGCAGTCGTTGGCAAACGTTACATGCACAAACAAATATCTGGAAACAGAACAAATTACGCTTTCGCTTAATAGTCGACATAGACTTGCGAATGCAGACCTATCTGCGCTTACACCTTTAGAGTCTGTAACATAACCTGTAAGATAAGGGATATAGGATGTTCTGACTATATTCATGAAAATCAATCAGAAATCGGTATGCGAAAGATTGCTTATTGATCGTAACATACTTAAATTGATTCAATAAGATAAACTGTAGACACCTGATATGGAACGGCTTTTGGACGGGGGTTCGATTCCCCCCGCCTCCACCAAAAACGGAAGCGTCGAACTCTTATTCTTCAAGAATGAGTTCGCGCTTATCTATAGATTGGGGAACGCCTAGGCGCTCCCCTTTTCGCTATATGCGTCAGAACGCTTTATTTTGCGTTTTAAGCGGTTTTAAGCCCGAAGAGGTACTTGTGTACCCTTCGGACTTTTTCGCGCCTTAAAACGCGTTCTGTGGGGTTGTGAGGCGATTTGGGATGGGCAAGTGTGCATCTCGCTATCGCTCGATGCGGTCGGGGGTTATCGACCGGGGTACATGGAAAGGGGTGGATGTTGGTGGGTTTTTCTTCGGGTGTCGCTCGCGAAACCGCTCGAAAACCTTCAAGGGGCCCCCGTCAAGTACGAGATGTACCACTTTGCGTACCACATGTACCACTTTTGTACCACATAGAAATTGCTATGTGGTACGCAAAAAATGCCTGATTTCAGGCGCTCCTGGCTCGATGTACCACATGTACCACTTTTTTTCATATTACGCGGGCGCGAGAAAAAAATAAGAAATTCCTCCTTTTACGTGTATACGTGTATATGTAGATAACTCGGATTTATGTGGTACAAGTGGTACATACCGCCGAAACCCCCCTGAAAACAGGCAAAAAAGGCGTACCACTTCGAAAAATAAAGTGGTACATATGTGGTACATTTTTTCGGCGTCGCCCGAAACCCCCCTGAAAACAGGCAAAAAAGGTGTACCACTTTTGATTTTTGATGTTTTGGGCGATGCGGAAAAGGATGGCCTGCCCTTCTCCCGCGTTCCCGTTTTGAAAATATTTTTGGGTGTATTTCCGCTCATTTATGGGAGGAAATAGGGTCAAAACGGGGCTCTGACCTGCGGCGATGCGAAAACATCATTGCGAATTAAATAAAAACGTGTTACAATACATAAAAATGAATATCTATTCGCGACATGACTGCCGATGACCGAGCGAAAGCTCGCGAGGAAACCGATGGAGGGCACCGCCTTTCGAGACTGTCCGGGTCTGATAAGCCCGTGCGGGATGGGAACAGCATCTAAGCCGTCTTCGACGGTGAATCGCACAGAAGTGACGAGCGGCGAATCAGTTTTCAGCTTTACAGCTGTGACTGGTTCGCCGCTTTTTTGCGTTTACGGATATTCGAATGAGATGAGAAGGAGGATTTTCTTATGAAAGCTAACCCGAACATGGGACTCAAGAAACAAATCATCGGAGGCAACGAGCTGACGATGGACGAATACGCGGCGTATTTGAACGTTCTTCGCACGAAGCCGTTCTTGACGGCTGCCGAGACGGCGGATTTGTTCAACGTGGGCATCACTCGCGTGCAGGAAATGATGAACAAGCCGGATTGCGATTTCATCACGCGTGCAATCGGCAAGCGCCGTCGTCTGGTGCATCGCGAATCGTTCGAAAAATACCTGTTGACGCATGTCATGAGCGATGACGAGGAGGTGTAGGTGTATGCCGGATAAAAAGAAAACCGCCCCACTCGCGACAAATGGGACGGTAACTACAAGCGATGCTTGCAACAATCACTGTGATGATTATAGCACAGTATCTCTTGATATTCAAGAAGATTTTGAAAGTTTGACTTATAACGGGCTGTTGAAGTCCGTCACGGATAACTATCTGCTCGGCATTGACGTGGATATGCCGCCGTCCCCAGCCGAAGTGGAGTCGCAGCTTTTGCAGGCGACGAACAGCGCTATCGAATCGTACAATCTGGGCCCGCGCGACCCGAGTGCTCCGCCGGGCGCTCTGATTAAGGAAGCGTATCCCGATGCGAGACCCGCTGACGAGCGCATTCGCAAGTTTCGCTCGTTGGTTCCGTGGCAGGTCGCGCAGATTGTCAAGCATCTGCACCACGCGAAGTGCGTGTGCTGGATGAACACCGGCGATGACGGCAACTACGACATCGGCATCTATCAGACCGACGGCGATTCGCTGGGCATTTACGACACGTCGCAGGATGCGCTCGAGCAGGCTGTTCGTCGATACCATGCGACGATTAGCAGTCGCGATGTCGCCGAGGTCGTCTGCGTTCTGCGCGCCGAATGCGAGCGTGTGACGTGCTGCGAGAACCGCGATTTGATTGCCGTGAACAACGGCATCTTCGACTATAAGAACAAGGTTCTGATGCCGTTCGACCCGGCGTACGTGTTCACGAGCAAGTCGGCCGTGGACTATGTCGAGGGTGCCCCGAACCCGATTATCCATAACGACGCCGACGGCACCGACTGGGACGTCGTGAGCTGGATGGGCGACCTGTCCGACGACCCCGAGGTCGTGCAGCTCCTCTGGGAGATGCTGGGGGCGGCCATCCGTCCGGGCGTGTCTTGGAACAAGTCCGCATGGCTGTATTCCGAGACCGGCAACAACGGCAAGGGTACGTATTGCACCCTGATGCGCAACCTGTGTGGCGACGATGCGTGGGCGTCCGTTCCTCTGAAGGCATTCGGCGAGCAGTTCATGCTCGAGCCCCTGATGCGCGTATCCGCCGTGATTACGGATGAGAACGACACCAGCACGTATTTGGACGATGCGGCGGCCCTCAAGTCGATTATCACGGGCGACCCGTTCCTGCTCAACCGCAAGTTCAAGGAGCCGCGCACGGTGCGTTTCCGCGGGTTCATGACCCAGTGCGTGAACGCCTACCCGAGGCTCCGCGACCGCTCCGAGTCCATGTATCAACGTCTGCTGGTCGTACCCTTCGACAAGCGTTTCGAGGGGTGCGAGCGGAAGTACATCAAGAACGACTACCTGCACCGCAAGGAGGTGCTGGAGTACGTGCTGTTCCACGTGCTGTGCGAGATGGACTATTACGAGCTGAGCGTTCCTGAGGCGTGCGTCGATGCATTGAACGAGTACCGCATGGTGAACGACCCCGTCCGCGATTTCTGCGAGGACGTTCTGCCGCAGGCGGCATGGGATTTGCTCCCGTGGACGTTCCTGCACGACCTGTACAAGTGCTGGATGGTTCGTCGCCAGCCCCAGAGCCGGGCGGAAAGCCTGCGGGCGTTCAAGAGCCGCGTGCTTTCTATTCTGGATGATTATCCCGAGTGGTCTGATTCCGTCGGTAAGGTGAGGACGTGCAACCGCATGGACGCGCCGGAGCCGCTCATTCTCGAATACGACGTAACGGAATGGATGAACAAGGACTATCACGGGCAGGACCGCACGAAGTTGTGCACGGTCGACCCGAAGGTCAATTATCGCGGATTGGTCCGCGACCCGAGCGTCGCCGCCGCCCTCGCGGCGGATGCGGCATCGGGCACCGGTGTGACGCCGGATGGTAACGAATAAATAGATTTTGAAAGATGAAGGAGAGGTTTAAGTTATGGGAACTAAGTTGGCATCTGATGATGTGGCGCGCCTTCGCATGAAGGCGAAGCGTGGAACATTGACGCCCGAGGAGCAAGTGTTGTGGGCCGAGCATGTCGGGGAGCAGTCTCCTGCTCCTCCGCCGCCGAGTACGAAAAAGTCGAAACGCGGTGTCGATGTACATAAGATTTCGGAACTTGTTCCGAAGTTGTTCGGTGCTCTGTTGCTGGTGGTTGCATTGGTGACTTTTGGGCCGCCTCTTGCGCGTGTAGGAATTGATATCGTCGGCGATATGTCCCATGCAGGAAATCCTCAAGCTGATGGCGCCATAACGGTGTCATCGCAAGTTGACCACTACAACCGTAGTGTTTCCGATTTGGGAAATGGTGGTGGTTATGGCGGCGCCGACGTTTATGTGTGCGGCGACAAGATGGTTTGGGTTGATTTCAATTCTGAGAGTACAACGCTTGATAAGTATTGGGTAATGAGCGGCGAAGATTATTGGGGTAAAGACGCAGATGGCAACCCTGTGATGCTCACGAATTATTATCAGTGTGACCGTGACGGTAATAAGACTAGCGGCCCTTATACATCAGCGGATGAAGTACCTTCGCCTGATGGTTGGCTTGACGTATCTTCCGAAATTCAAAGCATTAAGGTTCTTGAGCGAGGGGCTCATGGTTGGGAATATCGCGGGGAATTGTCTGAGCAATCACTGGCGAAATGGCTATCCGATAATGGACTCGGAGACGGGTCTACGCGTGAGCAAGTTATTCCGTTGATTCGTTATGACTACGATGGATATGCGCCGATGACTGGTGCGTATGACCCTGAATCGGACACGTTCGGGAAATCTGTTTTGGATGATTCGTATTGGGTTGAAACGATATCTGATTCTCAAATGTTTGCAAATGAATAAACAAACATGACGTCCGATGTGGTGGTCGGTTTTCACCGTCGTCACGTCGGAGCTCATGACGACGAATAAGAGACATGAGCTAAGAGCTCATGAACGATAAGGAGTGATTGAAAATGGCTACTAAGCGATTTGATGATATTGATAAGAAGGCACGCGAACTCGAGGCTCAAGCCAAGAAGTTGCGTCGTGAAAAGCAGGCTGCGAAGGTGAAGGCGTATGCCGATGCACTCGTGACCGTGTTCCCGGAAGTGAAGGACATGGGTTCTGCCGATGAGGTGCTTGCGTTCGTCAAGACGTTGCGCAAAAGCACCGGACAAGCAGACACCGGAGCGAACACTTCCGCCACGCAGACCGCAGTCGTGCGCGAACCCGTGAATGCAGCCGAGTCGTCGGACGGCTATCAGGGTTCCCAAGGTGCACAGGATGCCTCCCCTGCGCACCGTCCCTTTGATTAAAACGCGAACCATGAGCGGACATGGGGAGTCGTCCCCGTGTCCGACATGCGGTCGCGTGGTTCTGTCCGACAGAACATGTTGAATCATAAGGGACAAAACGGGGGTTCGAAGGGGGCGCGAAGCAGCCCCCTCGCAAGCTGACGAAATATAGCAAAAATCGCGCATGCGCATTTTTGTCTATATGAAGTCATTGCTTGCTCCAGCCCCCTTTGCAGCAAATTTAAGAAAACGAAGTTTTTTGAACTGTCCACTGCAAGTGGCAGTTCGTGGATTAGCAAAGGAGGTGTTCACGCAGTGGATACGATGGAAAAAAGAAGTGCGAAAGCGACGCGGCAGCACTATAAAAAAGACCGTCGCGAAACGGTCGTTCAGGTACGCATGAACGAAGAAGAATTGACACTGCTGGATGCGAAACGTGGTTCGCGTTCACGTTCGAATTTTCTTCGCGGTGCGTTGCATGATAAGCGAAATATTACCGAAACGACGAGGGTCGAAATGCCCCAGCTGGATAGCGTCGTGATGGAATTGAATCGCATCGGTGTGAACGTCAATCAGATGGCACGCGTGCTGAACTCTCAGCTTGCAAAGCGGCGCATGAATTCCGTATCGCAGATGATGGAATACCGTAGTTTGAAAAACGACATTGCGATGCTCGATGAGTGCAAGGCGAACATCGAAAAGATGCGAGCGACCATGGATGATTTGCGTGAGGAAATGCAGCCGCGTGATGCGTTGTCGATGGTCGATGATTTGCATCTCGATGATATTCATCTTGAGGAGGTGATGCTTGATGTCGACGACTAATGTGCAACCGTTGACGAACGTGCGAGGTCGTATGTCGTACACCGAATACGGCGAAGGCGACAAGCGACGCGAGCACATCGCGAACGGCACGAACCGTATCGTTTCCGAGTTCGGCGACATGCCGTCTCGTGCTGACTTTATCACCTATTGCGAGTGCAATAAGTATCGCCACCCGAATGCCGTCAACGAGGGATTCGAGTTGCGCATCTCGTGGTCGCCGGATGAGCTCAATCCGAACGAGCCGGACGATGTGCAGCGAGCCATGGAGTATTCCTATTTGCTCAGTCATGAGCTCGCACCTGATTCCCCGTGCTGGGTCACGATGCACACGGATGGCGAGGGCGAATGCGTGCATGCGCATGTGACCATCGCGAACCATGATGTGCGTACGGGGCTTGCGATTAACAAAGGCGACACGAGCTTGTACTCTCCCCGCGTGCGAGCCGTGAACGACGAGCTGAGCCTTGCGTACAACTTCGAAGTGCTCGGGCCTGCGAAATCGAAAACCGAGGTGAAAGAGACGTGGTCGGAACGGCGCATGTCGTTCCCCGTGGATTCGTTCGACCGTCATCTTGGAGATAAAATCGCGAATGCGCGTGACATCTCGTCGTCGATGGAATCCTTCAAGCGGAACCTTGAGTATGCGGGCGTCGCGCTGAACGAGACGAGCAAGGTCAATAAGAAGACCGGCGAGGTCACGACTGGATGGTCGTATCGCACGATTGACGTCTGGGGTCCGAAGCGTCGTTCGCGCAAGCGTCGCGCGTCGAATCTGTGCGACGACTTCACGAAGGATGGCATCGAGGCCTATTTCGAAGAGAAGCAAGCGCAAGCCGAGGAGCAAGTCCAGAAGGCGCCTACGGAGCCAGAGGTGGTAGCTGCCGTGCCTGAGGATGTTCCGCAGGACGTTCAGACGCACCAGTCGCCGGAACCCGAACCGATTCCCGCGGTACCCGAGCCCGATACGCCGCAAGAGGATTTCCACGTGTACGAGCCGAGCGCCGACGACGTTTCGGATATGGCGGGCGATTTGCGACGCGCCTATGTGCGTCACTGCGAGGGCAAGGGTCAGAGCTACATGGACGACACGTACCATCGGTTCGTGAGCGTGCAGGCCGACCCGCATGACGCATGGCTTGAGCTGCATGCCGAGGTGGCGAGGGCTCGCGAGGAGTTCTATCGGACCAAGGCCGAGCTGGACGCCGTGAAGCAGCAGCGCAAGGACTTCGCAGTCGGCATGGCGATATTCCGGGCCGTGAACCGCAAGTCGCAGAGCCCTATGGCTCGCATGATGGCGGACATGTACGCCATGATGTTCCAGCAGATGATGCAGGCCAAGCGCGAGGAGGCCGAGCGCAAGCTCTATGAGCGGCGCAAGGCGATGTGGGACGCCGAGAAGGCGCTCAAGAACGAGCTCAAGCGCGGCGAGATTGGCTACAAGCCGCATGAGCTGCCGGAAAGCCTCAAGCGAATCACGGAGGGCTACGGACGTTCCGACGACGACAAGTCGCTGGGCGATTGGTAGGTTTGGGAAGGCGGTCCCCGTCTCGGGAGCCGCCTTTTCTCAACTGGTCACAAGCAGTTCAAAAAATGGTCAGACGTGGGCTTGAAATGACCAAAAATCGGCCACGAAATGGCCAGCAGTCCGAGCGTGAAAATTCATGAAAATTGACTTCTGCTCATTTTCGAGCGGAAGTAATTTTTTAGCCGATTTGGGTTTCGCCCAAGTGGCCAGCGGTGGGCAAAAATTGACCAGTTTTTGACCATTGCAGGGTCAATAAATGGTCACGAAAGGCCAGTTGAAATATAAATTGAATAATTGTATAATTGATTAAATGATTAAAAGATGAATGAGGTGAGCGATATGAAGACGATACTGGTATGCAACCAGAAAGGCGGCGTGGGAAAGTCCCTCATCGCCGACGAGATTGCGTTCTCGTTCGAGCGCTCCGGCGTCCCCGTGAGTTTCTACGATTTGGACGCGCAGGGTGGAACCCTGCATCAGACGCATGAGGTCGACGGGGCCGAGGTCGCCGTGGTGGACACGCCGGGAGCCTTGCAGGAGGCCTTGGCCGACTGGCTGAAGGAGGCGGACGTGGTGGTTATCCCCACCCGCACGACGTCGAGGGACATCGAGCCGCTGATGCGCATGCGAAAGGCCGTGTTCAAGCACAGCAGGGCGAAAATCGTGTACGTGATGAACGGCTGGAACCGATTCAAGGCGTCCCGCGACTTCATGGAGTGGTTCGACGGCTTGGCCGGCGTGCAGACCGTGGTCACGCTGCCCCAGTCCGAGGCGTTCGTGCAAGCCGGTGCCGCCGAGAAGTCCGTGGTCGAGTACGACAAGCGCGGGAAGGCGGCGCGGGCGACCGTGGAGCTGGTGAACACGGTGCGGGAGGCCGCAGGGTTCCCGATGGAATGATTGAGTAATTAAGTAATTGATTAAAATTGAATGACGGAGTTCACGAGTAGAAACCCTATGAAGGCACGAGCATGAGCCCATAAGACCTTCGGAACCCATACGACTGTGACGAGCGTATCGGGGACGGGTACAGCGTCTGACCGTGACCGCGAGCGTCGCCTGCGCATCCCCGAGGTGCACACGACCGGCGAGCGGAACGGAATCGCACAAATGTGACGAGCGGTGAACGAAAGCAGCTATCCATGTGAAACGGGATAGGTGTTTTCGGACGCCGCTCTTTTTCGTGGCTCCTCCGTCTGATTGACGAGAGGAGACATGAAATTATGGCAAACAGTAATTTGAGCGCGGCGAAACGCGCTAAGAACGATGAGTTCTACACGCAGCTAACGGATATCGAGAAGGAACTTCGGAACTACAAGAAGCATTTCCGCGGGAAAACGGTGCTGTGCAATTGCGACGACCCGTTCGAGTCCAACTTCTTCAAGTATTTCGTCCTGAACTTCAACCATCTCGGATTGAAGAAGCTGATTGCGACGTGTTACGAGGGGTCGGCGGTGGCCGAGTACCGTGACGGCAAGGCGAAGCCGTACAAGGCCGTCGTCACGGTTGTGCACGACACGACCGGCGACGGGGGCGTCACGATGGATGACGTCCGGAACCTGTTCGAGTCCGGCGAGAACGAGTTGACGGAGCTCGAGGGCGACGGTGATTTCCGTTCCGAGGAATGCCTTGCGTTGCTCGAGGAGGCCGACGTCGTGGTCACGAACCCGCCCTTCTCGTTGTTCCGGGAGTACGTCGCGACGTTGATGGAATACGGGAAGAAGTTCATCGCCATTGGAAGCCAGAACGCCATCACGTACAAGGAGTTCTTCCCTCTTTTGAAGAATGACGAGGTGTGGCCCGGCGTGACGCATCCGAAGGAGTTCGTGCAGCGCAACGGCGAGATTAAGAAGTTCGGGAACATTTGCTGGTTCACGAACCTCGATATCCGCAAGCGTCACGAGGAGCTGATTCTCGTGAAGAAGTACGCGGGCCATGAGGATGAGTATCCGAAGTACGACAACTACGATGCTATCGAGGTGTCGAAGGTCGTGAACATTCCGAGCGATTACGCGGGCGTGATGGGCGTTCCGATTACGTTTTTGGATAAATACAACCCAGACCAGTTTGAGATTGTTGGATTTGCTGGAGGGTGGAATGGTCAATCCGATTTGATTACACGTAAATATCCGGCTAAGCAAATGCAGCATGATAAGAACGGCAGGGTGCATACTGTTGGCAAGATGAATGATGGAACGCCGCAGATTCGCTTAGAGGGGGCGTCGTCTGAGGTCACGTATTACACGGTCGATGACGGTCATTGTTATATGCGGACATATGGACGTATCCTTATCCGCAACAAGCATCCCGAGAAGTAGGAAATACGCAGGTCGAGGGGCATTTTGCCTCTCGACTTTTTTGTGTACATATTGTATAATTGTGTAAATGATTAAATGATTAAGGAGGTTTCTCTATGGGAAATATGTTCGAGAAGTACGCTGCCGACCGCGAGGCCGAGCAAAAGAAGATAGAGAAGACGGTTTCTGTCGCCGGTGACGCCGCAGAGCCCGCCGTCGAGGAGAAGCGCACCACTCTCTCGCTGTCGCTGACCGTGAGCGATAAGAAGAAGCTCAAGATGATGGCGATGGAGCAGGATACGACGATTGCCGCCCTTATCCACGGATGGATTGCGGAGCATTCCGAGGAGGTGTATGAGTAATGGCTGAGAAAGGAAATGCATTGGGGCGAGCCAGAGTTGCTAAGAAAGACGAGTTTTATACGCAGCTCACGGATATTGAGAAGGAGATGCGGTATTACCGCAAGCACTTCAAGGGCAAGACGGTGTTCTGCAATTGCGACGACCCGTTCGAGTCCAACTTCTTCAAGTATTTCGTGTTGAATTTCAACCGTCTCGGATTGAAGAAGCTGATTGCGACGTGCTATGCGACGTCCCCTATCGCGAATCAGCAGCTGTCGCTGTTCGACGTGATTGAAAGTGACGAGCCGGCTGAAAACAAACCTTACAAGGCTGTCGTGACGAAGGTCTACGACACGACCGGCGACGGCGGCGTCGATATGTTCGATGTGGCGGAGCTTTTCAGGCAGCACGAGAACGAATTGACGGAGCTTGAGGGTGATGGTGATTTCCGCTCTAAGGAATGTCTTGCATTACTTGAGGAAGCCGACATCGTGGTTACAAATCCACCGTTTTCGCTGTTCCGTGAATACGTAGCGACTTTGATGGAATACAAAAAGCATTTCATCATTATTGGAAACGTAAATGCGATTACGTATAAAGAGATTTTCCCACTGTTGAGGGATGACTTGATGTGGATTGGGCCGAGTATCCATTCGGGCGACCGGAAATTCTACGTTCCAGACGATTACCCATTGAATGCGGCTGGTTGATTATTCGCTCGTAATTGCACCAGTAGTCGCAGACCTATGCACCACCCCTGT
>ERZ1673722.1538-NODE-1538-length-22322-cov-28.134639_pt1 | contig 22322 bp, 17 predicted proteins | sample MGYA00580222_ERZ1673722 | MGnify/ENA primary metagenome ERZ1673722 (study PRJEB41218, sample SAMN15661750) | gut metagenome | host: Homo sapiens | place: Canada: London | collected 2015-08-20/2019-03-30 | study: EMG produced TPA metagenomics assembly of...
CCCACGTATCCAGCTTGGAAGGCTGGTGTTCTACCATTGAACTACACCCGCGTATGAATTATGAAATTCAAATGCCCAGAACCGGAATCGAACCAGTGACACGAGGATTTTCAGTCCTCTGCTCTACCAACTGAGCTATCTGGGCAAGCTCGAGGTATATATTAGCATACTTTTTTTGAAAGTGCAAGATATAAAATCCAAATTTTGTAAAAAAATACAAGAACAGAAAATTCATATATTTGTAAACAGGGAACGGCGAGTGACTATTGAGATAACCGGAAAGATACAGTATAATAAGAGCCATTCGGAGGTTATAATGCAATGGCAGAAAGAAAACATATATTGCTGGCAGCAATCAATGCAAAATATATCCATTCCAATCTGGCGGTATACAGCTTAAAGGCGTATGCGAAAAAATATCAGAACCAGATTGGCCTGGCGGAGTATACGATCAATCAGAATCCGGATGATATTTTAAAGGGGATTTATCGCGATCATCCGGAGGTCCTGTGCATTTCCTGCTATATCTGGAATATTTCCTATGTGAGGAATCTGATCCGGGAAGTGCATAAGGTGCTTCCTGACACAGCCATCTGGCTGGGAGGACCGGAAGTGTCCTATGATGCGCGGAAGGTGCTGGAGGAGCATCCGGAAGTGACAGGTGTGATGAAAGGGGAAGGGGAAGTGACTTTCCTGGAGCTGGCGGGCTTTTATCTGAAAGGCATCTCAGAACTGGCGAAGATTGAGGGAATTACCTACAGGGACGGGGATCAGATCCAGGAGAATCCCTGGAGAGGAATCACGGATCTGAGTACGATTCCGTTTGTCTACAAAGATCTGAAAAAATTCGAAAACCGTATCATTTATTACGAGTCGAGCAGGGGCTGTCCGTTCTCCTGCAGCTACTGTCTCTCCTCGATCGACAAGAAACTGCGGTTCCGGGATCTGGAACTGGTCAAAGAGGAATTACAGTTTTTCCTGGATCATAATGTGCCACAGGTAAAATTCGTGGATCGGACTTTTAACTGTAAACACGATCATGCGATGGCAATCTGGAAGTACCTGATCGCTCACGACAACGGGATCACGAATTTTCATTTTGAGGTGGCAGCGGATCTGTTAAATGAGGAAGAGATCGCACTGATTCGCACGATGCGTCCGGGAATGATCCAGCTGGAGATCGGTGTGCAGTCGACGAATCCGGATACGATCCGGGAGATCCACCGGAAAATGGATTTTGCTCAGGTATCCGAGGTGGTGACACGGGTGCAGGAAGGACATAACGTACATCAGCACCTGGATCTGATCGCGGGTCTTCCATATGAAGACTATGATTCGTTTGGAAAATCATTCTGTGATGTCTATCAGCTGCGACCGCAGCAGCTGCAGCTGGGATTTCTGAAAGTGTTAAAGGGATCCTTTATGTATCAGGCGGCGCCGGAGTACGGTTGTGTATGTCAGAGCCGGGAGCCTTACGAGGTGCTGTATACCAGGTGGCTGCCATATGATGACGTTCTGCGGCTGAAACTGGTGGAAGAGATGGTGGAAGTCTATTATAATAGTAATCAGTTCGGAAAAACCCTGCGTGCGATAGAAAAATTATTTGACAATCCATTTGCACTGTATGAGGCTCTGGGAGCATTTTATGATAAGAAAGGGTATATGGATATTTCGCATACTAGGATCCGCCGATACGAGATTTTACAGGAATTCCTGCAGGAATATGTAGATGAGGAGCAGATGGATTATTACCGGCAGCTGATGATCTGTGATCTGTATGCGAGAGAAAAGATGAAAACCAGACCGGCATGGGCGAAGGATCTGAAAGCGTATAAGAGAGACATCCGGGAGTTTTATCTGAAGGAAGAAGAGACACATGAGTATCTGCCGGAGTATGAAGGATATGATGAGAAACAGCTGGCGCGTATGACCCATCTGGAGCGGATGGACTACGATCCGGATACCGGAGTGAGGGAGCCGTGCTGGATCCTGTTTGATTACCGGAGCAGGGATGTACTGACGTACGATGCGAAAATGGTAAAATTATCATTGGCTGACATAATACAAAAATAATTGCCTGTTGCCTGCCGGGGAAAAACGGATGGCAGATGAGCAGAAGTATGTTTTCCGGTACAGGGAGCAGTTAGTAGGAGAAGACGAAGGGTAAGAGAGAAAGGAAAAGAAAATACGATGGAAAAAACAGCATGTCCGTCCAGCTATGTGGTTGTGGATCTGGAGACCACGGGGCTGTATCCGTCTCAGGACCGGATCCTGGAGATCGGAGCGGTCAAGATTCTGGACGGAGAGGTGGCAGATACCTTTTGTATGTTTGCAGATCCGCAGATGAAGATTCCGGAGAAGATCCGGGAATTAACGGGAATTACACAGGAGATGGTAGCAGGACAGCCGACACCGGCAGAAGCAGTGCGTGCCTTTCTGGATTTCTGCGGGGAACTGGATCTGATGGGACACAACCTGATCTTTGATTACAGCTTTCTGAAGCATCAGGCGGCGGATCAGAAGATTCCTTTTGAAAAAAATGGAATTGATACTCTGAAGATCGCAAGAACGCTGCTTCCGGATCTGGAGAGCAGGAGCCTGACGAATCTGTGCGGGTATTTTCAGATCGACCGGGCACACGCGCACCGGGCGTATCACGACGCACTGGCAACCCATGAACTGTATCAACATCTGATACGGATCGCAGGAGAAGGGCAGGAGCGGATCTTTCAGCCGAAACAGTTACAGTATAAGGTAAAACGACGCGGTCCGATCACACCGGCACAAAAAGCATACTTGAATGATCTGGTGAAATATCATAAAATAGAACTGGATGTGTCTGTTGACAGCTTAACGAAAAATGAGGCATCCAGGAAAATCGATACGATTATTGCCCGGTACGGGCGCATAAAGAGGTGAATGAAAAATGAATATGTGGAAGAAAAACAGAAGGCAGATTGTAGCGGGAATTATCGCAGTTATACTGGTACTTGCGATGGTGGTTCCGATGGTTTTGGAAGTAATGTTATAAGGGATTGACATACAGATGAAGAAGAAAATAATGGCGGCCCTGTTGGCGGGAGTCATGCTGTTACAGCAGCCTGTCAGCGGATGGTGCGCACAGAATACAGAGCTCACACAGAAGTCAGAGGCGAGGCAGGAGAGTGAAAGCAGTGAAGATACGGCTGACGGAAGTGAGGATGACAAAGAGGCTACCGGAACAGCTGCTGCAGATGACGGAGAAAACAGTCAGGAAGAAGACAGCGAAGATGTGCCGACACTGCAGGCAGAGACGGATGAAGTCACACTCGATACCGGTACATCGGACAATGCGCCTGAGGGACAGCGGAAGATTCTGGATCATATTTACGCGGAAAGTGTGGATCTGTCCGGTATGACGCAAGAAGAGGCACAGGAAGCGCTGCAGACCCGAGTGGATGAGATTACAGGTTATCAGATCGTTCTTCATATGGATGATATGTCCACCGGTGTGACAGCAAAAGAACTGGGTGTTACCGGGGATAATGACGGCACGATCCGGCAGGCGATGGATGTGGGACAGGTCGGCAATGTCATCAAACGATATAAGGTGAAAAAAGCACTGGAACAGGAAAATCTGCAGCTGGATCTTTCTTATCAGGTAGATGAGGAGAGTGTGAGGAAGGCACTGGAGACCTATTGTGTAGCGTTGAACCGTGAAGTGGTGAATTATGAGTTGACCAGAGAAAATGGTGAGTTCAAGATCACCAACGGTGCGCGTGGAGTTACCTTGAATGAGGATGGTTCTGTGGATAAAGTGACGGATTATCTGGAACATGTGTGGAAAGATGGTCCGGGAAGTGTGGATCTGGATGTGGAGATCACAGAGCCGAAAGGATCCCAGGAAGAATTGGCGAAAGTAAAGGATGTACTGGGACAGGGAGTCACCGATTATTCCGCCAGCAGCGCAGCCAGAGCGACGAATGTAAAAAACGGTACTTCCAAACTGAACGGGAAAGTTCTCTATCCTGGAGAGGAGATTTCCGTCTGTGACAATATGGTACCGTTTACCGAAGAAAATGGATATGCACCGGCCGCATCATATGCGAATGGTACGGTAGTGGAATCTTTTGGAGGAGGTATCTGTCAGGTATCTACAACCTTATATCAGGCAGTATTACAGGCAGAACTGGAAGTGACAGAGCGACATAATCATTCCATGATCGTCAAATATGTAGAACCGTCCATGGATGCGGCAATTGCAGAAGGTGCAAAGGATTTCCGGTTTGTGAATAATACGGAAGCACCGATTTATATTGAAGGATATACCTACGGAGGAAAGATTTATTTTAATCTGTATGGAGAGGAATATCGTTCTGCAGACCGAAAAGTGACCTATGAAAGTGAAACGCTGGAGACTATTGATCCGACGACCGAACTGACTGCAGATCCGGAGAAAGCCTTTGGAAGTATGGAACAGATCCAGAGTGCCCATACCGGATACAAGGCAAAACTGTGGAAAATTGTCACGGAGAATGGGGAACAGGTCAGCAAAGAAGAAGTAAATAACAGTTATTATCAGATGACGCCAAATAAATACAAAGTCGGTGTAAAAACCAGCAATGCGGAAGCGTCCAGCGCCATGTATACAGCAATTGCAAACAACGATCTGAATCAGGTCTATGTGGTACTGAACCAGTATGGCGGCTGACAGATGCGGAGGAGAAAATCATGAAGATAGGAAAACTGCCGGAACCGGTATTGATCCGTTCGGTATTAAAACAGGTAAAACACAGAAGAGAGGAAGTACTGGTCGGTCCGGCGGTAGGGCAGGACTGCGCCGCTCTTGAGGTAGGTGAAGATGAAGTTCTGGTGATGTCCACGGATCCGATTACGGGAACCGCAAAGGATCTGGGACATCACAGCATCCATATCACGGCAAATGATCTTGCGGCAGCCGGTGCAGATCCGGTGGGAGTGATGCTGACTGTAATGCTCCCGGATACCGTTGAAGAGCCGGAGATCCGGAAAATGATGCAGGATGCGGAAGAAACCTGTGAAAAACTGCATATGGAGATCCTGGGCGGGCATACGGAGATCACCAACGTGGTAAAGCAGCCGTTGATCTCCGTAACCGGTGTTGGCAAGATGAAAAAAGAGAATCTGCGCACGGTATCCCAGATCCGTCCGGATCAGGATATCATCGTGACCAAATGGATCGGTCTGGAAGCAACAACGATTCTCGCAAAAGAAAAAGAAGATGAACTCAAAAAAAGATTTCCGGCTGTTCTGATTGATACAGCAAAAGATTTTGACCAGTATCTGTCCGTGGTACCGGAGTCACGGATCGCCGTGGAACATGGTGTATCCTCTATGCATGATATCACCGAGGGCGGTGTCTTCGGTGCGTTCTGGGAGATGGCGAGCGGAGCCGGTGTCGGTCTGGAAGTGGATCTGAAGAAGATCCCGATCCGCCAGGAGACCGTGGAGATCTGTAACTATTTTGGGGTCAACCCCTACCAGATCATGTCCAGCGGTTCCATGATGATCGCGGCAGATGACGGTCACGAACTGGTGAGAAAACTGGAACAGGCAGGCATCCATGCCGTTGTGGTAGGTCGTACCAACAACGGGAACGACCGGATCCTTCGAAATGGTGAGGATGTCCGATATCTGGACAAACCGCAGCCGGATGAGTTATACAAAGTAATGGGGTAAGAGAATATGGCAAAGTTAAATATTGTTCTTTATGAGCCGGAGATCCCGTCCAATACAGGAAATATCGGACGTACCTGTGTGGCGACAGGTACGAGACTGCATCTGATCGAGCCGCTGGGCTTCCGGTTAAATGAAAAATCAATTAAACGTGCAGGGATGGATTACTGGGATGACCTGGATGTCACCCGGTATATCGATTATCAGGATTTTCTGGAGAAGAATCCCGGGGCCAAGATCTATATGGCATCGACAAAAGCACCGCAGACCTATACGGAAGTGCAGTATGAGGAAGATGCCTACATTATGTTTGGAAAAGAAAGCGGCGGGATTCCGGAGGAGATTTTACTGGAAAACCAGGAGACTGCGATCCGTATCCCGATGATGAACGATATCCGTTCGCTGAATCTGAGCAATTCCGTAGCGATCGTACTCTACGAGGCGCTGAGACAGCACAATTTTGATCATATGCAGCTGGGTGGGCATCTGACCAGATATGAGTGGAAATAAAGAAAGACAGGATAAAAAAGCAGGGGAATCAGCTCGTTCCCCTGCTTTTTTCTAATGTAAAGATGAATTCGGTACCGACCCCTTCAGTACTGATAACATTGATATTCTGATTGTGTGCGGCAACGATCTCGCGGACAATAGATAGTCCGAGCCCGGTACCTTTGCGGTCTTTGCCACGGGAAGAATCAATCTTATAAAAACGATCCCAGATTTTATTCTGTTTTTCTCTGGGTATACCCACACCGGAGTCTTTTATGGATACGAAAACTGTACCATGACGTTCGGAAGTTTCTGCCTTGATGATGGAGCTGTCTGAACTGAATTTGATGGCGTTATCGATCAGATTGTACAGTACCTGCTGGATTTGTTCCATATCGGCGTGTACCATCAGAGTTTCTGATTCCAGATGCAGTTCAATGGTAATCATCTTTTTACGGCAGATCCCCTCAAAAGTGGCTACTGTATTTTTGATCGTACGGTTGATATCAAAGTCGTTCATATGCAAAGGACGCCCTTTGGAGTCCAGTTTATCCAGGGTCAGAAGACTCTGGGTCAGCTTTTCCAGACGTTCGGTCTCATCAACCACGATTTTCAGATAACGATCCTGCATCTCAGGTGGAATCGTTCCGTCCATGATCGCTTCCACAAAACCCTTGATTGAAGTAAGGGGGGAGCGAAAATCATGGGAGACATTGGCTACGAATTTGTGCTGATATTCTCCCGATTTGCTCAGTTCTCCGGACATATAGTTCAGGGTATCGGCCAGGTAGCCCATTTCATCATTGGTTGTGACAGGAATGTTATAATCCAGATTTCCTGCTGCATATTCGTTGGCTCCTGCGGTGATTTTCTTCAGCGGCCGATATACGGAATGAGAAAACAGACCAAGAATCATGAGAGAACAAAGCAGCAGGATCGCAAACACGATATGGACCGGACCGAGAATGGATTCTTTCTGATCAATGATCACGGTCATCGGAAGATGAATCGATACATACCCTTTGGTGGTCAGGTTTTTCGTGATAGGAACCAGTGTGCTGACCATATTTTCCTTAAAATATCCATGAAAAGTACCTGTAATATAATTGTCTGATCCCATGATCGCAGGATCAAAGTCTTTAAGCGAGCTTTGTACCATTGCAGTGTATGGTTTGCCGGTATCAATCAATGGCTGTCCGGACGGGTTCAGAATCAGGATCCGGGAATCCTGAAAAGCAGAGAGGGTCTTTAACTGATTATAGGCAGCTTCCACATCTGCATTGTCTGAATAATCCGTATTTGCCTGATAGGAGGCGAGAGAAATCGCTTCTTTGTACAGGGCGGCTCCGGTGTCTTCCAGAATATGTTTCTGGATCAGGGAAGATCCCAGCGTAGAGATTAACACCGTTCCGAGAATACCGAGAAAAATATAGGCTGTGATAAATTTGGAATACAGTGTCTGTTTCATCAGGATTTAACCTCAAATTTGTAACCGATGCCCCATACAGTACTGATCGACCAGGACGGATGATCTTTGATCTTTTCACGCAGTCTCTTGATATGTACGTCTACGGTACGGGTATCGCCGATGTATTCATATCCCCAGATATGATCCAGAAGCTGTTCTCTGGTAAATACCTGATTAGGTGAGGAAGCGAGAAAATACAGAAGTTCCAGTTCCTTTGGCGGCATGTCGATAGTCATCCCCTGATAGATAACGGAATAGTTGGTCAGATTGATGATCAGATCCGGATATTCCACGTATTTTCCGGCAGGTGCCGACGGAGCGGAAGGGGCAGGCTGGAAACGGCGGAGAACCGCTTTGACCCGGGCTACCAGTTCTTTGGAATCGAAAGGTTTGATCATATAATCGTCAGCACCCAGTTCCAGGCCGAGCACCTTATCAAAAACTTCTCCTTTCGCAGAGAGCATGATGATCGGTACATTGGATTTGTGTCTGATCTCTCTGCAGACCTGATAGCCGTCCATACCGGGAAGCATCAGATCCAGGAGGATCAGGTTCGGCTGAAAGGAAGGAAATGCACTCAAAGCTTCCTCCCCGTCGTTGACAATCTTACACTCAAAACATTCTTTGGTAAGATAAAGAGATATCAGTTCGGCGATGTTGTTGTCATCGTCTACAATCATTATTTTCTGTTTGGATACCATAAAAACTCCTTGTTGTAGCGGGATATTACCTACTGAATAGTTATTTTATTTCTTGAAATTTACGATCGTAACACCGGCATCTCCCTCGCCAAATTCTGCAAGATGGAAGGAAGAGACATATTTTACCCGGCGCAGATAGTTATGGATGCCCTTCCGCAGGGCTCCAGTACCTTTTCCGTGAACGACACGGACACTTGGAATATGTGCCAGATATGCATCATCCAGATACTTATCCAGTTCCGCGATGGCTTCATCGACGGTACGGCCGAGCAGATTGATCTCGATGCCGACGGATGAAGATTTTGACATCTTGATCTTCCCGGCGCTGGTGCGCTGCATATTCGGTGCGGAGATCACGGTTTCTTCCTGTAACAGTACCAGATCGGAGATATGGATCTTGGATCGCATGATACCCATCTGTACCAGAAGATAACCTTTGGCATCCGGGAGGGTACTTACCGTTCCTTTGAGATTCAGACTCAGTACTTTCACACCATCGCCCAGATGCAGATCGGAAGGCTTCAGATTACCTGTGACCTTCTTTTCTTTCCTGGACATATTGCTTTCGACTTTGTTCATCTTCTTACGGAGATCCTGTCGTTTATTTTCCATTTCTTTGATGGAAATATTGGCTTTTCCGAATTTGTTAAAGTCTTTGATCGTCTGATCCGCATATTCTTTTGCATCACGGAGGATTGCATGTGCCTGCTCGTTGGCTTCCCGGAGGATCCGGTCACGCTGCTGGTTCAGTTTTTCCTGCTTGGTCTCCAGCTGTTTTTTCAGATCTTCGACTTCGGTCTTGTAGCGGGCAATCTCCATGCGTTCTTTTTCGATGGTGATACGGTTTTCTTCCAGGGTGGAGATCACATCCTCGAAGGACTCGTCTTCCTGGCTGATCTGTTTTTTTGCATCATCGATAATATACGATGGCAGTCCAAGCTTACTGGAAATGGCAAAGGCATTACTCTTTCCGGGAACACCGATCAGTAAACGATAGGTAGGACGAAGCGTTTCCACATCAAATTCACAGGAAGCATTTTCCACACCCGGTGTGGAGAGTGCGTACACTTTCAACTCACTGTAATGCGTGGTTGCCATAGCACGGATGCCCTGTTTTTGCAGATAGTTCAGAATCGAGATTGCCAGTGCGGCACCTTCCGTCGGGTCGGTACCGGCACCCAGTTCATCGAAGAGAACGAGGGACTTCGGATCGGCCTTTTCGATAAAGGAAACCACATTGGTCATATGGGAGGAGAAGGTACTGAGTGACTGTTCGATACTCTGTTCATCTCCGATATCCGCATATACCTCCTCAAAAACAGATAATTCAGAACGATCCAGTGCAGGAATATGAAGACCTGCCTGACCCATCAGAGTCAGAAGCCCGACGGTTTTTAAGGAAACAGTTTTTCCACCGGTATTCGGACCGGTAACGATGAGCAGATGAAATTCTTTTCCAAGATGGATATCGATCGGAACAACCTTTTTCTTGTCGATCAGTGGGTGACGGCCTTTGCGGATGTTGATATAGCCTTTGGTATTAAAGATCGGTCGTGTGGCATTCATATCCATGGCAAGGGCAGCGCGGGCAAAGATAAAGTCCAGTTCTACCAGATTTTCCAGGTTATAGCGGAGATTTTCACGTTCCTGGGCAGCCATGTTACTTAAAGAAGCCAGGATGACTTCAATCTCTGCCGCTTCTTTCATCTCCAGATCACGGATCTCATTGTTCAGTTTTACGATCGCCATCGGTTCGATAAAGAGGGTGGAACCGGTGGAAGACTGATCATGGATCATACCAGGTACCTGGCTTTTGTATTCGGCTTTGACCGGGATACAGTAGCGGCCGTTTCGCATGGTGATCACAGCGTCCTGCAGATATGTTCTTGCGGAGCCGTTGACCATACCGGCAAGCTGTGTATGAATGCGTTCTCCGGTCACTTTCATCGAACGGCGGATCTGTTTTAAGGTTGCGCTTGCATCATCGGCGATCTCGTCTTCGGAGAGGATGCATCGACGAATCTCTGTATTTAACAGCGGCAGAGGTTCCAGGGCATCGAAAAGATCATCCAGAGAGTCCCTCTGTTCATTTTCTTTTTCACGACGGCCGTAAGATTTTACCCGGGAGGTATTATCCAGAAGGGCACAGATTTGCAACAGTTCTGTGATCCCCAGGGTACTTCCGATCTCCAGGCGTTTCAGGGAACCGCGGATATCTTTGGCACTGCCGAAGTTGATGTTTCCTTTCTGAAACAGACGGGACAGGGCATCTTGAGTCTGTTCCTGCTTATATTCAATCTCTCCCGGTGAACAGGAAGGAAGAAGATCCTCGCAGCGGATCTTTCCGAGAGGGGAAGAAGCATGGGCTGCAAGCATCTCGATGATTTTGGTATATTCCAGTGTTTTTAAAGCTTTGTTATTCATAATGTTATATCCTTTCTATACGCCTTATTCTACTCTATCTGAGAAGGAAAAGAAAGGCAAAAAGCCGGGCAGCAAAAAGTTTTTTCGGTATGTCATAAAATGTTCATATATATTTGATAAAATATTAAGGAAATTCTCAGGCAGTAGCCGTTTTTCCATTGTGTTACGGAAAAGCAGAGTTCAAAACACAGGGAAAAACGGTGCGGTTACAGTTGGAGTCAGAGACAGGAGACTACGTGTATGGATAAAAAGAATGATCACAAGCAGGACGAATACGATTTTTACCGGGAAGTGATGAAAAAGAAGCCTCTGGATAAACGAAAAATCGCGGTGAGTGCGGCAGGAGTGGCAGCAGGAGCGGTATTGTTCGGTGTGATTGCGGCATTTGTATTTGTAAAGTCGGTGCCTTATTTCCGACCGGAGGAAGAACAGCCGAGAGTGAATATCGTGGAGGGAGCATCGACGGACGTGGGCGAAGAAAATACTCCTCAGCAGGAGATACCGGAAGAAGAAAGCGGAGATGCGCCGACCGATGAAAATGAGGCAACAGACACGGAGACACAAAAAGAGCCACTGACACTGCAGGAATATTCGGATCTGTATCAGCAGATTTCAGAGGCAGCCAGTGAGCCGAAAAGTTCTGTAGTTGTGGTACAGGGATTTACCAACGATGTGGACTGGATGAATAATTCCTTTGAAGACGAAAAGCAGGCCTCCGGCTTTCTGGTGGCAGATACGGGAAAAGAATACTACGTGCTGACAGAATACCGGGTGGTGGATACGGTGGACCGGATTCTTGTGACCTTCTGTGATGGCAATACGGTAGACGGGCATTTTCTCAAACAGGATGAGGCTACCGGACTTGCAGTGATCAAGATTTCCAGAAATGATCTCAGCAAAGAGACAAGAGATGTGATTGCAGTGGGTGAACTGGGAAGCGCCTCTTCGGTGAATCAGGGAGATCTGGTACTGGCACTGGGAAGTCCGTCCGGTTATCCGGACTCGGTAGTCTGCGGCCGGGTGACTTCCACAACAAATGTGAAAAGTACGGTGGACAGTGAATATCATCTGCTTACGACGGATATTATGGGAAACAGCGAGGGAAGCGGGGTTCTGGTCAATCTGGACGGAAAGATCGTGGGTGTGATCGCGCAGTCTTTTTCCGGGGAGGCGGATACCGGGGTGGTGACGGCATTATCAATCTCGGATCTTCGGAAACTGATTGAGCAACTGTCAAATAATGAAGATCTGATATACCTCGGTGTCCGGGGACAGGATATCAGCAGCAGTCTCGCACAGAAAACCGGAATTCCTACAGGTATTTATGTAAACTCCGTGGAGGAAGATTCTCCGGCAATGAACGCTGGGATCCAGAACGGAGATGTGATCGTGAAAGTGGGAAATGAAAGTGTCGAGACGCTGTCGAGACTGCGAACACGCCTGGATCAGTCGAAAAAGGATCAGAAGATCAAAGTGACGGCGATGCGAAAAGGTGCGGAAGGATATGTGGAAATAGTGTTTGACGTAACGCTGGATGCGTTATAAACTATAAAAGAGTCTGTAAAAAAGAATAGTGAGATAAAAAATGTGGTATAGGGACGATGGCTTTCTATACCACAAAACTTCTGCGGAGTTTTCACTGACAGAAAATCAGGCAGAAAGACGGAAGGAGATTATATGAAATTTATTCAGGAATTTTTTGAGGGATGCCGGGTGTCCGGAATTTACCTTTGTAAACATAAACAGGCAGCAGTGACAAAAAACGGCAAACCATATGAAAATGTGATTCTGCAGGACAAGACCGGGACAATCGATGCCAAGATCTGGGATCCGAATTCGCTGGGGATTGATGATTTTGAAACACTGGATTATATTGAAATCATGGGAGATGTCACCAATTTTGCAGGTGCACTGCAGCTGAACATCAAGCGTGCAAGAAAAGCCCGTGAGGGAGAGTACGATCCCACCGATTATCTTCCGGTGAGCAAATGTGATATCGACGAGATGTACGGAGAACTGATGGCGATTATCAAAACCATCCAAAATCCATACCTGTCCCGTCTGTTAGAACTGTTTTTTGTGGAAGATGAAGCATTCATCAAACGCTTCCGCTTCAATTCCGCAGCCAAGACAGTACACCACGGTTTTGTGGGCGGACTGCTGGAGCATACGTTAAATGTGACCAAACTCTGCGATTTTTATACGAAAGCCTACCCTGCACTGAACCGCGACCTGCTTCTGACCGCAGCTATCTTTCATGATATCGGAAAGACGAAAGAAATTTCTGCATTTCCGATGAATGATTATACCGATGACGGACAGTTGCTGGGCCATATTATGATTGGAGCGGAGATGCTCCATGATGCGATCCGTGAGATCCCGGATTTCCCGGCAAAAGTGGAGAGTGAGTTAAAGCACTGCATCCTGGCGCACCATGGAGAACTGGAATACGGTTCCCCGAAGAAACCGGCACTGATGGAGGCGGCAGCGCTGAATATGGCAGACAACACGGATGCCAAGATGGAAACATTTACCGAGCTTTTCGACAATGCGAAAGATCCGAACGAATGGCTTGGCTACAACCGGCTGTTTGAATCAAATATCCGTAAAACCAGTATGTAAAGAAAGGGCAGATCCATGGAATACAAAAAGAATGATCTTCTGACTGTAACCATCGAGGATATGGGACATGACGGGGAAGGAATCGGAAAAGTGGACGGTTATACCGTATTTGTAAAAGACACAGTGATCGGCGATAAAGTACAGGCAAAGATCATGAAGGCGAAGAAAAATTACGGTTATGCCAGACTGGTGGAGATCATGGAGCCGTCGAAAGACCGGGTCGAGCCACGTTGTGCGTACGCCCGTCAGTGCGGCGGCTGCCAGATCCAGGCACTTTCTTATGAAAAACAGCTGGCATACAAACAGCAGAAGATTGAAAATAATCTGATCCGGATCGGCGGTTTTCAGAAAGAAGAGATTCCGATGCAGCCTATCATCGGCATGGAAGATCCGTACCATTACAGAAACAAAGCGCAGTTTCCGGTGGGATGCGACAAAGAAGGCCATCTGATCGCTGGATTCTATGCCGGAAGAACTCACTCGATCATCAGCAACAGGAAGTGCTATCTAGGCGTGGAGGTCAACGAACAGATTCTGAATCTGGTACTGGCGCATATGGAAGCGTATGATATTCCGGCCTATGATGAGATGACCGGGAAGGGTCTGGTGCGTCACGTACTGATCCGTTATGGATTCCAGTCGAAAGAGATCATGGTCTGTCTTGTCGTCAACGGCAGCCGCATCCCGGGAGCGGAAGATCTGATCGCAAAACTTCGCGAGATTCCGGGGATGACCAGTATTTCTCTGAATATCAACAGGGAAAAGACGAACGTGATTCTGGGGAGAAAAGGGAAACTTTTATGGGGCAAGGAATATATCACCGATACCATCGGACCGATCGCCTATCAGATCTCCCCGCAGTCTTTCTACCAGGTCAATCCGGTGCAGACACAGAAACTCTACGAAAAAGCCCTGGAATATGCAGGTCTGGAAGGAAATGAGACGGTCTGGGATCTCTACTGCGGAATCGGAACCATCTCCCTCTTCCTCGCCCAGAAAGCAAAACAGGTCTATGGTGTGGAAATTGTCCCGGCTGCCATCGAGGATGCAAAACGAAATGCAACGCTGAATCATATCACCAATGCAGAATTCTTTGTAGGAAAAGCGGAAGAAGTGTTGCCGGAAAAATACGAAAAAGAAGGCATCTATGCGGATGTGATCGTGGTGGATCCGCCACGGAAAGGATGCGAAGAGAGCGTACTGGCTACGATGGTAAAGATGCAGCCGAAACGGATCGTGTACGTAAGTTGTGACTCTGCGACTCTGGCCCGGGATCTGAAATATCTGCGGGGGGAAGGATATGAAGTTAAGAAGGTGCAGGGGGTGGATCAGTTTCCTCATACGGTGCATGTGGAGACGGTTGTTCTTTTGTCCCAACAAAAACCAGATGACACGATAGAGATCGACTTAGACCTGGACGAGCTGGATGCCACCAGTGCCGAGTTGAAAGCAACCTATCAGGAAATCAAAGATTATGTGCTGAAAGAATTTGGCTTGAAGGTTTCAAGTTTATATATTTCTCAGGTAAAACGCAAATGTGGAATTGAAGTGGGAGAAAACTATAATCTTCCAAAATCAGAAAATGCAAGAGTTCCACAATGCCCGAAAGAGAAAGAAGATGCTATCAAGGCTGCCCTGAAATATTATGCGATGATCTAAGGACATCGCTGATTTCAAGGAGGAATAACACATGAAAAGCACATTTGAAAAAATGGGTGGAACCTACACACTTGGCGCAGACGGAATTTACTATCCGAATCTTGTCAGTACAGATGAAGAACCGCATTATGGGAAATATGGAATGATGCGGAAAACGTATCTGAAAGAGCATCGTCCGGCAAAGTATTCATTGTATATGTTGGAAGACAGGCTGACGTCACATCTGAATATGGTGGATGATGAGGCGCAGGATAGAATGGAGACTCTGGTAAGCCAGATGATGGATAAACAGGGCATTACAGATGAGTTAAAAGCTCGTGACCAAATGGCGTGGGTTGGAGCTGTAAATAACATCCGTAATGCAGCGGAAGAGATTGTGTTAAAAGAATTAGTGTATATTTAAGGTAATGGAAAGCTCCTTCGGGAGCTTTTCGCTGTTTGGAAGAGATTATATAGAAAATGGGTTAAGAAGATGGTATTATTAAAGCAACGGGATTTTTTTATTATAGTATCTAAAATGTTTTATTCATTACAAGGAAATGGAATTGATGAATGCCATTAAACTTCCTAATAGAAATAGAATCGTTCGATATTCTGAATTGGAAAATTTGATAAGTACAGATTAGAGCACGTGTAGATGTAATAAGAGAACGAAAGGAAAAATATGGGAAAAAGCACAAAGAAGAAAAACAAAAAGATTACAGCTCCAAAAGCAAATATTCAGGAATTAAGTATTTCTAGGGATGGCGGACAAATTGCACTCAGGGGGTATTCATATCAATTTTTGTATTCGTGTTATTTAATTCTTTCGTCATCAAATCCAAGCAATTTTTTCCAGCTTGAGGGGATTGAAGATATTGATTGTATCATGCAGAAAAATGGTAGTAATGATATTACTCATATACAGTTGAAATATTCTGTCAACAAACAGGATGCCAGCTTTTTAACTGATGTGCTCAAAAATTTTCTTGAAGCATATTTGCTGGATCAAAATAGATTTTTTAAGCTTGTTTACGATTTCCCTGTTGCAAAAGGCCATCTAAGTAAGATATTTGCATCTAAGTTAGACGAAAAATCACGCACCCATTGGGCTGGCGTGATTTCAAATATCAAGAAAAACAATCCTTCTTGGAATTGGTCTGTTTATGATTTCGATAAATTTATTTCACATCTGTCATTTGAGAAGATTGAAAAATCTATACTTGCTACTGAAATTGAAAAAACCTTAATTAGAATTTATGAGATTAACACAGACAATGTTTCATTATTTGCAAATAGCATAAAAATTCTTTGCTTTGAAAAAATGGAGCAGCGGGCCTATGTGACAAAAGCAGAATTAGATTCCAAAATCCAATCTGTCAAAATAGATATCAGTAAGGGTCCTCAAAATCCAGCTCATAGTTGGATTCGTAAACTGGACTACTCTAAGCCTAGCATTGATGAAGGGTGTAGTTTTTACGAAGGGAAAAAAGCAACACCAGCAGATATAGTAAGTGGGTTTCCAATCAAACGACCGAGTTTAGAAAAAGATGTTATTAATTCTATTTGCGAAAACATGGTTACTGTAATTAAAGCTTCTAGTGGGCAAGGAAAAACCACGCTGGCTTTGCGGGCAGCTTATATTCTCCAAAATGAATATATACCATATCAGTTACTATGGTGTGATGAGATAAAAGAAATTGGGAATATTGTCCAATATTTCAAAGCAAGAATTCAGCTTGGTGAAAAGATTCTTATCTTAATTGACAATCTGGATAACCATCTCAGCAAATGGAATTATCTTGTTCAGCTCTTACAATCCGAATTGCATTGTCATTATAAGTTGCTCATCACATCGCGAGAGATGGATTGGTATAATTATAGTGGTGACTTGAGCAATATCCAGTCTTTGAAAGTAATTAAGCCGGTTTTAGAAGAAAAGGAAGCAATAGAGATATTCAATCTATTCAGAGAGGCTAAGCAACTTCACCCAAGCATAACAAGCTGGCAAAGAGCATGGAATAAGATTGCAGAAAGGCAACTACTTATAGAGTATGTCTACTTGCTTACTCATGGTGAGATGTTATCAGAAAGAATAGCCTCACAAATATCCGAAATAGGACAATCATCTTCTGGCAAAGCAAAATGTGAAATCTTACGCAAAGTATGTTTTGCAGATCTTTGCGGAGTCAGGCTTTCTGCTATCAAACTTTCTGCGAGTCAATCAGAAGACTCTGGCTCGGATTTTGGGGAGCTTTTAAAAGGTATGGAATCGGAGTTCCTTGTGCATGTAAATGAAGAGAGTGGGTATATTGAGGGGCTACATCCCATTCGGTCAAAGCACGTTGTTAAGAGGCTGCATGAATTCCTGCCAATTGACAATACCGCCATTTCAGTTATGAAAATGGCGGACAAAGCGGACCTATCGATACTGTTTTCTCATCTGCCGGAGTTTACCCTGAACAAAGAAACGTTTTTCCGCGATGCGGTCGAGAGTCTATGGGATGAAAAAGACCTTTCAAACTATACTTCTGCAATACAGGGGCTTTTTTCAGGGAGTGTGATGCAGTATTTCCTTTCTAACCGGGCTGCGTTTGACGATGCAGATGCCCACGGCGGTCTTTTTCTTCTATCGACCGAAATGTGCCCCTTTGCTGTATTCGAGGATTTCGGTGTGTCGATGGATACGCTGGACAAAATGCGGGAAACATTTCCGGATAATAAGAATATAGAATATCTTTGCCGATTACGGGAGCGTATTCCCACCTGCTGTTTGCAGGAAACGTATGTCTATATTTTCTGCGATTGTTTATATAGGAAAATGCGCACCTTTCGTTTTGACGGAATAAAGGACATCACGTCCTATACCTCCATTTCTGAGTGGATCTATAACATCAATCCAGAGTGGAATGTATCGGCCGGATTTTCTCTGGACGATCTTTGGAGCAAGCCAGAAAAATTGATGCTGGAGTGCGTTTCTACGCTGATGTATCTCTCCTACTGCGGGAACAGAGAGAAATATATGGAATTTGTGGAACGAAATCTTAAGAGTATTCTTACGTACCTTAAGCAGTGGACTAGATCACATAGGGTATTTATTGATTCCGAAAAAAAAGCGATTCACATTGAATATATCCTTCGATTGCACAATATTAAAACGGGAAATGAGCAGAGCGTCTCAAGGCTGAAATTCCTTTGTAAAGCCTTGCCTATTTTTGATTTGTATTGCGCGGATGCTCTCAAGCCGACAGTTGATTTGCTCTCGGCTTATCCTGTTCCCGACGATGCACATAAAGAAATGCCCATTAAAAATATTGTAATCATGTTCCATCAGAATCTTACGTCGCTATGGAACAAGACCATTATGAGCAATTACGAATTTGATACCGCGACAGAATGGTTAAATTACTGGTTTGATGTGAGAGAACATATATGTTTGCTTGCAGATAAGTGCTGTGCCTGTATTTACAAACTCCTTGGCGGAAAACCATTAGGGAGTTTGGCCGGGGAGGTAGATCAACTTCGTGAAGAATTTGCCCTAATTACTACTGGTGAAAAGCGATATCCTAAAGAAGATCGTCCTTTTGAAGAAAAAGCTACAGTGCCCGAGAGGTTAGGAAAAATAAAGAGTAAATACTTTCAAAGCATACAAAACTTTATGAATCAGTTTGCAGGGTTCCTCATTAAGAATGAACAAAAACAAAGATTGGCTATGGTTAACCTCACAATAGCTCAAAGTGCTCTTGTGACAATGCAGAATTACTTTGCAGAAATTGCAATTGATTTTAGCTTTCAGGAAAGACAGTTGACTCTTTGTGTTATGGAAACACAAAACATAGAGCGACTAATAATGTGCTGTAGCTACTACCAGACACATTCGCCAAATAAGTATTTTAATAAATATCAAATTAGCAATTGGTATGACGGGCATTGTCGGGATGAGAGAAAGATAGTAGAAGACGGATTGTCGGAATTAGAATCAAAGTATTCGATTCATTTTCCTGATCAGATTTACACCATTGACATGTTGAGCTATTATCCCATCATAGTTGGTAATTTTGATATGGCATCGGAAAGCAATTTAACCGAATGGCTTCTGGGCTGTATCGCATTTGCTGATGCTCCCTTTGATTACCTAGTCATATTATCTGCAAACGAGTCCAAAGAAATAGATTCTACTGCTTTACAGTTCCCTCGACGGATGCTCGTTGACGTCAAGAAGGCAATCGAATCAGAAAATCATTCATTGCTTGATAAACTGGTGCCTCCATATCCTGTGAATGTGACAGCACAAATGCTTGACTGCTTTAGTGAAAAATATGATTTGCCTGAAAAAAAAGTCACCGATGTCGATGAACTTCCAATAGGATATATTGCAGAAGAACTATGGATATATTCTAAATCTGTGGAGTTGTTGACGGAACCAGAAGATGCGTGTTATCTTGCAGCTCAAACGCAAGATATTCAGCTCAACATTACGGAAATGCTTTGTTTATTGAAGAACAAGCTTCCGGTCAAAGATGTCGATTGGTTAATAGAAATTTGTGATAACGTATTTTCAGGAGAAAAATTTGATGACATTATGTTCAATAATGTTATTGAACATTTCATACAGAAAAAGATTGAACAGTAAAATCGTTGTAGCTTGATTGTTTTAGCAGACAGTGTCTATTTAATCGAAGAAAAAGAATGTTGATAGTATAGGCATTGAAAATGCTAGACTATGACTTAGATTTCAAATAAAAGTAAATAGTTGGAATATTAAAATAATAATGTGTGAATATTATTCATTGTCTCGGCACCATTTATGGTGCCAGGACAATACTTTAGATGATTACAATTCCATATCATGTGACCTTTTCTTAGTCCGAGCAGACTGATTTCGCCGCATTTCCTGTTCTCTCTGATATTTAAGTTCCCATGCACGATGGGAGAAAACATCAGGGTCTTCCACATTGAGATAATCCACCTCATCGGCTGCAATATCACGACGGTGATAGTCATAATACTTACCAAAAGTACCTTTGAGCTGCTCAATCAGCTTATCCCGGAAATCAGGACGTATCTGGATTCTGGTGTCCAGCAATTCTGTATACTGTTCAGGTTCAGGACGAAATTTTTCTTCCCGGAAAGCGGCGGCATCTTTTTCAAGCTGTTTTTTGAGCGAGATGTCCTGAGAATCCAGGATATCAAGATTGTTATTCATCTGGCCGTATTTCTTGGATAGATTCGTCATATCTTTATCGGTAGAGCATTCTGCCTGGAAGATTAGCTGCTCTTTCCTTGATTTCAGTTCTTCGATTTCTTCGGTAATAGTGGTAAGCTGCTGATTTAATTTTATATGCTGGATGGGATTCAAAATACTGGTTTTATCCTTTTGCACATTCAGTTCTTTCCGTTCCGTAACTTTAGCTTTGAGTTTCTTTTTAACGGTGTTGTATTTATTCAGTATTGGATTAAAATGATTCATCCAGTCATGGATCACTTCTTTTTGCATCTCATTGTGGAGCAAATGATATTGTGTAAAAATCATGTGATTGCGGATTGCTTCCAATGTTTCTGCTATTATTGGAATAGATTTTTCTACAGCCTGTGCCAGTTTTGCTACCTGTGCTTTTAATTCCCGGAGCATTTTGTTATCTGCACGAATCTGACGGTTGATTTCACAGCGGTCTGCTATCATGCCTTTCTTTTCCATATTCTGGGCAATGTAGCCTTCATGGATGGTTGGCTGTTCGGTGATTCCCTGATCTGCAAAGCTGCGGTGATCAATGGTAGCATTTATCTGATTACGTGCAAGCATTTTATTTACGGCATCTGCCCAGTTTGCCCGCCAGATGCAAAGTTGTTCATCACTGTTCCATTGTTCGGAAATAGGATTCTGTCTGCCATATCGGCTGCTCTTGGGGTGTTTATCAATCCGTTCATATCCTTTTTCCTGTGCAACAGAGGAAGTCAGATATTCTTTCTTTTTCCCAACTTTATAGCGATATTGCTTTTCCCATCCCTGTTTCTGAGCAGTTTTAAATTCAGAAGCAGTAAATCCTTTTTCTTCTCCATCTTTGATACAGAGATATTTTTTTTCTGTTTTATACTGCCATGTTCCATTTTCATTTAGTGGTCGGACAGTAAGAAGAATGTGTGCATGGGGATTGTGACCATCTGTATCGTGAATGGCAAAATCAGCACACATCCCCATATCTACAAAATTTTTTTAATAAAATCTTGAAGAAGAGAAATATTGCTGTCTTTATCCAACTCAACGGGGAGTGCGACAACAAATTCTCTTGCCAGTCGGCTGTCTTTGGTCTTTTCGGTTTCTTCCACAGCATTCCAGAGTTGTTCCCGGTCATTCCATTCCAATGGCGCCATTGGAGGAAGCATCACTTCCTGATAGATCAGACCCTGCTTTCTGGTATAGTCATGCTGGATGCCATCATAATCATTGTACATGCGGCTACAGCTCATATAAGCAGAAGCAGCAACAGCAGATCGACCGGAACCACGGCTGACGACTTTGGCTTGCATATGATAAATTGCCATATCTGGCACCTCCTTTCGATGTTGCCTGCAACAGCGGATAAAGCCCTCGGCAGAGCGCACGAGCCCCGAAGGGGATACCACTGCCTGATTTATCAGGTGGTGAGTAAGTGCGCCCTTCGGGAGTAGAACTTGTGCGTTTACATTCCCCGTAGCCGGATCATCAGCTCCCGTTTCAGGGAATCTAAATCCATTTCTTTAATATGGGGAACAATACTTTCCAGAATGGCTCCTTCCTGGACTAATCGGTGTGTTCTGGCATCACGTTCTTTTTGGCGATTTCTTGCTTCGGCTTCTTCCTGGCGGTGTTTTGCCTGTAAAAGTGCTTTTTCTTCTGGTGTCATAATTCTTTTATCTGCCATATCTGGCACCTCCTTTTTATGCCCGTATCCGGGCGGTTTTGGCTTTAAAATCTTATGCTTTGGCACTATGGTTTTAGATAACTGACAGTGACATATTTCTGGTAATAAATGAGGAAAGAAAGTAGTACCACTGTCAGTGAAAAACAATCATTGCGTTATACTTCTTCGAGTCAATTCTGGTTCGGAGCATGATTGTTCAATAGGATTTTTTTCGCTTGTTTTAAATTAGCTGTTGCATTGTCCTGACGGATATTCCGGTTATTGATACGGACAGGAATACATCTTTCCAGAATACGGTCATAAATTCGTTTGTGTGCGATATCAGCGGTGTTATTCAGCTCTGATAAAGTGAGATTGGTCGTTATGATCAGGGGCTTTTTACTG
>ERZ1673722.1544-NODE-1544-length-22229-cov-12.237395_pt1 | contig 22229 bp, 17 predicted proteins | sample MGYA00580222_ERZ1673722 | MGnify/ENA primary metagenome ERZ1673722 (study PRJEB41218, sample SAMN15661750) | gut metagenome | host: Homo sapiens | place: Canada: London | collected 2015-08-20/2019-03-30 | study: EMG produced TPA metagenomics assembly of...
CAAAAACTTTTATGCCCAACAAAATCAACTTAAAACACTTTTTTAAGTCTCGCAAAGCCGCTCAAAAAATTTTACCCCACTTTTAAAAAAGTGGGGTTTTTAAATTAATCCTTATATACTGAATCTATTCCCAGAAATTCTTCCAGACAAAGTCCGCTTTCATACACTTCCGTAGCTTTTTCAACGCCAAGATAACGAATATGCCAAGGCTCGTACTGATAACCGGTTATTTCATCTTTTCCTTCGGGAAATCTGATAATAAATCCGTATTTATGTGCATTTACTGCGACCCAGTCGCTTTCCGGAGTAAGTCCGAAGGAATCGTCAATACTATTTAAATCAAAGGCAAGACCCGTCTGATGATCAGAATGTCCCGGACGGGAAGAATATGTATCGGCGGCCTCCTGACCGTCTCTTTCAACATAATTATTATAAATTCTTTCCTGATCATAATAGGAACGGTAATCTGAAGAAATATAAATACTTAATCCCTCGTCTGCGGCATCTGACGCCATTTCATTGAATGCGTCCAATGCTTCCTGATTTACACCCGGATCATAATCCGCCGGTAGCGAATAGGACTTATTTGCGATCAGTATACCATCAATATATGTAAGACCGTCTTCTTCAATGACTTCATGTCCGTTTCCGTCCGCCGGAACAACATTTACTTTTAAACTCAACAAAGTATCGGTATTGCGAATGCTGACGGTAATCTCACATGTTCCCTCGCCTATACCGGTAATTTCACCGCTTTCCCCTACTACAGCTACTGCGTTATTGGAGCTTACCCAGTTAAAAACATCATCGCTGCTGCGGAGATTTTTAAGCTTTGGAGTATACTTTTCTCCCACCTTTATTGTAATCTCATTTTCCTCAAAGGTTATACTGTTATAATAATCGGAATTACTTTCCTGAGCGTCCGCTGGAACAGCTTCTGTACTTCCGGATGAAGAAGCCGAAATTGATTTGTTTCCGATTTCTTTCCTATCTCTAAAAATAAACAAGTACATCAATAATATGATTACAGCTACAAGAATCACTACTATACACAGTAAAAGAACTTGTTGTCTTTTTCTATAAACGTCTTTACTTTTTTTCATTTTGTTTCTCCTTTTATCTATAATTAACTCATTAAATATAGCATAATATATAAATTTTGTCAACTGAATTCTACATATCGTATAAAAATTATTCTTGCTTTTTTAACATAAATAATGTATAATTATATAAAGATATTGTTGAGTTCTGACAATATGCAAGAAAAAATCAAAATATAGACGGGAGAATGATAGCTATGAAATTAAAAACTAAAGCACTTTCAGTCATTACTGCCTGTGCACTGGTTGTGTCCGCTTCAGTCGGAATAAAACCATCTGTATCATTTGCCGAACCATCTTCTAAAGATATTTCCAATACAATGGAATGGGGATCAGTGGAAATCGGCGGAGGCGGCTTTGTTACCGGTATAATAACAGGTCAGAAAGAAATGTACCTCAGAACAGACGTAGGCGGCGCATATAAATACAACTACGAAACAAACAGATGGGATCAACTTTTTGCATTCATTAATGAAGCAGACAGGGGACTTTTAAGTGTAAAAGGAATTGCAATTGATCCTACCGACGATGATACCGTTTATTTCCTCTGCGGCTGTGCTTACTTTTCAGACGCAAGAACAGAAATCATAAAAACTACCGACGGCGGCAAGACGTTTACCCGTGTCGATGTTACAGATATGATTCAAGTTCACGGAAACGGCGATGGTCGTGAATGCAGCGAACCTATAGCAATCGACCCTGATGATCCTGACATTATTTATGCCGGAGGCGATGTTACCGCAGGGGATTCCGCTTTGATTAAGTCTACTGACGGCGGCAAGACATGGAAACCCGTTAAAGGTTATGACGACCTTGGTTTGTATAAAAATGACGTTAAATGGCCTACATGGACAGATCATATAGCAAGAGGTACAGGCTCAGGAGAATATAATACACAAAATGGCGTTGCAACAATCAAAGTTTTAGACGGCAAGGTTTATGTAGGTACATCTGTTACTGGACAAACCAATATTCATGTAGCTGATGTTGATACAGATGAATTTACAGAGCTTAGCTCTGATCTTCCTACAGCTAATTATCCTGTAACTATCAGTGATGACGGAAACGGAAATATCTTTGTAACTTATATTGCAGGTCTTGCATTCAGCGGCTCTGCCGGCGGTGCTTACAAATACAATATCGCAAGCGGTAAAGTAACCGATATCTCACCGTCAGGCAATGCTATCGGTATGATTACGGCTGATAAATCAGATCCTAATAAGCTCGTGGCAAGAACCTGCGGTATATGGTCGGGTCAATATTATGAAAAAGAATGGTCTGAAAGCAGCATGGCTTGGGGAGATTATTTCTTCAAATCAACTGACGGCGGTAAAACTTGGACAAATATTACACCCGGTCAGCAGGTAGGTCAGTATACAGATAATCATTACTTTATTTCAGAACCTATTGATACAAACGGTTATGACTGGATCTACGGTAAGGCTATCCATTGGGGAAGCGGAATTCTGATCGACCCGAGAAATCCGGATAAGATCCTGATGACATCAGGTAACGGTGTGTTTGCATGCGACAACGTATGGGACGAAAAAGGACTTCAATTCTATTTTGATCCGGCAGGAATCGAAGAAGTCGTTGCACTGGATATGGTAAGTATTCCGGAAAGAAACGCATACTCAGCAATCGGTGATTATGACGGATTTATTCATACAGATGTTAATGAAATTCCGGAACAGTATCAGCCGAATATGGGTTCAACAAGCGCTATAGCATATTGCCCTCAGAATCCTGATGTTATGATAAGAATTGCTAAGGATCAAAATGATACTGCTCCCGGATTCTATACCCTTGACGGCGGAAAAACATGGAATAAAATGGCTAATGCAAACGGCGGAAGAGCTGCTATTACCCAGCTTGAAGACGGTTCATACCGTTTCTTTAAGAGCGCACACGAAAATGATAAAACCTCAGCGGTTTTTTATTCTGATGATTTAGGTCAGACATGGGAAACTTGTACAGGTATACCAAGCGCATACGGTTCAAAGATGACCAACATGTTCATTGAACCAAACAAACCAAATATAGTATATGCTTATGTAACATACTATAATGAATCATGGTTCTATTCAAAAGATAAACCGGATATGTCTGATGCTCATTATACGCTCTGTGTAAGCACAGACTACGGAAAAACATTTACCGGTACTGATGTAGCTATGTACGACCAGTGTGACAGCGCCGGAAGAATTGCTTACCTCGGTGAAGATAACCTTATTATCGGCGCCGGCTGGTATGGTATGTATAGTGTAACTGACAACGGCAAAACAATTAATAAGCTTGAAAATGTATCTTACTGCAAAACTGTTGGCTACGGCGCTCCTGAAAAGAAAGGTGACGTAAATACTCTTTATATGTACGGCAAGCCCCAGGATTCAGATCCTGAAGGTGTATACCGTTCTCAGGACGGCGGTGAAACATGGGTGCTTATTAACAGCGAAATGCTATACGGCGGTACAGGAAACGGTAATTTCCTTGTAGGCGATATGAACGAATTCGGCACAGTTTATATGTCAACAGTTGGCTGCGGAATTATTTACGGCAGACTTTCCGAAGAACCGATTCCTCCTGAAACTTCTGAAACTTCTGTAACAACTATACCTACGACTACAACAACTACTGTTACAACTGAAGAAACAGGAGATACAATCCCATCAGGAAGTTTTGATCCGAAAGATCTTATGTATGGTGACACAAACCGTGATATGTCTGTTGACTCAGCAGATATAGTTGTTCTTAACAAATATCTGATTAATAGTGTTGATTACCCGCTTAAGGACGCACAGGCATATGAACAGGCTCAGACTGTTTATGATGATGAAATTGATACAAAGGATTCAATAGCTATTATTAATTGCGTTCTTCAGCTTATTGATTTAGATGATTTAGGTCCTGCAAGATAATATTAAATTTAAACTGCTGAGTTTATTGCTCAGCAGTTTTTATTATAACTAAAAAAGTACCGAATCTAATTGAATCGGTACTTTTTATAAGTTAATAAATATTTTCTTATTATTTTTTCTTCTTTCCAAACCTTACTTTAGAAAGAACAGCCGCACAAGCAGTAACTGCAAGACCGGCAACAGCAACTGCCGCTACTCCTCCGTCACCAGTCACAGCCGCCTCAACTGTAGTAGTATTATTTTGACTTGAAAATCCATTATCAGAAATCTGCGTCAGTAAACCGTCAGGTTGAGTTTCAGAAGGCTGTGTTGTTTCCGGTATAACTCCAGTTCCGGTAACCGTAAACACTACTCTGACATTGTCAGTAACTGATGTATTTAAAGGCACATCAGCAACACCTGTATTGTCCCAGCCGTCGTAAAGATAAATTCTTGTTCCCGGCTCCTGACCAATGGCAGCATACGCCGTATTTATGGCATTAGGACTTGTTATGTAATTTAATTGATTACCGTCAATATAAACTGAGTCAACATTAATTTTCAGTCCTGAATACCGAGCCGTTGATATATCAGGAATATTAACATACAGACATTCAATATTATTTACAGTTCCTTCAGCTACTTTCCATACAACCTCATACTGTCCGTCACCGTTGATAATAGCAGTTTTAGAACCGGCAGGAATATCTGAAAGCTCTTTTACCTCGGCCGTTCCCATATCACCGCAAAGATATGCATATGCGGATAATTCAACTGCATTTACATTAACTGACATAGCTGCCGCTGAAACTGCTGCACAAGCAGACATAGCTGCAATAAATCTCTTTAAATTCATTTTGACACCTCATAATTAATTATTTGTTTTTCTTTCTTTTGATCTTTGATGCAATTGCCGCAAGACCGGTAACAGCCAAACCGACAAAAGCAATGTTAATGCCTTTTGAACCCGTTAAGGGAGCACCTGTTCTTTGAGTAGTAGTCAAGCCAACCCCCGCATTACGGCTTACAGTCGTCGTATTGTTAGACAATACATTATAGCTGACTGATGAAGATGATTCCGATACAGACGCTGATGCAGAAGTCTCCGACGTAATGGAGCTTTCATATGTAACCAATTCCGCACCGCTTGTTTTCGGTGCCGAAGTAGTAACGGCAGTCTCTGACGAAGACTGTGTCGGTTCTGCAGAAGGTTCTGTCGTTTCAGGCTGTGCGCCGTGCTTGTCAACAAATAACGGACCATCCGTTGGCATACCTTTTACCGTAAAAATTATTTCAATTGATTCGTTTACTTTTGTTTGTACAGGCAGAAACGGATAATTGCTGTCTTCGTTTGCAATATAAATTCTGGTACCGTTAAAACTTCCTTCTTCATACTGAATATCTACAGCCGGAGTAGAATTCATTTCATATTCTTCACCGTCAATTCTTACCTTATCTACAGTCACTGCAAGATGTTCATAAACGGTATTGTTAAGGCCGTCGATATCCAGAACAAAATATTCAACGGTTTTCGTCTGTGCAAGAGGAATATAAGCGGAATACGTAGCGTTACCTGTAATTTCCGGCAATTCTGCGTCTGTAATCCTTTCCAATTGGTTTTGACCGGCCTTGCCTTTTACAGTTGTTTTATAAGTATCGTCAGCAGCAGTAACTGCCGCAGACGTCAAAGTCATAAAAACAGAAGCAGTACATAAACCTGCACAGACAGCAAATCTTCTGAATTTCAATATAACACCTCTTATTTTTCACTGATTTGTTTTTTTATAAGATTAAAAAATACTTCTATACTTTTAAAGTATAACATTAATTATGTCAAAATGTCTATATAAAAATTATATAAATTTATGTGATTTAAAACGGCAAAACAGTTAAAACTGTACAAAGAATCACATTGCATTTTTCATAACAGACAATACCGACTCCATTAGTCTTTCCGGTTTCTGTCCCCTATCAAGTTTTACGCTTATATACGGCTTTGAAAGACAATTAAATGCTACCCTTCCTTTATAAGCTGAAGAAATAGCGTCGATCTGTTCGGGAGACGGTCGTTCAATATAGAATATCATATTCTCTTTTCTCTGTTGAATCTCCGTAATACCAAGACTTGCCGCTGTATTTCTAAGCAACGAAGCATTTATCAGTCCCTCAACGGATTTAGGCGGATCTCCGTAACGATCAATAAGTTCATCAATCATTTCCATTTTATCTTCTTCATTCTGCACTGCCGCAATTTTTTTGTATATATCAAGACGCTGGGCAAGGCTTTCAATGTAATTTTCCGGTATATGTGCGTCGATCTGGATATCCACAGCACAGTCAGCCGCCTTTTTGACAGGTTCTCCCTTTTCCTCGGCAATAGCCTCGGTAAGCAGACGAATATACATATCATATCCTACCGATTCCATATGCCCGTGCTGTCGCCCGCCTAAAATACTTCCGGCACCTCTTATTTCAAGGTCACGCATAGCAATCCTGAAACCGCTGCCGAACTGCGTAAACTCTCTCATGGCATTCAAACGCTTAGACGCTACTTCAGTAAGTATCTTTTCCCGTCTGAATGTAAAATAAGCAAAAGCTCTTCTGTTGGAGCGTCCCACACGGCCTCTTAGCTGATAAAGCTGTGACAGACCGAAATAATCGGAGTCCTCAATAATAAGGGTATTTACATTCGGAACATCCACTCCGGTTTCGATAATAGTAGTGCATACCAGAATATCAATTTCATGCTCCACAAGCTGACGCCATATTTCTGACATCGCTTCTTCGGTCATCTGACCGTGAGCGTAGGCTATTCTTGCGTCCGGAACCCACTCCTGAAGCTTTGCGGCACATGAGGAGATCGTTTCAACACGGTTATGGATATAGTAAACCTGACCGCCCCTTTTAAGCTCCTTATTTATTGCCTGTATGAGCATTCCCGGATTGTATTCAACAACATAAGTCTGAACCGGATGCCTGTCCTGAGGCGGTTCGTCTATGACTGACATATCCCTGATACCGCTCATCGCCATGTTAAGAGTACGGGGTATCGGTGTTGCGGAAAGGGTCAGCATATCAACTCCTGTAAAGTGCTCCTTGAATTTTTCCTTGTGAGCAACACCGAATCGTTGTTCCTCATCTATAATGGCAAGTCCCAGACTTTTAAATTCCACGTCTTTCTGAACTAATCTATGCGTACCTATTATGATATCAATCAGACCTTTTTTCAGTTTCTTTAATATTTCCTGCTGCTGCTTCGGCGTACGGAATCTTGAAAGCAGTTCGATTGTTACAGGAAAATGCTCAAATCGTCTTAAAGCGGTCTGAAAATGCTGCATTGCCAGTACGGTAGTAGGCGCTAAAATTGCACACTGCTTTCCGCTTGCCACGCATTTCATAGCGGCACGGAAAGCCACTTCCGTTTTACCGAAGCCAACGTCTCCGCACAAAAGTCTGTCCATAGGGCGGATTCTTTCCATATCCTCTTTTATTTCGTTAATAGACTGAAGCTGATCGTCTGTTTCCGTATAAGGAAAACGGGATTCAAAATCTCTCTGCATTTCATCGTCGGGCAGAAAAGCGAAGCCTTTGCTTTTTTCACGCTTAGCATACAAAGCGGTAAGCTCGTGAGCCATGTCCTTTACCGCACGCTTTACGTTGTTTCTTGTTTTCTGCCATTCCGAAGATGAAAGCTTATTGAGTTTTACTCCTGTATCGTCTCTGGGACCGATATATCTTGACACCATATCCAGCTGAGTTACAGGAACATAAAGCACGTCTTTTCCGGCATACTGAATTGTTATATAATCCTTTGTAACACCCTCAAGTTCAAGCTTTCTGATACCGGCAAATCTTCCTATACCGTGCATGGAATGAACTACTAAGTCCCCTGCGGTTATATCGGAAAGACTTCTTATTTCCTCTCCTTTTTTATGTTTCTTTTTCTTCTTTTTTGAACTTGCCGCTTTGGATTGAGTGATTACAGCCGTTTTGTTTTCAGGGTATTCATAACCTCCGGAAAGACTTCCCGTCATTAGCAGAACTCTGCCCGGCAGACACTGTGAATCCTCCTTAGCAATATCGCATTTTATTCCGTCGTCCAGAAGATCCTGACGAATGATCGGAAGCGTTTTTTCACTTCCCGCAATAAGCATTGTACGATATCCTCTTTCGCACAAGCTTTTCAGATCTTCGTCCAACTGACGCATTTCACCGCCCCAAGGAGCGTTATGAAGAGCCTCAAAGCTGATAATTTTCTTGTACCCTACCCTGTCAAGTCCCTGAATGAAATTACTCAAAAATATCTGCTGTCCTTTACTCGTTTCGGATAGAACATCGGAAAGCTCACAGTAATGTCCCTCAAGACCTTTGCACAATTCACCTTCTTCAAGGAGTATTTTGCAGTCCTCATTATACTGTGCCGTCACACCCTTTGCATGCTCGGCAGCATTGACATATTCGCAGAAAACAGTAATTCCGTTAAAATAATCAAAGATCAACGGTATTTTATCATAAATAAGCGGTATATATTTATCTATGCACTGAACCTCCGCTCCCTCTCTCAAAAGCTCCGAGTCCTCTGCAAGACGTGCCTTTACAATATCAGATTTCCTGCTTTTTATACTTTTTGCAAAACTGTCGATTTTATCTGCCAAAGACAAACGGTCTGTTACAGTTTCCACTGCCGGTGCGATCTCTATTGATTCAAGAGAATCGGTTCTGCGTTGAGTTTCCGGATCAAAATACGAAATACTGTCAACATCGTCGCCCCAAAATTCCATTCTTACAGGCATCGCCGACTGTACCGGAAAAATGTCGGCAATAGAGCCTCTGACCGAAAACTGAGACGGTCCTTCAACCTTATCGCAACGGATATATCCCATATTTATAAGTTTGGTTTTAAGTTCTTCAAGATTTACTTCCGCTCCGCTTTTTATTGCAATGGTACTGTTTTTTAAAACGTCTTTAGGGATAACAGGTTCCATTACCGCTTCAATACTTGCAGCTGCAACTTTACTTTTTCCTCTTATAAGCTTTGAAAGTGCGGAAATTCTCTGATGTTCATACTCCCTTGAAAAGCCCTCGACTTTGGTAAGAGCAAGCTCTCTGGAGGGAAAAAGTACTGCGTAATTTTCATCCCCCGACATAACGGCAATATCGTCGCAGAGTTTTTTTGCCGCCGCTTCGCTTTCCGTTATAACCAGTATCGGACTTTCATTATAAATGGAATAAATGAACTGAGCCTTATGAATATGAGAAAGTCCGGTAGCGCATACAGGACTTATTTTACTTTTTATACACTTCTCAATATCCTTCCAGCTTTCAAGCTCACGGAAGGTTTCGCTGAAAAATTTCATTGTCAACTCCTTTTATTAATACATATTTTATAGTTCACAAATATTTGTAATTTCTAATATACTTATTAATTTGAAAACTTTACAAGCACAAATACAGCAACCCCCAGTTACAGGGGGATTGCTGTTTGATCAATTATATTTTTTTGTTTTAAGAATTATATTTATTCATTGCCTCATCAATTTTTCCGTCGATCATAAGCTCCAGACTGTCACATGCTTTTTTGCATGACTCCTGGATCTTTTCCATATCCTCTTTGTTAAAGCGGCTTAAAACCCAGTCTGCAAGGTCGAATTTAGGGTGCGGCTTTCTGCCGACGCCCATTTTTATTCTTGGAAAAGTGTCTGCACCGGTCAGATAAATAATACTTTTTATCCCGTTATGACCGCCGTCGCTTCCCTTTCGTCTGATACGCAGCGTACCAGGTTCAAGTGATATATCGTCATAAACGATTATAACATGCTCAATATCCAGCTTATAAAATGCCATTGCCTCGGAAACCGCCTGACCGCTGTTGTTCATATAAGTTTCAGGCTTCATGAGAATACAGTGCTTTCCGCTTATCGTCACATCACTGCAAAGTGACTTGAATTTAAATCTTTTTACATCTGTCTCCAGACGTTCAGCCATAGCGTCAATAACCATAAACCCTGCATTATGACGTGTGTATGCATACTGCTCCCCGGGATTTCCCAGACCTACGATAAGATATTCAACAGGTCCGGTAGGTACTGATTCTGATTTTGAAATTTCTCTGAATCTGTCAAAAATACTCATTTAATATCACGCTTTTTCCAATCTTTTCTTAAGTTTAGTCAGGCTGTAGCCTTCTTTTATTTTAACAACTCCCCTGTCAATTGCAAGAGCATAGTCGGGAACGTCCCTTGTGATTGTAGTTCCGGCAGCAGTATATACAGCCTTACCCAGCTTTACAGGAGCAATAAGATTTGTATTACAGCCAATAAAACAGTTGTCTCCGATCTCACAGCGGCTCTTTACAATACCGTCATAGTTAACGGTCACTGTACCGCAGCCGAAGTTGACCTTTTTACCCACATCGCTGTCGCCCACATAAGTGAGATGTGCAACAGCAGTACCTTCGCCGATCGTGGAATTCTTGATCTCAACAAAGTCGCCGATTTTAACTCCGCTCTTTATATGGCTGCCCGGACGGATATGAACCCACGGTCCGATCTTAACACCGGCGTCAATCGTGGACTTGAACGCCTGAACATAGTTTAGACTTACACCGTCTTTAATGTCACAATCGTCAATTATGCAGTTTGGACCGATACGGCAGTCCTTACCGATTTTTGTCTTTCCCCTCAGATGAGTTCCCGCCATGATTTCAGTACCTGCCTCGATTTCAACATCTCTGCCGATCACGATACCGTCAATACAGTTAAACTCAACGCCGTTTTCCAAATGCTTCTCAATTACTGCCATTCTTGCAGCAGTATTAAGAGCCAATAGACCTTTTCTGTCGTTTGCACCTAAAACCACATTCGGATTTTCCGAAATATATGCGTTAACATTTCTGCCCTTATTAAGAGCAATGAAAACACTGTCTGTCAGATAATATTCACCCTGAGAATTATTCTGAGTAAGTTCTCCCAGATATTCAATAAGGTCGGAGGTTTTAAACCAGTAAGCTCCGGAATTTACTTCCCTTATCTCACGCTGTGCAGCGGTAGCGTCTTTTTCCTCAACAATTGAAGTTATACCGCTTTCGCCTCTTACGATTCTGCCATAGCCCTTTGGTTCGTCTATCTCAGCGGTAATGACAGTTATTGAATTATCTTCCTTTTCATGAAGCTCAAGGGACTTTTTTATAGTTTCAGAGTCGATAAAAGGAGCGTCACCGCACAGTACGAGAGTATGCCCTCCGCCGTTTTTTTCCATAAACGGTACTGCCTGCATTACCGCATGACCTGTACCCAATCTTTCGCTTTGAAGAACCGTTTCATATCTTCCGTTTAAATATTCATCAATTTTTTCAGCCATATATCCCTTGACAATACAAAGATTTGAAAGCTCGGCTTCCTCACACGCTTTTATTACCCATTCAAGCATAGGTTCTTCCAATACCTTAAACATAGGCTTGGGAATATCCGCTTTCATTCTCTTTCCCTGACCGCCTGCCAGTATAACAGCATTATTCATCATGATCTTTCCTCTCAAAATATATTGAAATTTACTTTTTATGTATGCGCTTTGCTACGTTCAATAATACTCATATTGTTTTAGGTAAATTAAAAAGTTATATCTTGCGTTTTAATCTAAATAATGTTTTCCTATGAAACTTAAATTAAACAATTAAATAAGCACACAACAATCATTATAAATATATTATGACAGCTATTCAGTCATTTTTCAAGGGATTTTTAAAAAAAATTAAAATTTTAATATTTTTTGTGAATATTGCTACAAATTAACCTGTAAGATTTTTTTTAAAAATATATGGAAATTTTTCCACTTATATGTTATAATAATAATTAACAGACCGACATGGGTTTTCCGTCGGACTGAAAGACAAAAAATATCTGGAGGTATAAAACCAATGGCAAAGAAATATTGCTACCTTTTCTCTGAAGGTAATGCTAACATGAGAGAACTCCTGGGCGGCAAGGGCGCTAACCTTGCTGAAATGACAGGTATGGGTCTTCCCGTTCCGCAGGGTTTCACTATTTCAACTGAAGCGTGTACACAGTACTATGAGGACGGCCGTCAGATCAATCCTGATATCATGGCTGAAATTAATGAATACATCGGTAAGATGGAAGAAATCACCGGCAAGAAGTTCGGCGATCACGAAAATCCACTCCTCGTTTCTGTTCGTTCAGGCGCTAGAGCATCAATGCCTGGTATGATGGATACTATCCTGAACCTCGGTCTTAACGAAGAGGTTGTTGAAGTTATTGCTGAAAAGTCCAATAACCCAAGATGGGCTTGGGACTGCTACAGAAGATTCATTCAGATGTATTCAGACGTAGTTATGGAAGTCGGCAAGAAATACTTTGAAGAACTTATTGACGAAATGAAGGCTAAGAAGGGCGTTACTCAGGACGTTGACCTTGATGCTGACGACCTTAAGGAACTGGCTGCACAGTTCAAGGCTGAATATAAGGAAAAAATCGGTACAGACTTCCCTTCTGATCCTAAGGAACAGTTAATGGGCGCTGTACAGGCTGTATTCCGTTCATGGGACAACCCAAGAGCTAACGTTTACAGAAGAGACAACGATATCCCTTATTCATGGGGTACTGCCGTAAACGTACAGTCAATGGCTTTCGGTAACATGGGTGACGACTGCGGTACAGGCGTTGCGTTTACACGTGATCCTGCTACAGGCGAAAAGAAGCTCATGGGCGAATTCCTTACAAACGCACAGGGCGAAGACGTTGTTGCCGGCGTTCGTACACCTATGCCTATCGCTCAGATGGCTGAAAAGTTCCCTGCTGCTTTTGAAAAGTTCCAGAATGTATGCAAGACTCTTGAAGATCACTACAGAGACATGCAGGATATGGAATTTACTGTAGAACACGGCGAACTCTTCATGCTCCAGACAAGAAACGGAAAGAGAACAGCTCAGGCTGCTCTGAAGATCGCATGCGATCTCGTTGACGAAGGTATGAGAACAGAAGAAGAAGCAGTTGCTATGATCGATCCTAGAAACCTCGACACACTGCTCCACCCTCAATTTGACGCTAAGGCTCTTAAGGCTGCTACACCTGTAGGCAAGGGCTTGGGTGCTTCTCCAGGCGCTGCATGCGGTAAGGTTGTATTCACAGCTGACGATGCTGTTGCTTGGCATGAAAAAGGCGAAAAGGTTGTTCTTGTTCGTCTTGAAACATCACCTGAAGATATTACCGGTATGAAGGCTTCTCAGGGTATCCTGACAGTAAGAGGCGGTATGACTTCTCACGCTGCCGTTGTTGCTCGTGGTATGGGTACATGCTGCGTATCAGGCTGCGGCGATATCAAGATGGACGAAGCTAACAAGAAATTTGAACTTGCAGGCAAAACATATACTGAAGGCGATTATATCTCAATCGACGGTTCAACAGGTAACATCTACGACGGCGTTATCCCTACAGTAGACGCTACGATTGCCGGCGAATTCGGCAGAATCATGGCTTGGGCTGACAAGTACAGAGTTCTTAAGGTAAGAACAAATGCTGATACTCCTGCTGACGCTAAGAAGGCTCGTGAACTGGGTGCTGAAGGTATCGGTCTCTGCCGTACAGAGCACATGTTCTTTGAACCGGACAGAATCGGTGCATTCCGTGAAATGATCTGCTCAGATACAGTTGAAGAAAGAGAAGCTGCTCTTGCTAAGATCGAACCTATGCAGCAGGCTGACTTTGAAGCTCTTTATGAAGCTCTGGAAGGCTGCCCTGTAACAATCAGATTCTTAGATCCTCCGCTTCACGAATTCGTTCCTACAGAAGAAGCTGACATTAAGGCTCTTGCTGATACTCAGGGTAAATCTGTTGAAACAATCAAGAATATCATCGCTTCACTTCACGAATTTAACCCAATGATGGGTCACAGAGGCTGCCGTCTTGCTGTAACATACCCTGAAATCGCTATTATGCAGACAAAGGCTGTTATCAAGGCTGCTATCGCAGTTTCTAAGAAGCACCCTGACTGGAATATCGTTCCTGAAATCATGATCCCGCTGGTTGGCGAAATCAAGGAACTTAAATATGTTAAGAATTTCGTTGTTGAAACTGCTGACGCAGTTATCAAGGAAGCCGGCGTTGACCTCAAGTATGAAGTAGGTACAATGATCGAAATCCCAAGAGCTGCTCTGACAGCTGACGAAATTGCTAAGGAAGCTGAATTCTTCTGCTTCGGTACAAATGACCTTACACAGATGACATTCGGTTTCTCAAGAGATGACGCTGGTAAGTTCTTAGACGCTTACTATGACGCTAAGATCTTCGAGAACGATCCATTTGCTAAGCTCGACCAGACCGGTGTTGGCAAGCTCATGGATATGGCTGTTAAGATGGGCAAGGAAGTTCGTCCAGATATGCACATCGGTATCTGCGGTGAACACGGCGGCGATCCTTCATCTGTTGAATTCTGCCACAAGCTTGGTTTGACTTATGTTTCCTGCTCACCATTCCGTGTTCCAATTGCAAGACTCGCTGCAGCACAGGCTGCTATTGCAAGCAAATAATTCGAATTATTAAATTTCTGAAATTTATATTATATTGTCAAAAAATGATAATCTGATTGCACAAAATCTTATCATCTTTGACTTTCGACTCTCATTGTCAGGTGACGGCAATGAGAGTTCTTTTTTATACATTCTTTGTATTGACAAACAATAAAAATAGTGGTAAAATATTTTAAAAAAGGAGGTTACAAAAGATGAAATTAAAAAAATTATCTGCCGCATGTTTAGCGGCTTTGATCAGCACAGTAGGTCTGCACTCATTTATGCCTGAATCCGGCTTTAACAGTACCGCATATGCCGCTGAAACCATAACAGGCGATGCTAACGGCGACGGAAAAGTTACCGCTCTGGATGCTGCTTTTATAGCACGTAAGCTTGCAGAACAGAAAGGTTCAGAACTTCCGTCAAATGCAGATTATAACGGAGACAAAAAGACAACTGCCGGAGACGCTGCCGCTATTGCTTTTAGACTTGCTAATAATTATAATATTACAAAAATGATTGAACTGACAAACAATGAACGTACTAAGAAAGGCATAGCTCCTCTTAAGTTTGATGAGGGTCTTACAGCCGCTGCAATGGTCAGAGCAAGAGAATCAGCGTCTTCTTTTTCACATACCCGTCCTAATAAAGAATCATTCTACACAATACTTGATGATTTCAATTTAACATGGATGTCAGCTGCGGAAAACATTGCAGCCGGAAACGCTGCAGCAGGAGGTTCTTCACCTGAAATGGCTATGGACCTTTGGATCAATTCATCAGGACATTACAACAACATGATAGATAAAGAATACAATAAAATGGGTGTTGGCTGTATTTATGTAGCCAATTCCACCTATGGATATTACTGGGTTCAATTATTTTCAGATTAATAATTTTTATTAAAAGAGCAGTTAAACTGCTCTTTTTTTGCATATTTTCCTCTGAAAACACATATACATGCTATTGAAAACTTTATCTACCGACAGGGGGAGTTATATTGAAAGATTTAAATTTTAAGGAAACTTCTGAAAAATACAGAAATGAAATGATGAAGCTATATGGAGCAAAATTTAAAATGGACAATATAAAAAAAGAAGAACCTGATTCAGAAATTAAAACAGAATATAATGAAAAAATTGAAGATAATAAAGAAATTACGGAAATTCTTAATGAACAGGAAGATGAAGATATTGAAAAAAAATATCCTCCTCCGGAAATCCCCGTATTTATGCAATTGGACAGCACAAGCACACGTCCCCAGACTGAAGCAGTTATAAATTATAACAACGGTCAGACAAATAATATTTCAAAAGTAAGGGAAGCTGAAACACCGAATTACAATATCCAGGATGCTCCTCAGCATAGCGAAATCCCCCAAGAAACTCCGCCCTCTTCAAATCCCCTGGAAAACAAATGGGGATATCTGAAAGTTACCGTCAGAACCGGAAGCAACGGTATACCTGTACCCAATGCTTCGGTAACCGTTTCGAGAAGATATGACGGAAAAGAAGAAATTATCAGTATGACTACCACAGATATAAGCGGTGATACTGAAGTATTCCGGCTTTCAGCTCCTTCTCAGGGAAACAGCAACACTCCACAAGACTATGATAATTATTCAGTTTACGATGTTGCGGTTTATGCCAGAGGATATTACAGGGAAGTAAGCAGAAATGTACCCATATTTGAGAATATTACTTCTATTCAGGGATTTAATTTAATTCCTGAACCATATTCATTTGATTCCGGAGGAAATTTTATATCCTACGGCAATCAGGAACCTGAAGTATAAGGGGGTTTTGTAATGACAGGTACACCGTTTATTCCTGAAAGAATAACTGTTCATCTTGGTCCTCCGGACTCAAATGCTGAAAATGTAAGTGTAACATTTCCCGATTATGTAAAAAATGTAGCAAGCAGTGAAATTTTTCCTAATTGGCCGGAAAATTCTCTGAGAGCAAATATTTATGTAATTTCAACGTTTGCTCTTAACAGAATTTATACAGAATGGTACAGAGCTAAGGGATTCGACTTTGATATAACAAATTCTACTCAATACGATCAGAAATTTATTAACGGACGTGAAATATTTGAAAACATAAGTCAGCTTACTGACGAATTATTCAGCAATTATGTAAGACGTCAGGGGTACGTTGAACCGCTGTTTACTCAATTCTGCAACGGCACAACAGTAACCTGTGAAGGACTTTCACAATGGGGAACAGTCGACCTTGCAAAACAGGGAATGACTCCCTATGAAATTTTACAGTATTATTACGGAGATAATATCGAAATAGTAAGAGATGCCCAAGTTATGACTAATACTCCGTCATATCCGGGAATTGAACTGCGTCTGGGTTCATTCGGCAACGACGTAAGAACAATACAGGTACAACTAAACCGTATCGCAAGAAATTATCCTGCAATACAAAAAATAAGTTCTGTTGACGGCGCATTCGGCGTACAGACAGAAGATGCTGTCAAAACATTTCAGCAAATTTTTAATATGCCTCAAACAGGTGTAGTTGATAAAGCAACATGGTATAAAATTGCATATATTTTTACAAGCGTTAAAAAACTGGCAGAACTTAATTCCGAAGGTCTTCGTCTAGAAGAAGTAGATAAGCAATTTAAAGAAGATCTTTCTCCCGGAATGCAGAACAACGAAGTAAAAATCCTGCAATATTTCCTTGCAGTTATAGGCGCATATTACGACTCTATAATGCCGGTAGATATAACAGGATATTACGGTTCGGAAACTGAAGCATCTGTCCGTTCTTTCCAAAAAACCTACGGCCTGCCTGAAACCGGAACAGTAAACCGTGCCACATGGTTTGATATATACAGAGCCTATGACGGTATAATTCAGTCAATTCCTATTGACGACGGAGAAGATGTTATACTCTTTCAGGGAACGATCCTCAAGGAGGGAATGTCAAACGACGAAATCAAACGTCTCCAGGAATATCTTACGTTTATTAATCAAACATATCCTAATATTCCGGCAGTTAACAATACCGGCTATTTCGGTCCTGTTACACGCTCATCAGTACTGGCGTTTCAGCGGCAGTTCGGACTTCCGCAAAACGGTCTGGTCGGTGCGGTAACATGGAATGAAATAGTTGGTCTTTACTCCGATCTGAAATACGGATTTGACAAGCGACCGTATCAAAATCCGGGATATACTATTAAATAGGAGGCAAATATGGCTTATACAGAAGATCAGAAATCAAGGCACATTACAGAGCTTCAGCGATATTTATACAGTATTTCTCATTATAATGAAAAAATACCCAGAATCTTTCCGGACGGCATATATGGTCCTGAAACGACTCAGGCGGTCAAAGCGTTTCAGCATGATTATAATCTTCCGGTAACTGGTGAAATTGACAGCGCTACATGGGACAGATTAGTTGAAGTCTATCTGGATTATAATAAGGACGCTATTTTTCTTGAAGTATTTCCGTCCAATTTCGTTCTTGATCCAGGAAGTGAAGGTCCCATAGTTTATATTATCCAGACTATTATAAACACCCTTAGTTTAAGATTTGATAATATAATTCCTGTAAAAGTAAACGGTGTTTACAACAAAGAAACTCAAAACGCTGTTAATTCCTTTAAAAAAATAAGCGGTACTGATAACGGTATTGAAGGAGTTGATACTGATACATGGAATAAAATGGCTTCCGGTTTTAACATGATGGAAAAAACTAAATAAACTTAGCCCCCGCTTAATACGGGGGCTGTTTTTATTATTAAGTTTATTTTATGCGTCACTATTTACCAATACTCTTTTCAGCAAGATACTTAGCTACTTCAGCGGCGTCAAGAGCGGTTACATCGGTACTCTTATTAAAATCTGCACGATAGTCAAGATCTTTTTTATTTTGTTCCGCTAACTTTCTTGCAATATAAGCTGCATCATTTGCTGTTATTTCACCATCTCCATTAGCATCTCCGTTTACATCTTCTTCGTTGTATACTAAATAAGTTGTTTGGAGAACCTGATTTGCTTCGCCGGTTATTAAATTTACACGTCCAAGTGCATCACGCATAACTTCTCCGTCAATATAACCATAGAATCCGCCATAATATATATGCATTTGCTTATAAGCATTTTTAATTATGCCATCATCAAGCCATTTTGAAGACTGTTCAAACATCTTATTCATTTCCTCCTGGGTTTCAAAAGAAATAACATATACATTATTTGACGTTCCAGACTTTTCAATTTTATAACCTTCAGAAATTCCCAGCACTTCATTTGTAATTTCTGTATTATCGTTAACAATAACTGATAGTTTAAAATCCCATCTTTCACCTTCAAATGTAACAATTTTAGTTCCGTCTTCAAATTCCATAATTGTATTGTCATCACTTACGACTTTATTTCCATTACATACATAATTAGGAGGTGCCGGATAAAATGTAAGTGCTGATGCCGAAGATAACTCAACTGCACTTATTATTGCCATAGCAGATAAAATTCCTAATATAGCTTTAATCTTTTTCATAATAAAAACCTCCAATCAAATTATATTTATAAATATTTGTTATCATATGCAAACTGTAAAATTTCCGGGATAATTCGAGTAGCTACAGTTTTATTATCATCATAATTACCAGTAACAATTCCTACAACAGTCTTGTATGTTTGAACCTTTTTTGCTGGATCTTCCGAACCTAGAACACCAAATCTGCACTGAGAATAAAGAGGACCTCCACTGGTACCACCATATATAGTAGACGAACATCTATATAAAACATTACTCAAATCATTACCAGTATTATTGATATATCCATGTGATATTTTCATAGTTGGTCTGCCATTTTCATAACTGTATCCTAATGCATGAATGGGAGTGTCATTTATAGTTTCATCTGTACCAAGTCCTAAAAAAACCTGACCATAAGAACTTAAATCTTCTTTAACCTTGATAATTGCATAATCATTGCCATCAACACGTTCAAAATAATCATCAGGAACTGTCATAAATTCAGGTGTCAATGAAATATCCTTACCATTTGATGGATTAGCAGTTGGTATAGTTATATTTATATCAAACGCTTCCATAGATTCATAATTATTTATATCATTAGTTGTTACACAATGTGCAGCCGTCATAATTTCATGATCACCAATTATAAATCCTGACCCCAAAGTCATCCATCCATCTTTAATATGATTAATAAAAACTACTTGTTGCTCCAACGGGGCATTTTCTCTTTCATCATAATTAAGACTTCTCAGTTCAGGCACATTATTAATAACAAGTAATGCATCCAGATAATAATATGTATAATTTGCAGTAGTAAAATAATCTGTGTTATAGGTATATTTCCAATACATTTTTCTATTATCAGCCGCATTTGAACTATTATTCCAACAAAGCAATAATGACATTGCAATCACAATACTTGTAATTATACACATAAGGCCTGTTTTATTTTTCATCTTAACCAATTTTATCACCCCTTAATATTTATTCAAATACAGTTGTAGTTTTCTGACCTAGTAAATAATAAAGCACGGTTCTTAAATCAAGTTCATCAACTATTCCGTTACCGTTAACGTCAAGATTATCTACGCTTGTCGGTTTCGCAAGACCAGACAATATTTTAGCTAAATACGCAACATCAGATGATGTAACTTTATTATCATGATTTACATCATAACTTTCAATATAGTTTAAACCATTTACAGGCAATGCAGATGAAGCAAATATCAAAGTACTGCATATCATTGCATATAAAACTTTTTTCATTATACTTCTCTCCTCATTTTATATAGTATTTATTTACATTAATATTATACCATTTTATTACAATTTCGTCAACTGTATATAGCTCAATAATTAAATAAAAAAATTAACCAATACTCTTTTCAGCAAGATACTTAGCTACTTCAGCGGCGTCAAGAGCGGTTACATCAGTACTCTTATTAAAATCTGCACGATAATCAAGATCTTTTTTATTTTGTTCCGATAGCTTTCTTGCAATATAAGCTGCGTCATTTGCTGTTATTTCACCATCTCCATTTGCATCTCCGTTTACATCTTCTTCGTTGTATACAAGATATGTAATCTGTGGAACAGTATGCATAGCTACGCATGACTCAACTTTATCTTCTTCATGTGACCATACGCAGGCATACTGTATATTCATTTTTTTATAAGCGTTTTTTATTAAATTATTTTCATGCCATTCAGAAGACTTTTCAAAAAGACTATTCATTTCATCTTCCGTTTCAAAAGAAATAACATATACATTACTTGACGTTTCATATCTTTCAATTGTATAATCTTCGGATATTCCCAATAATTCATTGGTAATTTCTGTATTTCCCTCGGCAATTAAACTTAATGTAAAGTTGTCTCTTTTATACGCATAAATTTCATGCTCGTCATCAAACACCATATACCCATTTACATCACTTAACACTAAATTTCCATTTGATACTTTATAAGGATGTGTTTCCTTGCCCGTTGCTGAAACTGTAAATAATCCCATTGTACCTAAAATAACCGTTAATGAAAGCAATGCCATAAATCTTTTTAATTTATTCATAATATTTCCTCCAATCAAATTATATTATAAATATTTGTTATCATATGCAAACTGTAAAATTTCAGGCGTTATTCTTGTTGCGCTTGAAGAATAAATATATTGAGTATTCGGATCATAAAAAACAACAACTGAAATGCCAATGAGCAGCTGTCATAATTTCACTAGCTACCTTATATATACTATTTTATACAATATATCTAAATGTAAATATAAGGTATTTTCCATTAAATGTTTATAAAAATGTTATATTTTTATAACTGTATTATACCACTTTCTACTTATTCTGTCTATTAATTTATTAAAGTTTTTTTATTTTTGTATATATGCACAAAAATAAATAGAGTATTTGTACATTAGTACAAATACTCTATCATAAACATTATTATTGTTGTTCAATAGTCATACCTTCGGCTTTTGCCAAAGCTCTAGCGGCCAAAAACTGAGCTATCTTTGCACAGTCAAAGGCGGTTATTTCGCCGTCGCCATTAATATCTGCTGTTTCCGGTAATTCGTCTGCTTTCTGCTCCGCAAGCTTTTTTGCTACAAATGCTGCGTCCATTGCTGTAAATTTTCCGTCTTCATTAGCATCGCCAACTAGGTAGTGAGAATCTAAAGGATTAATCAGTTGATGAAATTCCATAACCTGATAAAGACAATAATTTACTTTTGCAACTTCAAGTACAGTACATTCAGTATCATAATAACGATCATGCACCCAAACCTTACTATTTATACCATCCTCATGATAAGTTATACCGCTTTCAACTACAAAGTCAATATCGTCTACATCAAGTAACCTTATAATTTCTTTTTCCGTATAATAAGGAACATATTCACCATATTCACACGTATAAATATTCGAAAAATAATTATAACCATATATCTCAGTACCACAATGATCGTAAAAGTATTTTGGAGAAGTTGTTCTAGAATCATTTTCATCTATAGGATCAAGCGCAAAAAATTCTTCCTCACTCATTTCGAATAATTCTGATAATGTATATATTTTTTTTTCTGTGTCAGCATTAACTGCAAAACTTCCCAGCAACGAAACCGATATCATACCTGCAAGTATTGCGCTCAAACATTTTTTTAGTTTTTTCATAATAATACCTCCATAATTTCACTAGCTACCTT
>ERZ1673722.1557-NODE-1557-length-22096-cov-49.379792_pt1 | contig 22096 bp, 26 predicted proteins | sample MGYA00580222_ERZ1673722 | MGnify/ENA primary metagenome ERZ1673722 (study PRJEB41218, sample SAMN15661750) | gut metagenome | host: Homo sapiens | place: Canada: London | collected 2015-08-20/2019-03-30 | study: EMG produced TPA metagenomics assembly of...
ATTAGGAATCAATAGCGTCCATTTTATCGGAAAACATTTAGGACGGACAGGCAAAGTAGCTTGCCCGTCCTTTTCTTTATCGCTCCTGTTCCTGCCGCTTGGTGCGGTTCTGCGTCTGCTCCGGCTGGTCGGCGCGGAGTGCAATATCCACGCATTTGCGGATTTTTTGAAGCTCGGCAACCTCGGCGCGGGTATCTTTCAGTTTGGTATAATCGCTGTCCCTCTGCGTTTTGAGGTCAGCATATTCCTGTTCCCATTCCGCAATAGGCAAGGTCTTTGTTCCTTTCGGCAGATTTGCCCGCAGATAGCGGTTTGCCGCGTCCCATAGGGTCAGCTCGGCGCGGTGGGCTTCCTCGTACTTGTCGCGCTTGTTTGTCCAGCCGTTTTGCAGCTTTTTCAGCTCATCGTGAATGGGCTTGTAAAAAGCAATGAGCTTGAACATAAGCCACATACATAGCCGCTTGGTTTTCAAAAGAAATCAGGCGGCTATTTCTATTTTAAAGGAGGTGTTCGCTATGAGCGAAACAGATTACAACGCTCAACTTTACGAGAAAATGAAAGCCGAGCAGGACAACTATCGGGACTGGCTACTGCATCAGGAGCCGTCCGAAATCCTCAATCGTACCTACGAATACACGATGCGGGAGGACATCGTAATGTGTATGGAGGAGCTGGAGCTTGAGCCGGAAAAGGCAAGGGCTTTGCTTCGTTCCCCTTGCCCTCTGAGTGATGTGTATAAGGAGTTCCGGGACAGAGAAACCGAGCATATGGATACCATCCGGGACTCCATCGAAACGGAAGCGGATAAGAGCTTGCAACGACAGGAGAAGAAAAAGCAACGGGAAAGCAGGTGATTTTATGCCGTATATCTCACCGGAGGTGGTGGAACAGGCACGGCAAATCGACCTGCTGACCTATCTGCAAAGCTGTGAGCCGCAGGAGCTTGTCCGCATTTCCGGCAATAATTATACCACCCGCACCCACGATAGCTTGAAGATTTCTAATGGCAAGTGGATGTGGTGGTCACAGCGCATCGGCGGCTACAATGCCCTTGACTATCTTGTGAAAGTCAAGGGCTGTTCTTTTGTAGAAGCGGTCGAAACACTGATGGGAAAGGCGGCGGTGATGCCGTCGGTGACGGTCAAGCCCAAGCAGAAAGCGGAGCCGAAGGTCTTGCTTCTGCCGGATAAAAGTGCTTCCACAGATAAAATTACAGAGTATCTTTTCGGCAGGGGCATCGACTATGCCATCATCCAATGCTGCATTGACAAGGAGCTGATTTTCGAGAGCTTGCCGTATCACAATCTTGTGTGCGTGGGCTTTGATGAGAAAAATACTCCTCGCTATGCGTCCTACCGAGCGACCAATGACCGCCGTGTTTTGGGTGACTGCTCCGGCAGTGACAAGCACTATTCTTTTCGGATCGCAGACAGCGACAGCGGCACGGTACACCTTTTTGAGTGCGCCATTGACCTGCTTTCCTATGCGACGCTTGAAAAGATGGCGGGCAGGGATTGGCGGAAAGACAACCTTGTTTCCCTCGCCGGTGTGTATCTGCCCAAGGAGAGAATCGAGGACAGCACTACCCCTGCGGCTCTTGTGAAGTACCTCAATGAGAAGCCGCAGATTAAGAAAATCTTCCTGCACTTCGATAACGATAATGCCGGAAGAAAAGCCAGCCTTGCGCTGAAAACCATATTGCCGAGCAAGTATGAAGTCATTGACAGCCCTCCGCCCTGCGGCAAGGACTACAATGACTTTCTTTGTTTCCAGCTCGGTATCCACCGCAACAAAACCAAAGAAAGGACGAATGAACGATGACTGAGTTTAGCATTTATCAGATCAATGTGGACAGGGATACCGCCAATGTGTGCTTCATCGGAATGGAATCCCTCGAAAAAATCAAAGGCACTAAGGAGGTCAACGCAGCCGCTTACGACAGAGTTTATGACGGCAAAATGGACTGCATCTCCCTCGAAAACATCTATCAGAAGTTCAATGTTGACCATCCTGCCGACTACAAAGGACGCTCTCTTTCTGTGTCGGATGTAGTCGAAATCAGGGAGAGCGACACCCTGAATCCCGGCTTTTACTTCGTGGACAGTATCGGGTTCAAGTCGATTTCTTTCGACAAATCGCTCTGCAAGGAGCCGGTAGAAGCAGGCAGCGGGAAGATTTCCGTCCTGCTTGTGGAGCCGAACAAGTACCCCAAGATGATTGAGATCGACGATACCTTGGAGGCAATGCAGGCGATGGTCGGTGGCGACATTGAGGAATATATGCCTTTTGAAGATGAGGTCGCCATCGTTTGCCACGAGGAGGGCAAGCTAATCGGGCTGCCGCCCAACCGTGCCATTTATGCAGAGCCGGAAACGGTGGAGCTGACCTATTCCGAGCTGGCTGACCGCTTCCGAAACGCAGAGAGCGAGGGTAAAAAGCACCTGACCGGCCATATTGTTTTCTCTCAGGAGAGCTTCAACAAGCCCTACGATGAGAAGTCGAGAACCTATGCGGTAAGTTCCGACAACAAGGCATTCAAAGCCGGACTGGGCGGCTATTCCATCTACGGCTCCTGCCTTGACGGGTCAGACCCCTGCGTCCGGCTGGACGGCTATATGCGTGGCGAGAACGCTTGGAAAATTGAAAAGTGCTATCTGAAAGAGGCTTCCCGTGAGATGCTTGACATCATCTGCGGGAAGTTTTTTATCTGCCACGCACCGTATGAAGCGGAGAGATTTCAGAGCCTTCCGCCCGACCTTGCGGAGAAATACCGGGAAAAGTTCCAGTATCCCGAACGCTTTGCAAGGATCAATGATAAGATTGTAGCCGTACCGTTTAAGCCCGCAAAAGCGGACAGAGAACGGTAACTTTGGGGAGAACGGGGTTCCCCCAAGCGACCTGCATTATCTTAACGAGCAGTGCCTTTTTACTCCGTTTTTTCAAAACGCCGCAAAAAGTCCTCGTTAGGGGAACCCCTAATACCCCCTGCAAGAAAGGATGAACCTATGCACGAATTACTTTTCTTTATGATCGGCTTTATGCTCGGCGGCATCATCGCGCTCCTTGCGATGTGCCTTGTGCAGATGAGCCGCAGCAATGACACTCACACCAGCAGAAGGGATGGTGATGACAAATGAAGCGGACGGTCAAAAAGCAGTTTTGGCTTTCCCGTGACGAAGCGCAGGAGTTGCAGAAGAAAGCCAAGCGCACCTGCCTGTCCGAGGCGGCGCTGTTCCGCCTTTTGGTGCGCGACTTTGAGCCGAAGGAAAAGCCGGACGACCGGTTCTACGACGTGATGCGGCAGCTCTCCGCCATCGGAAACAACCTGCACCAGATCACGGTCAAGGCGAACGCCCTCGGCTTCCTCGATATGCAGAAGCTGAACGCCGAAGCGGAGCGCTGGCACAGCTTTCAGGCAGATGTGGAACGGCAGTTCCTCCGTCCCGAAAAGAGCGACCTCAAATGGCAGTAAGCAAGCTCTGGCCGGTCACGGTTCGCCTTGCGACCGTGCTCGACTATGCCGCTAACCCGGAGAAAACCACCAAAGCAAAATCCAAGTACAGCAACGCCGACTATCAGGCGCTGCGGGATGTGGTCAACTATGTGAAGGACGGCAAAAAAACCGAGCAGGAGCTGTTCTGTCAGGGCATCAACTGCAACCCGTCAACCGCCCGTGAGCAGTTCGTTACGGTCAAGGAGCAGTTCGACAAGCCGGACGGCATCCAAGCCTACCACGGCTATCTCAGCTTCAAGGAAACCGACATCACGCCGGAGCTGGCGCAGCATATCGGGATGGAGTTTGCCAATTCCGTTTGGGGCAAACGGCATCAAGTGCTTGTCACGACCCACTTGAACACCGAGCATCTGCACTGCCACTTCGTCATCAACTCCGTGTCCTTTGTGGACGGTAAACGCTGCCGGGAAACCTCGTGGTTCAAGTTCTACAAGGAAGCCGACCGTATCTGCGAGAAGTACGGGATCAGCACCATCAAGGAGCCGGAGCGTTATCACGATGCAAAGCACCTGACGATGAAGGACAAGGCCGGTATGCCTACAAGATATAATCTCGCCCGTTCCGCTCTTGATGAAGCCATAGCGATGAGCCACAACCTCAAGCAGCTTGAATACCGCCTGTCCGAGATGGGCTATGCCTTCGGTTGCAACCCGAAGCGGAAATACTGGACGATCAAGGGCAAGGGCGACGAGCGTCCCATCCGGCTCTACCGCCTCGGCGATGAGTATACCAAGGATCGAATTACCCAGCGGCTCATTGAGAACCGGGACAGCATCGACTTCGTGCCGTTCCAGCCCAAGAGCTGCCGACCGAAGCAATACCGGCTCACAACCCGGAGCGACAGAATTGGAAGGATGGGCGGTCTGTACGGGCTGTACCTCTACTATTGCTACCGGCTCGGCTATCTGCCGAGGTACAGGGCAGGACAACAGAACAACGCAAGAGTTCACTACCTTTTCAAAGAGGATTTAATGAAGATAGACGAACTCACCAAACAGGTCACGCTGCTCGGAAAGCACCACATCGGCACAAGCGAGCAGCTTTTCTCATACAAGCGCTCGGTGGAGGAACAGATCAAGACCCTGACTGCCGACAGAACGCATCTCCGAAATGAAATACGAAAAGTGAACATCACAGATGCAGAGCTGTCACAGGCAAGGGCGAGCATCTCGGCTCTCTCCGAGAAGCTGAAAGAACTCCGCAGGGAGGTCAAACTCTGCGAGGACATTGCCGTCCGCTCCAAGGTCATCGAGGAAAAGGTCGGCGCAGTCCGTGCAGAGGAAGAAAAATCAAAACGAAAGGAGAACCGCAACTATGAACAACGGCGGTGATGCGGCGGAACAGATCGTCAGGCTTTCGCTTGAAGGCTTTGAGGTCGCCGCAAAACTCACAGGCTCGGCGGCAAAGAATGTCGCCCTGCTGCTGGTGTCCGTGCTGAAGCAGGAACAGCAGACCAAAGGTAAGGCACGGCTCACCAATATGATCCGGTCGGGAAAGGAACTCAAGGTCTTTTCTCTGCCGCAGAAGGACATTCAGAAGTTTACCGAGCAGGCAAAACGCTACGGTGTACTGTATTGCCTGCTGCGGGACAAAAACACAAGGGCGGGCGATGCACCGGTGGATATTATCGCCCGTGCCGAGGACGCTTCCAAAATACAGCGGATCTGCGACCGCTTTGAACTCGGCAAGATCGACAAGGCGGGGGTCGTTTCCCAAGCGGAAAAGGACAAGGCAGACAGGGACGCCGTGGCGAAGGAAGTCCCTACCAAGACAAGGGGCGAGATCATCGTGGAGCAGGCAATGGGTGATCCCGTGCAGAAAGAAGGGCAGTCCCACCAAAACCCTACGGTCGCAAAGACGGAAAAAAGCCCTCCGTCCGAGCGAAGCTCAACGATTGGAGGTTCAAATGCTGACCGGGGTACAGCAAAGCAGGCAGACAAAAAGCCTTCCGTGCGGGAAAAGCTGGAACGCTACAAGGCTGCTGTAAAGGCTGATAAGGAAGCAGACCGCACCGAGCCTTCGATTGCCAAAGAAAGACCGAAAGCACCCGAACCGTCCCGACAGACGGTTCACCGTCAACCGAAAAGAACCAAAAAACCGAAAGAGAGGTAATCAACTGTGACAAACAATTTCAATCCCAAGAAGTCCGGCGCTGCGGAAAGACCGCAGCTTTCTCCGGAGGAATACGTCGCCAAGAAAAAGGCGGAGAAGGACGCCGTATATCAGATGATCGACGATGCGGCGACCGAGATCGTCAATGCCCCTGAAAAGTTCCGGGGCTATCTGGACACACAGGCACGAATGGATCGCTACTCTGCCGCCAACGCTCTGCTCATTTATAAGCAGCAGCCGCAGGCGACTCAGCTCAAGGATTTTCGTGACTGGCAGGAGGACGGCGTGAAGGTCAACAATGGTGCTAAGAGCCTGTCCATCCTCGAACCCGTGGAGTACACCAAGAACGATGGCTCTACCGGTATTGCCTACAATGTTAAGAAGGTGTTCGATGTGGCACAGACCAGCGGCAAGAAGCCTGCTGCACCCACCCTTGACCGTGACCCCCGAAAACTTGTGGCGATTATGCTTGATACGGCTCCCATTGATGTGAGCACCGTGGAGGAGCTGCCTTCTCCCAATATGGGAGCGTTCTATAAGAACGAGGATCAGACCCTTTATATCAAGCGGGACATTGGGGACAGCGTTGCACTCTGCCAGTGCGTGGCACAGGAGCTTGGACACGCTCAGCTTGCAATGAACTGCGAAGCATACAGCCGCAGAGATATGGGCTTCTCTGCCGTTTGCGTCGGTTATATGCTCTGCCGCAAGTTCGGAGTGGATGTGAAGAACTTCGCCATTGACCGCATCCCGGAAGAACTGGCGGGCAAGTCCCCCAAGGAAATTCGTGCGGAGCTTTCCAAGACCCGTTCTGCGATGAGCGAGATCGGCTCCCGTGTGTCGGAGGAAATCTACCGCCGCCGTGCAGAGAGAAGCAAGGAACAGGAAAGATGAGGTGCATCAGATGAAAGAGGAACGCTATCACGTCGCCTTGGACGATTACGAACACGGGATTATCATCCGCTCCCTGAACGACACCAAGACCGAGCTGAAAAACAGAGGCAAGACCACCGACGCAGTGGACGACCTCATCATCAAGTTCGGCTATGCCCCAAAGAAAAAGTTCAAGGTGGTTGAGAGAAAGGACTGCTCCTGCCGTGAATCAAGGTAACGACCGGCGGGCGGCGGTCATCCTCTCCCTTATCGGTATCATTCCCGTGGTATGGCTCGGACTTCTCATCGCTCCGTCCGTCAAGGGCGGGTTGCCGGAGATATTGACGAGCCTGATGAACGCGATGAACGACCCGTTCCATATCGAGCTTTGCGAGGACAGTGTAAAAGCTGTCCTCGTTTTGCTTCTCTGCTACGGAATGGGCGTCGGCATCTACTTCTCCACACGCAGGAACTACCGCAGGCGGGAGGAACACGGCTCGGCAAAATGGGGCAGCGCCAGTGCCGTGAACAAAAAGTACGCACAGCAGCCCAAGAGCGAAAACAAGCTGCTGACGCAGAATGTGGCAATCGGGCTGAACGCCAAGAAACACCGCCGAAACCTCAACACGCTGGTAATCGGCGGTTCAGGTGCCGGCAAGACGAGGTTTTTCTGCAAGCCGAATCTGATGCAGTGCTGCCGCAATTCCTATTTCGTGCTTGACCCCAAAGGGGAGATCGTTCGAGATGTGGGCGAGCTGCTGTCACAGAAAGAGTATGAAGTCCGAGTGCTTGACCTGATCTCTATGGAAAAGAGCCATTGCTACAATCCCTTCGTCTATCTGCAAAGCGACAACGACATCCAACGGCTTGTCACCAATCTGTTCAAGGCGACCACGCCGAAGGGCAGTCAATCCAATGATCCCTTTTGGGACACCTCGGCTTCCATGCTGCTGTCGGCGCTGGTTTACTACCTTCACTATGAAGCGCCGGAGGACGAGCAGAACTTTGCAATGGTCATGGAGATGCTCCGTGCCGGCGCAATCGAAAACGAGGAGGATTCCAGACCAACGCCGCTGGATTACCTGTTTGCCGATTTGGAGATGGACAGGCCCGACCATATTGCCTTGAAGTATTATCGCTCCTATCACGCAGGCTCGGCTAAGACACTCAAGAGTATTCAGATCACCCTTGCCGCAAGGCTTGAAAAGTTCAACTTGGAGAGTTTGGCGGCACTGACCTGTACCGACGAGCTTGACCTTGCTTCTATGGGCGAAAAGAAAGTGGCACTGTTCGCTATTATCCCGGACAACGATTCGAGCTTCAATTTCTTGGTCAGCATCCTTTATACCCAGCTATTTCAGCAGCTTTTCTTTTCCGCTGACCATATTCACGGCGGCGCATTGCCGATTCCCGTTCACTTTCTGATGGATGAGTTTGCCAATGTCAGTCTGCCGGATGACTTTGACAAGATACTGTCCGTTATGCGCTCCCGTGGCGTGTCGGTCAGTATCATCTTGCAGAACTTGGCGCAGTTAAAAGCCCTGTTTGAAAAGCAATGGGAGTCCATCGTCGGCAACTGCGACGAGTTTCTGTATCTCGGCGGCAATGAGCAAAGTACCCACAAGTATGTGTCGGAGCTGCTGGGCAAATCGACCATCGACACCAACACCTACGGCAAAAGCTCAGGACGCAGCGGCAATTACAGCACTAACTACCAAATCAGCGGCAGAGAGCTTCTCACGCCCGACGAGGTGCGTATGCTGGACAACCAATACGCCATCCTTTTTATCCGTGGCGAGCGTCCGGTGCTTGATTTCAAGTACGACATCCTGAAGCATCCGAATGTGGCGTTGACCGCAGACGGGAAAGCCGGCGTTTATCAGCACGGTGCTGTCAGGAGCGACATTGCGACCATCGAGGTCACATACCTCGATCCCAAAAACCTGCCCGACACGGAAGTGCCGGAAACCGATTATGTGTTACTGTCCGATGAGGACTTTGACGAAAACCAATCTTCAAAATAACGGAGGAAACGAATATGAACATCTTTAAGAAAGACACCGAAAAGCATACCAACAAGCTCCCTATGACCGGCAAGGTCAGAAAGGGCTTCCGCATCTACTGCACCGCCATTATGGGCGCTGCGCTCATTCTCGGCACCTCGGTCACGGCATTCGCTGCCGGCGACCCCATCACCGTCGTCAACAACCTGTCCAGCTTCATCTTCGGGCTGATTCGAGCCATCGGTCTTATCCTGCTGGGCTTCGGCGTGGTGCAGGTCGGCTTGTCCCTCAAGTCCCACGACCCGTCCCAGCGAGCCAACGGCTTTCTGACCCTTGCGGGCGGCGTCATCATTACCTTTGCCAAGGAGATCCTCGACCTGATCGTCGGCTGAGCAAACCCTACCGTGGGGCGTTCCCGGACTTTCGGGGACGCCCCGATTCTTTGAAAGGAGGTGCTTTTCGTGAGCGACAACTGGGTCGTACAGAACCTTGAAAACGCATTGGAAACCTGGAATGAAAAATTAGCCGAGATCTGGCAGCTCATCACGACAACGCCGCAGGACTTCAAGGGCGGCGGGATTTGGGGCGTGATCGTCAATATCAATGGTGCGGTGCAGGCAATCGGGCTTGCCCTGCTTGTGCTGTTCTTCGTTGTGGGCGTGGTAAAGACCTGCGGATCGTTTACGGAGGTCAAGAAGCCGGAACACGCCCTGAAGCTCTTTATACGCTTTGCCATTGCCAAAGGAGCCATCACCTACGGTATGGAACTGATGCTCGCCCTGTTCAACATCGTGCAGGGGACGATCTCTACCATTATGAGTTCGGCGGGCTTTTCTTCGCCGCAACAGACAACGCTGCCGGCTGAAATGATCACCACCATCGAGGACTGCGGCTTCTTTGAATCAATCCCACTATGGGCGGTGACGCTCATCGGTGGGCTGTTTATCACCGTGATGTCCTTCATCCTCATTATGACCGTGTACGGGCGCTTCTTTAAGCTGTATATGTATACGGCGCTTGCGCCCATCCCCCTGTCTACCTTTGCCGGTGAGCCTTCGCAGAATGTGGGCAAGTCCTTCATCAAAAGCTACTGTGCTGTTTGCTTGGAGGGCGCAGTCATTGTGTTGTCCTGCATCATCTTCTCCCTGTTTGCATCCTCGCCGCCCGTGGTCAATCCCGATGCAGCGGCGGTCACGCAGGTGTGGAGCTATGTGGGAGAGCTGCTCTTTAATATGCTCGTCCTCGTAGGCGCAGTCAAGATGAGCGACCGCATTATCCGTGAGATGATGGGACTGTAAGGAGTGTGCAATGAAACGAAACACAAAAATCTATTCACCCTTCAAGGGATACACCCTTGAGGACTGCGATTGCAGATACTGTCTTTACTACGGCGGCAAACGCAGGCGGAGGGTTCTCTGCCTTGCCGATGTGTGCGTCTGCAAAAGCGAAATTGAGGAAGCACGCCGCCGGGAAAGGAAAAGACGATGAACCAAGACGAATTACAAAACACCGTCCTGTGCGGCGATGCGCTGGAGATGCTGAAAAGGCTTCCTGACGAGTACGTACAGATGTGCGTCACCAGCCCTCCCTACTACGGGCTTCGTGACTACGGTGCCGAGGGACAGATCGGCTGTGAACAAACGCCGCTTGAATATATAGACCGCCTGACCGAAATCTTCCGTGAGGTGCGCCGTGTGCTGAAAAGCAACGGGACACTTTGGCTGAACATTGCCGACAGCTACGCCGGAAGCGGCAAGGGCGTTTGGAGCAAAAGCCTTGCCGAACGCCCCAAAAGCAAACAGACCTACCACAGCCTCAATACCGATGAGAACGCCGCACTCCCAAAGAAATGGGACGGCATTAAGGAAAAGGATATGATCGGCATCCCATGGCAGCTTGCCTTTGCACTTCGTGCGGACGGCTGGTATCTGCGGAGCGATATTATCTGGCAGAAGCCTAACTGCCTGCCGGAGGCTGTGAAAGACAGGCCGACCAAATCCTATGAGCATATCTTCCTGCTCTCCAAATCGCCCCACTACTACTACGATACTGCGGCGATCTCCGAGCCGGTCGCACCGGTCACGGTGGAGCGCAACAAGCGGGCGGTCAGCGATAGGACGAAATACGCAAAGGGTGTCGGCGGCGCAAAGCCGCAGGCGCTCTTTCTGCCCCGTTCCCACAGCGATATGCCGACAAAGCGCAACAAGCGGGATGTGTGGAGCGTCAGCACCAATTCCCACAGGGGTTACGGACACTTCGCCATGTACCCCGAACGGCTGATCGAGCCGTGCATTTTGGCAGGCTCGCCGGAGCAGGGGCTTGTCCTTGACCCGTTCTTCGGCAGCGGCACGACGGGAGCCGTGTGCAAGCGTCTCTCCCGCCGCTATCTCGGCATCGAGCTGAACCCCGAATACTGCGAGACAGCAAAAACAAGAATCCAACAGACGAAGGAGGAACTGTATCTTGGAAGTAAAAATCAACCGTGAAATACGCAACTACACGGAAGCGATGTTCTTTGGACTGTCCCTCAGACAGTTCATTTTTTCTGTCCTTGCCTGCGGCGTTGCGGTGGGCGTGTATTTCCTGCTCAAGCCCCATTTCGGCACGGAAACGGTATCGTGGATGTGCATTTTAGCCGCCGCACCCTTTGCGGCGCTGGGTTTTATTAAGTACAACGGAATGACCGCAGAGAAGTTCGTGTGGGCGTGGATCAAATCGGAGTTTCTGATGCCGAAAAAGCTCGTATTCCGTTCCACCAACACCTATTTTGAGCTGATGAAGCCCAGTATGGAACTCAAGAAGAAGGAGGTATTGAAAGCCAATGATTAAAACACTGAATATCCTGCTCAAGCAGGACAAGGAACGCTTCGTCGTACCCAAGGGCGTACAGGATGTCATTCCCGTCAAAGCGATTTACGATGATGGCATCTTTCAGGTGGGCAGGGACAAGTTCACCAGATCCTTCAAGTTCACCGACATCAACTATGCCGTCGCCAGCCGTGAGGACAAGGAGGCGATGTTCCTCGAATACTCCGAGCTGCTCAATTCTCTTGACAGCGGGGCGACCACCAAGATCACCATCAACAACCGCCGTCTGAATCGGCTGGACTTTGAGAAGACCATCCTTATGCCCCTCAAGGGCGACGCCCTCGACGAGTACCGGGAGGAATACAACAAAATGCTCCTTGAGAGAGCGACGGGCGCAAACGCCTATACGCAGGAGAAGTATATCACCATCTCCGTGAACAAGAAGAATGTGGAGGAAGCAAGAAGCTATTTTGCCCGTGTGGGCGCAGACCTGATCGCCCACTTCGGCAGGCTTGGCAGCAAGTGCGTGGAGATGGAAACCGACGAACGCCTCCGCATTTTCCATGACTTCTACCGTGCGGGCGAGGAAACCAGCTTCCGCTTTGATATGAAGGAAACCCGCAAAAAGGGACACGACTTCAAGGACTTCATCTGCCCCGACTCGATGGAGTTTGAAAAGGACTATTTCAAGATCGGGGAACGCTACGGCAGGGTGCTGTTCCTGCGTGAGTATGCGTCGTATATCAAGGACGCTATGGTGGCGGAGCTGACCGACCTCAACCGCAACCTGATGCTGTCCATTGATGTAGTTCCCGTCCCCACCGACGAAGCCGTCCGGGAAGCGGAGAACCGTCTGCTGGGCGTGGAAACCAATGTGACCAACTGGCAGCGCAGACAGAACTCCAACAACAACTTCTCCGCACAGGTTCCCTATGACCTTGAACAGCAGCGAAAGGAGATGAAGGAGTTTCTCGATGACCTGACCACCCGTGACCAGCGTATGATGTTCGCCGTCCTTACGATGGTACACACGGCGGACAGCAAGGAGCAGCTTGACAGCGACACCGAAGCCCTGCTGACCACCGCAAGAAAGCACCTTTGCCAGTTCGGTGTGCTGAAGTTCCAGCAGCTTGACGGGCTGAATACGGTGATGCCCTTCGGCACTCGGAAGATCGACACCTTCCGCACCCTCACCACCGAGAGCCTTGCGGTGTTTATCCCATTCCGGGTGCAGGACATCTACCACGAAAACGGCATTTACTACGGGCAGAATGTCATTTCCAAGAATATGATCATTGCCGACCGCAGGCAGCTTCTCAACGGCAACGAGTTTATCCTCGGCGTGTCGGGCGGCGGCAAGTCCTTTGCCGCAAAGGGTGAGATCATCAATCAGATGCTCTCCGGCAATGCAGATATTATCATCATCGACCCCGAACGGGAGTATTCGCAGCTTGTAAAGGCAATGGGCGGCGAGATCATCAACATCTCCGCCACCTCTCCCACCCACATCAATGCGATGGATATGAACCGGGAGTACGGTGACGGTGCAAACCCCGTCATCCTGAAATCCGAGTTCATTATGTCCCTGTGTGAGCAGCTCATCGGCGGCAACAACCTTGGTGCAGTGCAGAAATCCATCATCGACCGCTGTACGGCAAGCGTCTACCGCACCTATCAGCAGAACGACTACAAGGGAGAGGTTCCCACCTTGCAGGACTTCCGGGCGGAGCTGCTCAAACAATCCGAGCCGGAGGCGCAGGAGATCGCCCTTGCCATCGAGCTGTTTACCAACGGCTCTTTGAACACCTTTGCCAAGCACACCAATGTGGATACCGACAACCGACTCATCTGCTACGACATCCTTGACCTCGGCAAGCAGCTTATGCCCATCGGGATGCTGGTGGTATTGGACTCCATCCTCAACCGCATTACACAGAACCGTGCAAAGGGCAAAAATACCTTCATCTTCATTGATGAAATCTATCTCCTGTTCCAGCATGAATACAGCGCCAACTTCCTATTCACGCTTTGGAAGCGAGTACGAAAGTACGGTGCTTATGCGTCCGGCATTACGCAGAATGTGGACGACCTCTTGCAGAGCCATACGGCGAGAACGATGCTGGCAAACTCCGAGTTCATCATTATGCTCAATCAGGCGTCCACCGACCGCATTGAGCTGGCAAAGCTCCTGAACATCTCGGACACCCAGCTTTCGTATATCACCAATGTGGACGCAGGACACGGACTCATCAAGGTCGGCTCCAGCCTTGTGCCGTTTGCCAACAAGTTCCCCAAAAACACAAAGCTCTACAAGCTGATGACCACCAAATTATCCGACATTGCGAATTGACAAAGCTGGCAACAAAGAAAGGAAATCCAATGAAAAAGACAATTTCAATTATTCTCATTGCGGTGTTTGCTGCCGTCCTCGGCTCAAGCACCTTTTATATTGTCCGGCACAACAAGGAGGCGGACAAGCAGGCGGAATTATATCACAACCTTGCCTCCGTGGTGGAGGCCGCAGCGCAGACGGATGCCGAAGCGGAACCCACCGAGCCGATTCCGTATTCCGAGGAGAAGACCATTCTGCCGGAGCTTGCCGAGCTGTTCGGGCAGAACGGCGACTTGGTGGGCTGGATCAGCATTGCGGATACCAACATCAACTATCCCGTGATGCAGTCTGTAAACGAGCCGAACTTCTACCTGAAGCACGGCTTTGACAAGGAATACTCCGAGTACGGCTGTCCCTATGTGCAGGAGGACTGCGATGTGCAAAAGCCCTCCGACAACCTTGTTATCTACGGGCATCACATGAAAAACGGCTCTATGTTCGCCCATCTCGACAAATTCAAGAGCGAGAGCTTTTGGAGCGAGCATAAGACCATTGCTTTTAACACGCTGACGGACAGGCAGGAGTATGAGATCGTTGCCGTGTTCCGCACGGTGGTCTACACCGACAGCCCCGATGCGTTCAAGTATTACCGCTTCGTGGATGCGGGAAATGCCAACGAGTTTGACAGCTTCATTGCCAAGTGCAAGGAGCTGTCCTTCTACGATACCGGTGTGACCGCCGCATACGGCGACAAACTCATTACCCTGTCCACCTGCGAGTACAGCCGCAACAACAGCCGCCTTGTGGTGGTGGCAAAGCGTATAGTAGAGGGCGGTGATGCGGATGCTGCCCAGACTTACGCCGAAGCATCGGCAGAGTGCCAACGCCCTGATTAAACGGCTGTGCGCCAATTATGAAGGCGGCAACTGCCTTGCGCTGGATGACGGCGAGCCTTGCGTCTGTGTGCAGAGCATTTCCTATTCGCTGCTCTGCAAGTATTTCCGCAATGCCGTTTTGCCGGCAGAGCCGATGCTGGAGGCTAATATTCTCGGCACACGCCTTGAAAGGTGCGTGTCCTGCGGTGCGCCTATCCTCAAGAAAGGCAACCGCAAGAAATACTGCGACAGGTGCGCCGTAAGAGCCTACAAAAAGCAGCAGGCGGAATACGCCCGCAGGAAACGGGCAGAGTCGAAAAATAGGGGCTGAAAAAATCAGTCGTAGTAAGGCTTTTCAGCTCCCACACTTTGAGGGGTAAGGTGTTTATGCCTTTGCCCCTCTTTTTCAATTCAGGGGCGTTTGGGTGCGCCCCGGAAAGGAGGGAAAATGCCTAAAATCAAAACAAGAGATGTGGTGAAAGGCACGATCAAGAAGATAGACAAGGCGGCGATTGCCGCCGACCGTATGCGCTCCGCCTATATGCAGACCAAGGAGAAGGCGGAACACGCCGCCCATCCCGAAGAACACAGCGCAGAGGAATACGCCTCCGACCGCATCGAGGGCGGCGTAGACCGCATGACCCACGAAGCGGCGCATCAGTTCGATAAGCAGGGACGCAAGGGGCTGGCGGAAACCAAGCGGAATGTATCCAAGGCAAAGGACAGCATCAGGCAGTTCAAAAAAAAGCGGGCGGCGGAATCGCTGAAAAGGCAGTTTGTCCGTGCTTCCGGTAATAAGACCATTAAGGCGGTGGAGCAGACGGAAAAGACCGTCAAGCAATCCGCCCGTTCTGCCGGAAAGAATACCGTCAAGACAGTAGGCAAAGGCACGACGAAAGCGGCGCAGAAATCGGTCAAGACCACAAAGACCGCCATTAAAACCACCCGGCAGGCGGCAAAGGCGGCACAGAAAACCGCACAGGCGACGATTAAAGCATCACAGAAAGCGGCGCAGGCCGCCAAAGCCGCAGCCAAGGCGACCGCAGCCGGTGTGAAAGCCGCTGTCAAAGCAACCGTTGCGGCGGTCAAGGCGATCATAGCGGCAACCAAAGCGTTGGTAGCGGCCATTGCCGCCGGCGGATGGGTCGCCGTTGTAGTGATTATCGTCATCTGCCTGATTGCCTTGATTTGCGGTTCTGTGTTTGGGATATTCTTCTCCGGCGAGGATTCCGGTACGGGACAGTCCATGCGGACAGCCGTGCAGGAGATCAACACGGATTACGACAACCAGCTGTTGGAGATACGAAACGGCACTTCCTATGACACACTGGAAATGTCGGGAAGCCGTGCTGTGTGGAAGGAAGTCCTTGCGGTTTACTCGGTCAAGGTCAACACCGACCCCGATGAGCCGATGGAGGTTGCCACGATGGACGACACCAAAAAGCAGCTTCTCAAGGATATATTTTGGGAGATGAACAGCATATCGTCACGGACAGAAAGCAATTCTGAAACGGTCATCACCGAAACCGATGACGGTAACGGAAATATCGTGCAGACCGAAACCACCGAAACGAGAACCACGCTGTATATCACCGTGTCGCATAAGACGGTGGAGGAAATGGCTGACCAATACGGCTTCAATGAAGAACAGCGAGAGTATCTTGCGGAGCTGCTGGAGGACAAGAACAACTCCCTTTGGGCGGCTGTCCTCTACGGCATCCATTACAGCGATGATCAGATCGTGACCGTTGCCTTGTCGCAGGTGGGCAATGTGGGCGGTGAGCCTTACTGGTCTTGGTACGGCTTCGGGAGCCGTGTGGAGTGGTGTGCCTGCTTCGTGAGCTGGTGCGCCAACGAGTGCGGCTATATTGAAACCGGCGTAATTCCGAAATTTGCAGGCTGCGTCAACGGCGTTCAATGGTTCAAAGACCGTGGACAGTGGATCGACGGCTCTGCTGAGCCTGTTTCCGGAATGATTATCTTCTTTGACTGGGACAACAAGGGCAGTTCCGGTCCGCAAGACGGGCAGTCCGACCATGTAGGCATTGTGCAGAAGGTTGAAAACGGCATCGTCTATACCGTGGAGGGTAACTCAGGCGATAGCTGCCGTGTCAATCAGTACAGCGTAGGGCATTATGAGGTGCTTGGGTACGGAGTGCCTCAGTATTAGCCTGCACGGTATTGCGCGAAAAGAGGGAAATGGCTGCCTGCGAGGGCAGCCAATACATACCCTGATGTGAGGAAAATGCGACAATTCGTTAAAACCAACGTCCGTGTGGGCTTGCTTTTATTCGGATATTCGTATATAATGTATCGTGTTGAGTATTATCCATGCGGAGGTGCGGTATGAACGGGATCAAGGGCTATATCTCCATTCGGGAGGCGTCCTACCGTTGGGGCGTGTCAGAGCGGCGGGTCAACCAGTACTGCGCCGAGGGGCGGATCCCCGGCGCGTCCCGGTTCGGGCGCTCATGGGCGATCCCGGAAAACGCGGAAAAGCCGTCCGACCCGCGCTTTCAGGGACAGCACCGCGATTCCGGCAGGACAAGCACCTGACGGATACCCCTCTGCATTTTAGCATCCGCAAAAAGGAAGTGAACGCTATGACCTGCGACGAGGTTTTTTACCGCCAATATCTGAGCGGCGATGACGCGGGGCTGGAGGCCCTGATGAAAAAATACGGCGATCCCCTGACCCTGTATATTGACGGCTATCTGCACGACGTTCACGAGGCGGAGGAGCTGATGCTGGACGTTTTCGCCTATCTGTTCACGAAAAAGCCCCGCATCCGGGACGGCGGCTTCAAGGCGTATCTCTATAAGGCGGCGAGGCACATGGCGCTGCGCCATAAGAGTAAACGCAAGCCCCTGTTCAGCCTCGATGCGCTGACCGACGAGCCGGACGGACGGCTGCTGGCGGAGGAGGTCATCCGGACGGAGGAGCGAAACCGCATTCTGCATTTCTGCATGGATGAGATGAACCCGGACTATCGGGAGGTTTTATATCTCACCTATTTTGAGGATATGAGCTACGCGCAGGCGGCGGAGGTCACGGGGAAAACGGTAAAACAGATCACCAACATGGTGTATCGCGGAAAAGAGAGCCTGCGAAGGCTGCTGGAACGGGAGGGAATCACAAATGCGGAGTCATGAGGAACGGGTCGTGGAGACCAAGCGGCGCATCGCCAAAATTGAGCGGGCGAAACGGCTGCGGCGCAATACGATCACCATGGCTTCCGCCGTGGCGGCGTGCCTTGCGCTGCTCATCGGCGCGTCCCTCGCCATGCCCGGCATTGCGGCACGGATACAGATCAACGACTACGCCGGCTTTGAAACGTCAGCCAGTATGTACGGCGGTGGCGCTGCCTTGGGATACATCGTCATTGGGCTGCTGGCGTTTTTACTCGGCGTGTGCGTGACCGTTCTGTGCTTCCGGCTGCGGCAGCTCAGCCGCGAGAACGCGCAGGACAAGGAAAGTGAGGATGCGCATGGAGCTGATTGAGAACCTGCTGCAATTACTGACCACGTTCGTCGGCGCGCTGCTTTCGGGTATCGCCTACCGCAAAAGCCATCGGCAGGCGTATTTTTTGCTGCTGTGCTTCTACGGTTGCTTCGCCCTCGGCGCGCTCTACTGGACGCTGTATCTGCTGCTGTTCGATACCACACCGCGGGTCTTTTATGTGTCGGAGTTCGGCTGGGTGGCGAGCGTAATTTTCCTGCGCATTTTGCAGGCCACGCTGGCCGGAACAGACGAGCGCAGCTTCCGCTGCCGCAGGGCGTGGCTCGCGCCTGCGTTCGGCGTGCCGCTGCTGGCGTTCTACTGCATTTTCGGGGATATTCTCTCCAACCTGATCTGGTGCGGCATGATGGTATGGCTCTCCTTCTGTGCCATTCGTGGGCTGGTCTACGCCAATGGGCAGACGGGCGCGGCGCGGAATATGCGGTATTTCCATAGCGGCGTGCTGTGCTTTGCGTTCGCGGAGTATCTGCTCTGGACGATGGGCTGCTTCTGGCCGGATACCTCTCTGGCAAGCCCCACCTTCTGGTGTGATATGCTGCTGACCCTTGCCATATTGGGGCTGCTGCCCGCCACGAGAAAGGCGGTGGAAGCATGACCTACATCGAAAATATTTTTATCTGCATGGTATCCCCGCTGCTGGTGGCCGCATTGTGCATGGGCAGGCGGCAGCTCCGCTTTTTCCTGTTCTGCATTGCGGGGATGGGGGTGTGCCTGCTTTCGGCTTATATCAACACCTTCCTCGCGGCGGTGTGTCAGGCGGACGCCCTTGCCGCCACGGCGGAGATCGCGCCGGTGGTGGAGGAAATGATGAAGCTGCTGCCGCTGGTGTTCTATCTTCTGGTGTTTGAGCCGGAGGGGGATAAAATCAAGCCCGCCGCCATCACGATTGCACTCGCCTTTGCCTCCTTTGAAAACGTCTGCTATCTCATCCAGAACGGCGCGGACCGCTTCTCCTTCATCTTCTTCCGGGGCTTCGGCACGGGAGCCATGCACGTGCTGTGCGGTCTGATCGTGGGCGGCGGGCTTGCATACACGTGGCAGCGGACGTGGCTGAAGATCGCGGGCACCTGCGGCCTCTTGGGCGCGGCCATCACCCTCCACGCCATCTATAATCTGCTCATCGCCCACGGCGGCGCGGCGCAGTATGTCGCCTACGCCCTGCCGGTGCTGCTGGTGGCGGCGGGAAAGCTGTCCGCTTTCCGCCTCGGGCAGAGGAAATAACCGAATAATCACTCCCTGAGAGCTGCTTTTTGGCGGCTCTCAAAATTTTTTTGAAAAATTTTTCGTTTTGGGTGAGAGCTTTTTCGATTTTTTGTACCTATATAAGTGAAAGGGTTTTTATCACAGTTCCAGACAAACCGGAAAGGGGGTTCAAACAATATGTACGATACCGCAAGACGGGTCGCACTCGTCAAGCAGCGGGTGCGGGAAAACACCCGCCGGAGGCAGCGGCGCGAGGTAATAAGCCTCTCCGCAGCGTGTATACTGCTGTGCGCGGCGCTGATGCAGACAGCGGGCACGGTCATCGCTCCGGGACAGACCGCCGCATGGGGCGTGTTCGGCGCGATGCTGCTGCGGGAGGACGCGGGCGGCTATGTGCTGGTGGCCGTCGTCTCCTTTGCCGTGGCGGCGGCGATCACCGCGCTGTGCTTCCGGCTCAGAATCAGAGAAAACCGGAGAAAAGACGGGGCGGACAAGCCCGCCCGACACGAAAAGGAGGAGAAAAGCCAATGAAGAAACGAATACTCAGCATCCTGCTCCTATGCTGCATGGTGCTGACGCTGCTGCCGACAACGGCCTTCGCTGCGGGAAAAATTTGGGTAGGCACAGAGGAGGAGCTACTTGCCGCGCTGGCAGACAATACAATCGGTAAAATCACCTTGACGGCGGATATTACCGTCAGCCAAACGTTGGTAATCGACAGACAGGTCGTGCTTGTCCTGGACCATAGTCTCAAGATCGATCGGGAACAGAGCAGCAGCGGCACACTGTTCCATATAACCAAAAGCGGCTATCTGGACACCAACGCTGGAAGCATTACCGATAATGTGCTCAATGAGGGCAAATTCTTCCCCCGCCAAATTTCAGGCGAGGTGATCAACGAGGGCGAAATCATCCGCGGCTCGTTTTCCGGAAAGGTGAAGAATCGAGGCTCCATCAACTATGGCTCTTTTCGGGGTGAAGTGGAAAACGCCCCCGGCGGGAAAATCGCCAATGGCGAGCTTTATGGTGAAGTGACAAACCATGGCGAAATCGCCGGCTGGAAGTTTTACGGCAAGGTTACGAATGATACAGATGGCCTTATCACCAGCGGCGAGTTTTATGGCGAAGTGGTGAACAACGGCAGAATCTCCTACGGCAAGTTTTATGGCGACGTGGTAAACAATGGCACAATCACCGGCGGCAGCTTCTTTGGCACGCTGACAGGCGGCGAAATCCAGGACAACGCGTATATAGCTGTCACCTTTGATTCCGATGGCGGCAGTACGGTCGCTGCACAACGGATTTTGCGGGGACAAAAGGCGCAAAGACCTGCCGCCCCCACCAAGGACGGCTATACCTTTATCGGCTGGTATAACAAAGCCGATCTGCAATACATCAATCTGCCGGAGTGGAATTTCGATTACCCTGTGTTCGAAAACATGGAGCTGGTGGCGCAATGGATGGAGGCAAGGCCGATCTCCACCGATCCGATCACCTATTTGGACAAAGACGGTAATCAGCAGGTCTGCACCGCATACACCGTGCTGACGAGCGAAACCAAGGAAAGCATTCTCAACTATGATGACAAATGGTACGATCTGCCCGCTGGCTGGTATGTGGTGGAAGGCGGCGTGACCATCACGCCCCGCTTGGACACCCACGGCGCGGTCAATCTGATCTTAACGAACGGCAGCCACCTCACGGCGGAGTGGGGCATCGATGTAAAGGTGGGCGATACCTTTACCGTCTACGCCCAAAGCACCGATGAGGGCACCATGGGCAGGCTGACGGCGTGCCTCCCGGCGGATTTCAACCTCGACAGGATGGTCCATTACTCTGTATGGCCGGATAGCGGAATGGCCGGCATCGGCAGCAGTGCACGCTGGAGAGAAGGCAACGATGGTATCCGCGAAAGCGAGGGTACGATCGTCATCAACGGCGGCAATATCCGCGCCAAGGGGCAGGATAATGCCTCCGCCATCGGTGGGACACGTGCAGAAGAAATTGAGTTTCGCTCCACCGACCGCGGTGAGGTCTACAACCGCAGGCAGGGCGGCAGCATCACCATCAATGGCGGCGTTGTCCGTACCGAACCCTTTGCCTTGCTGGAAGGCAATCCTCTTGCTGTGATAAGCGTAGGCATCGGCACGTGCCAAATGGGATATGGCGGCAGCGTCACCATCAACGGCGGCACGGTCATCGCAGAGGCTGCCAACGATGCGATCACCACAGGAGATGGCGGCACGATCACCATCAACGGCGGCGATGTAACCGCCCGTGGGGGCGTCAACAACTTTGGAGAAAATTCGCACAGGGTACTCTCCGGAAACGGGATCGGGCCGTATGAGAGCGGCAGCGTCACCATAAACGATGGTACTGTCAAGGCAACTGCCAAGGGAGAGGGCTTCGGCATCGGCGGAGCCAGAATTTATAACACCGGGGCAATGACCGTTACCATCAATGGCGGAACGATAGAAGCCACGGCCAATCGCAATAACGCCGCCATTGGCGATAGAGGCAAAGGCAAGAGCGGCGTCACCATCACCGACGGCGTCATCCATGCGACCGGAAAAGGCGGTGCGGCAGGCATCGGCAGTAAGGACGACATTCGCATCACTGGCGGTGAGCTCACCGTTTCCGCCGAGGGCAGCGGCGCAGCCATCGGCGGCTTTACGGACAGCCATTCCGAGCGTGTGAATTGCAAAAGCATCACCATCAACGGCAATGTGATCCAATCCATTTCCAGTAAAGACGGCGCCTGCATCGGCGGAGCTGCCGGCGGAAGCGTCGGAAGCATCACCGTTTCGGACGCAGAGCTTCCGCTTCTCAGCAGCAATAAAATTCTGATCGGCTGGGA
>ERZ1673722.1558-NODE-1558-length-22094-cov-7.188529_pt1 | contig 22094 bp, 19 predicted proteins | sample MGYA00580222_ERZ1673722 | MGnify/ENA primary metagenome ERZ1673722 (study PRJEB41218, sample SAMN15661750) | gut metagenome | host: Homo sapiens | place: Canada: London | collected 2015-08-20/2019-03-30 | study: EMG produced TPA metagenomics assembly of...
GCTGGAACATGACCGGCAGACGAGATGTCATAGCAGTCCGGGAAAGAATCCTTGTCGTGGCTTCGCTTTTGGAGAAGTAATTCATAGGCAGGCTTATTTTGTGAAGTGTCGGCTTGTGTGTCAGAAGCGATTCCACCATTTGCCTCAACAGGCCGCACAATCCACACATGACCTGTTCTGTGCGGCGTATCAAGAAGATGGCACAAAGAACGCTCCCTTGTCAGTCCTGTCGGTACACCGTTTTCATCTAGAATATCGAAAAGCTCAAGCTTTTTGCCATTTAGATTTGCGTCAATAAGGCGGTGCTCATTTACCTGATCATAAGTGAGTTTCAATGAAAAGAATGGTGCATCTTCCAGCAACAGCTTAAAAAAGATAAGATCCCCTTCAAACAAATTTAGCGTCAGCAATTTATTCTTTGGAACCCACTTAAGCTCGCCTTCATTGCAGGAGGTCATTTCGCCTTCAAAGCCATCAGCCGTATAGAGGCAGACATATTCGCATATATCGCGGTAAACAAATGTCAGAATACCGCGCATTTTGTAGGAAGTCAGTGTTAGTCCGGTTTCTTCCTTAACTTCGCGCAGCAGACACTCATCAGGACTTTCATTTTCTTCAAAGTGACCGCCCACGCCAATCCACATATCTTTATTAAAATCATGTTCCTTTTTCGTGCGATGCAGCATTAGATAATGATCATCGCGCTCTAAATAGCAAAGTGTAGTAAATTCCATATCATTTTGTCCTTTCAACCTGTGTTTCGTCTATCGTAGCACAGATCACAAGATACAGCAATAAGGGTGTCGAAATACGCGATTGAAATTAGTTGAAGATTTTGTCGAAACCTAGTAGGATAAAACTGCACGAAAAGTGCAGAATTGTTGAACGAGGAAACTGCGAAAGACTAGAAAGGTGAATAGAAATACTTTACGCGAATGAATAATGAAGGGAGAAACCATGACGCAGGATGAAAAAATATATAAAGAAACAGCAAAGGCGCTGATAGGATATTACTCATGGCATATGGATGAGCTCTTAGAGCTTTACAATGCGATGGGGCAAACGCATGAGAAGGATTTATCTAAGCTTCATCTTAAGATAGAGGGCGATGGCGCGTATATCTGGATGGATGGACTTCATAATTATTTCATCAAACTTTGACATACTCCCACGGTTAAAGCCGTGGGATTCCTTAACTAGTTCCGGCAGCATCATTCAGTCTTATAGACTGAACTATAGCCACTGTGTTCAGGATTTATGCTGATGGGATTTCATACGACATATACTACTTTCTCAGCAAAAGACTTATGCCGGAGCCTTTTTTTATTTAAAATCCAAAGCACTGCCGCATGGACAGTCCGTTTTTCTTCATACTCAGAATTAACAGATCCTGTTTATCTGCGAATTTTTTAAATTCATATTTACATTTTTCTATATCCGGATGTTTCAATTCCAAATCTGCATTGTGAATTAAGAATGCAGAATACAAATCTCTTTGTATTATTCTTCCTCCGATCTGCTTTTCTCTTTGTGACAGAGAAATCTTTTCATAGTTTCCAGTTACATGATTATACTGACTTGCCCTAAACTCCTTTGTATCGACTTCTGCATATCCTCCTCCAACAGCTTCTGCCTTCTGCTTTAATTCCAACAGAAACCTTGCCGGTGCACGACGACTGATGGATTTTCCGAACCGCTTTTTGCGCTTAAACTTCTGAATCCGCCTGATACTGCCATCTTTCTGCCGAATTTCGGATACTGCTTCCTGACGTTTTGTTTCCTTTGCCCTTTTTTGAAGTGCCTGAAATTGCATCTTCTCAACCAGAAAGTACTTAGAATCAAGTAGCAGTTTATTACAAAGTTGTCTGTGGCTTCCCACGATATAAGCATGTCTCTTTCGGTGGAGAGTCTTTAACATTCGGCCCATTTTCAGGTAGTTCTCTGAGTGCCTCCAGGGTTCATGATTGGAGCGTTTGATCGTTCCATCCTCATTGTATTTATCCGGGTTGCTGATTCGTCTGGAGCGGTCCATGCTTTGGGAAAGTTCCTGAATTTTTTTTTCATATCGAATTGCTTCCGGTGCTAGTTCCTCCAACACACAGGCGGTTTCTGAAACACCTGCTACTGTTGAAACACCCGGATCAATGCCCATTGTGGATGTACCAATGGGACGTTTTCTTGCAGGTGCATTTTCCTTCAGAATAATCTCTGCATAGTATCGCCATCCGTTGGAAAAAATCTTCCGCTTGATATTGCAATAACAGACAGTTCCTTTCAGGGATTCCTCTACATAGCTGCGGCTGGAAGCTGATTTTGGAAGGAAGCATTTTAACGAAAGACCCACCCATGAAACCGTCATGATCTCTGAATCAAAGCGCGCACCATTCTTATTGGATTTTCCCCCAATCGTATCAAAATCCATGAAACGCTTAAAGCGAAGTGACTTTCCATTTCCAAACAGGCACTTCTCGACACCACACCATACACGGTCTGCTTCTGTCTGCACCTGCTGAGAGGAAAGGAGCTTGGAAAACTGTTTTCCACATACCTTCAGATAACATTCAAGAGCGGATTTTGATAAATCATACGCGTTGCGTCGTTCTGCCAGTTGTGCAGATAAAGCTTTCTTTTCTGCCTTATCTTCTTTTGACAGCTCTTTTTTTTTCGACAGTTTTTTAGATAATTCCAGGTATTGCTGTCGCAGCGCTGCATAGTCTTTATCATGCTTAAGGCGGACCATGCATTTACGGGCATGCTTTACACATACATTATGCAGATGCGCCAGTGCCCGAAAACGGCGGTCGATTTCATAGCGTTCATATTTTGATGGTTTTAATAAAAGCTGTACCGTATGCATGTATGCCCTCCTTTGCTTGCAGTGCGAATATATGTTCCTTGTTGTTATGTATAGTATAGCATACAGTGCAAAAAAATACAAACAGAAAATGGGCAGTTGCCTGTACAACATTTCGACAAAATTCGACATCATTGTCCGATAATTACAAAAATCAGGCTTTCATCCCACGGTTAAAACTGTGGGATGAAAGCCTGATTTTTGTAATGGAAATTTCTTCACAGTTGTGGTAGAATAAAAAAAACAAGCAGATGGGAAACCAGACTGCATTCATGGAAAATAGTGGCATACAGAAAACTGTTATGCAACATTTCAGAACTGTGAGGAAGCAAAATGAATTTAATGACATTATTAAAACCAAAGGGAGAGATTGAGTATCTTCACAAGGAGGATACGCTGCGTCAGGGACTTGAGCGTATGAGAATATATGGCTACACTGCGCTGCCGGTTATCGATGAGGATGGATGTTATGCCGGATCGGTAAACGAGGGCGATTTTTTATGGTATATGCTAACATATCACAAATGTGACATGCAGGAGCTGGAGAGCTTTCAAATCAAAGAGATTATCCGTAAGGACTGGATGCCGCCAGTATATGTGTATGCGACAATCGATGAGATGATTGAGCGTGCATCCAATCAAAATTATGTACCAGTTGTAGATGATCGCAATGTTTTCATTGGCATCATTACAAGACGTGATATTATTAACGCATTCCGTCGCCAGCAGGATCAGCAGGCAAATCAAAATGAGGGAATAAAGGTACAAACAGAAAGGATAATGCATGTGGTATGAGAAAGATATTACTTATTGGAACGGGCGGAACAATCGCTTGCGGACACAGTGAGGACGGATTAAAACCGCTTCTTACGCCAGAGCAGCTTCTGTCGTATGTGCAGGATTCAAAGGAATTTTGTGAAACGGACACTATTCAGCTGATGAATCTTGACAGTACAAACATCGAACCAAAGCATTGGCTTGCTATGGCAGCCTGCATTGAAGCACATTATGACGAGTATGATGGTTTTGTCATTTGTCATGGAACGGACACGATGGCATTTACGGCGGCAGCACTCTCTTATCTGATTCAGCATTCACCAAAGCCGATTGTTATTACAGGAGCACAGCATCCAATAGACTTAGAGGATACTGATGCGAGAGTAAATCTTATGGATAGTCTCAGGTTTGCAGCAAGCGAAAAGGCACATGATGTATGTGTTGTATTTGATGGGAAAATTATTGCCGGAACACGTGCAAAGAAGGAGCACAGCAAGAGCTATAATGCATTTGCAAGTGTCAATTATCCATATCTTGGCATGATTAGTGACGGACGTGTTCTTTTGTATTTTGAAGAGCCAAAAGAGATGGGACCTGTACAGTTTTATCATGATATGACTGCATCAGTAGGATTAGTTAAGCTGGTGCCGTCTATGCCTGCTGATATTCTTGATTATGTGGCAGGACGATGTGATGCAGTAATCATCGAGGCATTTGGTGTCGGTGGTCTTCCTGTTTACGAGCATGGAAGCTTTTTCGATGTGGTACATAAGTGGACACGTGAGGGAAAGGTTTTTGTCATGGCTACACAGGTTGCCAGAGAAGGCAGCAATCTTGCTGTATATGAGGTTGGAAAGAAGGTAAAGGAAGAGGCAGGTGTCATGGAGGCATATGATATGACACTAGAAGCTGTTCTGACAAAGCTTATGTGGATTTTGCCGCAGACAAAGGATGCAGGACAGGTGAAGAGACTGCTAGGACAATGCATTAACAGAGATATTCTTTGGACGCGCAAATAAAAATGATCTGGCATGATATTACCTTATGTTTCATAGGATAGCATAGGCGGTCCGGGAGACAGCCGGAAAGGCGTAGGTAATTCTATGAATGATTGGGGAATGTCGGTACTTAGTCAGTATCCTGTGACAGTTCGTACAACGCGAAAGGTACGGGGCGCACTTTTATGTGATACAAAAGAAGGACTGTATCTGCTTTCAGAATACCGTGGAAAACAAGCACGGTTAGAGGCAGAGGCGGCCCTTCTTTTATATCTGGCGGAAAATGGAATGGTGCACACAGACCAGATCATAAAAAATGAGAAGGAAGAACTGCTCTCTAAAAATGAAGAAGGCACAGGTTATGTGTTAAAAATGTGGTATCCATGGCCAGAATGCAGTGTAAGCAGTATTGGTGATCTCGTACAGGCTGTGAATAGTCTTGCGCGGCTGCATGTTTCTATGAGGCGCATGCCAAAGCATCTGCTTATAAAACAGGAGAAAGTGCAGTCTGAAGAAAGCAAACAGGATATGACAGAAGGCAATGCTGTCACAAATACACATAAAGAAAGGCAGAGTCTGGCCTGTCAATATGAAAAGCACAATCGTGAGCTTCGCCGTGTGCGTGCCTATCTGCATCGTAAAAAGAAAAAATCAGTGCTTGAGCAGTTCATCCAAAAAAGCCTTGATGAAATGTATAATCAGGCAGACATTGCAGTGCGTGCAATGATTGACGGCGAACTTTATGAGGTGGAGGAACAGGCGAAAAAAGAAGGCCATCTGATACATGGCGCGTATCATCAGCACAATGTACTTATTGGTCAGGGGCAGACGGCAGCAGTAAATTTTGAACAGTTTCGTGTGGGCTGCCAGATTTGTGATCTGTATCAGTTTATTAGAAAAATCATGGAAAAGCATAACTGGAATCAGGAGCTCGGAATGAGGCTGATTCGCGAATATAACAGAGTCCAAAACATGTCACAAAAAGAAATAAGCCTATTAGGATTTATGATTGCATACCCGGAAAAATATTGGAAGCAGGTAAATTTCTATTTTAATAACAGCAAATCGTGGATTTCTGAGAAGAATATCGAGAAAATAAAAAAGGCAGTGGAACAAAATAGTGTACGCACTGCCTTTGCTGATTGTCTGCTGCAGAAGCAGCTGTAAAAGTTAATTATTGGTCAAACATGCGGTAATACTGAAGAATCTCATAATTATCAAGCCATGTTTTTTCTTCGCCAGTGGCTTCCTTTAAATAGTGACATGTACCGTCGGTGTCTACATAGCCAACTGCATTGACGACAGGAAGTACTTCTGACATCTGTGAGAGGAAGCTTTGATATTTTGTAAGGCCAAGACCGGCAACCTTGGCAACTTTTGTAGAAAGATAATTGGCACTAAGTGCAAGATTACTTTCCTCCTCGATATCATAATTTGCCCAGATAAAGAAAGGAACCTGCTGACGCTTTTGCTGTTCTTCAAGCGTCTGGTTATTGATATCGAGGCCATTCTCTTCGTAGATTGGTTCAACAACATAATCGTTTGGCTGATGATCACCGAAGAAGACAACAATTGTTTTCTTGTCAGAAGCAGAAAGCTCAGTAAGCAGATAGTTAATTGCGTCATCAGTGTATTTCATCAGGGAAAGATAGTTGTTTAAATATTTGGTACTCTTTGTATTTTTAAACTTAGCTTCAATAGACGGAGTGAAGTTATCATACGGTGTGCCATAACTGCTGTGATTTTGCATTGTTACATTAAAGATAAAGGCAGGATCGGTGCTTTGATTTAAGACATCGAGAACCTCTTCAAAGTCGGCCTGATCGCTGACATATTTTCGAAGCTGTTCGCCGTGATGGAAATTTTTCAAGGAAAGAAACTGTCCAAATCCCATCTTTTCATAAACAGAGCTTCGATTCCAGCCAGAGGCATTGTACGGATGCATAGCAGTTGTGCTGTAGCCTAATTCCTCCATGCGTGAAACAATTGACAGAGCATACTTATTTAAATACTGCTGATAAGGAATGCTTCCGCTTGGAAGAAATGCCATCGAATCACCTGTCAGATATTCAAACTCTGAATTTGCCGTGTTGCCGCCAAGAACAGATACATAAAGATGACCGCTTATGGTGTTTGGAGCGCCGTCAAGCAGACTTCGAATATATGGCATAAAGTCTTCGTTGCAGGAAAAGTCACCAAGTACAGTAGGATCAGAGAAACATTCATCCATAATGACAACGATGTTTGGAAGCTCATCGGCAGTAGAAGAAGTTTCAGTCTGCTCATCAAGAAGCGATTTAGCATATTCTTTGCTGTAGCCGTTTGGCTCATCAATTCTAAGATAGCGGCTGTCCATCAAAAAGGCAACGAAAAAGCCATTTGTCTTAAACATATATTTTGGAGTAAACAGCGTGTTGTCAAGGCTTGTATAATCCGCAATGTCAGGCTGATATAAAAAGTGGACATAGAAAGCAGACGGAATGATTAAAACGCAGCAAAGTGCCAGACGAATCAGTCCGCAAATTGTCTTTTTAGCGCTTAGAGCCGGGAAATGAAGATTACATTTTCCGGCAAGTATTATACATCCTAAAAAGCCAGATGCCAGCTGAGCAACAAGATATGTGATGCTGAAGGTATAATTGTTTGCAACAGTGGCTGCAGTTCCAACTGAGAGCAGATCCCATGGCAGAATCGGTGAGGAGCGAAACAAAATGACAAAATAGTTTGCCAGACCGACAATCATGGTAAAGATAAGCAGAATATCAAGTGAGATTTTTGTTGATCCGCTTACGAAGAAGAAAAACAAAAAGAACAAATAGTAAAAGACAAGATTTAATAAAACAGCGTCAATCTCCATCGTTTCCCAGACAACATGTGTCATAGACTCCAGTAAAAAGAATGCGGCTGTCGGAAGAATAATAGTGATGACAGTCTTTACAACTGGATGCAGAGAAATTGGAAGCACGTAGATGACCATAGAGACAATGGCAATGGCAATCAGAATTAATAGATTAGGCAGGGAGAAACCATTAAAAAAGCAGGCCATTCCAATGCATATGGCAAAAAGTGCCAGAAAAACAAAAAAGCCTGCTTTCTGTCGGAGCGACCAGTTAGACAAGCTTTGTTTATCTTTGGAAGAATGTAAAAAAGTCTTCATAATACATGTCACCTTTCTTTAAATATTGTATTTCGCTTCGTTAGTATAACACAAGATTTCGGTAAAGAATAGGAGTATTTTGTGAAAAATCTTTGAAAAAAGATTCCATTTTTTTGTTTTATCTAGTATACTTAGGGTAAAAGAAAGCAGTGTCCTTTAAAAAAGTGACACGGAAAGGCATGGTTTTTATGGATTATCAGGCATTGTATGATGAGTGGCTGACAAGCCCGTGTTTTGACGAGGCAACAAAGGCTGAGTTAAGAGGAATTTCAGAAGAGGAGAAAAAGGATCGTTTCTATACGGAGCTGGAATTTGGTACAGCTGGTCTTCGCGGCGTGATTGGAGCTGGATTAAACCGTATGAATATTTATACAGTTCGCAAGGCAACACAGGGACTTGCTAATTATATTATCAAGGCAGGAGAGCAGAAGAAAGGTGTTGCAATCGCATACGACTCCCGTCGTATGTCTCCAGAATTTGCCAAGGAAGCAGCACTTTGTCTGGCTGCAAATGGCATTAAAGCATATCTGTTTGAATCTCTTCGCCCGACACCAGAGCTTTCATTTGCTGTAAGAAAGCTTGGATGTATCGCAGGAATCAATATTACTGCATCTCACAATCCGCCGGAATATAATGGATATAAGGTATATTGGGAGGACGGCGCACAGATTACACCGCCGCATGACAAGGGAATCATGGCAGAGGTAAAGGCAATCACAGATTTCTCCACCTTAAAGACGATGCAGGAAGATAATGCACGCGTGGCAAATCTGTTTGAGATTATTGGCGGTGCAATTGATGACGCATATATTGCAGAGTTAAAGAAGCAGGTAAAGAATCAGGATGCCATTGACGAAATGCAGGATCAGCTGACAATCGTTTATACACCTCTTCACGGAACAGGAAATGTACCGGCAAGACGTGTATTAAAGGAGCTTGGCTTTACTCATGTTTATGTAGTTCCAGAGCAGGAGCTTCCAGATGGAGAGTTCCCGACTGTAAGCTATCCAAATCCAGAGGCAGCAGAAGCATTTGAACTGGCACTTGCACTTGCAAAGGAGAAAAACGCAGATCTTGTTTTGGCAACAGATCCGGATGCAGACCGTCTTGGCGTATATGTAAAGGATGCAAAGACTGGCGAGTATCATTCTCTGACAGGAAATATGTCTGGATGTTTGCTTGCTGAGTATACAATCAGCCAGATTAAGGAAAAGAAAGGACTGCCAGAGGATGGAGCTCTTATTAAGACAATCGTTACAACGAATCTTGCAGATGCAATCGCAAAGTCTTATGGAATCCGCCTGATTGAGTGTCTGACTGGATTTAAGTACATCGGACAGCAGATTCTTGGTTTTGAGCAGAGTGGTAAGGGAACATATCTGTTTGGATTTGAGGAGAGCTATGGATGTCTTATTGGAACACATGCAAGAGATAAAGATGCTATTGTTGCGACTATGGCACTGTGCGAGGCTGCTGCTTATTATAAGAAGCAGGGAAAGACACTGTGGGATCAGATGCTTGCAATTTATGACAAGTATGGCTATTATAAGGACAGTGTAAAGTCTGTTACCATGAAGGGTATTGAGGGTCTGGCAAAGATCGCTCAGACTATGGAAAACTTACGTGCAAATGCACCAGAGAATATCGGACCGTACAAGGTACTGCAGGCAAGAGATTACAAGTTAGATACCTGCAAAAACATGGAGACAGGAGAGGTAACACCAACTGGACTGCCGCAGTCAAATGTACTGTATTATGATCTTGAGGACGGCGCATGGCTGTGTGTAAGACCATCAGGAACTGAGCCGAAGATCAAGCTGTATTACGGTGTAAAGGGAAGCAGCATGGAAGATGCTGAAAATAGAAGCGCTGAGCTTGGAAAATATGCAGAAGCACTTTTAGGATCATAATATAGGATAATAAAAGAAAAAGCCGCTTGCTCATCTTTTGATGGGTAAGCGGCTTTTTTATGATTAATTTTCAGATGGATCTCTGTTTTCAATCAGATTGATGCGTCTTATGTGGCGCTCATCGTTAGAAAATGGTGTATTTAAGAATGTGTCAGTAATCTTTACAGCAAGTCCAGGACCAACAACGCGTCCGCCCATACAAAGGATATTGGCATCATTGTGAAGTCTTGTGGCTTCAGCGCAGAAGCAGTCAGTACACAGTGCAGCGCGGATGCCAGGAACCTTATTTGCTGCGATGGAAATACCGATACCTGTTCCGCAGATTAAAATACCCTTGTCACATTCACCGTGTGTAATGGCATCTGTTACTTTGCGTGCATAAATAGGATAATCCACTGAGCTGTTGTCGTAGCAGCCAAAATCCTTAAATGGCAGATTATTTTCCTCTAGGTATTTGATAATCTCCTGCTTTAATTCGTAACCGCCGTGGTCGCATCCAAGTGCTATCATAATATGATTCTCCTTTGATCTTTGTGTTAAATTTTACCCCCAAGGGCATGTTTTGTTACGCTTTTTGCTGCGATGATTCATACTCAGCAATCTGATTCATAAGTGGCTCTGTCAGTGATTCAAAACGGTCTCTGTAAATTGCCTGAAGCAGATCATCGAGTTGTCTGAGTGCGCAGCTCATACGCTGTGAAGAGAGAAGTCCGCGCTCAAAGGCATCTGCCAGCTCATCAAGATCTACTACGCGAGTGTTTCCGTCTGGCTTGACTATCACATCTGCCAACAGATCAGTAAAGACATAAGTGTCGCTGTCCTTTTCGTAGTTTGTCTCAATGATGTCACAATACCAATACATGAAATCGTGACTGTGCGAATAAAATCGGCTGATCTTAAAACCACGGTCTAAAAAGTAACATGAATAGCCGTATGCAAGATCAGACTTTGGATGAAGCGTCTTCCAGAATGTAATGATTTTTTTATCATCGTGATATAGGATTTCATCATTAGTTAGCAGTATTGATTCAAGTGGTATCAGACGGTTTCGGTAGAGCGTTGGCTTAGACATAGAATCCCTCCTAATCAAAAAGTGGCTAAAATAGGCACTTTTTTCTTAGTATAGCAAAGATGACATAGAATGGCAACACGCAAATTTTGCAAAAGATTAATGTGTATAAAGTTTTTTTAATAGGAAATACTTTCCAATAGGAGCAGAAAGGAGGCAATATGTACCGTATATTGACAGGGCTTTGCTGTGCAGTGTGGTGCGCAGTGATTGCGGTGGAAGCGTTTGGACTGAATAAAAGACAGGAAATGGCGCTAGACAGCTTTGAGATGGCATCTTGTTTTAATGACGAATTTACAGATGATGTGACGGCACAGATTCGCCTTTATGGTACTGGTCCTGCATTAACGTCAGAAGAAGAGATTACAGAATACCTTGAGGGTGCGGCGGCCGTCTGTCAAATTTACAGTGGATATGGGATTATAAAAAAGAAGGAAACGTATGGATGTATATGGGAGCTTGAAGGTGCAAATGAAGATTTTTCCTGGAGCCTGCAATACTTAAGAAAAAATAATGAAGAAGATACAAATGAAAATCAGACGGCAATAAAAAATGACAATATGTGCGAAGGGCTGATCAGCTGGCGGTTTGCGGGAGACTGGTCAGAAGAAATGCAAAGGATATATGAGAAAAAAGAACGACTGGAAAAATACAGCCAGAGCCAATCAAAACTATGTTTAGAGCTTATAGGAAGCTGGCCGCAGTTAATGACAAAAGAACAGATAGATGAATGTGCTAAAAAGATGATAAATAAAGCAGGCGCATCGCTTGTAAGTGCAAAAGGACAGGACAATCTGCAGCTATACTATGGATATGGGGAAAAATTAGGAGAAGTGATACGGTTTCAAAACGAAAGATCAAATATCAATCTGCTGTACCGTGTAAATGGCGAGAAAACAATATGTATTCTCGGTTTTCCAACGGTACAGTGGGATGATTAGTTAAGGCGTGGAACACTTGAATTTAATGCGGCATAAAATAAAAGTAAATCCGTCTGAAAGGATCTTGCTATGATATGGAGCAGTCACAGCCAGTACGGGCTGTATCATCAGTCATCACGCTTTCGGCCGCAGACCCCACAGGATGCATTGATCGCCCAAAGGCTTGAGGAGGCAGCAGATGAGATTCAAACGCAGTACTGGAAAAGCCTCTATCCGGAAAAAATAAAAAAGATACAGCAGGAAATTGAACATACTTGTGATGAGCTTGATTATGCAGGAAGCTTTATTTATGATGAATATCCAGATAAAATAAATCTTAATCGAACAGGACGTCAAATCTGTGAGCGTCTTAGAAAAAATGAGGAGTTTAGAGAAATACCGATAGAGGATCTATTTGAGGCAAGCGGACACGATGCATTTATGCCGCCACCGCCGCCACCGTTTGGGCCACCGCCGCCACCATTTGGTCCTCCTCAGGGACCACCGCCGCCTAGGCCGCCAAGACAGCAAAGCTGGCTGGAAGATATAGTAAGTGTACTTTTATATCAGGAGATTGCAAGGCGAAGGTGCAGACGATGCAGAGGACGATATTGATGTTAACGGCAGTACAAAAAAAGACTTGTGATTTTACTGGATTGCAAGTAAAATAAAGCCATAACAATACCCTGTTAATAGGGAAAAAGAAAGGTATGGTTTTGATTTGAAAAAGCTAATTCGAAGGATTCTGCTGCTGATTTTTATTTTTGCAGCTGCATTTGGCAGCTTTGTAGTATATCAGCAGTATACACAGAAAACACAGCAGACAGACAGCTACGAAACGATGCAGTCAGGCACACTTGCCGCTGTAAGGCTTAAGTATCTTACAGATAACAGCAATATTCTGCGTGGTTATACACAAAAGATGGATGTTTCCACGATGAGGGGCTGTATTACGCCCCTGTCGCAGGAACATAAACTGTCCATTCAGATCGATCAGGCGGAGAATGTCGGTCAGGTTTCTTATGAAGTCAGAGGCCTTGATGGCACACGTCTTGTAGAGGATGGTGTGATAAGCGGATGGGAAACGGATGGCAGCACTATGAAGACACAGCTGCAGCTTTCTAATCTGGTAGATGATGGCAATGAATATCAGTTTGTTTTATGTGTCAGTCAGAAGGAAAAACCTGTCTATTATTATAGCAGAATTATTTATCTGACAGATGAACATACAGAAAGCCTCGTTGGTTTTGCACATGATTTCTGGCAGGCATCAATTGACAAAAACAGTGATTTTGTCGTCAATTACATACAGCCAGATGAGACGATGGGAACAGATGATTTCAGCTACGTGAATCAGCATTCAAGAAGTGGTATGATCACGTGGAATGGTCTTTTAGTTGAGGCTGGAACAGTAGAGACAACGCTTACGGAGTTAAGCGACAGTCAGGCAAGTGTTACATTGACATATCCTGTAACAATAAGTAACGGCACAGACAGCAAAACATGTATGGTGAATGAAAATTATGTTGTGCGTTTTAGAAATGATGTGCTTTATCTTCTTGATTTTGAACGCCATGTAAAAGAGCAGTTTTCGGTAGCAGCACCAGTGTATGCAAAGGGGGCACTGCAGCTTGGCATTACAGATGAGGAAGTATCCAAGATGGCATCAGATGATGAAAATATTCAGGCATACGTGTATGACGGACAGCTGTTTGCATCAAATGAAAAAGATAATTCATTAAGTCTTATATACACATATCAGGATGGAGCTGAGGATAAATCATTTTTAGATGGGTACAAGCTGCAGCCAATTCGTGTTGAAAACAGTGGTGATATTTATTTTATGGCATATGGTTATCACAGCAGAGGAAATCATGAGGGACAGGTTGGCGTCAGCTTCCTTCATTATAAATGTGAGACAGCCTGTATTGATGAAATCTTCTATATTCCAGTTACATTCTCGGAAGAGATCCTTATGAAAAATATGGGAACGCTTGCCTATGTCAATAATGAGTCTGATTTGATGTACCTTTTGTATCAGAGTACTGTGTATTCTATCGATTTAAGCAGTGGAGAGAAGGCACAGCTTGCTAAGGCATCAAGTGCAGGAAGCTTTTACTCCAATAAATCAAGCAGCCTTATTGCCTGGGAGGAGGGCGATGAGGGATATGCAGGCATGATTAGAATTGCCGATCTAAGCACTGGAGAAACGTATCGTATAGATGCAGGAGAAGGTGAGTTTGTTCAGATTCAGGGCTTTTTGGGCAATGATCTGGTGTATGGCACGGGAAGAAAGAGTGATGTGCTGACACAGGCCGGACAGGTAGTGCATAAGCCTATGTATGAACTGGCAATACTTTCATTTGATGAAGACATGACACAGTCTGGTGCATATCAGATGGATGGATATTATATAGAAGGAACACAAATTTTGGAGAATCAGCTAAACATTTATCGTCTTACGAAGAACAATGCGTCTGGAAGCTATGAAGAAGCGGCTGATGATCAGATGTTTTTCAATAATCGAAGCGATAAAAAGGTTACAAGCTTAACAAAGAGCAAAATTGCAGATGATTTCCAGAAGGTGTGGTCTATTAGTATTCCTCTCGATACAGAAAAGGTGCAGACAAATGGAACACTTTGCAAGATTCGTGATGCAGCTGCCTCATATCAGTTGAACTTGGATGATGGTGATCAGGGGCATCTTTACTATGTATATGCCAAGGGACGCTTACAGCAGATTGACAGTGTGCTTGCAGATGCTATTGACACCGCATATGATCAGATGGGAGTAGTGGTAGATGATAGGGCAAGCTATGTTTGGACAAGAGGAACTAGAGCGCTGAGTAAAAATCTGACATTTGAAGAACAGCAGGCAAAAAACGCAGAAGATGGCTTAAGGGCATGCTTAGAGATTCTTATTTCGGCTGAAGGCGGAAATGCATCTTTAGTAGAAGCACTTTTGAATGAGAAGACGGCTGTTGAGGATATTATGACTCAGGCAATAGAGGCTGAAAACACAAAAGATACGTCAAAAAGTGTAAGCGGCCGTGCAGAAAATCTAAGAGGCAGCAGTGTAACACAGATTTTATATTATATCAACGAAAATCATCTGGTGCTTGCAGTTACTGGAGACAGCAGTGCGCTATTGCTTACAGGCTATGACACAAAAAATGTAAGTGTGTATGATCCCGTTACATCAGAGACTACTACGATGGCAATTGCTGATGCACAAGAATATTTTGAGACATATGACTGTGCATTCTTTGCATGGATAAAATAAGGAAAGTAAGTTATGTTTTGTAGGAATTTTTCCTAAAAAAGTGGCTGATTGCGCTCTACTGTTATAAAAATTTTGCATTGCACAAAACAGTCACACTCTGTATAATAAAAAAGAAAAAGTATGAAGCAATGTTTGCCCGCCAGAAAGCATAGTGCATCGAGGATGAGAGCAGACGATAACAAAAGCAGGAGGAATTGCAATGGAGAAGGAGTCGGTTATTGTATTAGACTTTGGTGGTCAGTATAATCAGCTGATTGCACGCCGCGTGCGCGAGTGCAACGTATACTGTGAGGTAAAGCCTTACACGATGAGCCTGGAAGAGATCAAAAAAATAAATCCTAAGGGAATCATCTTTACTGGTGGTCCAAACAGCGTTTATGATGAAAAGTCACCACATTATGACAAAGCCATTTTTGAATTGGGTATTCCGATTCTTGGTATTTGCTATGGTTCACAGTTAATGGCATGGAGTCTTGGCGGAACTGTAGAGACAGCACCGACAAGTGAGTATGGACATACAGAGGTGGAGGTTGACACAGATGACGCTTTATTTGAAGGCGTATCAAAGACAACTGTTTGCTGGATGAGCCACACTGATTACATTGCAAAGGCACCGCAAGGTTTTCGTGTGACTGCGCATACACCTGTATGCCCGGTAGCCGCAATGTCCTGCCCAGAGAGAAAGCTTTATGCAACACAGTTCCATCCGGAAGTTATGCATACAGCAGAGGGTATGAAGATGCTCTCAAACTTCGTATACAAGGTTTGTGGATGTCACGGAGATTGGAAAATGTCATCCTTTGTAGAGACAACAATCGCACAGCTTCGTGAGCGTATCGGTAATGGCAAGGTTCTTTGTGCATTATCTGGCGGAGTAGATTCATCTGTTGCAGCCGTACTTCTTTCTAAGGCAATTGGCAAACAGCTGACTTGTGTATTTGTAGATCATGGCCTGCTTCGTAAAAATGAGGGTGATGAGGTTGAGGCTGTATTTGGACCAAACGGCTCATATGAGTTAAACTTTATTCGTGTCAATGCACAGCAGCGCTATTATGAGAAGTTAAAGGGCGTTACAGAGCCAGAGGCAAAGAGAAAGATTATCGGTGAGGAGTTCATTCGCGTATTCGAGGAAGAGGCAAGAAAGATCGGTGCTGTCGATTATCTGGTACAGGGAACCATCTACCCGGATGTTATCGAGTCTGGTCTTGGAAAGTCAGCTGTTATTAAGTCTCACCACAACGTAGGAGGACTTCCAGACGTAGTTGATTTCAAGGAGATCGTAGAGCCGCTTCGTATGCTGTTTAAGGATGAGGTTCGTAAGGTAGGATTAGAGCTAGGCATTCCGGACTATCTTGTATATCGTCAGCCATTCCCGGGCCCGGGTCTTGGAATCCGTATTATCGGAGAGGTAACAGAGGAGAAGGTAAAGATCGTTCAGGAGGCTGATTATATCTACCGTGAGGAGATTGCAAAGGCAGGTTTGGATAAGGGTCTTGGTCAGTATTTTGCAGCGCTCACCAACATGAGAAGTGTTGGTGTTATGGGTGATTTCCGTACCTACGATTACGCAATTGCGCTTCGCGCTGTAAATACTTCAGATTTCATGACTGCTGACGCAGCGCAGCTTCCGTGGGAAGTACTTGGAAAGGTAACAAACCGTATCGTTAATGAGGTAAAGGGTGTAAACCGCGTAATGTACGACTGCACAGGAAAGCCGCCGGCAACAATAGAATTTGAGTAACAAAAAAGCTCTTTACCTATTATTAGAGCGTTAAGTATACCCGTTGGAGAACATGATGTTTTCCAACGGGTTATTTTAAGTCAGTTTGAATTAAGTTCAGAAAGGGGACTTTATGTATAATACTATTGTAACACTTAAAAAAGGCGAAGGCCGAACGATCAAATCTGGCGGTGCCTGGATCTTTGATAATGAAATAGAAACTATTATGGGAAGATTTACAAACGGAGATATTGTGACAGTACATGATTTCGACGGATATCCTATGGGAAATGGTTTTATCAATCAAAATTCTAAAATTCGCATACGTATGATGACTCGCAAAGCAGATCAGGTAATTGATCATGATTTTTTAACAATGCGCGTGAAAAATGCATGGGATTACCGTAAGACAACGGTAGATACTTCATCTTGCCGAATTATTTTTGGTGAAGCAGATTTTCTTCCGGGACTTGTCATTGATAAATATGAAGATGTTCTGGTAGTGGAATGTCTGGCTCTTGGCATGGAAGCTTTTAAAGAAGAAATTGTGGAAATTTTAAAGGAACTTCTTCTAAAAGATGGCATCTTAATCCGCGGAGTCTATGAGCGCAGCGATGCAAACGAGCGCACAAAAGAGGGACTGCCAAAGGTAAAAGGCTTTATCGGGGATGAATTTGACACTACTGTGGAAATTATTGAAAATGGTGTGCATTATCTTGTAGATGTGGCAAATGGTCAGAAAACAGGATTTTTCCTTGATCAGAAATATAATCGTCTTGCTATGCAGCGTATATGCAAAGGCAAAAAGGTATTGGATTGTTTTACCCACATGGGAACATTTGCGTTGAATGCAGGTATTGCCGGTGCAAGTGATGTTACTGGACTTGATATTTCTGAATACGCAGTTTCTCAGGCAGAAGCCAATGCACGCTTAAACGGACTTCAGGATACAGTTCACTTTCGCTGCGCGAATGTGTTAGATGAATTACCAAAACTTGCTGCAGCAGGCGAAAAATATGACGTAGTTATTCTTGATCCGCCTGCTTTCACAAAATCAAGAGAAGCTACTAAGAATGCAATCAAAGGATATCGTGAAATCAACATGAAGGGACTTAAGCTTGTAAAAGACGGTGGCTATTTGGCTACTTGTTCCTGCTCTCATTTCATGACACAGGAGCTGCTAGCAAAAACCGTAAAAGAAGCAGCAAAAGCAACCCATAAAAGACTTCGTCAGGTGGAATTTCGCACACAGGCTCCAGACCATCCGATTCTGTGGGCAGCTGATGAAAGCTATTATCTAAAGTTCTTCATTTTCCAGGTGGTGGAGGAGAAATGAGCCATTGGGGACAGGAACGGTGGATTTTTACCTGTCCCCGATGGCTCGCCATCGTCTTATTTATTCTGAAAATTTATCACCGTAATGAATATGCATGTCTTCCCAGTCAGTAAATAATACATAGAATACTCGACCGTATTGTTGACTATTTACGATTCTTCCATGATCAAGTACAGAAAGATAAGAGCCGTCAGCTTTTCGAAGATGAAAGTGAATATAATCATTTTCGTTGCCGCTGTCAATTTGTTCCCAAATGCTTGATTCTATCTTTTGCTGTTCATCTTCCCTAATCAGGTTGCGAAAGCTTTTTTTGGCAAGCCTAAATAGTTCATCCATATTTTTATAGCCTGTCATGCGAAGAAACTCGTGGTTTGCATAAAATAGCTCGTCATCAGTTTTGTCAGCTCTGTATATAATAAAAGCGCCCGGAAGATGTTCGGAGATATCCTTGAGGGCAAATCCAAGTTGTTTGCGAGCACCTAACTGAAGACCATTTCTGTAAGCCATGCATCCATTTTTTCCATGAAGTTTTATCTCATAAAGAGCAGCATCTGCACAGCGCATGAGCTGAGAACGGTTTGAAGCAAAGGTTGGATATTCAGCATATCCGAGCGAAATATAAAATTGATATTCCTTTCCATTGCATGAAAATACCCTTGGAATTTTTGTGAATTGCTCCAACTGTTCTTCTGCATCGTCATATGTGCAATTAGGCAGAAAAATACAGAACTCATCACCACCGTTTCTTCCTAGTAATGCATTAGATGGAAAAAAGTTTTTCATACTATCAGCAAGATTTTTTAAAGCTTTGTCGCCGTAGGCATGTCCATAGATATCATTGATAAATTTAAAGTCATCTATGTCAAGGAGCGCGACTACAAAATGTGACTTCGGATTTTTTGCAATCATTTTTTCCGTTAATTCATCAAATCCATAACGATTGTAAATATTGGTAAGAGAATCCATGTGTGCCAGAGCTTGAAATTTGTTTTTATTTTCTTTCGATGATAACCATACCCAGGTAAGACATGACAGAATCAATACGATAGAAGTAAAAAATCCAATGATAGCACGAAAATTGATGGTGTCAAGAGTTTTAGTTACGGTTCACGCGTCTTGCTAGATTTGGACAAATTTCATGCTTACATGAAAATTTGTTTTCCTTAAATAAAGGTTGTCAAATATTTTTGTATTAGGTATAATGAAATAGTTAAATGGCATCGGAAAAATCAGTAAGTCCAAAATTAAGGAAAAGAATAAGGAGGAGTTTAATATGAATGTTAATAAAATAAGACGTCCAGCTGACATGGAGAGAATTACAACGCCAAAGCTTGCCAAGGCTTTTATTGAGGAGCAGGTTGCGCTGATTAAAGAGCAGGTGGGAGATAAGAAGGTTCTTCTTGCACTTTCTGGTGGAGTTGATTCATCTGTTGTTGCAGCACTTTTAATTAAAGCAATTGGTCAGCAGCTTGTATGTGTTCATGTTAATCATGGTCTGCTTCGCAAGGGTGAGCCAGAGCAGGTAATTGAAGTGTTCCGTAATCAGATGAATGCAAATCTGGTTTATGTTGATGCAACAGATCGTTTCCTTGATAAATTAGCAGGAGTGGATGATCCTGAGAAGAAGAGAAAAATTATTGGCGGAGAATTTATTGAAGTATTTGCTGAAGAGGCAAGAAAGCTTGACGGAATTGAATTCTTAGCACAGGGTACAATTTGGCCGGATATTCTTGAGTCAGAAGAAGGCATTAAGGCACACCACAATGCAGGCGGACTTCCGGAAGATATGGATTTTGAGCTTGTAGAGCCAGTTAGAATCCTTTTCAAAGATGAGGTTCGTGTTGTTGGTGACGAACTTGGTCTGCCTCACGATATGGTTTATCGTCAGCCATTCCCAGGACCGGGACTTGGTGTTCGTTGTCCAGGAGCTATTACACGTGATCGTCTTGAAGCAGTGCGCGAGTCTGATGCAATTCTTCGTGAGGAGTTTGACAAGAACGGACTTGCAGGAAAAATCTGGCAGTATTTCACCGTTGTTCCAGAATTTAGATCAACAGGAATTAAAAACGGAAAGCGTGCTTTCGAGTGGTGCTGTATTGTACGTGCAGTATGTACAACTGACGTTATGACAGCAACAGCTGCTGAGATTCCACATGAAGTGATGGTTCATATTACAGATCGTATCACACATGAAGTTGCAGGAATCAATCGTGTTCTGTATGATTTTACACCAAAGCCTACAGGAACAGTCGAGTTTGAGTAAAGAAAAATGCTTAGCAAATCCAGCGTTTATGCGGGTTTGCGGCATTACAAAAGGTCTTTTGATAACAAATTGATAACGGTTACGCAAGTGCGATTATTCTTACGGATAAGTGGTTTGCAGGTCGAGGAATGATTTTAAAGCGGTTTGTGTGACTGTGATAAATCCATATTAGAAACGCCCTTAGCTGTGGGTAGTAACTCATGGCTAAGGGCGTTTTTTGCGTTCTTGTCAATCGGTTTTTAGTTTGTCTTTGAATGTTTTGATTAAGGCATCGCTTAATTCCTTAGAGGGGACATTCGCCCACTGCTGCGTAGTGTCAAACTTCGGGTAATTGTACCGCCACTGGTCGTACTCTTCCCTGCTGATTTCTTCGGTGGTGAGTTTTGCAGCCTGTTCCTGCCAAGCGGTGAGCATTTGTAGTAGTTCTTCAGCGGCTTTGCCCTTGTCCTTGCTGATTTTCAAACAGACCTCTCCGTCTGTTTCACTGATGGTAAGACCGTAAATGTCTTCAAGGGCAAATAAGGTGTGCATAAGCCCGATTTGGCTGTCAATATCGGGGATGTCAAGAGCCTGCGGCGCAACGTCAAGAGCCTGTGTCAGTGCGGCGGTAAGTTCTGCTTTGGGTTTGCGTGAGCCTGTTTCATATTGAGCCAGACGCACGTCTGCGCTCCGTTCGGGAAAACCGACAAGCATACCAAGATATCATTGCATGGCAGAATGAGCTGCTTGCCTACCGTGATGAAAAGAGGCCTTATTCGCAGACGTATCTGAAAACAGTCCATAACCAACTTTTTGCAATCTTCAACCATGCGGTGCGGTATTATGACCTCCGCTCCAACCCTGCGGCAAAGGCGGGGAACATGGGGAGCGAGGAACACAAGGAAATGCAGGAGTATATCAGTATGCTGTATGGCTTAAAGAAAAAAGACCGTATTTTCACGGTAACGAAAAGCTACCTCCACCACGATATGGACAGAGGGGCAAAGGCGGCGGATGGTGCGTTTCTCCTGCAAAAAGAGAAACGGACAGGCAATGCCGCCACGCTTGAAATATCGGGCATAGACCAGCAAGACCAGAAATTATACCTTATGCGTAATTTAGAAACTTTGCTTGGGGAACTACAAAAGGCAGAAACAGAATTATGGAAAGAGCCACCAGAGCCTTTGGTACAAAAGCTGAAATCGCTTGTTAAAACGGCTCTTATCAGATGTTTTGAAGCGTATGACAGCTATTATCGGCTGAATATCACAAACAGCAATCTTCACCGTGAAAATGAGAGATTGACAAAAACGAATGAGAGATTGGCGGGAGAGAATGAAAACCTCCGTGCGGAAAACAAAAATTATAAACTGCTGAAAAAGGCGTTCGGAAGTAAACAGATGGACAGCCTTTTAGAGCAGGCAAAGGCAGTACAACAGTCTAAACAGCGTGGGAAACACTTTAGAAATAATCAAGAGGAAAGGTAGGAAACATTATGGAAAACAGGATTTATGATGAAAGAAACGGTCTTTGGTATGCAAAGCAGGGCGACTATTACCTTCCAGAGCTTGCATTACCTTCCGAAAAAGAAAAGCCCATAGGAATATGGGGGCAAAGGCATTTGCAGTATCTCAAAGAGTATAAGCAGTTTGTTTATCTTAATCTGCTGACAAGCGGCAGGTTGAACACGAATACCTTGCAAGCGTGGATGAACAGGCAGATATAATGTTAAAAGTAGTTGCGTGCGCACGCATATTGTGTTATAATACTGGCGGTTAGGAGGAATATATCTATGAAACTATTAAAATGGCTTTCAGTAACAGACCGA
>ERZ1673722.1600-NODE-1600-length-21707-cov-13.725060_pt1 | contig 21707 bp, 16 predicted proteins | sample MGYA00580222_ERZ1673722 | MGnify/ENA primary metagenome ERZ1673722 (study PRJEB41218, sample SAMN15661750) | gut metagenome | host: Homo sapiens | place: Canada: London | collected 2015-08-20/2019-03-30 | study: EMG produced TPA metagenomics assembly of...
CCTGCATCGGGCACAGGTGGGAAGCCTTTTCCGGATGTTTTTTATGCCTTTGTAAAAAAATCCCCATAGGCTATGGCATGACACATGCCGCGGTCTATGGGGATTTTCTATTGACTTTTTGCTCTCACTCATTCGTGGCTTCTTCTCAGATGGAGTATCCTGCTTCTCGCGCGATTTCTTTCACATACGGGATCGGACTTTCTGTCGCGGCAGCAATGTTGTCGATCGGCATGTTCAGTTTGAGCAGATTCATGATCACTGTTCTACCTTTTTTCTCCATGCCTTGCTCCATACCTTGCTCCATGCCTTGCTCCATGCCTTGCTTCATGCCGATCTCGATCCCTTCCTGCATGCCTTCGGTTTTATACTTTTGGAGTTCCATCAAAAGTGTCATATATTCTCGCCTCATTTCTTTATGTTCTTTAATCCGAATCACTTCTTCGTTGATTTCTTTCGTCAATGCACCCTCTGCTGCTTTCCCGTCCACATAGCGCAAGAAGGCTGCTATATCAAAACGCGGAAAGAACATATAGTCATAATCAAAAGCAGTGAACCTTTCGGCTCACTGCTCTGGTATTTATTTCAGACGGAGTATCCTGCTTCTCGCGCGATTTCTTTCACATACGGGATCGGACTTTCTGTCGCGGCAGCAATGTTGTCGATCGGCATGTTCAGTTTGAGCAGATTCATGATCACTGTTCTACCTTTTTTCTCCATGCCTATCTCGATTCCTTCCTGCATGCCTTCAGTTTTATACTTTTGGAGTTCCATCAAAAGTGTCATATATTCTCGCCTCATTTCTTTATGTTCTTTAATCCGAATCACTTCTTCGTTGATTTCTTTCGTCAATGCACCTTCTGCTGCTTTCCCATCCACATAGCGCAGGAAGGCTGCTATATCGGGGTCAAGGGTATCACTTTCGCCTTTCGCATTCAGAAAGATCTTTGTCGAAAGATCCCCCAGCTCCAGGCCTTCCTTTTCGATGCAGCGATGGCGGAAGGTATACATGGGAAGATTTTCGCCAAAGGGGTCGAAGGTACAGATGAAGATGATGAAGGACTCTTTCAGCGCTGTATAGTACTGCCCTTTTTTCAGCTCGTCCATATCGATCATGCCCTGATAGTATCGGGTCCGCTTGGGGAGTTCCCCTTCGCTGCCATTCGTACATTGCATCTCGATATCATAGACATGGCCGTTTTCATCGTGCACATAGACGTCCAGACGGATGCTTTTGCTGTCGTAGCGGTTGTCTATGGATTTTTCGCCTTCTGGAAATGTGATCTTCTCGATCCGTATGCCCAGGATTTTCTCGATCAGGTATTTGCAGATACGCTGGTTCTGCATGACTTTCTGAAAAAGGAAATTATCTTGGATGGTCAGTTCTTCCCATTGTTTGAATCGTCCCATGGCATCACCGCCTTTCTACCTGTATTGTAGCAAAAAAAAGAGAAAAAGCGAAGAGGAATTCCGTAGTATGCAAGTAGAAATGAAAAACTATACTGCCTCTACTTATACATCATAAAATAATAAAAAATCAGCACACCGGTGTAAGCCAGTATGCTGATTTTTTATTATTTTTCCAGTTTTTTGAAAAGGCTTGCCATTTCGAGTGCATCCATCGCACATTCGAAGCCTTTATTGCCGGACTTGAGGCCGGCGCGGTTGATGGCCTGCTCGATGGTATCTGTGGTGAGGACACCGTAGAGGACGGGGATACCACTGGAGAGGGATGCCATAGCGACGCCTTTCGTGACTTCGGTCGCTACGTGTTCGTAGTGGTCAGTCTCTCCGCGGATGACAGCGCCAAGGCAGATGACGGCATCATATTTGCCGCTTTCTGCCATTTTCTTCGCCGCGAGCGGGATCTCGAAGGCGCCCGGCACCCACGCGAGGTCGACTTTGTCCATGTCGACGCCATGACGGGCGAGACCATCGGCTGCGCCGTCGATAAGTTTGGAAACGATGACTTCATTGAAACGGGAGGCGATGATGCCGACGCGGATATCGCTTTCATTGAAAAGTCCGGAAATGATGTTCATGAGGGAATCTCCTTTGGGTATATATAACATACTTTGTAAGTGGTAAAGTCTAGGGTTCAAGGTTCAAGGTTCGGGGTTCAGGGTTGTTGTGGCGGCTGCGCCGCGAATATATGGCCGATGCGCCCTTCTTATTCGCCTTCCCCATGGGGAAAGGTGCCCGTAAGGCGGATAGGGTGCTGTCCTTTGAAAGATCATTTCGAAGAAATAGAAACGTGTATTCCCTTTTCGTGTTCCTGCCGCTAGTACCCTATCCCCCGCTGGCGCGGTCCCCCTTCCCCATGCAGGGAAGGCTAAGAGGTGCGGCGCTTTGCGCCGATTTTTGTAAATTTAAGGAAACAGTCACTCAGCATTCCTAATCCCTAGCCACTCATCCCTAGCTACCAGTCACTAGCCACTAAAATCCTATGCCTTCGGTTCTATGATGTCCTGGTCGAGCTTCAGCATGTGGCCCATTTTTTCCTGCTTGGTCTTGAGGTAGAATTCGTCTTCTCTGGTGGGCGCGATCTCGATGGGGACGCGCTCGGTGATGGTGATGCCGTACTCGCTGACGTCGTCGATCTTCTGCGGGTTGTTTGTCAGGAGGCGGACATGGGTCGCGCCGAGATTTCTAAGGATCTGTGCGCCGGTCATGTACTCGCGAAGGTCGGCAGCGAAGCCAAGTTTGAGATTCGCTTCTACGGTGTCATAGCCTTCGTCCTGCAGGGCATAGGCGCGGATCTTATTGATGAGGCCGATGCCGCGGCCTTCCTGACGCAGGTAGACGAGGACGCCCCGACCTTCTTTGGCGATCTGGCGCATGGCTGCGGAGAGCTGCTGTCCGCAGTCGCAGCGCAGCGAGCCGAAGCAGTCACCGGTGAGACATTCCGAGTGGATACGGCAGAGGACAGGAGATCCGTCATCGACCTTCCCCATGGTGAGAGCGACGTGGTGCTCGCCATTCATGCGGTTCACGAAGCCGTAGATCTCAAAGTCGCCGTACTTGGTCGGGAGTTTCGCAGCGGTGATGCGTTCGACGAAGATTTCATGCTTTTTCCGGTATTCGATGAGTTCCTGAATGTTGCCGATCTTGAGGCCCTTTTCCTTCGCAAGACGGAAGAGGTCTTCGCGGCGGGCCATGGTGCCGTCTTCATTCATGATCTCGCAGCACAGGCCGGCGGGCTTGAGCCCCGCAAGGCGGGCAAGGTCGACGGTCGCTTCGGTATGGCCCTGCCGTTCAAGGACGCCCCAGCGACGTGCTTTCAGCGGAAAAAGATGCCCCGGGCGGCGGAAGTCTTCCGGCTTCGCACCGTCTTTGATGGCTTCTAAAGCTGTCATGGAGCGGGCAGCGGCAGAGACGCCGGTGCCAGAGTCTTTGTAGTCGATGGACTCGAGGAAGGCGGTCTGGTGATTGTCTGTATTGTGACGGATCATCGGTCCCAGGTACAGGGATTCTGCGATCTCCTCGGACATCGGCATGCAGATGACGCCCTTGGCTTCGGACGCCATGCGGTTCACATTCTCCGGCGTAGCGAATTCTGCGGCGCAGATGTAGTCGCCTTCGTTTTCGCGGGATTCGGCGTCCTGCATGATGACGATGTGTCCCTGCCTGATCTCTTCTAAAATATCTTCAATCGGGTCGAATTTAAATTCCATAGTTTCCTCCAGAAAGTGTCTCAAGCAGGCTCATGGTGAGACCTTCTTCCGTGTCCTTTTTCATGAGCTGCTCCACATATTTCCCCAGGTAGTCGCACTCGACATTCACCGGGTCTCCCGGGTGCTTCCCGAGAAGGATGGTCTTCTCCCCCGTATGTGGGATGAGGGAGATCGTGAAGCGGTCTGCTTCGCGCCTAGCGACCGTGAGGCTCACGCCGTCGATAGCAACAGAGCCTTTTTCTATGATGTATTTCATCCATTTCTTTTCGATGGAAATCGTGATATTCACCGCGTTTCCGTCCTTGATGAAGGAGATCAGGCGTCCCGTGGTATCGACATGGCCGAGCACGATGTGACCGCCCAAGCGATCCGAGAGACGGAGCGCACGCTCGAGATTCAGGGGTGAACCGACGCGCACCATGGAAAACGACGTGCGGCAAAGCGTCTCCGGTGTGACGTCGCAGTCGAAAGAGTACGTATCCATCCTCGTCACGGTGAGGCAGGTACCGTTCACCGCGATGCTGTCGCCGAGCTTCGTCCCCTCGAGGACTTTTTCACAAGAAATGGTGAGCGTGCAAGAAGACGCTGTGGGCTTCATCCCGCGAAGCGTCCCGATTTCCTCTACGATCCCTGTGAACATGGCTCTTCCTCTCTCTTCAGCAGGTCGACATCCGTCGGGCGCGTGGACTCTGCTTTTTCTTCTTTGGCTTCTTTTTCTACATACGCCTCGATGACGAGATCCTTCCCCGTCATCTGCGTCTGGATGTCACGGAGACGGATGGCCTTCGGGATGGTCGGTGCGCCCTCGCCGCCGATGAGCCCGGGCGCAGAGACGCCGCCGATGATCATCGGCGCGGTATAGATGCGTACCTTGTCGACGATACCGGCATCAAAGGCAGACGCGGCGAGCGTCGCGCCGCCCTCTAAGAGGATGCTGTCGATGCCTTTCAGCGCGAGCCCCGTCATGGCGGCTTCGAGATCGACACTGCCTTTCTCTTCGCTGTCTGTCATGATGATATCGACGCCCATATCCGAGAGCGCTTTGCGCTTTCCCTCATCCGAGGCCGTCGTGGTGAGGATGATATTCTCCCCCTCTTCCTGAAATACCTTCGCTTTGAGCGGCACCGAAAGATGCCCATCCACGATGATACGCACGGGGTCGATCATCCCCTCTGTGCGGGCCGTCAGCTGCGGATTATCCGCAAGGATCGTCCCCGCGCCGACCATGATGCCCTTGTAGCAGCCGCGCAGGACATGTACTTCTTCCCGCGAGTCTTCACAGGAAATCCACTGGGAGTCCCCCGTGTGGCAGGCCGTCTTGCCGTCCAAAGACATCGCAGCCTTGTAGAGGACGAAGGGCTTGTGCTGCGTGATGTATTTCAGGAAAACTTCATTCAGCTTCTTCGCTTCCTCTTCCATGATACCGACCGTCACGAAAATTCCCGCTTCTTTCAGCTTGCGGATCCCCTTGCCGGCGACGAGAGGATTCGGATCCTCCATCGCGACGACCACGCGGTCGACGCCTTTTTCCACCACGAGGTCAGCGCACGGCGGCGTCTTCCCATAGTGCGAACAGGGCTCGAGCGTCACATAGAGCGTCGCCCCCTTCGGATCTTCTGTCGCGTGAGCAAAGCAGTTCACTTCCGCATGCGGCCCGCCATATACTTCATGCCAGCCCTCGCCGATGATGCGGCCATCTTTCACAAGCACCGCCCCGACCATCGGATTCGGACGGGTATGTCCCATGCCGCGCACCGCCAGCTCCAGCGCACGGCTCATGAATTTTCTGTCTTCATCTATACGCAAAAAATCCACCTTCCTTTCCTTCAGGGAGGTGGACAACCAAAAAGTCTACCACTCTTCTTTCATCCGGACTCTAACCGTCGGCTCTGGGTTCTCACCAGATCTACTGCAGGACATCCGCAGCTCGTGGGCTCAGAAAATCTTTACCACCGGTGGGGAATTCCGCCCCGCCCTGAAGAGATATATTTCTACGTTTCTATTATAACAGATAACGCAAGAGGGATGCGTGGCTGGTGACTGGTGACTGGTGGCTAGGGACTAGGGATGAGGGATGAGAAAGGAGAATACCGCTTTCCCCGTACTGCAGCCTTCCCCGCGTGGGGAAGGTGGCGAGCATAGCGAGCCGGATAGGGTTCTAGCGGGATGAAAACGAGAGAGAAAAACCGCCTCAAGCCAGCGATTTACGAAAGTACCCGAGCGCCGCTCACCTCACATTCCCTGTCATCTCTTCCCGTAGAAGGCTGCCCCTGCGGGGCAGATCTATCCTCCGCCTTCGGCGCGCCCCTTCTTCAAGGGGCTGCTCAGCGGTCATGCAAAAGCGCGGTATACGAGAATACCGCTTCCCCGCACCATAGCCTTCCCCGCGTGGGGAAGGTGGCGAGCGTAGCGAGCCGGATAGGGTTCTAGCGGGATGAAAATGCGAGATAATGACCTAATCCCTAGCTACTAATCCCTAGTCACGAATCCCCCAACCTCCCTTGCGTAAAATCCTCACACCATATATACTAGAAAAGATAATTCTATTTTTTATTAAGGAGATGGATGTTTTGAATTTTGTTGACGCCGTAGTGGCCTTTCTGAACATTGGCATTTTCAGTACGCTGATCTGCCGCTTTACCGGAGCGAATATGGCAATGCTCGTTTTCTGTGCGCTGCTCTACATGGGAAGTGAACCGATGGAAACGGTAGGCATCATGCTGACGTACCTGGTCTTCATGCGCCTCACCATTTACACCCAGAAGCGCAAGCTGAATTTCAAGAAACTGCAGGTTTTCAAGGGGATGCGAGTCTTTGTCCCTGTCCTGCTGATCGTGATCTCTCTCTTCCTGTATCCATTCGCAGCGCTGGCGATCTTCCTCCTGCTCTTCATGGTGGAGATCCTCGCACAGATCAAGTCGGAAATTCCGGAGGACAGACAGCTCTCGAAGGGAGAACTCACCAAGTACATCGTGATCGGTTCCCTCCTGACCACCGTCTCTATGATCGCCGTCAAATTCATCCCCGCTGCCTGGTACTATGCACTGGGCGGCGCTGTCGGCCTCTTCCTCTGCGCCTTCGTATGGTGGCTGGGACAGGACCGCGACAGACTTTCCGGTATCTGGGATACGGTCATCCTGCTCTCCTTCATCCCGCTCGGCCTCTTCGGCTTCGATATGGCGGACTGGATGGATGATATGCGCCGCAGCGTGAACCCGACCCGCATCGCATACAATCTGCCTTTCATTTTCCTGCCGGTCTTCTATGTCGGCTTCCTGATGGCAAATATCCTCTTCGGTGTCTTCTCCCTCTCCGGCATGTGCATTACCTTCTTCGGCGCACTCGGCCTGCGTCTCTTCGGCTACTATGAAATGTCCGGCAAGGGCAAGGCAAGCCTCATCGCGATCGGCTTCACCGTCCTCGGTCTCTTCCTTCTCTTCCTCACCGCACCGGAGCCTGTCGGTGTATCCAAGTATGTGGACGCTTTCCTGCCGACCAATTACTATGGATTTAAAGGACTGCTGAATATGTTCTAAGGCTGGTGACTAGTAGCTAGGGATTAGGAAGTTTGCCTCACATTTCCCGCTACTCCGCTATACCTGATCCCAAAAGAAAACCGTCATGATCGGAAATGGTCATGACGGTTTTTGTTTGCCCAAAACAGATCGTGAAAAATATAACACGTAAAAAGCGAGGCCCGATGGACCTCGCTTTCGTGTCGATTTCATACACCGATAGTATGGAGAAATGGTAAGGGGGAAAATTCCTAATTCCTAATTCCTAGCAATTAGTCACTAAACAGCTACTCCCCCGCCTTCGGCTGACGATACGTGAAGACACGCTTCGGCTCCTTGCTTTCTACCTTATGATCGAGGAGATTTACATCAAGGATCGGGCAGACACCACAACCATTGCAGGCCTGGTGGCGGCAGTCGTGGGTAAGGATTCCCTTCTCCGCCATGCGCCATTCTTTCAGGAGGTAATCCTTCGTGACGCCGCTGTCGATGTGATCCCACGGTTCACATTCGTAGAAATCACGAATACGCGCTGCGTACTCGTCGGGATCGATACCGCATTCCCGGAAGCTGTCCATCCAGACGTCGAAGTGGAAAAATTCCGTCCAGCTGTCATAGGTGCAGCCTTTCTTCCATGCGGTGTAGATGGCAGAAGAGAGCTTGCGGTCGCCGCGAGCGAGGACGGCTTCGATATATCCTGTCTTGGCATCATGATAGGCGTACTTGATATGACGGTTTGTGAAAAGGCTCTTCAGGTACTGCTGTTTGCGCTCGATCTCCTCTACGCTGCACTGCGGCATCCACTGGAAAGGGGTGAAAGGCTTCGGGACAAAGCTCGAGACGCTGACGGTGATGCGCAGGTCATAGCGCCCCTTGATCTCATGATAGAGCTCGTGGATGCGGTTCGCCAGATCGGCGATGCCCTTCAGGTCTTCATCCGTTTCCGTCGGAAGGCCCATCATGAAGTAGAGCTTCACCTTTTTCCAGCCATTTTTGAAGGCATTCGCACAGGCGCCCATGATGTCTTCCTCCGTGACGCCCTTATTGATGACATCGCGCATACGCTGCGTACCGGCTTCCGGTGCCAGCGTGAGACCGCTCTTTCTGACCTGCTGGATCTTTTTCGCGATGTCGATGGAGAAGCTGTCGACACGCAGTGACGGGAGACTGACGCTCACGCGCTTGTCTTTGAAATTTTCCAAGAGGTGATCGACGAGCTCAGGCAGGCAGGAATAGTCTGCCGAAGAGAGGGACATGAGGGAAATCTCATTATAGCCCGTGTTCTTGATCAGGGTATCTGCGATCTCCTGCAGTCTCTCTTCGCTCTTCTCGCGCACAGGGCGGTAGATCATCCCCGCCTGGCAGAAGCGGCATCCGCGGCTGCAGCCGCGGAACATTTCCAAGACGGCACGATCATGCACGATCTCGATATGCGGGAGGATCGGCTTATCATCGATGTGAACATGGTCTACATCATGGATGACACGCTTCTTTACAGGGAACTGTGCCGCTTCGTCGATGGGACGGATGCTGCGGAAGACGCCATTCTCATAGTAGGAGACCTCATAGAGGGACGGCGCATAGCAGCCATCGATCTTAGCGAGACGGCGGATCGCCTCTTTGCGGCCGCCGGGCTTCCCTTCCGCTTTCCATGCTTTCACGATATCCACCATCTCTCCGATGGCTTCTTCGGATTCTCCGATGAAGAAAACGTCGAAGAAATCAGCGACCGGCTCTGCATTGTACACGCAGGGGCCGCCGGCGACGACGAGGGGATCCTCCTCCGTGCGGTCCTTCGCCCAGACAGGAATGCCTGCCATGTCGATCATGTTCAGGATATTCGTGTAGCACATTTCATACGGCATGGTGAAGCCCAGTACGTCGAAATCCTTGACCGGGCATTTGTTTTCCAGAGAAAAGAGCGGGATGTGCTTCTCTCTCATCATCGCTTCCATGTCCACCCATGGCGCATATACACGCTCTGCCAGCGCATCCTCTCTGGCGTTCAGGACACTGTAAATGATTTTGAGTCCCAGATGGCTCATGGCGACTTCGTAGACATCAGGGAATGCCAGCGCCACTTTCACCGGGATCTCATCGTGGTTCTTCACCACGCTGTTCCACTCTCCGCCAATGTAGCGGGCAGGCTTTTGGATATGCATCAGCCATACGGGATCGATAGTTACACGGTTCATTTGATACTCCTAAAATAAATGGGGTTACAGGTTCAAAGGGTTCAAGGGGGCCAGGGTTCAGGGTTGTGGTGCGGCGCATAAAATATAGAAGCGCCGCGAAGTATAAATAATGGCGATGTCATGAGCTGGCATTCCAGTCACTAGTCTCCAGTCACTTGAGACTCCTAGTCCCTAGCTACTAGTCACTAGTCTCCTAGTCCCCAATCAATCAAACATCAATTTCTTTCTTCTTAAATAGATATTCATCAAAAGCCCGACGCAGAGAAGGTTCATGAGGAGGGCCGAGCCGCCGTAGCTCATGAAGGGCAGCGGGATACCGGTGACAGGCATGATGCCGAGTGTCATGCCGACATTGATGAAGATCTGGAAGAGCCACATGGAAAAGATCCCACAGGCGAGCAGGCTGCCAAAGGCATCCCCCGAAGAGCGGGAAATCATAAGTGTCCTGTATAAAAGGACGAAAAACAAAAAGAGGACGAAGATCGCTCCGACGAAGCCCAGCTCTTCCCCGATGACGGAGAAGATGAAGTCGGTGTGATTTTCCGGGAGGAAATCCAGCTGGCTCTGCGTACCTTCGAAGAGCCCCTGCCCGATAAAGCCGCCGCTGCCGATGGATATCTTCGACTGGATGACATGGTAGCCGGAGCCATACGGATCGACATCCGGATTGAAGAGGACAAGGATACGCATCTTCTGGTAACTGTGCAGCACGAAGAACCAGATGAGCGGGAAGACTGCGACGAACGCAAGAAAGGCGCGTTTCACAAGCTGCATCTTGAGTCCGGAAATATAAAGCATGCCGAAGGTGATGGCCGCGAAGACAAGGCTCGTACCAAGGTCCGGCTGGATGAAGATCAAAAGTGTCGGAAGTGCCATCATACCCGCGACAGGCAGAAGGCTCTTCCATGTCTGGAAGCCGGATTTGTCATTCGCCATGAGCCTTGCCAGACAGATGATCATGATGATTTTCGCAAATTCCGAAGGCTGCAGCGTGAAAGGGCCGATCTGGATCCAGCGCTGCGCCCCGAGCGCACTTGTTCCAGCGAATTTGACGACCAGAAGCAGGATCGCATTGATCCCATAGAGGATAGGTACGAAGCGATAGAGTTTCCTATAGTCAAAATAGAGCGAGCCCCCCGCGATGATAAGACCGCCGACCAGGAAGACCCCCTGCTTCATGACGAAGTCATACTGCCCCGGCTGTCCATCCATATTCGCATGGGTGGCGCTCGCAATGATCAGAAGACAGATGACGGCAAGGCCCAGGACAGCCATCAGCAGCGTGCTGTCGATGCGCCGCCAGTACCGAATGAGATTCATTCCGTTATCTCCTCCTCTGCCATTTATACGAGCGGCTGCCGGAGTGCCAGGAAAGGCCGGCCGGCGCCGTCTTTACAGGTGCCTTCTCCCGCGCATTCTCCTCTTCTGCTTTCCGGAGCAGCTTCTTCCAGCGCGAAAGCGGGATCTGTTTCTCTTCTTTATATGATTTCCAAAAAAGAGCGAGCGCTTCACCGAGCGCCCCTTTTTCAGAAAAATCTGAAAGCTCTCCCTGATGCGCGAGACGGTCTGCCTCCTCTGTATACGGGATGATGGCAGAGACGGACTCTTCATCGAGCGTCTCCAACATATCCGTCAAGGAAATCTGCGTATCCCCCGAGAGGGAGAACTGGTTCAGCACATAGGTCATGTACCGCTTGCGCGGTCCCGTCATGAGGCGCTCTGCATTCCGCTTCGACGCCCATGACGGCGCCACGACGAGGAACATATGATCCGAGAGATGCTCCGCAAAACGGATGCCCTCCCCTCGCCCCGCCGGACAGTCGAGGAGGATGTAGTCATACTTATCCTCCACATCTTCCAGCACGGTATCCATCGCTGCAGGGAAGACCGTCTCCCAGGTATCATTCTGCGCTGCCGGCAGGAAATCCAGATGGTCATCCACTTCCAAGATGACATCTTTCGCAAAGCAGCGGCCTTCCGCCAGATCCATCACATGATAGAAGCATTCATTTTCCAGCCCCAGCACGAGATCCATATTCCTCATGCCCATATCCCCGTCGATGAGGAGGACTTTCTTCCCCTTCCGGGAGAGGAAGATCCCCAGAGCAGCGGTGAGGAGCGTCTTCCCCACGCCGCCCTTGCCAGAAGCAAAGGATACGATCTCAGCCATTCTTTTTGCCTCCTGCCTTCGCCTCATCCGCTGCCTTCAGCTTTGCCGGCGAATAATCTCCGATATGGAAATAGGCATCCATCATCTTCTTGACGACCGGTGCCGCGGACTCCAAGCCGAAGCCGCTGTGTTCGAACATGCACAGGATCACGACCTCCGGCTTGTCGAAAGGCGCATACGCCACGAACCAGCCGTTATCGAGACCATTCGTTTCCGCCGTACCGGACTTACCGGCGATCGAGATCGGATAATGCTCGAAGAGCTGTCCGCCTGTCCCATCCTTGCTCATGACCATCCGAAGCCCCTTGTGGATCGCATCGAGCGTATTCTTAGATACAGGAAGCGTCCCCACCTTCTCCGGCGAGAAGATCTTGAGCGGTGTCCCATCGAGCTGATCGATGCGGTTCACAAGGTATGGCTGGTAGCGGAAGCCGCCATTGGCGATCGCCGAGTACACCATCGCCATCTGCAGCGGCGTCGTCAGCGTGAAGCTCTGTCCGATCGCGGCATCCATCGTCTCCCCGAGATACCAGTCCTGCTTGAAGACTTTCATCTTGTAGGCTTCGCTTGCGACATTGCCGTCCGATTCTCCGGCAAGGTCGATGCCTGTCGTTTTCCCCAGACCGAATTCCTCCGCCATATGGGAGATGCGGTCGATGCCCGCACGACGTCCCATTTCATAGAAATAGACGTTATCCGACTTTTCGATCGCTTCATAGAAATTGATCCATCCGAAGGCTTCGCCCTCCGAGTTTCTCTTATCGACGAGCCAGTGCTTGCCGCTGTCGAAGATACGCTCTTCCGGCGTCGTCACCTTCGCCTCGAGCGCTGCCGCGCCCGTGATGACTTTGAAGAGCGATCCGGGCGGATACATCGACTGGATCGTGCGGTTCTGCATCGGATGATTCTTATTATTGACGATTTCATTCCAGTCCTTCGAGGAGATCCCCTTGCTGAAGCAGTTCGGATCATAGCTCGGCCAGCTGGCCATCGCGAGGATCGCACCGCTATTCGGATCGACAGCCACCGCCGAAGCCCCCGTCGGCATGACGCCGTCATGGACGAGCGTCTTCACCTGTGCTTCCATCGCATCCTCTGCCGCTTTCTGCAGATTCGCATCCAGCGTCAGGCGCACGCTGTTCCCCGTGACAGAAGGCGTACCGCCCACATAGCGGACAGGCTGGCCCGATGCATTGACTTCGACCGTCTTTGCGCCATTCTTGCCTTCAAGGTAATTGTTATAGCGGCTCTCAAGACCCGCACGGCCGATCAGAGTCGTGGTCGTATACGGATTTCCCTCCGCATTCCTGTCATCCGGCCCCGCTTCGCCGACATAGCCTAAGACCTGCGCCCCCGCATTGCCCAGCGGATATACGCGCAGCGGATTCACTTCGATTTCTATGCCGGGAAATTCATCCTTCTTCTCCTCGATCTGCGTCGCGACATCGATGCCGACATCGTTTGCCAGATAGATCGCACCGAAGGCCAGCTTATTGTCTTCGATCTTTTTCTTGATATCCGCAGTCGGCACATGAAGCAGCTGCGACAGGCGGGTGAGCGCCTCATCGGAGAGCGTATTCCCCTTGCGGTCGACCGGCATGACGACACTGTACGCCGAGCGGGACCCCGCAAGGATCACGCCGTTCCGGTCATACATGACACCGCGCATCGCCTGCATGGGGAGATGGCGGATGCGGTTCCCATCCGCTTCTTCTTTATAGTACCCGCCCTGAATGACCTGCATATAGAAGAGACGCAGCCCTAAGACGAGCAGGAGGAAGATCGCCGCATAGATCATACGCGCATAGCGGGACTCCTCCGTATTTTTCAAAAGCCCACCGAGAATCGAGGGCACATGTTTATTCACCACTTCGGTTCTCCCTCCCGTTTCATGGCCCACAGCGGCCTGTGAAGAACGAGCACGGCCGCTCCATTCATGAAGGTGGTGCTCATCACAAAGTACAGGATATAAGAAATAGAGAAGACATGGCTGCCGGCTGCGAAAAGCACCAGCCAAGACAGCAGCGCATAGAGGAGAGAGGCCAGCGTCATCGCAAAGAGCGAAATGTACCAGTGACGATTGTAGCGCTTCCTCCCCAAAGCGAGATACAGCCCTGCAATCGCGAGGTACGGCAGGAGATGCAGTCCGAAAAGATTTCCCGTCACAAGATCCGTAAGGAGCCCGCCCACGAGTGCCAGCGTCATCACTGTCTTGTTATCAAAGATCAGCGTCGCAAGGACGATGACAGCCAGCCACAGATCCGGCTGATGCAACCCTGAGAAAAAGAATGGCATCACCGAGGACTGCGCGAGGAAAATGAAGAAGCTCAAAAAAGCCAGTGCATAGCCGCTCATTCCTTCTCACCTGCCTGATGTTTATTAGGATTCATCGGCGGTTCCTTCTTCGGCGGCTTCACCAGAATACTCTCTGGCGTTGCCCGCTGAATATGGTCTGTGATGATGAAGACCTCTTCCAGATGAGAGAAATCAGCCGCCGGAACAATGCGTGCCACCTGCGTGCCGCCGATGGAGTCGACATCCACCTGCTCGACCGTACCGATGACCATCCCCTTCGGATACACCCCGCCATAGCCGGATGCCACGATGGTATCTCCCTTGATGACGTCTGCCTCTCGCGGCAGATTCACGAAAGAGAGCTTGCCAGGTTCACTGCTGTTCCCGGAAACCATCGCCACCACGCGCGAAGCCGGACGCGCAACGATGCCCCCCACCGATGTACGCGGATCCAGAAGGAGCTGCACGCGCGCGGAATTCTGATACACTTCACTTACAAAACCCACCAGACCCGTCGGGACGATGACCGGCATATATTTCTGAATGCCGCTGTCACTGCCCCTGTCCACGACCAGCGTCTGTGTCCATCCGCCGTAGTCGCGCGTGATGACAGACGCCCCCGTCAGGTGGTACTGCTTATAGCCCTGCTTGAACGAAAGGAGACTCTTCAGCCGGATATTCTCCGCAAGGATCTCACTGTACTGTGCCTGCTCCGCGCGAAGACTTTCATTTTCCTTCCGGAGCGCATCCAGCTCACTCCAGTTCTCCCACACGCCCGAAAGTAAGTCAACCCCCTGTGTGAAAGAAAGCGCTGTCTTGCTCGCGGTATAGTTGAAAGGCGCCGCACCGATAGAAAGCGGCTGCGAAATGAAAGGGATATACTCCCTATGCCGCCAGAACCAGCCGCATGCGCCCATGAAAACAAAGAGTGCGACCGCGGCGGCCATCTTTTTCCTGCCAAAAAATATCACGATCAAGCGCCTCCATAATATTTTTCACCGTTCTCAATGAGAAGCGGCAGATCCTTATACATACCAAGAGCCTGATAGCAGCCCACGGCCAATACATCCCCCGGCAGAGCCGGTACATAGACCGGCATATGCAGCTCTCCGGCGAGCCAGTCCTTCAGCCCGTCCAGAAGCGCACTGCCGCCGGATAGAAGCAGACCATTCTTCAGAAGATCGCCCGCCATCTCCGGCTTCGCCTCGCGAAGGACACGACGGATGAGCTTCAGGACCGGCTGCAGAATACGCTGCATCACCGGCCTTAATTCCTCCGTGGAAAGCTCCACCACCACTTCCACGCCATCACGGATCCTGCGCCCGCGGATAGTGAATGTCGCCTGCCCATCCGCCGCTTTGAGAGAAATCACTTTACTCTTCAGCTTCTCCGCCTGATCCAGCCCGATCATGATCTGATACTTTTCCTGCAGATACTGGCAAATCCCCTTATCGATATGATGCCCGCCGAAAGGGATCCCCTCCTTCGCGACGATCCCCCCGCAGCTGTAAAGCCCCGCGTCAGAAACGTCACGCCCGATGACAAGAGAAAAGATCACCGACGGTGCCAGCATATCCTTCCCCATCCCGATGGCCGCAGCCGCCGGCGAAGGAAGGAGATACACATGCTGCGCGCCGGCATGGATCAAAGCATCCACCAGCGCATGGCGCGTGACCGAACTCGTCTCGCCCGGAATGGAAATCATCACCGTCGGACGCGACACCGCATGGTGAAGCGATTTGCGGATGAAAAAACGAAGCATCGCCTTCGTCATGTCATAGTCAGCGATGACGCCATTCTGTACCGGCCACTCCAGAGAAATATTCTCCGGCGCCTTATGGTAGTGAATGAGCGCCTCCGTGCCAAAACCCAGTACATGACCGTCGATATTATCCACCGCGACCGTACTCGCTTCGGCAAGGATCACTTTATTCTCCTGGTAGATACGGACTTGGGACGACCCCATGTCGATACCGATCCAGTTCGATAGTCCTCGAAACATTTTCATGGTAAACCCTCACGATATATAAAGGCCGGTACAGAGCTCCCCCAGTGTCAAAGACCCATGGGATACAGCGAAAGTCTGCGTCGCATCCGGAAGCGCGGTGATTCTGATAAGCACTTTGCCTCATGAAGCGCAGGCTCCGTCTCTGTCCGATGTATTCAAACGAAACGTCTTATTATTATAGCATGTTTACCATGGAGAATACAGTAGAAAGAGACGGTTTGGAAGTGCCATAGCCAAGGAAATATACGATGCCGAACCAACGAACTGTGATCAGGGAGTTGCTGTTAAAACAAAGGAAAAGGCATAATAAAAAGCCGAGGCAAGCCGCCTCGGCTTTCCGACCTCCTCAAAGGTCGATTTTCCCCCCATGTATTTCCCCACTTTCATGGAGGAACTGGGTGAATTTTATTTTATCCGATATTATCGGGTATATTCTGGTGCGTCTAGAGGGATTCGAACTCTCGACACCTGGTTCCGGAGACCAGTGCTCTATCCACTGAGCTATAGACGCTTAACAAGCGTTATTATAGCATATGGAGCGAAAATAAGAAAGGGGGGGGAAGATGTCCCGCTTTTGCCCGACATGACGATACGAACAGATCCCGCTCTCCTCCAGTGCCGGATCCTTCAAAACTATTTTTCTACAAATACTCTCGGGATACGTTTCAGGTCGCACATGATTTCATGCGGGATGGTTTCAGCCGTAGCAGATACTTCATCGACGGTGATCTCTTCCTCGCCCTGCTTGCCCATGAGGACGACTTCATCGCCTGGGCGGACTTCGTCATCGCAGGCGACCATGAACTGGTCCATGCAGATGCGGCCGACGATCGGGCAGCGCTTGCCATTGATGAGGACGACACCCTTATTCGAGAGGCTTCTGTGCCAGCCGTCTGCATAACCGATCGGGACGGTCGCAGTCTTCATATCCTCTTTGGCGACATAGGTACCGCCGTAGCCGATGGCTTCGCCCTTATGCAGGATCTGGACATGGGTGACATGGCTCACGACGCTCATCGCATACTGGAGGTCGAGCTTGTTCGTCATGACGTCCGACGGCTGCGGCCCATAGATGATGATGCCCGGGCGGGCAAGGTTGTGCCAGCTTCTCGGGATATCTATGACACCGGCACTGTTAGCGGAGGAGATCACGAAGTTTTCATCGACCGGCATGTAGGAGATCGCTTCATCGAAGCGGTCGAGCTGCTTCAGTGCGGCATCCTTTTCTTTGTGGTCCGCCGTCGCCATATGGGTGAAGGTGCCATGTGCGTGGATGTGCGGATAGGCTTCGAGCTTTTTAAGGAGCGCAGGTACGTCCTCCGGATGAGTTCCGATGCGGTTCATGCCCGTATCGATCGGCAGCATGACTTCGATCGTTTTCTTCGAAACAGCCGCGATAGCTTCTAGGGCATCAAGATCGACGGTATCATCGATCGGCATGATGAGGTCTTTATTCACACCGATAGGCATATCCTCCGGCAGCGGCAGTCCCAGTACATAGATCGGGCAAGTGAATCCGGCGTCGCGCAGCTCCGCTCCTTCTTCCACACGGGCGACCGCAGCAGCGACGTAGCCTTCCTCGAGGGCGATGCGCAGCGTTTCCTTCGCGCCATGTCCATAGGCATTCGCCTTCACGACAGCGAGCACATTCACTTCCTTCGGCAGATGCGCGCGGATAACCTTGAGATTGTGACGAAGCGCATTCAGATTGATTTCCATGTAAGAAACCGGCATTTGTATTCCTCCCATTCTTTTCTGCCATCGGCAGAAATGAAAAGCACCGCGCCAAAAGCATCAGGGCGATGCCTGATACTTTGAAGCCTCGGTGCTTCCTTTTATTTTTATACATCTATCATACCGCGATTGGAAGGAAATGGCAATGGTGCGCAATGCGATTGTGTGAGTAATGATATAACGGGTTCGATAGGTTTGACAGGTTCTACGGGTCCTAATGCCGCGATATCGGGTCAATAGACAGAAAGATGAACCGTTTCACCGGCCATACGTCATCGGACGTTCTGCTGCCACGGACATTTTCTCTTTCCCACCATAAGGCATAGCAGCTTTGGGTTTCTCGAAAGACGGAGCACCGCCAATGCCAAAGTAGCGTTCAAAGAAACCTTTGAACTTGTCGATTACACTCTGTTTCTTTTGGGCACGTGTCCCAGACCCAAAGCGGGAAATCGGTGGAAGAAGGGCATCGATATCAGTTCCCGCGGTCTTGATTTCCCCATCACGGAAAGCATTTTCCATATAACGGCGGGTATCGTCCTCCTTTAGCCGTTCCCCCTGAATGATTGCTGAAAGATCCTCTTCTCTCTTTTCTGCGACATAGCCATTCCACTCATTCAGGATATCTCCCGACTCATTGACACCGGCTATGAAATTCTCGATGAGATCCTTCTTGCTGCGAAGCTCAGGGCTCGCGTCGATGGCCTTACGAATAGAAATCAGCACCTCTTTATCCTCACAATGGGTATCATGATACTTTTTCACCAGCATCAGGATATAGTCGATATTGATCTCCACCTGGCGGATGAGCTCCGTCTCGAAGACTACATCCTCCGTGACATCTTTTTTATCATGCTTTTTCCTGCGGTCCCACTCTTCTTTGATATCGAGATACCGCCCCTGGTAATCCTGCCAGTCACGGGCGGAAAGGATTTCCTTTCCTTTGAATTCATCGAAAGACGAAAGCAGATTTCTCATGCGAAGCAGGACGCCGAAGAGCAAGATGAATTCCTTCTGCTTTTCTTCGCTGATGATATTTCCGCCCAGAGGAAACTTATCCTTGAGCCTCTTCACGAAATCCACATATCCATCCCTGTGCTTGCCATCCGTATCCGTATAGCCTTCATAGTAGTCCTTGAAGCGGCGCATAAGCACGATGCCTCCGGCATTTTTATCCCCGAAGAGAGAAATCGCACTATCCACCCGTTTCGAAAGATTTCTAAAGCAGACGATATTTCCAAACGTCTTCACCGCATTCAGAATGCGGTTCGTCCGGGAAAACGCCTGAATGAGCCCATGCATCTTGAGATTCTTATCCACCCAGAGCGTATTCAGCGTCGTCGCATCGAAGCCAGTGAGGAACATATTCACCACGATGAGCAGATCCAGCTCCTTATTCTTCATGCGGAGCGAGACATCTTTGTAATAATTCTGGAATTTATCGGCTGACGTATCGTAGCTGGTATGAAACATCGCATTGTAGTCCTCGATCGCATGCTCCAGAAAATCCCGTGAATTCCTGTCGAGAGCCGATGTATCCTCCGAATTTTCCTCCCCCAAAAGCCCCTCCGCTTCCTCTTCATTGGGCGCATAGCTGAAAATCGTCGCGATCTTCAGCTTCTTTGTCGGATCGGCCTGCATTTGCTTCTTGAACTCTTCATAGTAGAGCTTCGCCATCGGGACACTGGCCACCGCAAAGAGGGAATTAAAACCAGACAGACGCTGCTTCTGCTTGATTTCCTCGACCTGGTTCTTCCCGGACGCCACCTCGCTGATATTCGTCAGTGCCTGATAGACATACGTCTTATCTCCGCGATACGTCTTCTGGTCGAAATGCGTGAGAATGTACTTCACCACCACAGAAATTCGCTCCGGCGCCATCATTACCTTTTCGCGATTGATATCCCAGACCATCTCATCAGAGATATCCTCATCCGCCTCCATCGTCTTGATGTAGTCCACGCGGAAAGGAAGCACATTTCTGTCGCGGATGGCATCCACGATGGTATAGCAGTGCAGCTGATCGCCAAACGTCTGCGCCGTCGTGAAGAATTCCGGATTCTTCCCACGGCCCGCATTGGCAGAGAAAATCGGTGTCCCCGTGAAGCCGAAGAGATGGTACTTCTTGAAATTTTTCACAATCGCCGAATGCATATCGCCGAACTGGCTTCGATGGCACTCATCGAAAATGATGACCACATGCTCAGCATAGACCGGATGCCCCGGATTCTTCTTGATGAACGTCGAAAGCTTCTGGATCGTCGTGATGATGATACGCGCTGACGGATCTTCCAGCTGCTTTTTTAAGACCGCCGTCGACGTATTGCTGTTTGCCGCCCCCTTCTCGAAGCGGTCATACTCCTTCATCGTCTGATAATCCAAATCCTTACGGTCTACAACAAAAAGCACCTTGTCGATATACGGCAGACGCGAGGCGAGGCGCGCTGTCTTGAAAGACGTCAACGTCTTCCCTGACCCCGTCGTATGCCAGATATAGCCTCCCCCATCGACCGTACCATACTTCTTATAATTGTTCGCTATCTCGATCCGGTTCAGAATCCGCTCCGTCGCCGTAATCTGATACGGACGCATCACCATCAGCATCTTTTCTGACGTGAAGATACAGTACCGTGTCAGAATAGAGAGAATCGTATGCCGCGCAAGGAAAGTCTTCGTGAAATCGATGAGGTCAGAAATCACTGTATTATTCGCATCCGCCCAGAAACAGGTGAATTCGAAGCTGTTGCTCGTCTTCGTCCGGCTCGCCCCGCGCTTCTCATTCTCCTTCACCGCATTGAAGCGCGTACTGTTCGAATAGTACTTCGTATTCGTCCCATTGGAAATCACGAAAATCTGTACATACTCGTAGAGCCCTGCCCCTGCCCAGAACGAATCCCTCTGATACCGATTGATCTGATTGAATGCCTCTCGGATCTTCACCCCGCGCCGCTTCAGCTCCAGATGCACCAAAGGCAGCCCGTTTACCAAGATCGTCACGTCATAGCGATTGTCATAGGAAGCCCCATTCTCCTTCCCATTCTCATACTGATGAATCACCTGCAGGCGGTTATTATGGATCTGCTTTTTATCAATGAGCGTGATATTCTTCGTCGACCCGTCATCCCGCTTCAAGACCTGGACATTGTCCTCCTGGATCTTCTCCGTCTTCTCCTTTGCATGCTCATTCGGGTTCGCAAGGACGTGATGGAAGAAATCATCCCATTCCCGATCTGAGAAATGATACTGATTCAGCGTCTCGAGCTGCTTGCGGAGATTTGCGACAAGATCCTTCTCCTCATGGATAGCGAGGTATTCATAGCCCTCTTCGCAGAGCATACGGATGCACTCCTTCTCCAGCTCCGCTTCACTCTGGTAGCTCGTGGATCGCCGCTTCTCCGGCGTATATTCCGTGATGACGGTATTCTCAGACGTTTCCGCAACGACTTGGAATTGTGACATAGAGGTTCTCCTTTCTTCCTTTGAGCGCAAACTTTTGACTATCCCTTTCGCTCCTTGAATGTAAGCAGCTTGTCTCGGTAGTATTCGTACTGCTTCCTCCGCGCCTCGATCTCCGCCGGAAGACCGTGGGCGATGTCGGTTGTGAGTGCGTCGAAGCGATCGAGGATGGAGACAATGCGTGCCTGTGCCTCCAGCGGTGGTAACATTACTACAATATCCGCCAATTTGCTTGGTGTGACCTCAATCACTTTCGTACCATGCGCCAATTTTCTTTTTTGCACATCAAAATGTATCGAATGAAAAAAATACGACAAGAACTTTGGATTTTGATTGTGCTTGATTATCGCGGTATGTCCACTTACAGCGATACATTCGTCACCAATCCACGCAGTACAAGAGCAAACGTCTTCCACATTTTCACTAGTAACGGCCATCACGATATCCCCGGACTCAGCCTGCTTGGACTTTTGGAATATCTCGTCATTCACATAGGTAATTGTACTCTTGGTATAAGTGTCAAAATGTGTATACAACTGTCCATAGTGAATACATGGTCTTCCGTGCTCCTTAAAATCTTTCTTCTGAAAATTCCCACCACGAACGATATTTGAAATGAGTCCCAACTTGACAGGCGCATACCCAAATACATACTGCACTAACTTA
>ERZ1673722.1638-NODE-1638-length-21270-cov-47.103417_pt1 | contig 21270 bp, 19 predicted proteins | sample MGYA00580222_ERZ1673722 | MGnify/ENA primary metagenome ERZ1673722 (study PRJEB41218, sample SAMN15661750) | gut metagenome | host: Homo sapiens | place: Canada: London | collected 2015-08-20/2019-03-30 | study: EMG produced TPA metagenomics assembly of...
TGACCCGTACCGGAATCGAACCGATGTTAAAGGCGTGAGAGGCCTCTGTCTTAACCGCTTGACCAACGGGCCATACGTCCATTTTGCATCGGGTGTTCGCTCCCGACTTGGCTATTTTAGCATAGCACGCCTGCTTTGTCAACACAAAAATTCAATTTTTTCAAAAAATCTTCCGCACCCGGGCTGCGCCGGTGTGGAACAGGCCCAGCGCCAGCCCCAGATATACGCCGATCACCGTATCGTTCTGGTCAAATTCCATCTGCTGGCGCTGCGGCAGTCCGGCCAGTGTACCCTTGTATACGCACCGCAGCTCTTCCAGCCGGGTGTAGTCGTTCGGGTGCATCAGGGTGCTGTGCTTGGGCAGCTCCATGGCACCGCTCTTTTCCAGCACCTCGCTGACGAACTGGGAGCAGAAATAGTGCCGGCGGCGCTTCCAGCGGATATGCATCCCGCAGAGCGCAAGACCGATAACGTTGAACTGGTAAAGGCTGCCGTGGGCCATCATGTGCTCGGCACGGCGGCGGGCACGGGTGTAGGCTTCATCGCTCACATCCAGCGCATACAGTGCGCAGGGCACGTTCTCCCGCAGACGGAACACGCCCCGGTTCAGGTATTCCCTGCTGGGCCCTGCCGGGAACATGGTATAGCCATTTTTGCGGGTAGAGCTGTACAGGCAGTTCAGGTCTTCGTCAAAAGCCAGCGAAGCGTGGGTATAATTTGCACCGGTAACAGCGTAAACAAGGTTTGAAAGCAGGGTACCCGACCGGGTGAGCAGGATGTAGATGGTCTTCATGATCTTTTTCCTTTTTATATGTAGCACACAGAAAAAGCGGGGCTGTCCTTTTGTCAGATACAGTATACCACAGGCAAAGCTTCTTTGTCATAAAAATCGTCAAAATCTCGTAAATTTTGCACAAATCGGGCTGTGGATCCTGTTCCGCTCTTCCCTGCCGCGCCGTTTTGCGGGAAGGACCGTTTTTGTGCTCGGTTTTTCATGCATCCCAGCTCGTCAAAATTTTATCAAAAAATTGTTTTCCCGCCGTTCCACCTTATTTTTTCAGGTCTCGCCCCCTGCTTTTGTTTCCTGAAATGGTTTCAGGCAGTTAAATTTCTTAATGAAATTTGTTTCTTTTCTGCAAATAGCACGATTCGTTTATTGATTTCGGGATACTTTTATGTATAATGGTATACAGGAGAATTTGCATTTACAAACTGCAAGCCTTCTGCGCAGCGCCCGGCCCGCCGGGAAACGCTGTGCCCTATACAGGACGTATGGATCAAACGAAAGTAGAGGTATAGCGAATATGGCAAAGTTGGATCTTACCAAGTATGGCATTACCGGCACGACTGAGATCGTGTACAACCCCTCCTACGAGCAGCTGTTCGAGGAAGAGACCAAGCCCGGTCTGGAAGGCTACGAAAAGGGCCAGGTCAGCGAGCTGGGTGCTGTGAACGTTATGACCGGCATCTACACCGGCCGTTCTCCCAAGGACAAGTTCATCGTTATGGACGAGAACTCCAAGGACACCGTGTGGTGGACTTCCGACGAGTACAAGAACGACAACCACCCCGCTTCTCAGGAAGCATGGGCTGCTGTGAAGGCTATTGCTCAGAAGGAGCTGTCCAACAAGCGCCTGTACGTGGTGGATGCATTCTGCGGTGCCAACAAGGATACCCGCATGGCCATCCGCTTTGTCATGGAAGTTGCATGGCAGGCACACTTCGTCACCAACATGTTCATCAAGCCCACCGCTGAGGAGCTGGAGAACTTTGAGCCCGATTTCGTTGTCTACAACGCATCCAAGGCCAAGGTTGAGAACTACAAGGAGCTGGGCCTGAACTCTGAGACTGCTGTTGTGTTCAACATCACCAGCAAGGAGCAGGTCATCGTGAACACCTGGTACGGCGGCGAGATGAAGAAGGGCATGTTCTCCATGATGAACTACTTCCTGCCGCTGAAGGGCATGGCTTCCATGCACTGCTCTGCCAACACCGACCTGAACGGTAAGAACACCGCTATCTTCTTCGGTCTGTCCGGCACCGGCAAGACCACCCTGTCCACCGATCCCAAGCGTCTGCTGATCGGCGATGACGAGCACGGCTGGGACGACAACGGCGTGTTCAACTTCGAGGGCGGCTGCTACGCAAAGGTCATCAACCTGGATAAGGACTCCGAGCCTGATATCTACAACGCCATCAAGCGCAACGCTCTGCTGGAGAACGTCACTCTGGATGCCGAGGGCCACATCGACTTCGCTGATAAGAGCGTTACCGAGAACACCCGTGTGTCCTACCCCATCAACCACATCAAGAACATCGTCCGCCCCATTTCTTCTGCACCCGCTGCAAAGAACGTCATCTTCCTGTCTGCTGACGCATTCGGCGTTCTGCCCCCGGTCTCCATCCTGAGCCCCGAGCAGACCCAGTACTACTTCCTGTCCGGCTTCACTGCAAAGCTGGCAGGCACCGAGCGCGGCATCACCGAGCCCACCCCCACCTTCTCTGCATGCTTCGGCCAGGCCTTCCTGGAGCTGCACCCCACCAAGTATGCTGAGGAGCTGGTCAAGAAGATGCAGAAGAGCGGCGCCAAGGCTTATCTGGTCAACACCGGCTGGAACGGCACCGGCAAGCGCATCTCCATCAAGGATACCCGCGGCATCATCGACGCCATCCTGAACGGCGACATCAACAATGTGCCCACCAAGAAGATCCCCTACTTCGACTTCGAGGTTCCCACCGTGCTGAACGGCGTGGACACCGGCATTCTGGATCCTCGCGACACCTATGCTGACGCTTCCCAGTGGGAAGAGAAGGCCAAGGATCTGGCAAGCCGCTTCATCAAGAACTTCAAGAAGTACGAGGGCAACGAGCACGGCAAGGCTCTGGTCTCTGCCGGCCCCCAGCTGTAAGCTGATCTCCGCCTGATACTGAAGCGATAAAAAAGGACGTGTTCCCGCAAGGGGGCATGTCCTTTTTGTTTTGTAAACCGGAAGGTAAACGTTCCGTCGGTTGTATTTTCCACATTCCTGTGTTATCCTGTGGAAAAGGATGTGAGCAGAATGGACGCAAAAGAATTTGGTGCGTTCCTTGCACAAGTGCGCCGGGAGCGGAACATGACGCAGGCCGAACTGGCTCAGCAGCTTCACGTTACAGATAAAGCCGTCAGCCGCTGGGAACGCGGCATCGGGCTGCCAGACATCAACACGCTGGAGCCGCTGGCCGATGTGCTGGGCCTGACCCTCGCTGACCTGATGCACTGTCATGACTCCCGTCAAAAAGATGACACTCCTCCCGTTCCTCTGGAAGATTTTTTCACCATGCTGCGCCGCCAGCACACTGTAGACTGGCATTCTGTGCGTGCTGCTCTTCTTGCATTAAGCATTGCACTTGCCCTGTGGGGAATTTTTGCCTGCCCCGGCCGTCTGGCCGTGCATTGGCAGACTCTCAGCGACGGTTCGCTTCAGGCCGACGGCTGGATGTCTTCTCTGGTCATTTTTCCATTGTTTGCCGGATTTGAGTTTCTATCTCTTGAACTCTGGAACAATTTTGAGCAAACCGGTTACTACCGGCGCTGGGGTGAGGTGAATCTTTTTATCATTCATGCCATGTCTTTCGGCACGCCGCTTACCCGTCTGATGCGGCTCGTGCTGGATCTTCTGTTCTTTTTCTGTTTTGGATTTCTGCTTCCATGCTGCGAAGCATGGCTGATCCTTTTGAATTAAATGCCGCTTTCCTCTGCGACCCCCACCCGTGAAAAAGCAAACCGGCAAAGCCCGCAGGCTTTGCCGGTTTGCACTATCTAAAAATATTTTTCCGATATTGATGCCCAGAGCACAGCGGCGGGCATTCCAAATCGTTTTTACTTGGCAGCGTCGAACTCTGCCTCGATCTCTGCCGAGGGTGCCGGGGTGACAAGGCTCACCACAACACAGACCACCAGAGAGATCAGGAAGGCAGGCAGCAGCTCGTAGATGCCAAACACGCCGCCCAGCGGGCTGATGATGTACTTCCATACAAAGACCATCAGGCCGCCGGAGAGCATACCGGCCAGTGCGCCCTGCCAGTTGCAGCGCTTCCAGAACAGGGAGCACAGCACCACTGCGCCAAAGGAGCCGCCAAAGCCGGCCCATGCAAAGCTGACGATGCCGAACACGCTGGAGTTGGGGTCGCGGGCCAGTACCACGCCCACCACGCTGATGCAGATGATGGTCAGGCGGGCAGCGAACAGGCTCTGCTTCTCGGTCAGCTTCATGTGGCCGAACTCCTGCAGGATGTTCTGGGATACGCTGGAGGCCGCTGCCAGCATCTGGCTGTCGGCGGTGGACATGGTAGCGGCAAGGATGCCGGCAAGGATCAGGCCTGCCAGAATGGCTGCCAGCACGCCGTGCTGGGCGATCAGGCTGGCCACGCGCACGATCAGGGTCTCGCTGGAAGAGCCGCTCAGGAACTCCAGCGCGCCCGCCTTGGTCATGCCCAGGCCCACCATGCCGATGACGATGGAAGCGGTCATGGCAATGACCACCCACACGCTTGCAATGCGGCGGCTGAGCACCAGCTTCTTTTCGTCCTCAATGGCCATGAAGCGCAGCAGGATGTGGGGCATGCCGAAGTAGCCCAGACCCCATGCCAGCGTGGACGCGATGTCCAGCAGACTGTAGGAGGTAGCGGTGTTGTCTGCCGCATTGTGGCTTGCAGCCATGGTCAGGTAGCCGGGCAGGCTACGGGCGTTGTCCAGAACCACGTCCCAGCCGCCTGCCACGCTGACACCATACACCAGCACTGCGATCAGCGCCATGCTCATGACAACGGACTGGATCAGGTCGGTGGTAGACACAGCGCGGAAGCCGCCCATGATGGTGTAGCCCACAATGACCACAGCGGACAGGATCATAGCCGCCATGTAATCCACGCCAAACAGGCTGTTGAACAGCTTGCCGCAGGCGGCAAAGCCGGAAGCGGTGTACGGGATGAAGAACACGATGATAATGACCGCGCCCAGCGCGTTGAGCAGGTTGCGCTGGTCATGGAACCGCAGGGAAAGAAACTGCGGCACCGTGATGGCATCCAGATTGGCCGAGTAGCGGCGCAGGCGGCGGGCCACGATGAGCCAGTTGAGCCACGTGCCCACGGCAAGGCCGATGGCCGTCCAGCCCGGCGATGCGATGCCGGTGAGGTATGCAAGACCCGGCATACCCATCAGCAGCCAGCTGGACATATCGCTGGCTTCGGCGCTCATGGCCGTGACCAGCGGGCCCATCTTGCGGCCGCCGAGATAGAAATCGCTGCTGTCCTCGTTGGATTTGCTGTACACAAAGCCAACCAGCAGCATTCCCACCAGATAGATCACAATGGTGGCGATGATGCAGATGTTGATCATTCAGATTACCCCTCTCTCTTCCCCACAATGGGAATATATTGTTAATAATACCACAAAAACCAGCATTCCTGCAAGCTTTTTGCACAATTCCGGAGCACAAACTTCTGTTTTTCCGGGTTTTGAACAGAAAAAGCAGCATTTCTGGTGCAAAATCCATCAGAAACACTGCCGTCGTAAATTGATATCCGCAGCCCGGCGTAAAGCCGTATCCGTATTGAACCAAAAAAGCACCCCCTGCCATGGCCTTGTAAGGGTCAGCAGCGGGTGCTCTTTTTGGTTTATGTCCGTACAAAGAAATCCGGGAACCGTTCCAATATCTTCTGGAAATTCTCGCGGTACATGCCAAGGTGATGCTCAAACAGGGCCTCTGCGTCCACGTCCAGCGGCAGGCCGTCCCGCAGGTAGCCAAAGATCTGCTCGTGCTCTTTCTGCACCGAGGCAATATTTCCCCGGCAAAGGGCCGAGTCCAGATACCGCACACGGTCCATATGGGAAGTAACGTTGTGCATAGCCTCCCAAATGCGGTCGTAGCCGGAATCGTGGTACAAAAGCCTGTGGAAGTCGTTATCCAGCGAGATGAAGAAGTCATCTGCTGCATCCTGATCCAGATAAAGGTCTTCGTTCTGCCGGTTCAGCAGTTCCTGAAATTCGTTCAGCTGTTCCCTTGTCAGCTTTCCGGCCAGCCCGCGCAGCAGCGCCGGTTCCAGAATGCGGCGCATGGCAAAGCCTTCGTTCAGGTATGGAACGCTGATCTTGGACACAATGCTGCCGCGCTGCGGCAGAACATCCACAAGCCACTCGCTTTTCAGCATCATCAGCGCTTCGTGTACCGGTGTGCGGCTCATGGCCAGCTGTTCGCACAGTTCGGCCTCGCTCAGCTGACAGCCCGGCTGCAGCTGCAAGGTCATAATATTTTTGCGCAGCATACGGTAGGCGTAAGCCCGGTTATTTTCGTCCATTCTGCGCACGTCCAGCAGCAGCGGCAATGCGCTGGCCTTTTCTTCTCTCATAGCAGTTTCCTTTTTTGCTTGCCGTAATTTTACCGCAGGGCGCACCGCCCCGCAGGCATCTGAAATCATTCTTATTATAAAGCATCCCGCGGCACATGTCAAAAAGAAAAAGCACCAAGCATTGCTGCTTCGTGCTTTTTTGTGGTGCGCCTCGCGCACTCCTATCCGGACGGTGCGCCGCTGGTGGCCATCACCGGCCAAGTGGGCACCGACCGGATGCACATCCCGGTGGTGAATACCATGATGGCAAAGGGCATCATCCCCATGGATGACAAGTACAGCCTGTGGACCATCGGCATCCCCCAGAAGGACTATGTGAACCAGCTGTTCGACCGGGCCGATCCATATTCTGTACTTTTTTATTTGTTCTTTGTCATTTTTATTTTTGAATAAGTATTACTTCTGCCATTATTCTGCAATAAGCTTTCCAAAATCAAGTCCAGAACACTATACTGTCACGCCCAGTTCATCCGGCCGTAGCGGGTGGTCAGCTGGCAGATCTCCTTTTGAAGCTTCTTTGTCAGCTGGGTCTTTTTCAGCCGCCAGCGCCAGTTCTGGCCCACGGTGGAGGGCTTGTTGATGCGGGCAGAGTTGTCCAGCCCCAGCCAGTCCTGCATGGGGATGATGCAGGTCGCCGCTGCGCTGCGCAGGATCAGTGCGATCATGCTTTTATAGAGCTGCTCTTCCGGGGTGGCGTAGTCGTACAGATAGTCCCGCACCATGGCGCGCTCGGCATCGGTGACAGTCTGGTACCACGATACCAGCGTCTCGTTGTCGTGGGTGCCGGTATAGGCCACGCTGTTCACCGGGTAGTTGTGGGGCAGATAGTCGCTGGCACTGCCGGTGTCGCGGGAGTCAAAGGCAAATTCCAACACCTTCATGCCGGGGAAACCGCTGTCCCGCACCAGCTGACGGACGGTGTCGCTCATGTAGCCAAGATCCTCTGCAATGATCTCCCGCTTGCCCAATGCCTGCTCCACGGCACGGAACAGCTCGATCAACCACATCGAGAACTCGAATCTTCTGGCAACCAAGATCATCGTGCCGCATAAGCTCATCCAACGGGAGAGCTGCTGCCCGCCGCCGGAGATCTGATGTGCAAAAAACGAGGCCGTTCCCTCTCTTTTTCAGAGAGGCAGAACGGCCTCGTTTTGCTTATTTTTTCCGGTACTCCCGGGGTGTCATGCCGAAGTGCGCCTTGAACGCCCGGTTAAAATAGGAGAGGTTCTCAAACCCGCACCGGGAAGCGATGGTCAGAACCGTCTCATCCGTGGCCTGCAGCGCTTCGGCGGCGGCGTTGAGCCGGTACTCGTTCAGAAAGGCCACAAAGCTCTGCCCGGTCATCTGCCGGAACCACCGCATGAAGTGGCTGGCACTGAAGGAGCAGACCCCGGCGGCATCGGCGACCCGGAGTTCCTCGGTATAATGGGCCGAGAGCCATTGCAGGAGCGTTTTCAGCCGCTGGGTGTCGGCTGTCTCGGCGGCAAGCCGCTGCCGGCCCTGTGCAAGGAGCAGGGCAAGAAACCGCAGCAATGCCCCCTTGACCTGCAGCTCGTAGCCGGGGAGCTTGGCGCGGTTGGCATCCTCCACCTCCCGCAGGCAGGCGGCGGCCTGCAGATAGCACAAATCGTTCGGGGTCAGCCGCGCAGGCAGCGACAAGCGCCCGCTTTGCAGCGGAAGCAGATATTTCTCGGCACAAAGGTCCTCTGCGCCGCCCAGAAGCTCCAGCTCAAAAATGATATTTTCGTATTCCATGCACTGCCCTTCGGCCTGCCGCAGGGCATGGAGGGTGCCGGGCGTAAAAATAAAGATGTCCCCCATGCGGGCCGGGCAGCTCTCAGCGCCCACCTGCACCAGTCCTGTGCCCCGCTTGACAAAGACCAGCTCCATGCTCTCCTGCCAGTGGAGCGCCACCTGCGGAAAGTCCCCCGGAATGGTGCAGGGATACAGATTGAAGGGAAACCGCACGGCACCATGCTGCTTGGTCTCCTGCAAAGATGCCTGATTTTGCATCGTTTCACCTCCCGATGATAGGATTGTACCACAGTCTGCGCTTTTTAGGCAAGATTTTGATTGTTTTATGTGGTATATCTGGAAGTACAGATGTCAAACCTGTTTTCCGCAAGGTGTATTTGAAAACAAAGAAAATGACGAATATTTCGCAAGCACAAACGGGATCTAAGGCTGTTTCACGCAAGATCCGGCTGTGCTTGTAGAAATAGACTAATTTTTCGACTTTTCAGATACACCCTAACAAAGGAGGATGCATTTATGAGCTTTACCGAAACGTTACAGGGTCTCACGGGCAAGCCGCTGGCAGACTGCACGAATCAGGAGCTGTATCTCGCGCTGCTGGAACTCGTCCGGCAGAAGAGCGCCGACCGTGTGCAGCCGGTCACCGGCCGCAAGCTGTACTATATCAGCGCCGAATTTCTCATCGGCAAGCTGCTGTCCAACAACCTCATCAATCTGGGACTGTACGATGAAGCCCGCGATGCACTGGCTGCCGTCGGCAAGAGCCTTTCCGATATCGAAGAGGTGGAGCCGGAACCTTCTCTGGGCAACGGCGGTCTGGGCCGTCTGGCGGCCTGCTTCCTCGACTCTCTGGCAACGCTGAACCTGCCCGGCGACGGCGTGGGCCTGCGGTATCACTTCGGCCTGTTCCATCAGTCCTTTGAGGACGGCGTGCAGAACGAAAAGCCCGACCCGTGGCTCACCGCCCACAGCTGGGCCGAAAAGACCGACATCACCTACCCGGTGGAGCTGGCGGGCAAGGAGTACACTGCCCGGCTGTACAAGCTGGCGGTCACCGGCTACGAGGGCCGCACCAACACCCTGAACCTGTTTGACCTTGACACCATCGATGAGAGCATCGTCCATGACGGCATTGCCTTCGATAAAACTGCCATCGACAAGAACCTGACCCTCTTCCTCTACCCGGACGATTCCGATGAGGCAGGCCGCCGCCTGCGGGTGTACCAGCAGTACCTGATGGTCTCTGCCGGTGCCCAGCTCATTCTGGCCGAGTGTGCCGCCCGGGGCTGCGATTACCATGATCTGGCCGACTACGCCGCCATCCAGATCAACGACACCCACCCCAGCATGGTCATCCCGGAGCTGATCCGGCTGCTGGGCGAAAAGGGCATCGAATTTGAGGAAGCCGTAAAGATCGTCACAAAGACCTGCGCCTACACCAACCACACCATTCTGGCCGAAGCGCTGGAAAAGTGGCCCCGCGCCTATCTGGATGCCGTGGTGCCCCAGCTGATGCCCATTATCGAAAAGCTGGACGCACTGGCCCGCACCCGCACCAAGGACGAGAGCCTTGCCATCATCGACAAGGACGACCGGGTGCACATGGCCCACATGGACATCCACTTCACCCACTCCACCAACGGCGTGGCGGCGCTGCACACCGAGATTTTGAAAAAATCCGAGCTGCACGGCTTTTACGAGCTGTACCCGGAAAAGTTCAACAATAAGACCAACGGCATCACCTTCCGCCGCTGGCTACTGGAATGCGACCCCCGCCTGACCGCCGCGCTGGAACAGCACATCGGCTCCGGCTTCCGTAAGGATGCCGCCGAGCTGGAAAAGCTGCTGGCTTTTGCTGACGACGAAGCTGTGCTGGAGCAGCTGACCGCCGTGAAAAAGGCCAACAAGGAAGCACTGGCAGACTGGCTGCTGCGCACCCAGAAGGTGAGCGTGAACACCGATGCTGTGTTCGACATCCAGTCCAAGCGCCTGCACGAGTACAAGCGCCAGCAGCTGAACCTGCTGTACCTCATCCATCAGTACTACGAGATCAAGGCCGGGCACCTGCCCGCTGCTCCGCTGGTGAGCATCTTCGGTGCCAAGGCGGCACCTGCCTACACCATTGCAAAGGACATCATCCATGCGCTGCTGACCCTGTCCAAGGTCATTGCCGCAGACCCGGAAGTGTCCAAGTGGCTGCAGGTGGTGTTCGTGGAGAACTACAACGTTACCGCCGCCGAAAAGCTGATCCCCGCCTGCGACCTGTCCGAGCAGATCAGCCTTGCCTCCAAGGAAGCTTCCGGCACCGGCAACATGAAGTTCATGCTGAACGGCGCGCTGACGCTGGGCACCATGGACGGTGCCAATGTGGAGATCAGCCAGCAGGTGGGCGAGGAGAATATCTATATCTTCGGTCAGACCTCCGATCAGGTCATCCACCGCTACGCCGTGGGCGACTACGACCCCGCCCAGTGGGTGGAGGGCGATGTCAACATCCGCCGCGCCATCAACTTCCTCACCGGCCCGGAGATGCTGGCCGCCGGTCACGCCGAAAACCTGACCCGCCTGCACAACGAGCTGATCCATAAAGACTGGTTCCAGACCCTGCCGGACTTCAACGCCTACGTTGTGCGCAAGGGGCAGGCCCTCAGCGATTACGCCTGCGACCCGAAAGGCTGGCGGCGCAAGTGTCTGGTGAACATTGCCAAAGCGGGCATGTTCTCCTCCGACCGCACCATTGCCGAGTACAACCGCGACATCTGGCATCTGGGCGAATAGTTTATTATCGCAATTTTATTGATCTTCTGCCGCAGGACGAGATCTATCTAACCATGGGCACCGCCTACGATTTGCGGCATCGCGGCATCAAAGAAGATTTCCAAAATCTACTGTACGCAAAATTTCTATCGGCACAAACTCTATGCTGCCAGAATTTCTGCGCGACCCGCCTGGATGAGGTGGTTGCCGCCATCCGGAAGCACCCCTATTTGGAGCTGCTCTATGAGCCGGGGGCAGATGAACACAAATAAAAGACGGGGTGCTGCACAAATGCACAGCACCCCGTCTTTTACTTATTCTGCTTTCCTCCATCTGCCGCAGCTGAGCGGTCAGAACCTTCTGAGTTACATGACCGATGGACTTTTTCAGCTCCCAAAACCGCTTTGTGCCCGGCATCAGATCCCGAATGGCAGAACGCACATCCGGAGTTTCCCCGCATCGTCTTTCACGGTCTGCGCCATTCCAGTGCCCACCTATCAGCTGATGATCTCTGGCGGCGATGTGAAGGCCGTTCAGGGCACCACAGGACACGCTACGGCGGGATATGCTGGTGAACACCTATGCGCATATCCAGCAGTCCTCTCGTGTAGAACTGGGCAAGAAGTTTGAGGAAGGTTTCTATGCCAAACAGGAAAGCCCCAGCCCGCAGGCTGTGCCCGCCGCAGACGAATCGACCATTTCTATGACCGCTCTGCTGGAACTGCTGAAGAATGCAGACCCCGAAGTAAAGGCGCAGCTCCGTCTGGCTCTGCTGACCTAATGCAAAATTTACCACGCATTTCAAAGTAATTCCAGCCCATGCAGAGGATTCCTATGAAAACACCAACCGTGCATTGACCGTGCAAGCCCCGATTTTTCGGGGTTACATAACAAAAAAGAACGCCAAATCTTACGATTTGACGTTCAATATCTGGTGCACCTCGCGCACTCATATCCGAACTTTCTTCCGCTTTGGACGCTTCCCCGAAAGTGACCGTTTCCGTACCTTCTTTATAATTAAAGGTAATGAGAACCTTATCATCGTAGAGATAAATCGCATTGATGAAGGTATCCACCAACGCCTGCCGCTGCTCCTGCTGGCTCATATCCAGCTTACGGAAGCGGAGCAGCCAGAACCGAACGAACTCTTCTTTCATCTTCGGCTTTGCCAGCTTTTCTTCCGCAATGCGGGCTTGCAGCTCCTTCCGCTGTTCCTCCAGAGCTTCCAGCCGCTCCTTGGTCGAGCTGGTCAGAATACCCATCTGAATAGCATTCAGCATATTGGTGATGCCGACTTCCGTTTCCTTCAACTGCTTTTCATAGATGGGCAAATCGGTGCTTTCCTGATTTTGAAGTTCCATGACTTTGGCGATGATGGCGTTCATGGAAGCATCATCTTCTACCAGTTTCATGGTTTCGTTGACCACCAAATCTTCCAGCCATTGCTTTCGCACGGTCTTTTTGTCGCAGGTCTTTTTCTTCTTGGCGGTGGCGCACTTATAATAATGATGCGCCTTTCCGGTATGGCTGACACCGCTTTCACCGAACATCAATGCACCACACTTGCCACAGTACAGCTTGGTGGTAAGCAGATAGCTTTCCTCTGCCTTATGACGGGCAGGGGCTTTTTTGTTTTTCACCAGCTTTTCCTGCACCTTGTTGAACAAGTCCTCCGATACCAGAGCCGGAATCGCATTGGGCTGTACCACATCCCGCAGGCGTAATTCGCCGATGTATCGGCGGTTACTCAGCATCCGCTGAATGGTATTATAGGACATTTCCCCACCCAGCGTATTTTTAATGTTATGCTCTTTCAACCAATCACGCAGGTCAGTCATGGTCGCGCCATCTGCATACTTCTGGAATGTCTGCTCCACATAAGGAGCCAACAGCGGGTCAGGCTGGTAATGCCGAGTTGCGTCAATCACATAACCAAACGGAACCGTACCACCGTTATACACGCCCTTGAGGGCGTTCTCCGTCATGCCGCGCACAACCTTTTCAGACAGATCAGCCGAGTAGTATTCGGCATAACCTTCCAGCACCGATTCCAGAATGATACCCTCCGGGCCAGCCGAAATGACTTCCGTTGCCGACACCAGCTTCACACCGTTCCGCTTCAGTTGGGTCTTGTACCGGGCACTGTCGTAGCGGTTTCGGGCGAAACGGTCGAGTTTCCAGACAATAATGGTATCGAACAGACCACGTTCACTGTCCTTAATCATCTGCTGGAACTGCGGACGGTTATCGGTCTTAGCAGAGATTGCTCGGTCAATATAGTGCTTGACCACGGTGAAATCGTTCTTCTCTGCATAGGCGGTGCACTCACGAATCTGGCCTTCGATGGATTCTTCACGCTGACTGTCAGTAGAATAGCGAGCATAGATCACGGCGGTCATGGCAGGCACCTCCCATTTACACATCATTGAACGGTGGAGCGTTCTTTCAAAATAGTGTTTCGTATAATGTATATACCACAGTTTTTAACTGAATGCAAGACTTTTTCCCAAATAAAAGCCGCCATCATTCTCAGATCGTCCAGTTCTGGCTTGCCGACTGCAGATCCACCATGTGGGTGTACAGTCCCTTCCGGGCGTACAGCTCTGCCGGGCTGCCCTGCTCGGCCACGATGCCACCCGACAGCACCACCACCTGATCCGCACCGGCTACGGTGCGCATCCGGTGGGCGATGATGAGGACGGTCTTGTTTTTTATGAGCCGGGATAGTGCCTCCTGAATGGCAGTTTCGTTTTCCACATCCAAGCTGGCGGTGGCCTCGTCCAGCAGGATGATAGGCGCATCCTTCAGAAAAGCACGGGCGATGGAAATGCGCTGACGCTCGCCGCCGGAAAGAGCGCAGCCATTCTCGCCGATGTTGGTGTTCCACTTGTCCGGCAGCTTTTCGGCAAATTCCTCGCAGTTTGCCAGCTTTGCCGCCGCCAGAACCTCCTCGTCGGTGGCCCCCTTGCGCCCCAGACGGATGTTTTCGAGGATCGTGTTGTCAAACAGGGTCACATCCTGAAAGACGATGGAATACAGGCTCATGAGCTTTTCCGGGTCGATTTGGGAAACCTCCATGCCGCCCACGGTGATGCTGCCCTTCTGGTAATCCCAGAACCGTGCTGCCAGCCGGGAAACAGTGGTCTTGCCACCGCCGGAGGGGCCCACCAGTGCCGTGACCTCGCCCTGCTTTGCGGTAAAAGAAACATCCCGCAGAACCGTCTCGCCAGAGTTATAGGCAAATCCCACATGGTCGAACACGATATCGCAGCCCTGATTGGTCAGCTGCTCGCTGCCGGTCTGCAGGGAAGCGTCCAGAATCTCATTCATCCGCCCCACATTGGTACGCATGGCGATGACCGCCGCCAGATTCTGCAAAGCCCCCTGCATGGGGTCGTACATCCGGGATGCCGCCATCAGGAACAGAAACAGGGTCAGTACATCGATACTGCCCTGCACCAGCAGCACCGAACCGGTGAGCGCCACCGACGCAATACCCAGCTTGAGCACCATGCCGGCGGAGGACACAAACAGCGCTGTTTCCAGCTCTGCCACAATAGACTGCTTTTCCACTGCCCGAATTTTGTCGGAAAGGCCGGACAGATACCGCTGCTCCGCATTGCTGGCTTTCAGGTCCCGGAGGGTCTCGATGTACTCCTGAATGCCGTCCGCACAGGCCATTTTCGCCGCCATGGTCCTGGCCTGCACCTTATCCTGTACCCGATAGCTGCCCACCACGATGGCAGCGGATACCGGAATGACCCACAGAGCCGCCAGTGCCATCCGCCACTCAAAGGCGAACAGGCTCAGGGCAATGAGCACGGTAGAGATGAGGGAACCGAACAGACCGGGGATGAAGTGGGAGCAGTCCTTTTCCAGTACCTCGCAGTCCGCCATGATGGTGCTGGTCAGGTCAGCAAGATCCCGCTTGCCAAAGAAGGACAAGGGCAGCTTGCGCAGCCGCTCTGCAAGGGTCAGGCGGCGGGTGCCGCTCTCTTTATAGGTGGTAAAATAGGTGCCGTTGTACTGGAACCATGTGGTCAGCAAAATCAGCACAAAGCAGGCAACGCATCCCACCAGATAAAAGGTGCTTCTCCCGCTCGTAGAGCCTGCCAGCAGGTCTTTTACCAGAAGATACAGCAGCCCGGTGGGCAGCATGAACGCCATGTTCTGGAACGCACAGGCCAGAACGCCCTTTACAAGCCCCTTTGCGCCCTCCGGGGAGCTGGCTGTGGCGTGTTGAATTTTTTCGATCATTCCTTACCCCTCCTTTGCGACCTTCCACTGCACCGACGCCTGATACTCCTGCCACATCCGGGCAAACAGACCGTTCTGCGCACACAGTTCGTCCTTTGTGCCGGATTCCACAATCTGCCCATCCTGCACCACATAGATGCAGTCGGCGTTGGCGACTGTGGACAGGCGGTGCGCGATCATCAGCACCGTTTTGCCCTTGGCAAGCTGGGCAAAGGCTGCCTGCACCTTTGCTTCATTGTCCGGGTCGGCAAAGGCGGTGGCCTCGTCCAGGATCAGGATGGGCACATTTTTCAGCATGGCGCGGGCAATAGCAATGCGCTGCTGCTCGCCGCCGGACAGATACACGCCCTTGGTGCCGATAACGGTATGGATGCCCGCCGGGAACTTTTCTATAATATCCATGCACTGTGCAGCTTTCAGTGCCGCCAGCACCTCGGCTTCGGTGGCCTGCGGCCTACCCAGACGGACGTTATCCAGAATGCTGCCCTTGAGCAGGCGGCTGTTCTGGAACACAAAGGAGATGGTATCCATCAGCTCTTCCTTGGGGATATCCCGCACATCCGCTCCGCCCACCCGGACGCTGCCGCTCTGCACATCAAAGAACCGGCAGACAAGGTTTGCCAGCGTGGATTTTCCGCCGCCGGAGGGGCCAACGAAAGCCACCGTCTGACCCGGCTGAATTTTCAGCGAAACGCCCTCGATAACATCCGTTTTGCCATCATAGCTGAAATGCACATCCTTCAGGGACACAGAGGCATCTTTCGGATGCTGCGGATGATCGTTTTCTGGCACAGGTTCCGCATCCAGAACCGAATCCACACGAGCCAGCGCATCTGCCACAACGAGTTCATTTTCGCTCATGTACATGATGCGGGTCAGAGTCAGGGAGATTACCGGGGTAATGATGATGTAGAACAGCAGGTTCAGCAGAAATTCCGAAGTCACACCGTTCCGGGTGAACAGAAGCCCACCTACAATCAAGAAAGCAAACACACCGTTGATTGCGGCAGTATAGAGCATCATCGGCATCCGCAACTCTTTGGTATAGGCAATGACCCACTTTTCGTACTCATCAATGGTCGCTTTGAATTTTTTGAACGAAAAGACGGATTGCCCGAAGGTCTTGACTACCGGGATGCCGCGGACATACTCCACGGCCTCGTTAGACATTGATTCCAACGCATTACCGTATTGCCGCATTTTGTCTGCCATCCGCCTTCCTGTCATGGCGGACATGATGACGAAGCCCAGTGCCACTGGAACGAGACTCAGCAGACCCAGCCGCCAGTCGAACACAAGCAAAAGAACCAACAGACCTATGGGTGTTGCCATTGCATTATATTTGTCCGGCAGCTGATGGGCGAGAAATGTCTCCGCTGCGCCAGTACTCTCGTGGATGATCTTGCGCAGCTTACCGCTGCCAAACGTCTCCGTAAAGCCCAGCGGCAGTGTGGCAAGGTGTTCGGAAACCTCCAGCCGCAGATTGGTCGCCACTCGGAACGCCGACAGATGGGAACACATCAGTGCCGCAATGTAAATGAGGTAAGCCAGCACCGCAAACAGCACTGCCATCCAGCCGTAATGGGGGATGTTCACCGCCTGCGCATAGTCCGGCGCGGCGTTCAACACATCCCGCAGGATCTTCCAGATGTACACAAAAGGCACCAGCGCCACCAGCGCACTGATCGCAGACAGCACCCACGAAGCGTAGGTGAAATATCGGTAGTTCCCGGCGTAACCCATCAGCCGGGAAAGATCGGACTGTTTTTTCACGGAAAGACCTCCTTCAAATAATTTTTATGCAAAAATGTGCCGTGGCGTTTTTGCTCCACAGCACATTCTGCGTATTAACCTGCTAGATTTTCAGTACAGAACAGCTCAATGCAGTTGTCGATCATAGTCTGGTCGCAATCCGTAGAAATGCCGGAGGCCAGCCAGTAAGCATATTCGCCTGCATCATACTGGCTCAGAGCTTCTGCATCCGAACCATAGCGGAACTCAATATGGTAAGTTTCCGCACTGGTGTCCGGCGCAAGGAAGAAGTAGGTGAACTCGCCGGAATCGGCATCATCGCTTTCAAACTCATACAGTCCACGCACAGGCTCCATGCCAATGTAGTGATAGGTATGGGAGAACAGCACATTGCCGTCCTTATCGGTGCCGGAAATGGTAGAAGTTTCACCATCGAAGGTCAAGGTCGCAAGGCTATTGGTAAAGCCGCAGAAATAGGCTCCGCCGCCGTTGGCATACGCTTTAACTGCATCTTCGCCGTAAACATCACCTGTCACCATAGAGGACAGCTTCTCAAAAGCAGCTTCGGCATTGTCCTCGCCCACGAGAGCGGTACAATCATCCAGCCATGTCTGCTTATATTCGTCCGCCAGAATCACCGGCCACAGTTCCTGATAGCTGCCTGTTAGGTCGTTCAGCAGCTGTGCAGCGGCAGCTTCGTTTTCATCCACAGCAGAAGAGGCGGTCTCTTCTACGGAAGAAACAGTGCTTTCTGCGGCAGAACTTGCAGAAACGGGAACAGAGCTCGCCGTGCCGCTGCTGCAGCCAACCAGAAGAGAAGCAGACAGAGCTAGCACAGCAGCTGCACTCAGAATTCTTTTCATCAAACGCATTATCAATTTCCTCCACAAAATCAGAATATCGGCGTTAGCTTCAACTAATCACGATACTGATTTTACTGGAACCGGACTTTCTGCGCAAGAACCAAATCGACAGAATCTATCCAATCGGACGCATCTTCCGATACTCCGTAGGCGTCATGCCGGCTGCTTCCCGAAATGCAGAAGAAAACTTATTCGGATTTTCGTACCCGACCCGATGGGCGATTTCAGCAACCGTGCAATCGGTTTCGAGTAGTAGCTTCTGTGCCAGCTGCAGCCGGTACTCTTTCTGATACGCATAGACCGAGCTTCCGTAAATGCCTTTGAAACAGCTTTTTAATGCCGTAGGCGAAAGGCCGACCTCCTGTGCAAGCTGTTCGATTGTACGGTGAACTGTCAGTTCCTGCGTGAGAAGAGCCGCAGCCTGCCTCACACACTCCACCTGATGCTGATTGAAATACTCTGTCTGCTGCACATCTTCCCTGTTTTTCAGCCGGGTCAGAATATGCAGCAACTCCAGCACTTTCAGCCGAAGATAGCCGGTGTCCGGCACAGAATGCGCTGTGTAAAGCTCTGAAAAAATATGGGCAATGGTCGGTTCTGACCGCAGGATACAGCAGCGGTTTTCCGTGCAGATGTACCGCCGTATGACATCAAGGTCTACGCCGTACCATTCCATTTGTTTCCGCATTTCCGGCGAAATCGCATCCAGATCCAGTAGGATGGTGATGCCGTGGTAGTGCCGCAGCGGAAAGCAGGAGGACGACTTTTTGCGCGCCGCTGCACACACCGCAAAATCCCCTGCTGCCAGATAGCAGCAGCTATTTGCCCCAAAACTGCACTCGTAACGCCCCACGCGGCAGTGGTTGATCTCAATGACATTCCGCATTGGTGCCGTGGCTTCCTCAAAGAATGCAAGGTGCATATCGTTATAATACAGCTCTGCACCCAAAAACAGTGGACAGATAATCATACTCCCAGTTCCTGTCTCATTGGAAAATTTCACGGTGTGAGGCATTTCAGTCGAAGTCGTTTCTTCTATGGAAAGATCAAAAAGTGATTTATGCATAGCCATTCTCTTTTCCTGAAGATTCGCTTTTTCTTACTGATTCGCAGACGTGAACTGTCAAATTCCATTTCTCTGCAAAAATGTTTCCATCAAATCAAGATACCGTTCCGCCTGAACGATGAAGCCCACATGACCGCCCGGAACATTGTGAATCTCCGCATCCAGTTTCCGGAACAGATCTGCGAACCGTTTCTGATCTTCAATCGCTGTCATCCTGCGAGGTACGCAGAGTGCTTTTTCTCATACACCGCAGCCGCGATGCACCAGCGGATGAACTGCTTTGATTCTTCTTTCTTCATTTTCTTCGCTTCCTGTTCGTAATCATAATAGCCCAAAGCGTTCCATCTCCGACACAAGCAGTGCCGGATGATTGATGATCTCGCCATGGCCGAAACCGGGGAAACAGCGGACGATCAGGCTCGGATATGCCGTCCGCAGCCGCTGGATAGCCTTTTTCATGTGTCCTTCTTTTTCTCCGTACCAACAGGCGACCTTTGCATCGGGCTGTACCAAAAAGTCCGTTCGATAGAGATAAAGTCCTGCCTCCCAAGTGGCCCGGACGGATTCCAAGCTGATATGATCCGGGATACGGCGGAGCATAGTCTGCATTCCCTGCTCCGTCTGCCCCATAAAGCGCAGCGCCCATGCAGGCATGTACTTTTCGTGTGCCGTTCGATATTGCTTTTGCGGCATGACCTTCAAAATCAGTCGATTCAGCACTCCGAAATCCAGATACTCCGGCCCGCTGAGGATCATCCGATCGATCTGAACGGTTGGGGAAGCCTTCAGAAAAACAGCCGGTCCGCAGCCCAGCGACTCTGCAAAAAGCAGATCCAGCCGTCCGTCAAGCTCTTTCTCAATATAACCGGCCAACTTGTCCGCCTGATTCTGGGCGGTCGTGTAGGTTGTTTTGCCTGTTCCGTCAAAGCCATCGAAGCTGACGGCATACACGCAGAATTTCCTTTCCAGCAGCGGGATCAAATCCTCAAACTGCTGCCAGCACATAAGATTTCCGTGCAGCAGCATCATGGTCTTTCCCTCTATATTGCCGAATCGTTTGATTTCCATTTCAATATGCCTCCCCGCTATTATCTGACCTTCATGCAAAAATCGCAGCGGTCATTTCCACGCCCCAGCGTCATGCTTCTCTCCCAGATCAGCTTCGGATGCAGTCCGGTATAGCTGATGTCATCACTGTCGCAAAAGCAGCGGCACAGCTCCGGGCAGCCGTATTCTGTGCAGGTGTCGTGATAGGGACACTTCATCATATCCACACGCCAGACGCCGTTACCGGTCTGCAGTTCTTTTGGGGCAAAGCCCGCCGCCGGGCCGAAAACGCTCCGGGTGGATTTGACAAAAACGCCGGGAACAAGGCGGTAAAGCCCCGGTATGTGCAGCAGAGCGGCAAGCTGTTTGTGGCTCGTTCTCGCCAGCCGCTCCACATAGCCGTGAACGGTTTGCAGTGCCTCCTCTTTCGGCATGACCCGCTGCAAGGTTTCGTAGGCCGCAATGCCCGGCAAGATTTGCCGCTTGAGGTGGTACTGCTTTTCCTTGCTTGCACCCGCGTTTTCAGCCAGCAGCGCATTCAGGCGCATATCAAAAGCGGCGTTCAACTGCTTTGCCTGCGCAGGAAAGCGTTGCGCCGCAGTCTCCCGAAAGTCACGGGAAAGATAGGTTTCCTTCGCCTTCATCGTCCGTCACCCCTTCTTTTTGTACCCGCAGTCGCAGTAAGGTCCACCGGAGGCAAGGGTGTACTGCCGCACAAAATTTGTCACACCGCCTGCTTCGCTCATGGTGTAGTCCAGACGGCACAAAGCAGGGGTCAGGTCATATAGCCCCAGCTTTTTCATCAGCACACAGATGCCGCATTTTGTAAAGCGTCCCTCGTAGCCGCTGCCATCCGGGTATTCGTAAAACTCCATGTTCCACGAATAGGGGTTGCGGTCGGCGGCTTTCAGGGCGGCAGTGGCTTTCATAGCGGCAATATCCTTTGGGGTGAACTTGCTTTTTCCGCTTTTGCGGCAGAACCACTGCATGGGCTTTGTCATCATGGATCTTGCATAGTAATCCGTCATCCTGTCCACCTCCGGACGTTGCGGCACGGAGAGGATGAACGCGCCGAGCATTGCGCAGTTGACGATGTTCATCTTGAAGCGGTCCGCTTTTTCAAACTCCGGCAGCCTGCGAATGATCTGCCGGTATTGCGGCTTTGCCTTTTTCGTGATGGCTCTTGCGGTGGCTGCATCATAGCCCAGCACAGTGGTCAGTTGCTTTTGAAAGGAGCCGGCAAACAGCACCCACATTCCCATGGGCATACCTATGTATTTCATTGCACAGTCTCCTTACATTCTCCGCATTTTGCCTTCTCCCGAAGCAAAACCAGTCCCAATACCAAAACCAGCAGGTGTCCGGCGGATTCCGTGCCGTGATCGA